>Ga0308417_1000037_pt1 | contig 109726 bp, 77 predicted proteins | sample HotsprSampleOS65_FD_203528 | JGI IMG/M metagenome (GOLD analysis project Ga0308417, IMG submission 203528) | Hot spring phototrophic mat microbial communities from Octopus Spring, Yellowstone National Park, Wyoming, United States - 20090730_OS65 ... | reverse complement strand
CGTCTGCAGCGGGGTCGCCTGCGACGCGATCCCGACGTTCGTGGACGGGCACCGGGAAGTCGTTCTCTGTGAAGCGATCCTGCGGAGCCACCGGGGGCACTGCTGGGTCACGGTCTAGCCCGGCGACAGGAGGTTCGACGTGCAAATCGGGTTCGTTTCCGCCATCCTGGGCGATCTCTCCCTGGAGGAGGTCCTCGCGTTCGCGGCCGACGAAGGCTTCCCGTGTGTGGAACTGATGTGCTGGCCGCCGGGCAAGGCCGACCGCCGTTACGCCGGTGTCACGCACCTCGACGTGACCGGTCTGACGTCCGACCAGGCGGCCCACATCCGCGACCTCGTTCGCATCCACGGGGTCACGATCTCCGGCCTGGGCTACTACCCGAACCCGCTCGATGCCGACCCGGCCCACCGGCTCGCGGTCAGCGAGCACCTCAAGAAGGTGATCCGGGCCGCCCCGATGGTCGGCGTCGGCGTGGTGAACACGTTCATCGGCCGCGACCACACCCGCAAGCTCGCCGACAACCTCGCCCAGGTCCCGGAGGTCTGGCACCCGATCCTGCACGAGGCCAAGGCCGCCGGGGTGCGGCTCGGCATCGAACACTGCCCCATGCTCTTCTCCGACGACGAGTGGCCCGGCGGCAAGAACCTCGCCAGCAGCCCGGCCGTCTGGCGGCAACTGTTCCGCGAGTTCGACACCGTCGCCCCCGGCGTCGTCGGGCTGAACTTCGACCCCTCCCACCTGGTCTGGCAGTTCATCGACTGCGGCCGGGCCGTCCGCGAATTCGGCCGCCACATCGTCCACGTCCATGCCAAAGACGAGCGGATCGACCCCGACCGACTCTACCAGGTCGGCGTCCTCGGCCTCGGCTGGCACGTCCCCAAGCTCCCCGGACTCGGCGACGTCAACTGGGGTGAGTTCTTCGCCGCTCTCACCGACGTCGGCTACGACGGCCCCGTCTGCGTCGAGGTCGAAGACCGGGCCTACGAAGGATCCTTGGCCGACCGCAAACGCGCCCTCCGCCAGAGCCGCAAATTCCTCGAGCAGTTCGTCGGCTAACCGTCTCGGGGCGGCCGACTCGCAAAACCCGGAGCTTCCGCATGCGCCGTGTCTCGATCCTGTTGCTCGTGGTGCTTGTCTCCGGGGGCTTACACCCCCGGCTCGTTGCCCAACACCCCCGGACCGACGCCCAACCACACCCCCGGACCGACGCCCCACCACACCCCCGGCTCGTTGCCCAACACCCCCGGACCGACGCCCAACCCGTTCAGGCGCGCACCCACGACATCACGCCAGATGACTACGCCAGCGTGAACATCATCACGGAAATCGCCGTCTCGCCCGACGGCAAACACGTCGCCTACTGCCTGGCCACCTGGGACAAGACGGCCGACAACCGCCGCACCGACCTGTGGGTCATCGCCACCGACGGCCAGGGCAAGCCCCGACAACTCACCAAGGACCGCGCCAACGACCGGCACCCCAAGTGGAGTGCTGACGGTACGGCGATCTACGTGCTGGCCAACCGCAAGACCCCGGACGACGACAAAGCCAAGACGCAGGTGTGGAAGGTGCCGCTCGAAGGCGGCGAGCCGGTCGCCTTCACCGCCGTGAAGAACGGCGTGACCGGGTTCGACTATGCCCCCAAGGCCGACACCGTGTTCTACACCGCGGACGCCACCGCCGAGGACGTGGACGACCTCACTGCCCTCCGCAAGAAGTTCCCCAACCTGCAGTACGGCAGCGGCCAGCGCACGGTCAGCGAGTTGTTCCGCCTGGGCAAGGACGGCAAGCCGGAGAAACTGATCGCCGAGAAGCGCTACATCCGCGAGTTCGCCGTCACGGCCGACGGCCAGCGCATCGCCATGATCACGGCCTTCGACGACAGCGTGCTGAAGTCCGAGGGCGAGTCGCGCGTGGACGTGTGGGAAGCGGCCGAGCCGGGGGCGAAAAACGATACGGGGACGAAAAACGATACGGGGGCGAAAAACGATACGGGGGCGAAAAACGATACGGGGACGAAAAACGATACGGGGGCGAAAAACGATACGGGGACGAAAGGCGAGCCGGGGACGAAAAGCGAGCCGGGGACGAAAAGCGAGCCGGGGACGAAAAGCGAGCCGGGGGCGAAAAGCGAGCCGGGGACGAAAAGCGAGCCGGGGGCGTTAGCCCCCGGTGGCAAGATCACCACCCCGCCGACCGACGTGTACCGGGCCAAGGCCGCCAGCCCGTATGCCTGGCTCGAACACCTCGCCTGGAACCCGGACGGCACCCGCTTCGCCTTCAACGCCATCTTCGACGCCTACCCGACCGAGATCATCATCGGCGAGTTGCGGAACCGGGAATGGGTGACCAGCCGCGCCGCTCGACCTTCGGAGGTCCACGTCCGCGGGTACGGCTCGCCCCTGGAATGGATCACGAACGACTCGCTGCTGCTCCTGGCCGACGCACGGGGCGACGTGGTAGCCGCCCAGGTCAGCCTCGCCACCGGGCGAGTACAGTTGCTCGAGAATGAGGGCGGGGCCGTGACCTACGCGATGGCCTGGCCACCACCCCGCACGCCCGGTGTAGGCATCATCCGCATCCAGGGCACTCCCGACCGGATGGCGACCCTCGTCAACACCATGCCCCGGCCGAACGCCCCCGACCGTGTCGTTACCCTGGTCGACCCGAACCCGCACACCAAGACCTGGAGGTTCCCGACCGTCCGCCACGTCACCTGGAAGGCCCCGGACGGCACGGAGGTCGGCGGGCCGCTCGAACTACCCCACGGCTGGAAGAAGGGCGACAAGCCGTTGCCGCTCGTCGTCGCCATCCACGGCGGGCCGACCACCTCCAGCCCCAACGACCTCCGGTTCGACCCGCACAACGGCCGGCTGTACTTCGCCGCCAAAGGCTACGCCGTTCTGTGTCCGAACTACCGCGGCTCGACCGGCTATGGCGATCAGTTCGTCACCGATCTCGTCGGCCACGAGAACGACATCGAGGTGAAGGACATCCTGGCCGGCATCCGGCACCTCATCCGGGATGGCATCGCCGACCCCGACCGCATCGCCGTCATGGGCTGGAGCAACGGCGGCTACCTGACCAACTGCCTGATCACGCTCAAAGACCCGCCGGTGAAGATCCGGGCGGCCAGCAGCGGAGCCGGCATTCTCGATACGGTCGCCGAGTGGGGCTTCAACGACGAGCCAGCCTACCCGATGGTCTTCAAGAAGGGGCTGCCGTGGGAACAGCCGGAGATCTATCGCAAGACCTCGCCGACTTATGGGCTGGGCCATGTGAAAACGCCCACGCTCATCCACGTCGGCGGCAACGACGTGCGCTGCCCGCCGGGCCACAGCCGCATGCTGCATCGGGCACTGAAGGAGTACGTCAAGGTGCCGACGGAGCTGATCGAGTACCCCGGCGAGCCGCACGGGCTGACCAGGCTCAGCAACCGAATCGCCAAAATGGAATGGGACCTGGCCTGGTTTGAGAAGTATCTGAAGTGACCGCGGGCGAACCGCTCCGTTCGAACGCACGGGTGGTCAGCCCCTGCTCGCCGTCAGTGTTCCACCCGGCGAGCGGGGGGCGTGAGTCACCCGGTGTGGTCCGCAAGATGATGGAGCAGGACCAGCGCGAGCCGGGATCAGTCGTTCGGGTTGACGATCTGGGCGATGTTGTCGGAGGTGATCTTGCCGCTCAGGGTCACGTCCTTGTTCTTGGAGGTGATCTTGAGGCTGGCGAGGATGTCGCCGAGGGGCTTGGCCCGCGGCTCGGCGGCGGCGGCGAGTTGGGCGAGCGGCTTGAGCTGCTTGAACAGGTCGTCGAGGGCGTTCCGCATGTCACCGGCCGACTCGTCGTCTTGCATGCCGAAGTTCACCTCCAGAGCGACATCGGCCCCGATCTTGACGGAAATCAGGGCGGTTTCCAGCTTCGGCAGGACCCGTTGCAGGTCGTCGAGCTTGATCGGCAGGTTGCCGCCGCCGGGGATCATGAGGTCATCGAGCTTGCCCTTGAGGATCGTGGCGACGTAGACCGAGGCCTTGGCGTCGGCCTTCTTGATGAGGTCGGCGAGTTCCTTCTTCAGGGGGGCGGCCTTGTTGCCGGAGTCGGCGGCGATGGCGTTCGAGATCAGCTTCTTCTCGCTGGCGGCGACGATCGTCTTGTCGTTCACCACGGTGGCGTACACGGGCGGTTGGCCGTCGTCCGGCTGGAACTTGAACATGACCGTGCCGCCGTCGCGGACCATGGAGAACCGGTCGGCGTCCTTCTTGGAGTAGGCCTCGGCCGTCTTGAACAACTTCTCGGGGTCGAAATTGCCGTTGACCAGCATGAAGAACTTCGTGTTGTCCCGGCTGGTGTCGATGCTGGCGATGGTGAGCTTCTCGACGTCCTTCAACGGGTCGATGCCGAGTTCGTCGAGCAGTTGCTTGGCGTCCTGCCCCTCGAGGGCCTGCTTGATCTGCTCGAGGGCATACTTCTTGATGAGGGCCGAGTCGAGGATCTGCTTGAGGTTGATGACGGCGACGGTGTCGGCGTCGGCGGGCAACAACTTATCCGGTTCGGCAGCTCGGGCGCGAGGGGCGGAGAGGCCGACGGCCAGAACGGCGGCCAACAGCAGACGGGGCATACGGGTCATGGACCTGGTCCTTTCGGGTTAAAACGGGGCAGCCGAGGTGCCTACCGGACTTCGGCCACGGCATATTGTACCCGGACGGTCGGGACGGTGTTTCACGGATTCGCGCCGCCGCCGGCTCGCCGGTCCGACACCGGTGCGGACCGCTCGACCCCCGCCCTGTCGTACCGGAGGTGCCCACATGGAGTTGACTTACGCCGACTACTTGTGCCTCGAGGAGTTGTTGGCACTGCAACGGCCCCGGTCCGACCCGCCCGAACACGACGAACTCCTCTTCATCATCGTTCACCAGGCCTACGAGTTGTGGTTCAAGCTGCTGCTGCACGAACTGGACAAGGTCAAAGCCGACCTGTCCGCCGGCCGCCTCTACCCCGCCATCAGCACGCTCAAGCGGGTCCGCACCGTCATGAAGGTCGCCGTCGAGCAGGTCGATGTGGTCGAGACCCTGACCCCGATGTCGTTCGGCAGCTTCCGTGACCGGCTCGAGCGGGCCTCCGGGTTCCAGTCCTGCCAGTTCCGCGAGCTGGAATTCCTGTTGGGCTACAAGCGGGCCGAGATGCTCCGCTACCACCCCCCCGGCAGCAACGGCTACGAGCGGCTCTTCCGGCGGTTACACGAAGACTCCCTGGTCGACGCCTTCTACCGGTTCCTGGCCGGACACGGCGTGACGATCCCCGAGTACCTGACGCGACGCGACCGGACCCTGCCCACGGTGCCCGACGAGACGGTCGAAGAGGGCATCCTTCTCCTCTACAAGACCCGGCCGGACCTGGAAATCCTCTTCGAGTTGATGACCGACTTCGACGAAGGTTTCCAGGAATGGCGGTACCGCCACATCAAGCTGGTGGAGCGGACGATCGGTAGCAAGCAGGGGACCGGCGGGTCTTTAGGGGTCGAGTTCCTCAAGCAGTCCCTGTTCCGCCCGGTCTTTCCCGACCTGTGGGCGATCCGACACCGGCTCTGACTGGTTCTGACCGGCTCAGCCCGACTCAGCCCGACCTCAGCGCGGCTCAGCCCGACCTCAGTCCGATTTTAGCCCGGCTCAGCCCGACCTCAGCCCGGCTCAGTCCGACCTCAGCCCGGGTCAGTTCGACTTCAGCCCGTTTCCGTACCGGTGGGACGGCGACGGGATCGGCCGCTAGACTGATGAGTGTTGGGAAGCGGTGGTGCCGTCGCCGGTCTCGGTGCGACGGGGAGGAGCCCGGCATGCGGAAGGTCGCGTTCGTGCAGGGCGGCGGGATCGGCTGGGACCAGGAAGCCTCGGTCCGCCGGCTGTTCGAGGCCGTCAAGGCCCCGGTCAGCTTCGAGACGTATGTCGCCGGTCGGGCGGCACTGGACCAGGGACGGCTGGCCCTGCCCGAGGAGACGTTCGCGGCCGTGCGGGCCTACGGGTTGGCACTCAAGACGAAGCTGCTACAGCCGCCGGGGGCCGGCACGCCGACCGACCACGGGCCGAAGGTGCCGGCGAACTTCAACGTCGCCTTCCGCCGCGGCCTGGGGCTGTTCGCCTCCGTCCGACCCGTCCACAACCTGCCGGGGATTCCCAGTCGCTTCACGGGGGTGGACCTGCTCTTGGTCCGCGAGATCACCGAGGACCTGTACACGGCCAGCGAGCACGAGATCGTTCCCGGTGTGGTGCAGAGCTTCAAGATCGTGACGGAGTCGGCCTGCCTGCGGTTCTTCCGCTTCGCCTTCGAGTTGGCCCGCAGCCGCGGCCGCCGCTCAGTCCACTGCGTCCATAAGGCCAACATCCTGAAGATGGCCGACGGCTTGTTCCTCGACTGCTTCCGCCGGGTCGCGGCCGACTACCCGGACATCACGCCGGTGGAGTTGATCGTCGATAACACCTGCATGCAGTTGGTCAGCCGGCCCACGCAGTTCGAGGTCATCGCCACCGGGAACCTGTACGGTGACCTGCTCTCCGACCTGGGGGCGGGCCTGGTCGGCGGGGTGAGCTGCACGGCGGCGATCAACCACGGCGAGGGCGTGAGGGTCTACGAGGCCGTCTACGGGGCAGCTCACGAGGTCGTACCGCCGGACACGGCCAACCCCCTGCCGCTGATCCTGCCGGCCATCGAACTCCTCAAGGACTTGGGGGAGACGGAGCGGGCCGACCGCATCCGTCGGGCCGTCGAGGCCGTGCTTACCGAGGGCCGCGTCCGCACCCGTGACCTGGGCGGGACCGCCCGCACGAGCGAGTTCACCGAGGCCGTCGCCGCCCGGATCTGACCCCCGGCGGCCGCCGTGAGATTCGGAGCTTGCGCGACACTCGGTTAACCCCAAATTTTGGTCTTCACTGACACGGGGCGGGGCCAAACCGCCACGAAGAAGGGGAGCATCGGCATCGGCGGTTCCCGGATCAGTTCAGGGCATCTAAAATTCCGCACACCGGTCCGGGCCGACTCCGTCCCGCGCCGTACCCCTACTTTACATTGCCGCGACCCCCGCTTCCCGACAGGCTCCCGAATCCGATCATGGCCGTCTCGAAACCCCAGCCGGAGGAACTCTCGCTCGCCGACCTGCAATCGGAGGCGGAAACCCTTCGCAAACGGATCAACCGGTTCCGCGAGTCGCTCGGCCGGTTCTTCGTGAGCAAGCAGGAGATCATCGACCTGATGTGCGTGTCGGCGATCGCCCAGGAGCCGCTCCTGCTCGTCGGGCCGCCGGGCACCGCCAAATCGGACCTGGTCCTGAAGTTCAAGGACGCCCTGGGGATCGCCGAGGAGGACTACTTCGAGTACATGCTCACCCGCTTCACCGAGCCGAGCGAGATCATCGGGGCCATCGACATCCGCGAGCTGAAGGAGGGCAGGTACATCCGCAAGAAGGAGGGCAAGCTGCCGACCGCGAAGCTGGTCTTTCTGGACGAGATCTTCAAGAGCAACTCGGCGATCCTGAACATCCTGTTGACGATCATCAACGAGAAGAAGTTCTACCAGGAGGGGAAGCCGGAGCCGGTGCCGCTACGGGTCCTGTTCGCGGCCACCAACGAGATACCGGAACAGGGGGAGCTGGCGGCCCTCAAGGATCGCTTCGTCCTGAAAGTCCTGAGCCGGCCCGTTCAGGAGGAGTACTTCACGGAGCTGATCGACGCCGGCTTGCAGGGTGAAGCCTACAAGGGGCTGAACCAGAAGCCGTGGATGGAAGGACACGCCACGCTCGACGACCTGTTGAAGGCCAACCGCTACCTGACGTACCTGTTCGCCCGCCGGATCGGCGACGGCCGCGGCGAGGAGCAGAACGACCGCCACCTCTTCTTCCCGCCCGAGGTGTTCCGCGAGTTCCAGCGGCTGGTCAAGACGCTCGTACACCAGGACAAGATCTTCATCAGCGATCGCAAGCTCGTGAAGCTCTACAAGCTGTTCCGCGTGCGGGCCTGGCTCTTCTCCGGCGGCACGGTGTCCAAGGACGACCTGCGACTGCTCGCCTACCTGGGCGAAACCCACCAGGAGGTCGAACACCTCCGCGTCAAGGTGCCGGAATACCTCGGGGATTCCTGACCGGCAAAGTCACAGCCATGACGGTGATGACGGCGACGACGGCGACGACGGCGACGAAAGCGACGACGGCAACGACGGCGACGAAAGCGACGACGGCGACGAAAGCAACAACAGCAACGACAGCAACGACAGCAATGACGACTTTAACGGCGACCGAGATCCGCGAACTCCTGGAAGCGGTTCGCGCCGGTGGCATCGGCGTGGAGGAGGCGGCGGTCTGGCTCTCGGCGGCCAGCGTCGCGGAACTGGGGTTCGCCACCCTCGACCTGCACCGCCCGGATCGTTGCGGGTTCTCGGAGGTCGTCCTCGCCGAAGGTAAGACGGCCGAGTGGGTCGAGGCCGTGGTTCGTCGCCTGGCCGCGGCCGGGCAAGACTGCTTCGTCACCCGCGTCAACGACGCTCAGGCCGAACACCTCGCCCGCCACTTTCCCGCCGCCGAAAACGACCGCCTGGCCCGCACGTTCTGGCTGCCCGGCCCCGGCGAACGCCCCCCCCTGGTCGGCCGGGTCTGCGTCGTGACGGCCGGCACCGGCGACCTTCCCGTCGCCCAGGAAGTGGTGAACACCGCTCGCGTCATGGGCGTGGCTACCGAACTCGTCGTCGATGTCGGCGTGGCGGGCATCCATCGCGTCCTGCGGCAGCGGGCCAAACTGGCCGCAGCCGACGTGGTCGTGGTCGTCGCCGGCATGGACGGGGCACTCCCCAGCGTCGTCGGCGGACTGGTCGACTGCCCGGTCATCGCCGTCCCCACCAGCATCGGTTACGGGACGGCCTTCGGCGGGGTCGCCGCCCTGCTGACCATGCTGAACAGTTGCTCGGCGGGTGTGTGCGTCGTGAATATCGACGCCGGATTCAAGGCCGGTTACTGTGCCGCCCGGATCGTCAAGCGGCTCGAGTCGGTCCGCACCCGTAGCGAGAAGTGCAGCGAGAAGTAAAGTGACGCCCGCCTCATGGTCTCATTGGTCCCACCCCGGCGGCCCGGGCCTTCAACTCCGGTTCCGACGGTAACCGCACCTTCCACGCCAACCGGAAGAACGTCAGCACTCGTAGCAGGTAATAACTCACGTCCAGTTGCCACCACTTCAGACCGTGCCGGGCCGAGGACGGGAAGGCGTGGTGGTTGTTGTGCCACCCTTCCCCGAGGGCGAGCACGCCGATCAGCGGGTTATTGCGGCTCTGGTCCCCGACCGGGTATGGGCGGCTCCCCCACAGGTGACAGAGGGAGTTGACGGCCGCGGTGACGTGGTGGAGCAGGAAGACGCGGACCAGGCCGCCCCAGAGGAACCCGGTCAGGGCACCGTACCATCCGGCGAAGGCGTAGCCGATCACGGCCGGGATCAGCAGACCGAGCACGGCCCAGAGGGGGAAGAGGGCATTGACGATCCGCAGCATCCGCTCACGGCGGAGGTCACCGGCGTAGCGGACCAGTTCCGGCGGGTTGGGCGGAAAGGCCCACCCCAGGTGGGAGTGCCAGAACGCCCGGAGCACACTGCGGAATGTCGGGCCGTGCGGGTGCGGCGAGTGGGGGTCTCCCTCCTTGTCGCTGTGCTTGTGGTGCAGGCGGTGTCGGCCGACCCACTCGAAGAGCGTGCCCTGAAAAGCCATCGAGCCGGTCACGCCGAGGAGGAAACGGACCGGTCGGTAGGTCTGGAACGAGCGGTGGGTGAACAACCGGTGGAATCCCAGCGTGATGCCGACGCCGCTGACGACGTACATCCCGGCCAGTAGGCCGAGGTCGAGCCAGGTGACGCCGTGAAGCGCTGCCAGGATGAGGGCGGCGACGGTGCCCAAGGCGGTGACGCTCAGCCCGGTGAAGGTGCCGAGCCAGGCGATGACCCGTCGCCACGTACCGGGTCGGGTCGCCTCTGCCGGCCCGGTGTGAAGGGTTTGACGAGCAAGGTTGTGGTTCAGGATGGCGGGGGTCAAAGCAGGATCCTGTCGGCGAAAGGGAAAGAGTCGGTCGGGTGGGAAGGAGCTTCCGTGACTCACACCACCCACTGGACGGCACCCGCCCGGATTCTCGCCGCCGCGACGCTCGAAACCGATGCCAGGAATTCCGCGACCGCCCACGCCCATCCGGGGGCTTCTCAAGAAACCCAGGTCGGTTCCCAGCCCTTGCGGTAGGTCTTTTTGATCAAGGCGTCGGCCGCCGGAGAGTTCGTCACGCGCAGGGCGACCGGGTCCCACCGCAGGGTCTCGCCCGGCACGCGGATGGCGACCGTCCCGAGCAGGACGGTTTCCGTGAGCGGGCCGGCGTACTCGAAGTGCGAGACGGTCGTGCCCTCGCCGCGGCAGGCGTCGGCCCAAGCGGTGTAGTGGTTGATGCCGCGCACCGGTTCGGTCACGACGTCCGCGAAACTGGCCGCGGGCAGGAGCCTCGGGGGGGCGACGTGCGGGACCAGCAGCGAGCCTTTTTCCCCGATCAGGAGCGAACCGGCCGCGGGCCACTTCCCGTCGCCGAGGGGACCGAGTTTCTCGGGCGGCGGTAACTTGCCAGCCCCGTCATACCAAGTCAGCCGAAGGGTCTTGTCGGCCGTCAGGTCCGTGCCGGGGAACTCGTAACTGACCACCGACCAGGTGTACCACACCTCGCGATTGAGCGGGGAACTCTCGGCCCTCACGGTCAGCGGGGCGGTCAGGCCGAGGGCCAGGAACACCGGGTCGAGGATGTGACAGCCGAAGTCGCCGAGTTGACCGTTGGAGAAGTCCTGCCACGCCCGCCAGTTGAACGAGTGGTACAGACGGGCCTTGTAGGGCCGTTCGGGGGCGACACCGAGCCAGCCGTCCCAGTTCAGCGCGGCGGGCACCGGGTCGGCGTCCTTCGGGCGGTCGGTGGTGAGTAACCAGCCGAGTTTGCCGGACTGCCAGGACAGGACTTCCTTGACCTTGCCGATCGTGCCGTCACGCACGAGTTTCACGGCCGTGCGGTAGGCCTGGTGTGACTGGATCTGGTTGCCCATCTGGGTCACGACCCGGTATTTGCGGGCGGCCAGCCGCATCTGCCGGGCCTCCTGCACGGTATGGGTCAGGGGCTTCTGACAGAAGACGTGCTTGCCCAGGGCCATCGCCGCCAGGGCGATCGGGGCGTGCATGTGGTCCGGGGTGGAGACGGAAATGGCGTCGAAGTCCTTGGGCCGGTCCAGTAGCCGTCGCCAATCGGTGAAGCGGGCGGCCCGCGGGAACTTCAGGGCGGCGCGACCGAGGAACGGCTCGGACTCGTCCACGTCGCACAGGGCAGCAACGACGACCTTCGGGCTGGCCGCGATCTGGTTCAGGTCGTCCCAGCCCTTGCCGCCGACGCCGACGGAGGCCAAGCGCAGGCTCTCGTTCGCTCCGCGTACCCGGGACCAACTGGCAGCACTCAGCGCGGCCACGCCGAGTGCGGCGTGACGAAGGAAATTCCGGCGGCTCGTACTCATGGCAGGATCATGGCCGAGGGGGGAACGTGGCGGGATGAATGTGACGACTGTAACCGCCCGACCCGCGAAGCGTCAACGGTCTGGCCGAGGATGGCCTGTCCCTCCCCCGCACCGCAACCCGAGGCGACCCCTTTCCCCCCAGACATGGCGACCTGCCCCACCCCCGGGCGTGGCGGCTTGTACCACCCTCAGACGTGGCGACTTGAACCACCCCATGCATGGCGACTTAGCCCTCACAGGCCTGGCGACTGAGCCCCCCGGGCGTGGCGGCGAAGCCCGCGACTCCTGACCCGCGGGCCAGGGTCGTGATGCCTGAGGCCGCCCCTCGCACCTTCGACACCTTGGACTCCGCCGAGGTGCGCGGCGGGAGCGTTCCCGTGGGCCGGTTAGGGCACTATTCGCGCCGGCGGCTCGCCCACGGGGCTTTCGGGGGGGACGTGTGCCGGACCTTTGATGACCCAGTGGTGTCTAACCCTGTGGCTCCTCACCCGGCGTGGCTCCTCACCCGGCGTGGCTCCTCACCCGGCGGTCCCGGCGGACGAGCACACGCGCGGCGGGGCCGACTCGGCCGACTGCTCGTTGGTCGGCGGCTGCTCCACGCCGTCGATGAAGCGTTTGGCGTCGGGTAAGGCGTCGAGAAAGACCCGGCCGTAAGGCTTCGTCAACACCCGCGGGTCGAAGAGGACGACGATGCCGGTGTCGGTCGCGGTGCGGATCAGCCGTCCGAAGCCCTGCTTGAGTTTGATGACGGCCTGGGGGACCTGGTAATCCAGGAACGGGTTGCCGCCGGCCGACTGGATCGCTTCCAGACGGGCCTCGATGAGCGGCCGGTCCGGCGCGGCGAAGGGCAGCTTCGTGATGATGACGTTGGAGAGGGCCTCGCCCTGCACATCGACACCGTGCCAGAAGCTATCGACCCCGAAGAGGACCGCCCGGCTCGCCTCCCGGAACTGGTCCAGGAGCCGGGGTGAGGGCAAGCCCCGGCCTTGCACGAGCAGGGTATATCCGTTGCGGGCCAGCAAGCCGGTGAGCCGGTCGGCCGCCCGGTTCAGGAACGAGTAACTGGTGAACAGGACGAAGGCACGGCCGCGGGTCCGCTCGATGTAGCCCGGCAGACGGGCCAGGACTTCCTCTTCGTATTTCGGGGCCTCGCTCGACGGGTCGGGCATGTTCCGGAACAGGTGCAATTCGGCCTGGCGGCGGAAATCGAAGGGGCTGCCGAGTTGTTTGGTGCGGGCCCCCTCGAGTCCCAGGCGACGGGCCGTCAACCGGAAGCCCTTCTCGTCGCCCGCCGTCGAGAGGGTGGCACTGGTCAGAATGACGGTGGGGACTCGGTCGTAGAGTTGTTGTTTCAGGGCCGGGCCGACCTCGACCGGGGCACTGGCGAGCGAGACGCGGGGAACCCGGCCGGAGCGCGCTTCCACCCAGTACACCTGGCCGGGGAGTTCCTGTCGTAACCACTGCCGCACCGCCGTGGCCCAGGCGTTGAGCCGGTCGCCCCGACTGGTGAGTTCCAGTTGCTCCTCTTCGGAGTCGCGGCCCTGGGCGAGTTCGTACAGGCGTGTGGCGAGCTTGGCGAGTTCCTCCGAGAGTGTGTCCGGCACGATACCGGGTTGGCGGACACGACCGGTCCCTTCGGGTCGGGCGAGATACCACTGGTGGACGGCCGAGAAGAACTTGTCGGCGGCCTGCCGGGTCGATTCGAGTTGGGCCAGTGCGTCACCGTCCCCCCAGGTCGCCAGGATGCCCTTGTGGGAGCGCGGGGCGAGGAGTTGGTTCAGCAGGTATTCGATCCCGCCGTGGGTGACCGACAGTCCGAGGTGGTCGGCCGCCACGTCCTCGAGGGTGTGCGCCTCGTCGAAGATGACGCACTGGTACTCGGGCAGCAGCCCGCCGCCCGACCGTCGTAACGCCAGGTCGGCGAAGAACAGGGCGTGGTTGACAACCAGTATGTTGGCCGCGAAGACACGCCGACGGGCCTGGAAGTAGAAGCACTCGCCGTGGGTCGGGCACTTGCGGCCCAGGCAGTTCCCGCCGTCGCTCTGGACCAACTCCCAGACCGGCTCGTGGGGCTGCACCGGCAGGTCCGACTTGCTGCCGTCGGTGGTCGTTCGCGCCCAGCGGCCGATCTGGACGAGGAGTTGATCGACGGCCGCGGACGAGTCGAGCAGGGACGAAGCCCTCCTCAGGGCAAGGCGGAGCCGACGTAGGCTCAGGTAGTTGCCACGCCCCTTCACCAGGACCGCCCGGAAGTCGCCGGGCACGAGCGACTGCAGCAACGGGATGTCCTTGCGGAGCAGTTGCTCCTGCAGGCCGATGGTGTGGGTCGAGATGACGACCCTGAAGTCCTTGCGGGAGGCGGCCGCTAACACCGCCGGCACGAGGTAGGCGAAGCTCTTGCCGACGCCGGTGCCGGCCTCGACGAGCAGTTTCCGGCCGTCGGTGATGGCCGCCGCGACGGCCTCGGCCATCTCCAGTTGCTGCGGGCGGGTCTCGAACCCCGGCCACTTCCGGGCGATGAGTCCCCCCGGGCCGAGAACTTGATGTACGTTCATGGAAGGATTGTGGCCGCCCCGCCGTCGCCGGGGCAAGCCCGGTTGGGCCGGGCCACAACGAGCGATGACGCTCGCCGCACCCGCGCCCCCTCCGTCAGCCGCGGGGGCCGGTCGCCCCGGACCCGGCTCGGGTGAACAACTCGGGGTAGCAGAGAGAGTGCCCGGTCGCTCGTTCCTGGTGCCGCGAACTCGATCTTCGTGCCGCGAAGCGGAAGGGGTCGAGGTCCGGTTATGACGTCGGCGGTCTCTGGGCCACGGCCGGTCGGCGACGGTTGGGCTAGCAACCGACGCGCGGAATCTGCTAGGCTACCAATTGACCTCTCCCACCGCAAGGACGCGGTCACGTCCTTTCGACGGATGGAATTACTCTCTTCCTTGGAGGGCATCGTCATGCCCGTCACACGCTGGCTCCTCCTGCCCGTTCCGGTCGTTGCGGCCGTCCTGACCTCCCTGCTCCTCTCGTACCGGAGTATAGCGGCCCCGGACCCCACGCCCCCCGAGACGCCGACCCGACCGGCGGGCGTTGAAGTTGAAGTGAAGTGCGTCGACGACAGCACCTTGAAGCTCAAACTCCTGGACGACAAGCTCGAACTCGTTACCAAATACGGCTTCCTGCAGATCAACGTGGCCGACATCCGCAAGATCGAGTTCGCCCCGCGCTGCCCGCCGGAGGTGGCCGAGAAGATCGCCGCGGCGATTTCCCGGCTCGGGCACGCAGACTTCGGCACCCGGGAGCGGGCGACCGCCGAGCTGAAGAGCTATCGCGAACGGGCCTACCCCTTCCTGCTGAAGACCCTCAAGCACGACGACCCCGAGGTGAGCCGTCGCGCCGAGGAGGCCGTGCGGGCCATCCAGTCGCGTGTACCAGCGGCCCTCCTGGAAATGCGGGACACCGACGTGGTGTATACCGAAGACTCCCGGATCAGCGGTCGCCTCACCGCCCAGAGCCTGCGGGTGGTCACGGGCATGTTCGGGGAACAAACGCTCAAGCTCGCCGACCTGCGGAGCCTGCGCAGCGGTAGCGGGACGACGGTTGACGAGTTCGCCGGGGCCGTGCCCGCTCCCACCAATCTGTCGGCCTACCAACAGCAGTGGGGCAAGGAACTCACCTTTCTGGTCACCGGTCAAGTGGGCGGCAACGGCCCGCACGCGAACGTCTGGGGTACCGACGTGTACACCCTGGACTCCAACCTCGCGGCGGCCGCCGTCCATGCCGGGGTCGTCCGGCCTGGCGAGGCCGGGGTCGTCCGCGTTCGCGTCGTGCCCTCCCCGCCGCAATACATCCCCAGCTCCCGCAACGGTGTGAACTCCAACGGCTACGGAAACTACCCGGCCGGCGGGTTCGAATTCGTCCGAAGGTGACCGCGGGCGACCCCACCTTTCTCATGTCATCACCGCAATCGCATGCCGGGGCCGCGGCGACCGCATAGCGGGGGTGTGGTCGCCGCCCGAAACACGGTCCGGTGTGCCGTGGGACCACCGAAAACTCCATCCACAAGATCGTCGCTAGCGGGGACCGGAAACTTGTGGCCGCCCGTGCCGCCGAGTTCGAGCGGTTGTGGAACCACTGCGGAACCGCTATCCTGTCCCACGCCCAGACCCACACCCGCCCCGGATAACCATCCCGCCAACCTCCATGCGCCACACCTCGTACCTCGCCGTCGTCGCCCTGATCCCGGCCGTGTCACTCACCGGATACGGTCCGCCGCCCACTGAGTCACCAATCGCCGCGGAGAAGCGCTCGGAAGAGAAGAAGGAAGCGGCCGGCGAGTACGTCAATAAAGGCAACCGGGCCGACTCCGTCCGGGCCACTTTGGCCTCCTTCCGTCTGCCCAACCTCGAGGGCCGGTGGTACTACATCGGACCGTTCGACAACGCCGAGGGGGCGGGCTTCGACGCCGTTTACCCCCCGGAAAAGGGGGTCGATCTGAAGGCGTCCTACGTCGCCAAGAACGGTCGCAAGGTCGGCTGGGAGGAGTTCAAGGGGTTCGTCCCGGGACGGGTGGTGGACCTGGCCAGGCTGTTCCCGCCCCAGGACCGCACCGATGCGGTCGTCTACCTGTACCACGCCTTCGAGTCGCCCCGGGCGTTCAAGCTCCGGCTGTCGCTTGGCAGCGACGACAGCCTGTCGGTGTTCTTCAACGGCAAGCGTGTGATCCACGAGAACCACGTCCGCGCGGCCGCCCCGGACCAGGACTACGCCGACGTCGAGGTCCGTGAAGGGAGGAACGAGTTGCTGCTCAAGATCGGGCAACTGGCCGGCGAATGGGCGGTGTATGTGAACCCCGAGGAGCTGCCGGCGGGGGTCATCCCCGAGGCGATCCGGCGACGGCTCAACAAAGACTTCCCCGCGGGTAACTTCGCCGCCTATGCCAGCGCCGCCGCCGGGAGCGAGGCCGCCTTCTATCGGGTCACTACGATCCCCCTGCCGTCCGATTGCGTGCTCGAGGTCGGTGGGCTGGCCTTCCGCCCGGACGGCAAGCTACTCGCCTGTACCCGCCGCGGCGAGGTGTGGCTCGTCACCAACCCCACGGCCGATGACCCGAGCGAGGTGAGGTTCCGCCGCTTCGCCTCGGGCCTGCACGAGGCCCTGGGCCTGTTCGTGCCGGACAACCACACCGTCTTCGTCGTGCAACGGCCGGAACTCACGAAGCTCCTCGCGCCGGACGGCGAAACGGCACGCGAGTTCAGCACGGTGTGCGACCGCTGGGGCGTCTCGGGGGATTACCACGAGTTCGCCTTCGGGCCGGCCCGGGACAAGGACGGCAACTTCTACATCACTCTCAACGTCGGGTTCGGCGGCGGTCACCAGGCCAAGGCCCCTTGGCGGGGGTGGTGCGTCAAGGTCAGCCCGGACGGCCGCATGACGCCGTTCGCCTACGGCCTGCGGTCCCCCAACGGCATCAACTTCTCCCCGGACGGCGACCTGTTTTACACCGACAACCAAGGGGAATGGGTGGTCACGAACAAGCTGTGCCACCTGAAGGAGGGGAAGTTCTACGGCCACCAGGCCGGGCTCCGCTGGGTGAAGGACTCGCCGTTCGCCGGCCGGGTGCCCGACAAGGTCGCCAGCGGCCTCCGCTACGACGGCTGCGACAAGGACGGCCGGTTCACCGGCGTGTACCCGGACGTGGAGCCGCCGGCCGTCTGGTTCCCCTACGGACGCATGGGCAAGAGCCTGTCCGAACCGGTCTGGGACACCACCGGCGGGAAGTTCGGACCCTTCACCGGGCAGTGCTTCGTCGGCGACCAGACCAACGCCAACGTCATGCGGGTCGCACTCGAGAAGGTCAACGGCGTCTATCAAGGGGCCTGCTTCCCGTTCCGCAGCGGGCTGCAGTGCGGCGTCAACCGCCTGTGCTTCGCCCCGGACGGCAGCCTGCTGGTCGGACAGACCAACCGCGGCTGGGGTTCCCTAGGCGGCAAGTCCTACGGCTTGCAGCGGATCGTCTATCAGGGCAGCGAACCGTTCGAGATCCACCACGTCTCACTCACCCGCAACGGGTTCGACCTGACCTTCACCAAGCCGATCGACCCCCGATCGCTCGGGGCCAAGCCGGTCTCCGTCACTTCTTTCACCTACGTCTATAACAGCAATTACGGCGGGCCGGAGGTGGACGTCCGGGCCGAAACCTTGGGTCGGACGACGCTCTCGAAGGACGGCAAGACGCTCTCGGTGAGCTGTGCGGGCATCCGCAAAGGCCGCGTCTACGACATCCGCGTCGAGGGGGTTACTTCCACCGACGGCCAGAATGTAGTACACCCCGAGGCGTACTACACGGTCAACGAACTGGTCAAGGACGTTGTGCCCGGAGACGCGGGGGACTAGCGAGGGGTTGGTGGACAGCCCAGTCGGTCCATGAAGTGTGGGAAGTCCAGGCGGCCGGGTCCGATGTGTTCCGCCGTGTCCCGGTCACCTCTCTACCGGTCGAGACCGACCTCCCGGCGGAAATGACCCAGCAGCGGAGGTGAGGAGTGACGCTCGCGGTAGACTTCGCTAGCGGCTAGTGTGTCGCCCTTCTCTCCATGTCGCCCCGGTCACCGGTCACCGGTCACGGCGCACGCTCCAGTCGGTCATCGCTTCCAGGATGGTGCGGCACTCGCCGCGGGGCAAGCAGTCCAATTCGTGTCGGGCCGTGCGGGCAAACTCCTCGGCCTTGCGACGGGCGTAGGCCAGGGAGGAGGTGCGCTGCAGGGCGTCGAGCACCCGTTCGGCCAGCCGCGGTTCGCCGGCGCGGATCGCGGAGCGAAGCCCGGCCGCCTCGGCCGGCGGGAGGCGGTTCAGGCAGTGGATGACCGGCAGGGTGAGTTTCTGCTGCCGCAGGTCGGTGCCGAGCGTCTTGCCGGCCGTGGCCTCGTCGCCGACGAGGTCGAGCAGGTCGTCGGCGATCTGGAAGGCCCGGCCGAGGTTCCGACCGAAGTCGGCCAACCGGTCGGCCACGGCTTCCGAGGCCCCCGCGTAGAGGGCACCGAGGCGGGCGGCACACGCGGTCAGGGCGGCCGTCTTCCCGTCGATCACGGCGAGGTAGTCGGCCTCGGTCAGTTCCAGGTTCCCCCGTTCGGTCACCTGCCGCAGCTCCCCGGCACAGACGCGGTTGGTCGCCTCGCCGATGATCTCGCAGGCCTGGCGGTCCACGCTGCTGGTGAGGTGGAAGGCCAGGGTGAAGAGCAGGTCGCCCAGGAGAATGCTGACCTTGTTGCCCCAGCCGGCGTTCACGGTCGGGACGTGGCGGCGGAGTTCGGCCTCGTCGAGCACGTCGTCGTGGACCAGGGTGGCGGTGTGGATCATCTCGACGGCCGCGGCGAGGGTGTGGTGCCGGGGCGTCAGCCCGTTCAGGGCCTTGGCCGTGAGCAAGAGCAGGGCCGGTCGCAGCCGCTTGCCGCGGTAGTGTCGCAGGTGGTCGATCAGTTGGCCGAACGGGGAGCGGTATCCGGCCAGGGTCCGGTCGAAGATGCGGTCGGCTTCATCGAGATCGGCGGCCACGGGGGCGAATACCAGCGGTTTCGAGACGGCTTTGGGCGCGACGATCGTCATGACGCCTCCGCAGGGTCGGGGGGTTGCCGCCCGCTTAGGGCGGTTCGGCTCGGTTGACCCAGCGACCGGATCGACCGCCGTCCTTCTCTTCCAGGCGGATCGGCCCCACAGTGATCCCGCGGTCGACGGCCTTACACATGTCGTAGACGGTCAGGGCCGCGATGCTAACCGCAGTCAGGGCTTCCATCTCAACACCGGTGCGACCGAAAACCCGGGCCGTGGCCTCGATCCGCAGCGAATCAGCGGACGGGAACGAGAAGTCGAGATGGACCGAGGTGAGCGGTAAGGGGTGACACAGCGGAATAAGCTCGGCCGTCTTCTTGGCGGCCATGATCCCGGCGAGACGGGCCACCTCGAGCACGTCCCCCTTGGCCGATCGGCGGTCGCGGATCAGGGCGACGGTGGCCGGTTGCATCACGACCACGGCCGAGGCACGGGCCGTCCGCTCGGTCTCGGCCTTTCCGCCGACATCGACCATACGGGACGCGCCGGACTCGTCGAAGTGGGACAGGGACGGGTTCATCTCATCGCTCATATGTCATCGCTCAATGGACCCGGTTTTGAAGTTGGAGTTGAGCCGAGCCGAGCCGAGCGCCGAACCGAGCCGAACCGAGTCGATCCGCTCCGATCTTCGGTTCGATCCGCTCCGACCCGATCAGCCCGCGTCAGTTCCTCACCGGCGGCCCGAGGCGTGCCCCACGCTCCGGCCGTGGCGGCGGTAGCTCCTCGACGCCCGGCGGCAACGGGTCGGGGACCAGCAACTCGCGGCCCGGTCCCAGGGCGGGAGCGGACGACCGGCCCGGCGGAGCGACCGGCGGCGGACCCACCAGCGGGGGACCGACCGGCGGCGGTCCGACCGGCACCGGTCCGACCGACGGCGGTCCGACCGGGGGCAAACCGATCCGCGGGGTTTGAACGAGTTTCACCGTGATGTCGCGATCGGCCTCGAACGCCTGCCCGTCCGGCAGGGTGAGCCGCACGGCGACCCGCACCTTTTCCGTGCCGGGATAGGTTTGCCACGGTACGGTGACGAAGAAGCCGGTGCTGATGAACCCGTTCCGCCAGGTCGGACGGAGTTGCTCGGGCGTGAGGGTCCACTGCCCGATGGGGGTCTTGATGCCGGCGGTGGACACCTCCCAGGCGGCGATCTGGAGGAGACCCGGAACCTTGATGGGCGTGCCGTCCGTGTCGCGGGGCACGACGACGACCATGAGCTTGTCGTCTCCGGGCAGGCCGTCCTCGTCCACGCCCCCGGTCCCGCGTGCCAGGGTGATCTCGCGCACGACGACGGCGGCGGTGCCGCCGTTGGCCGCGACCGGGACGGCCGCCTGCGGTGACTGCTGGGCATAGGCCCGGTTCAGGTTGCGGGCCTGTTCCAGGGCGACGCGGGTATCGGCCAGTTCCCGTTCGAGCGTCCGCAACTCGGCTTCGATCAGGTCGTAGCGTTTGTTCGGCTTGCAACCGGCGAGGATGAGGCTGACGGTGAGGGTGAGGGTAAGGACGAGGGCACCGGCGACCGACAGCCGCCGGGTTGCCGAAAGGGGGGCCTGCCGCTCTGGGAAACCACCGGCCCGGGGTCGAAGTGACCCCAACACGCCTGACCAGGATGGAAGCAATCCCGACACGTGCGACCGGAACACACTCGTCAGGCGAGTGGTCCGTGTGGCGGTCCGGTGTTGGAGGGTCCTACCCAAGGTTTGTGACCCAGTGCTGATTATTCCGAGGGACGGTGGGCCGCACCGAGCGAGTCGGCGGGCATCCGTTCCAGAACCTTATCGATCAGTCCGAACTTCACGGCCTCGGCCGCGGACATGAAGTTGTCACGGTCGGTGCCCTTCTTGATGACCTCGATGGGCTGACCGGTGTGTTTGGCCAGCAACTCGTTGAGCGTCTCCTTGGTCCTGAGGAACTCCTTGGCGTGGATGAGGATTTCCTCGGTCGTGCCCTCCGTACCGGCGAGGGGCTGGTGGATCATGACGCGGGCGTGCGGCAGGGCGAAGCGTTTCCCCTTGGTGCCGGCCGTCAGGAGCATGGCCCCCATGCTGGCGGCCTGGCCGATGCAGTAGGTCGCCACGTCGCAGGTGACGAACTGCATGGTGTCGTAGATGGCCATGCCCGCGGTGACACTGCCGCCGGGGCTGTTGATGTACAGGCTGATGTCGCGCTTCGGGTCCTCGAACTGCAGGTAGAGCATCTGGGCGACGATCAGGTTGGCCATCTCGTCCTGCACGACGCCCTGAAGGAAGATGATCCGGTCCTTGAGGAGCCGGCTGAAGATGTCGTAGGCCCGTTCTTCACGGCCCCGGCTCTCGACCACGATCGGGATGAGCGGCATCGTCAGTCCTCCGGGCAGACCGCCGCCAGCTCAGCAATCGGGCGGCGTGTCTGGGGGTAATGAGTCAAGTTCCCGGCGAACGGTCGCCGGGGGCGGGTTCACGGGGCGGATTTGCGGGATCTGCGAGGTCGGCGGGGGTCAGCCCCGGTGTCCGAATCCGGGGCCCGGCCGCCGGCCCTACTTCTTAGGTTCCGGCTTCACGAGGACCTCGTCGACCAGACCGAATTCCTTGGCCTCGTAGGCGTGGAAGTAGCGGTCGCGGTCGGTTTCCTTTTCGATCGTCTGTAACGATTGTCCGGTGTGCTTGACCAGGATCTCGTTGAGCCGTTGCCGTTCCTTGAGGATCTCCTGGGCCTGGATCTCGATGTCGGAGACCTGGCCGCCGACCTGGCCGTAGGGCTGGTGGATCATGACCTTGGAGTTGGGCAGGCAGTAGCGCTTCCCCTTGGTGCCGGCGGTGAGCAGGATGGCGGCCCCGCTGGCGGCCAGGCCCATGCAGTAGGTGTGGATGGGGGCTTCCAGGAACTGCATGGTGTCGTACACCGCCAGGGTGGCCGAGACGCTCCCCCCCGGGCTGTTGATGTACATGTGGACGTCGGCCGTCTTGTTCTCGTACTGCAGGTACAGCAGCCGCTGGATGATGACGCTGGCCAGGAAGTCCGTGATCACGGGGCTGCCCCCCGTGTCCGGGCTGGCACCGACGAAGATGATGCGGTTCTCCAGCAACAAGTCGCCCAGGGTCATCATCCGCTGGCGGTTGTACTGGCCGCGCTGCAGCAGCGGCTGGAGAGGTCCGGCCACGGCCGTCGGATCGAGATGAGCAAACATGGTACTCCCTTCGGCGATGACGGGTCCCGTCGAACAACCGATTCGCTGCCCGACCGGGGCCGCGAGCTTGGGACCGCCGGGTACCGGTCGCTGTCCGACAGTCGTCCGACAAGGGGGCAACCGTTAGGGGCAACCGGGCGGCCTGAGCGGCGGGGCCGGAAGCCTGCACCCGGGCACAGGCCACGAGCACTGGTACTGTACGCGACCGGTCAACTCCCCGGGGGCGGCTCGGCGGTGGCGACCTCGGGCCGGTTGGCGGACTCGGGCACCACGTCAGCGGCGACGGTGGCGATCTCATCGGCCCCGGCCGCGGGCTTCCACTCGTAGTCCTCGTAGCGGGCCTCGGCGAGGATCAGGTCGAGGGCCCGTCGCTCCAGCAGGTCGGCCGCCAGCGCGTCCATCATGTCTTCCTTCTCGAAGCGGGCCCGGACCCGGCGGGGGCTTTCCCCGGACTGTTCGGCGATCCGCTCGATCTCGCGGTCGAGGTCTTCCTCCTCGATCTCGATCTTCTCGACCTCGGCGACCTTCTGGAGGACGAAGTGCTCCTTGAGGGCGGCAGCCGTGCTCTTGAGAACGTCCTGTTCCAGGAGGCGTCGGCGACCCCGGATCTGTTCGTCGGACAGGCCGGCGTTCTTCATCTCGATCAGGCGGCGCTGCAGGGTGACGCGGGCCTGGCGGCGGAGCAGGTCCTGGGGCAGTTCCCAGGTGGCGGCCGCGGCGATCTGCTGCAACACCTGCTGCCGGGCCTCCTGCCGTTGCACGTACTCCAGCTTCCGTTCCAACTGCGTGCGGACGTACTCGTCGAGCTGTTCCTCGTTGGAGACCCCGAAGGCCGATTCGAGCAGGTCGCGGGTCAACTCCGGCAGGCGGGTGGTCTTGACGTCATTGACCGTGAATAGGGCCTGGACCTTCTGACCGCGGAGGCTGCTGGCGGCCAACTCCTGGCCCAGGGTGATCTCGACCTCGCGGACGTCGCCGGGCCTGGCCCCGACCATCTTGGGACCGAAGTCCTCGGCCACGCCGTCCGAGAGGGCCAGTTGCTTCTCGACCTTGACGCGAACCTCCTTGAGCTTGTTGAGTTCCTTGCCCCGGTAGGAGATCGTCACGTCGGCCACGACGTAATCGTTCAGGGCCACGACGGGCGGTTCCTTGGGCACGAGCTGCCCATACGGCTCGAGCATCCGGGCCTTCTCGGCGCGGACCTCGTCGTCGGTGAAGGTGTGGACCGGCCGGCGGATCTTCAACCCCTTGTAGTTCGGCAACTCGAACTCCGGGCGGACCTCGATCTCGAACTCGTACACGAACGGGCCGGTCGCGGGGATCGAGATGGCGTTGGGGTCCAACTCCGGCGGGCTGAGCGGGGCGACCAGGTTGTCGTTGGCTAGTTGCTCCAGGCTGGCCATCAACACCTGCCGCTTCACCTCCTCGGCGACGCTGTCGCGATACTGCTTCTCGATCAGCTTGCGGGGGGCCTTGCCCGGTCTGAAGCCGCGGACCTGCGGCTGGTTGCTGCGGACGAGTTCGGTGAATTTCTCGTCGAACAGCTCGTCGATCTGCTCCCGTTCGACGGTGACCTTGACGTGCTTCTTGCACGGCCCGGCGTCGCGGATCTCGACCGACTGCCGGAGCCGGGTTTCCTCCGGCGCGACGGCGACGGAGTCGGCGTCGGCGTCCGCGGGGGTCCCAGTCGCTGAAGTTACCGGGGTGGTGTCGTCGGCCATCGGTGCTGCTCCGTCAGAAGAATCCGCTTGAGAATCCGCTCGGAGTAGTTGGCAAAACGTAGCTCGGGAAGCGGCCGCCGCGGGGACGGGTGACCGGCGATCGACCCGCCTCCCGGCCTCCCGGCGGCTCGCCCCAACGCCGGCGTCGGGAAACGACGAACCGGGAAGTTGCGGGCGGCCCGGGTCATCCCCGACGGCCACCGGCTGCTTCCCGGTCGAACTGAAACCGGTTGGTTTCGTGTTCAGTCTGAGGAGTCGACTGCCCGAGAGCGGGTGATGGGACTTGAACCCACGACAACCTCGTTGGCAACGAGGTACTCTACCACTGAGTTACACCCGCAATCTGCGACTCACTCCGGAAATTTATGCGGTCTCCGTCGCGGTTTCAAGAGGAGATTATGATTGCCCCGCGGGGTGGACAGGGGGCGGCCGAAATTGTTTCATCACTCCCCCTCACCGGCGATCACGCCCCACCGGCCGGCGGGCGGCCCCCGGTCCAGTTGCTCGGGTATGTCGCAATCTTCAACCGGACTCACGAGCCGATGGACCAGATAGCGACCGGCCGGCGAGCGGAAGACGACCGGTTGGTCGAACGGGAAGACCCGACGCTGCGGGTCCGGCAACACGAGCGGCAGCCCGTCGGCCCCGGCCGCCGTGAGTTCCCCGCGTCGGGCGGTGACCCGGTACAGATCGGAGACGGCGAAGCGGGCGTGACGGGCGGAAGCCCGCAGTTCTTCCCGGACCCGCTCGCGCTGCCAGGGGCCGAGGTTCCAGGCCGTCCCGACGTGTAGGAAGCGCAGCCCCGGCCGCAACCCCAGTTCTAGATAGAGGGCGTGCGGGGTGTCGTGCCAGGCGATCAGTTCGCCGTCGCCGACGGACTGGGTGCGTAGGAAGTCGGCGACCGCCCCGAGTTCGACCGGGTCGTGTGACCCGAAGTGGGGTCGCCACAGGGCCAGCCCACGGCGGAGTTCGCGCGGCGGGTCGCGGTCGAAGCACGCGGGCCAGAGCTTCAGCCGGTCCGGGTCGAAGGCCGGGTTCCGCTCGGTCAGGTAGCGGTACACGACCGACTGGCAGCGGGCCTGGCGGTGGGCGTGGGCCAACCCCGGACTGTATTCCGCGACGAGTGTCAGAAGGCCGGCCAGGACCTGAACGAGGACCAGGGCGGCGGGTACCGGCCAGCGGTTGGCCGCGAACACGGCCAGCATCAGCAGCGTCTCGGGGATGTGCGCGTAGTGGAAGCCGCGCTGCAATACCAGAGCCGTGCCGAGCCAGGCCAGGTAGGCGGCGGCCAGAACGGCCCGGCGGAAGCGGGCCGGATCGTCGCCGTGGCGGTCGCGGAGGTTCACGGCGGCGAGCGGGGCGGCCAGCAGCACGCAGGCACTGTATGGCGGGAAGTAACCGAACTGGATCGTGAGACGGAACGGGAGTTCCCGCGCCACCACCGCCGCGTAGGCGTTGTTCCAATTCATCCAGACATCGAGGAAGTGAGGCCAGGCCCCGGTAGCGACCAGCCACACGACCCCGCCGAGCAGTGCCGCACCAGCGCCGGTCGTGACGAGCAAGAGGTCGCGGAGGACGGCCATGCGAGGGCCGAGCCGTGGAACGGTCGCCAGCCACACGGCCGCCGCCACGGGCAGCAGGTGGGGCTTCAGCCAGCAACCGCCCCCCCAGCACAGGCCTTCCAGGACGGCCGAACCGACCGGGAGTGGTCGGGCCTTCCCAGTTATCCGTTGCAAGCGGAGGGCCACGGCCAGGACAGCCGGGAGCATCATCCACACGTCACGCTGGACGTGGTTGAACTCGTGCGAGAGGGGGTAGAAGGCGGCAGCCGCGGCGGCGGCCCAGGCTAACCCGGCGTACGACGCCCCGGCCCGCCGGGCCCACACCAGCAACCAGCCGAAGACGACCGCGACGATGCCCAGGTCAACGAACCGCAGGGCCTCTGCACTGGGACCGAGTGCCCGGCGAACGACGCACACCGCCCAGACGAAGCCGGGCGGGTTCGTGTCAAACACATCCCGGTAATGCACCCCACCGGACATGACGTTCCGGGCCGCCACATCGTAAAGGGTCGCGTCGGACCAGAGCGGCATGCGCAGGAACGGGGGTGCCCCGACGACCAGGAACCCCCCGGCGACCAACCAGCCCAGAACGGCGATCATAGTGCCGCGTGACATCGAGCGCAGTTTAGCACTTCCCCGGCCGGCACTTCCCCGGCCAGCACCGAGGCGGCGAACACAACCCCGGCCAACATTAATGCTGCTAGCACGTCCCCGGTTGTCACGGCCTGAACCGGCCTCAACCGCGTCGATCCCGCCGAGCCGGCCACTTCAGGGCGACTCCCCCGGGCCGAGTTGGTCGAGGGTGTCCCAGTCGGCCACGTCGATCTCGCCGAGCGGGTTCACCACCTCATGAACGAGGTACGGCCCGGCCCGGAAGCGGATCGGCTGGTTCCAGGGGAACTTGTCCCGCTGTGAGAGGGGAAACCAGGCGGGCAACCGCAGCGGGTCACCGCCGGCCCCGGGTTCATAGGCCCGGGCGCGGTCCCAGGTCATGCGTCCCAGGTTGCTCACGACGTACCGCTGCGGGCTAGCCGCCACCTCCGCGGCGATCACCGCCTTCTTGCCGGGAATGTCGAAGGCCGTGCCGTAGTGCATGAAGCGTGTCGCCGGCTCCAGGTCGAGCATCAGGTAGAGCGGGTGGGTACTGTCGTGCCAGCAGTTCAATTCGCGGGGGCCGAGCGGCGGCCGGACGGTCCGCAGGAATTCGGCCACGGCCTGGAGTTCCTCCCAGTTCGTGCCGCAGTGGATGTGGACGTACTGGCCCACGCGGTTCCGCAGTTCCGGCGTGCTCCCGTCCCGGAAACACCGGGGCCATAACGCGACGATTTCGGGCCGTGTGAACGGCTGGTGCTCGATGCGCAAGACCCGGACGCCGTCGATCCCGGCCCCTTGCGGCGGCACGAGCGACGTGCAGTTCAACACCAGGCCGAGCAGCAGGAACCACACGGCATAGAGGAAGCCGAAGGCCCAGCCGTGCGAGGCCAGCACGCCCATCGCCAGTAGCATCACCGGCACCTGAGTGTAGTCGAAGCCCTTCTGGATCAGGACCGCCTGTGCGAACCAGGCGAGGAAGAACGCACCGAGCAAGGCCCGCGTGTCGGCCACGGCTTGCGACCCGGCCGCGGAATACAGTCCGGCGAGCCGAAGAGGAGCCGACAACTGCCGCGGTTCCCCCGCCCGACCCGACCCGTCCCCCACCCGACCCCAGAAGGCCCGACCTTCCCACAGGGCCAGCACGGCCAGCGGGATCGCCGCGAAGTAAATCAACCCCCAAGGCCGGAAGGTAACGAAGAATTCCTGGAAGCGGTCCCCCGCGTGCCCGATCACCCCCTGCAGGTAGCCGGGGTTCCAGTTCAGGAACACGTCGAGGAAGTAGGGCCAAGCGCTGGTGGCGACGAGCCAGACGACACCGAGCGTGCCGGCAAGCAAGCCGCCGAGCAGCAGGCCAGCGAGGTCGAGCAAGAGGGCAGGGCGCGGCTCCCGGCGGGCCAGGGCCATGACCGACACCGCCCACAGTGCGCCGGCGGGGATGAAGGCGTGCGGCTTCACCCAGACGGCCAGCCCCCACACGAACCCTTCGAGGCCGGAGCGGGTCGGCGACGGTCCTCTGAGGCGGTCCAACCGCAACCGGGCCGCGACGAGGGCCGGTAGCAGCATCCACGGGTCGCGTTGGACGTGGCAGAATTCGGAGGTGAACGGATACCAGAGGGCGACGGCGGCCGCGAACCAGGCCAACGAGTACGGCGGGCCTCCGGCCCTTCGCACCCAACCGGCGAGCAGCCCGACCTCCGCCGCGATCACGACCAGGTCGGCCGCCCGCAGCACTTCGTAGCTCCAACCGAAGGCGGCCCGGATGCCGGCCATGGCCCAGTCGATCCCGGGCAGATTGGTGTCGAACACGTCCCGGTACACCACCCCGCCGCGGAGGATCACCCGGACGACCATGTCGTGCAAGGTCACGTCGTTCCAGGGGGGCATGCACAGGAACAGCGGCACGCCGACGACCAGGGCCAGGACGGCCACGGACCACCCCAGCCACGCCGACCGCCAGGGCCGCCAGGGCCGCCCGCGACACGAGGACGACCGCCCGGCCCGGCCGGCGACACGAGACTGTCGGCCGTTCTCATCCATCGGGTCACTTGCGGGTCACTTGTGGATCACTCGTAGATCACTAGCGGTTCCGTTCCGTCGATCGCTTGCCGGTCACTTGAGGTACTTGTCGAACCAATCGGCGAAGGTGTCGAGGTCCTTGACGATGTTGGCCCAGCCGTGACCGGCACCCTTCTTGACGACCAATTCGCACGGGACACCGGCCTCTTTCAGCTTGGCGATCATGAGTTCGGCCTGCTGGAGCGGGACGAGGGTGTCGGCGTCGCCGTGGATGATCAGGGTGGGGGCCGACTTCTTGCTGACGTGCGTGACCGGGGAGATTTCCCGTCCGATCTGCTTGCGGCGTTCCGGGTCCTCGATCACGACGAGCTTGTTGGTGACCTTGTCCCGTTCCCAGAAGTCGAAGGGCGGGCGGAACCCCTTCAGTACGCCGTCGCCGAGGGCGACGTTCCCCTCCTTGCCGAAGTTCAAGAAATCGGTCGGCGGGAAGAAGCAGGCCACGGCCGCGACCCCGGACGCCTGTCGCTCCACCGGGTCGGCCGCCAGGGGGTTGCCCGGCTTGCCGGCGCTGCCCTGCATGAGCGACAGGTGGCCGCCGGCCGATGCCCCCGCGATGCCGAGCTTGTCCGGGTCGATGCCATACTTCTTGGCGTTGGCCTTGATGAACCGCACCGCCCGGTGCATGTCCTCCAGAACCTCCGGGATGGTGAACTTCGGCTGGCTGCCGTGGACCACCGCGAAGACCGTGTAACCCCGGCTCAGGAACGGTTTGATGAAGGTGGGGTTGATCGCCTCCTTGGCCGAGTACCAGCCGCCGGACACGCAGAAGATCAGGCCGCGGCCGTTCGCCTTCCCCTTGTCCTGAGGGGCGAACACGTCCATCGTCATCGCCAGGCCGTACTTGCGGCCATAGATCACGTCCTCGGTACGGGTGAAGTCCTGGGCGACTGCCGGTGTGGCGAGAGCGATGGCCGCGACCGTGGCCAGGAGGATACGGTTCATGACTCGGCTCCGGGTAGGTGAACGATACCGGGAAACGACACCGGGTGATGATACCGACCCGGTCGGGTTCCGTCAGACGGGTCGGCCCGCGGCCGTCTCGTGACACGCCGCCGCCGGACGACACGACACCGCCGGACGACATGCCAACGGGCGGCGGACTCGCCACCGGGCGGAAGGCCGGTGGGCCAGGTCGCGACCGGTCAATTCTTCTTCTCCGAGACGAGCCGGAACGATGACCAGAAGCGACCGACGCTCGGAGACCGCACGCTCTCCTCGGCACCCACGACGGCCAGGACGTACACACGGTCGGAGGCGGTCAGAACACGGGCACGCGCCGCCGTCTTCTCCCCCCCTTCCGCGTTGCCCAATTCGAAAGTCACCTCCCGACCGTTCAACCCGGACGACTTGAACGGGACCTCGCTTTCGACGGTGATCATGACCGACTTGTTGCTCTCGAGGATCGCGTCCCGCACCGCCGAGTCGAAGACCGAGAGCAATTCCTTCCCGGTCGGTTTGCCCTTCACAGGTGTGACGGTGACGATGTAGGTCATCCGCTCCATCTCGCTGACATACCGCAGGCTCGTGACCGGGGGTGTGCCGGCACCGAGCCGTTCCTCCGGCTTGCCGGGAAACTCGATCGAGAAGCCCTGTTCCCGGTCCAGGTGTCTTTCCCACCGGCTGCGTCGCAGGATGAAGGTTTCGGAATCACCCCCCGGCTTGGTAGCGAACTCCGTCGGCCGCCCCCCGCCGATCCCGAACGATAAGCTCAGGTCATCGCCGTCGAGGGCGTAGATCCCGCGCACGACGAGGTTCTTGCCGGTCAGATCGATCGTCTTGGGCGACTTGCCCGGGTCAATGCTGAAGGTGAAGTCCAGCGTCGGGTAACCCCACTCCCGCAGCGTGAACTTATCCTTCGAAAAGGTGATCGTGTTGCCCTGGAAATTCCGAGGCGGCTGGGCCTTCCCGTTCGAGGCCAGCCCGACGATCTGCCACGTTCCTTGTAGCAGGTCCCAGTCAGGCTTTGCCTTAGCCTTGCCGGGTGGCTCCGGGATCGGCTGACCGGCCTCAACCATGACGCGGGCCAGGAGCAGCCCGAGCAGAGCAGTGGACATGAGGCGGGTCATGGTGAACACTCGTGTTTGTGGAGGGAAAGTCCCGTCCAGCCCGCCGTCGGACAGCGACGCGATTCGGGTCGGTCTGGATGGCACCCAGCAGTGGGGTCATCCAGACGGTCGTTAAGCTGAGTGGCTTTAGGTTGCCGCGCGATTCCCGGGCGGGTCACTTCTCGCTCGGTGGCGGAGCAACCGGAAGACTCTTCGTCTCCTCGATCTCCTTCGGTTCCACGGCCTTCTTCGGCTCCTTGATCTCCTTGGGTTCCTCGGCCTTCTTCGGCTCCTTGGTCTCCTTGGGTTCCTCGACCTTCTTCGGCTCCTCGGGCTTCTTCTCGACCTTCTTCGGCTCCGGTTTCTTTTCCGGCCCCTTGGGCTGATCGACCTTGGTCGGAGCTAACGTGATCGGGAACGAGACGGCGCGGACGGTGAGGCCGGCTGCGTCCTTGGCATTCAGGTCGGCCACCCTCCCGAGAAAGACACCTTTCCACGACTTTCCACCGCCCTCGGCCGTGATGCCGATTTCACTCACTTTCAGGACGCCGCCTTTCGCCGAGAGGGTCAGCTCGAAGGGGACAGTCTCGGACACATCGACCTCGACCGTCTTTCCGGGAAGCGATGTCAGCCCTTGTTCCTCCAGCACTACTTTGCCACCCTTCTTGAGGGTGTAGTTCAGTGTGGTGTCCTTGTCGGCGGTGAACTTGCCGAACACCTGGACCTTGGCCTTGACGCCACCGGCGGGTTCGTCGGCCGTGGCGGACGGGACGCACAGCCCAAGCACGGCGAGCAGGCCGAGTGATCGCAGTGATCGCATAGGAAGGGTCTCCCGTTGGGGGAATCTGGGGGGGTGGGACAACCGAGTGAGGAGTGTGAAGTCCGTCGGTGTACTAATAGGTATTTTTGCTTCTGAGGCCAGACAAGGCCATAGGCCATAAAACGCTTACGGCCTCGACCGGGGCCACGCCGCGCCCGCAGCGGCCGACAGCCGGCTGTTTGCCCGCAGTCGAAATCTGTTCTACATTGGCTTGAAATCCGAGTTGATGCCCGAACGACCGTCGCGATCGCAGCGCCTCACTCCGTCGTCCGTCGTCCCCGTGTAACGGTGCGTCATGTCGGTTCCCAACTCCGTCGAGGAACTCGTGCAACTCATCCGCAAAAGCGGGATGATCGACGAGGAGAAGCTGTCGTCGTACTTGCAACGGCGACAGTTCACCCGCGGGCTTCCTCTGGACGTGCGGGACTTCGCCGAGCAGATGATCGGCGACGGAATACTGACCCAGTTCCAGGCCGAGCAATTCTTGTTGGGCAAGTGGCGGGGCTTCACGATCGGCAAGTACAAGCTGCTCGAACGGGTCGGCGTCGGGGGGATGGGGCAAGTCTTCCTCTGCGAGCACCTGTTCATGCGGAGGCGGGTCGCCATCAAGGTGCTGCCCCCGGCGAAAGCCGAGCAGCCCGCGGCCCTGGGGCGGTTCTACCGGGAGGCCCGCGCGGCCGGCAGCTTGAACCACCCCAACATCGTCCGCACCCACGACATCGACCAGGACGGGAACCTGCACTTCATCGTCATGGATTATGTCAACGGCACGAACCTGCTGGAGATCGTGAAGCGGTTCGGCCCCCTGGACATCGGCCGGGCCGTGAGCTACACCCGGCAGGTCGCCCTCGGCCTCGACTACGCCTTCCGCAACAAGATCATCCACCGCGACATCAAGCCGGGCAACGTGATGATCGACCGCAAAGGCACCGCCCGGTTGCTCGACATGGGGCTGGCCCGGTTCATCAATGACCACTCCGACCAGTTGACCATCAAGTACGACGACAAGGTCGTTTTGGGTACCGCCGACTACGTCGCCCCGGAACAGGTCGCGAACAGCCACGCCGTGGACATCCGGGCCGACATTTACGGGTTAGGAGCGACGCTGTACTTCCTTTTAGCCGGGCACCCGCCGTTCCCGACCGGAACGGTCTCGCAGAAGCTCCTGTGGCACCGCACCAAGGAACCGACACCGATCCGCGCGATCCGCCCGGAAATCCCCGAGGGACTGGCCGCCGTTCTCGCCCGCATGATGGCGAAGGACCCCAAGGCCCGCTACCAGACGCCGGCCCAGGTGGCGGCGGCACTCGAGGAGTGGCAACCGGCGGTCGTGCCACTACCGGCCCCGGAGGAAATGCCGCGGCTCTGTCCGGCAGTTCTGGAGTTGCTCCGGGACGAGCCGGAATCGACAGTCGAGCTGCCCCCGCCGGTGCCGGTCGAAAGCGTTCGCCAACCGGTGCCCGCGGCCACGGCCCCCGTGCCGGTCGCCAAATTCGCGCCGGCTCCGTTCGCCCCGCTCCCCGCGCCCGGCCCGCAACCGGCCCCCACCGCCCCGCCGCCACCCAAGGTCGTGCCGGCCCCGTTCGGCCCGACCGGCCCGACCGGCCCGCAACCGGCCCCTTTCGCCCCGACTGGGGTATCGCCGTGGGTCGCCAGCGCCGACGTGACCCGGCCGAGTCCCCGCCCCGACCCGCAAGTCCCGGTCAATACCATACCTCCACCGATGGTACCGCGGCCGGTGGCTACGGCCTCCCTCGGTGGCCCACGCCGCAACCCGTTCATCGACACCAACCCGTTCGCCGCCGACGCCACCACGTCTCGGGGGCGCACGATTCCCTGGTTCCTGGTCGCGGGGGCGGCCGCCGCCCTGGCCCTGCTCGTCGTTCTCGCCATCAAGTTGTAACACCCTTGACCCGGCCCTGCTCTCTCACCCGTCGGACGGGCCGCGATTCCCCCGACGGACAGGCGTTCTTGCCCGCGCCTGCGTCTACCGCATCAACCCCCTCGCCGCCTGACCCTCCTTCCCCGGTTGCGACCTCGACCTCCACGAGGTTATCGAAGAAGGTCGCACCGCCGCCGAGGTCGGTCAGGGCCGTACTGGTCGTGGTGTTGCAGTTCACGCCGTCCACGGTCCACCGCCGCCACCACAGCCCCAGCGACACGACCACCCCGGGTCTGACCGACTCGGCAACGACCGCCCGCGCCAGGAAGCGGCCACGCACATTGAACACGGTCACCATCTGACCGTCGGTGATGCCCCGCTTCGCGGCGTCGACCGGGTGGATCTCCACGGTGCGTTCCCCGACCGACTTCCGTTGTGGCTCCATGTTCACGAACGTCGAGTTGAGGAACGGCGGTGCCGGGGGCGTGAGCAACTGCAAGGGGAACCGGGCGGCCAGATCGGGCCGCGTCTGCGGGTCTTCGTGCGGGGGTCGGTAGTGCGGCAGCGGGTCCCGGCCGGCCCGCCTCTCCCGTTCCGAGTAGAGTTCACACTTGCCCGACGGGGTGGGGAACTGGCCGGAGGCGAACGGTGCCCAGTCTTTCGGGCGATTCAGGCGGACCGGCCCGGCTTTGACAGCTTCCAGGTCCGGCATCAGGCCCTGACCCCGGCCCGAGGCGGCCAAGGCCCGCCGGGCCAGTTCCTCGTCCGTCTCGGCAAACAATTCCGGCTCAAAGCCCATGGCCCGGCCTAACAGGCGGAACAGTTCGGTGTTCGGTTTCGCCTCGCCGAGCGGGGCGATGGCCGGGTTGTTCGCCTGCACGTAAAGGTGGCCGTAACTGCCGTGTACGTCGAAGTGCTCCAACTGCGACGTGGCCGGCAAGACGATGTCGGCGTAGTCGGCGGTGTCGGTCTGAAAGAGGTCGTGGACGACGGTGAAGAGGTCCTCGCGGGCCAACCCGGCGAGCACCCGGGACTGGTCCGGGTTCACTGCCGCGGGGTTGGAGTTGTACACGAACAGGGCCAAGACGGGCGGGCCGGGCAGTTCCCCGTGCAGGGCCTCGGCGAGTTGCACCATGTTCACGGTGCGGGTGCCGGGCGGGATCAGGTCCGGGCGTGTCAGGTAATCGTCATCGAAGCGGTAGGCGGTGCTGGTACTCAAAAGCGCCCCGGCACCGGGATAGCGCCAGTCGCCGGTGAGGGCCGGTAGGCAGACGATGGTGCGGACGGCCATGGCACCGCCGCCGTGCCGCTGCAGGCCGTAGTTCAGCCGGATCAGGGCCGGGCCGCCGAAGAGTTCCCGGCTGCGGGCGTAGTCACGGGCGAACTTCTCGATTTCTTCAACTCCCAGGCCCGTAATTCGTGCCACTTTTGAAACGGGGTAGTCGCTCAGCACGCGGTCGCGGAGTTCGGCCGCCCCGACGCAATGGTTCTGGAGGAAGTCGTCGTCCTGCCAACCCTCGCGAAAGATGACGTGCATGACACCCAGGGCCAAGGCGGCGTCGGTGCCGGGGCGGACCGCCAGCCAGGCGTCGGACCTCGCGGCGGTCGGGCTGCGGTAAGGGTCGATGGTGACGATCCTGGCCCCGCGCTTACGGGCCTCGTGCTCGATCCGCCAGAAGTGCGAATTCGTGACGGCCGTGTTCGACCCCCAGTTGACGATGAAGCGGCAATGGACGGCGGCTTCCGGATCGGTCATGGCCCGCGTGCCGAGGGTCACGTCGCAGCCGGCGGCCCCGGCCGTGGCGCAGATGGTCCGATCCAAGAGGCTGGCCCCGAGGCGGTGGAAGAAGCGGCGGTCCAGACTGCCGTACATCAGCTTGCCCATCGTCCCGGCGTAGCTGTAGGGCAGTATCGCCTGCGGGCCGTGTGGGGAGGCGGCTATCTGCCGGAAACGCTCCGCGATCGTGGCGATCGCCGTGTCCCAGGAGATCCGCTCGAACCGTCCCTCTCCCTTGCGGCCGACCCGGCGCTGGGGGTAGAGCAACCGCTCGGGGTGGTAGACGCGGTCGAGATAGTTCGCGACCTTCTGGCAGAGGAACCCCCGGGTGAAGGGGTGGTCGCGGTCGCCGCGGAGTTCGACCGCCCGCCCCGTGGCGGTATCGACCGTCACGACCATGCCGCAGGTGTCGGGACAGTCGTGCGGGCAGACCGCTCGTACCGTGATCAGCTCGCGACGCATGCACGGGCCTCAAAGGGTTCAGACCAAATATTAGCGGGTTTCGGGGTGAAGCTATGATACCGGACGGGGCAACTCTGCGGTCGAACCGCCACAGGTCGTTCCGTTCGGACGACGCATACCGGACGGAAGAATTGGGCCAGGTGATTTTCCGACAAAATCCGCAGCGATCCCTTGCTCCGCCGCCCCGGTCCCGCGAGATTAGTAAATATCCGGGTAACTTGCCCCGTTACGGATACCCGCCTCCGGGTCACGCCCGTTCCGTCCGACTCGAACCCCGCCGCGCCGCCGCGCGGCCCGAGGAGTGAACGAATCCGGGCGGAACGACCCGGGGGATCGTACCGGCGACCACCGGCACGAGGATCACCATTATGCCGGCACCGACCACCGTGCCCGAGTTCCTGGACCTCGTCCGGCGAAGTGGCTTGGTCCCGGACTCCAGACTCGATGAAGTGCTGGACCGATACCATAACAACGGCGACCTGCCGCAGACCATCGAACAGATGGCCTCGCTGCTCGTCCGCGAAGCCGTCCTCACCTTCTTCCAGGCCAAGCAGCTCAAACTCGGCCGCTACAAGCGGTTCACGATCGGCACCAAGTACCGCCTGCTGGAACTGATCGGTGCCGGCGGCATGGGTGCGGTCTACCTGTGCGAACACACCCTGATGCGGCGTCTCGTGGCCCTGAAGGTCCTGCCGGTCGAGAAGCTGGAAGACAAATCGAACGAGGAGCGGTTCTACCGCGAGGCCCGGGCCGTCGCCGCCCTCGACCACCCGAACATCGTGCGGGCCTACGACATCGACCATTACGAGAGGCTGCACTTCATCGTCATGGAGTATGTCGACGGCACGAGCCTGCAAGAGATCGTCGCCCGCTACGCCCTGGAGAAGAAGTTCTTCGACCCGGTCCGAGCCGCCCACTACATCGCCCAGGCCGCCGCCGGCATGCAACACGGCCACGAACTGGGCATGGTCCACCGCGACATCAAGCCGGGCAACCTTCTGCTCGACCGCACCGGGGTGATCAAGGTCCTCGACATGGGCCTGGCCCGCTTCTTCAACAAGCAACAGGACAGCGTCACCGAGAAGTACGACGACAAGTGCGTGCTGGGCACCGCCGACTACCTGGCACCGGAACAGGCGGTCAGCAACATCGTCGACATCCGGGCCGACATCTACGCCCTGGGCGGTACCTTGTACTTCCTGCTCACCGGTCAGACCCCCTTCCCCGACGGCTCGATCGCCGCCAAGCTCGTCGCCCACCAGACCCGCGAGCCGAGACCCGTCGAGTCCTTCCGCCCCGACGTACCCCCGGGGATCATCTCCGTGCTGCGGAAGATGATGGCCAAGGACCCGGCCGCCCGCTTCCAAGAACCGATCGAGGTGGCCGAGGCCCTGGCCGAGTGGGCCGACCAGCCGATCGACCCCCCGCCCGCTCGCGAGATGCCGATCCACTGTCCGGCCGTGCAGGCCCTCATCAACCCGAACGTCGCGGCCACCGCCCCCGGCTCGCCGTTGGCCCGCACCCTGTTCGGTGCCGGCCGCGGCATCTTCGCCCGTGTCGGCTCGGGCAGCTCGGTCAGCTCCCTGCAGACCCGCTCCGTCAGCCCCACCTCCACGAAGGCACCTGTCTCCGGCACCGCCGTCCCCCCCGCCGAGACCGGCTCTCCCACCGGCACCGCCTACCCGCGCGACAGCGTTCCCGTCAACGGCCCGGTCTCGACTTCGCGAGCCAACACCGCCCCCACGACCCCGATCTCCCGTCACGAGTTGGGCCTGTTGGCCCCCGCCCACGACGCCCCGACCGCCCCCGGCTCCGGCTCCGGGTTCGGCACCGCCGGCGGGCCCTTACCCGCCACGTCACGATCCGGGCTGTTTTTCCTGATCGGCCTGCTCGTCGCCCTGCTCCTCGTGGCCGGAGGCGTGGCCGCTTACCTCTTGGGCCGTAAGGACGCTCCCAACACGGTCCCGCCGCAGGCCGCCCCGCCGGCGGCTCCCCCCGGCTCACTGGGACAGAAGAACCAAAGCCCGGTCATCCCCCGACCGACCCGCGACGAGCCGGCCCTGACCCCCGCCCAGGCCGCGACACTGGAAGTTCAATCCCTGGTCACGGTCGAATTCGTCGTGAAGTCCGGCGGCGGCCGGACCATCGCCCACCTCAATTCCGAAAAAAACTTCGACTCACCGACGAACTTCTCCGTCAACATCATGCCGGTCGCCTACAAAGAGACCGGCAAGAGCATCGACGAATTCATCGAGGGCTACAAAGAGAAGAAGATCCGGGTCCGTGGCCGCCTGACTCGAGACCCGAAACTCGGCACCGCGGGGATCGACGTGACGTCACTCGATCAACTGCTGGTGATGGACCGGTGACCCCGCCTGTCGATCGGTCATTGGTGACGGATCAGCAGCACCAGCCGCATCACTCATCACTCGGCGAGCCGGGGACCCACGGGCCGAGTACCGGTTAAGCCGGGACTGATAAACCGGAGCCGATCGGTTCCATTTTCCCCCTTCAGGACCAGAAATCTCTCCCATCCGACCCCACCCGTGCCCTATACTTGAAGCGTTTATGAAGCCGGGTTTAGCCCCCTGGGTATTTGTCTACTTCGCTCGCGGTGCCGATCGAGTACCGCAGAGGGTAAGCCATGCCCGCCCCCGCGAACTCCGACGAACTCCTGGACCTGATCCAGCGGAGTGGCGTGACCGACGAGGCCAAGCTCCGTAGCTATGTGCAGAAGCTCTCCGAAACCTCGGGAATCCCGAGCGACCCGCAGAAGTTCGCCGGGCTTCTCGTCCGCGACGGGCTTCTGACCTACTTCCAGGCCGAGCAACTCCTGCAGGGCAAGTACAAGCGGTTCACGATCGGCAAGTACAAGGTCCTGGAAAAGCTCGGCTCGGGCGGCATGGCCCAGGTCTTCCTCTGCGAGCATAAGTTGATGCGGAGGCGGGTGGCGATCAAGGTCCTGCCCACCGCCAAGGCCGACGACCCGAGCAGTCTGGAGCGGTTCTACCGGGAGGCCCGGGCGGTCGCGGCCGTCGACCACCCCAACATCGTCCGGGCCTACGACATCGACCAGGACGAGAACCTGCACTTCCTGGTCATGGAATACGTCGATGGCACCAACCTGCAGGACCTGGTGAAGAAGTTCGGCCCGCTCGACGTCCTCCGCGCCTGCCATTACATCTACGGGGCTGCCGTCGGCTTGCAGCACGCCCACGAGATCGGCCTCGTGCACCGGGACATCAAGCCCGGCAACATCCTCCTGGACCGCAGCGGTGTGGTGAAGATCCTCGACATGGGGCTGGCCCGGTTCTTCCACGACGAAGAGGACGTACTCACGAAGAAGTACGACGAGAACGTCCTCGGCACGGCCGACTACCTCGCTCCCGAACAAGCCCTCGAAAGCCACAGCGTCGACATCCGGGCCGACATCTACTCTCTGGGGGCGACGTTCTACTACCTGCTCACCGGCAGCCCGCTCTTCCCGGAAGGATCGGTGGCCCAGAAATTGATCTGGCACCAGACCCGCGAACCCCGGCCGATCCGCTCCTTGCGACCCGAGGTCCCCGAGCCGATCGTCGACATCGTCAACAAGATGATCGCCAAGGACCGGGAGAAGCGCTTCCAGACGCCGGCCGAGGTCATAGCCGCCCTGGCCCCTTACGTCGCGACCCCCATTCCGCCGCCGGACGAGCGAGAGATGCCGCAGTTGTCGCCGGCGGCCGGCGGAGGGGCCGTGCGTTCCGCAACCGTCCCGCTCGTATCTGCCCCGCTAGCGACCACGCAAACTCTACCGACCCTATCCCTAGCCGCCCCCACCGCCGCCCCTGTGGTCGCGGCCCCCGTGGTGGCGGCCCCCGTGGCCCCCGTCACCGCCCCGGGACAAATCACTTCACAGCCCGCCGTCTGGGAATCGCTCGACACCGATCTTGACGACACACAACGGGCCGCGCGGGCCGACACCGACCCCACGCCGGCACCGGCCCTGAAACCCCTGTCGCGCCAACGCTACGCGACCCGTACCGGCACCGCCTCGCCGTCGCGGAAACGTCTCCCCCGCTCCGTTCTGCTGCTCGTGGCCGGGCTGGCCCTGACCGGTGTCGCCGCGGGGATCTATTTCGGCGTATCCACGAGCAACAGCAACAACAGTAACAAGCCGATCACGCCCGAGGGCCGCACTCCGGCCAACCTGTCACGAGTCGTCGTGGCCGACGGCGGCGGCGAAAACTCCGTCGGAACCCTCCGGGAAGCACTCTCCCGCATCCAACCCGGGGGCGTCATCTCGATCGCCAAGGCCCGACTGGTCGAGACGTACATGAAGCTCGACCGGGTCAAGCACAAAGACGTGACGATCGAGGGAGAAAGTCTCGACGGTCGCCCCCCCGTCATCGAGGTCAACGCGGCGGTGCGGGTCGTCTTCGACGCGGACAGCGTGGAAGGGCTTAAAATCCGTAACCTGGAGCTGGACGGCGGCGGTAAGGCCGACTCCGGCATCCTGTTGAGCGGTTTCTTGCCCGACCTGCTCCTCGAGGAAATCACCTTAAGAGGGATGAAGTCGAACGGCCTTCGGCTGATCAACGCCGCCGGCGGCGAGGGACGACCGGCCGTCATACAACAGGTGCGCGTGCTGCTCGCGACGGGAGTACAAAACGGCGTCTATCTTGCCGCCAGCAACGTCGATACCCGCCACGTCGTCATCCGGGCCTGCCGCTTCGAAGGGCCTGTCAACGGGAGAGCGGGGGTCGGGGTGCGGGTCGAGGGACCGGCCGCGGACCTCGTCATCCATGAGAACCGCTTCTTCAACCTCGACGCCAGCCTGTCCTTCGCCCGGGTCTCGAACAACCGGGTGTGCAAGGCCCAGGTCAACTCGAACACGATCTTCGGTTCGACCAACGGACTGCTCTTCGATACGACCCCGACGCCGGGCGAGCCGCCCGGTCGCTTCGAGTTGGCGATCAACCAAAACTATTGGGCGCAGACGACCAACATCGGGATGTTCGTCGGCCCCGGCCCCCCGGCGGGTCTGGCACCCGCACACAACGGCCACGGCCCGGGTTGCGGTCCTGGCAACGTCACCCCGCCGCTCGCCGCCCCGGCCTCCCACCAACAACTGCCCGCTACCGACCCGAACACCGAGGCGACGTTCCTCCGCTTCCCAGGCGGACCACCGGAGGTCGATGGCAAAAAGGTCGGCGTGCCTTAAACCGTTTTCACCCCCGGGCGGGTCCGGTCCACGGTCTACTACCGCCGCATCCGGCCGCGGCCCGCCTCACTCCTTCCGCACCCCGGCGACCGTGATGGCGAACCCGAGTGTCGTCTTCAAGCCGTCGGCGACCACGGGCCGCTTCAGGGCCGCCACCCGGACACCGTCCCCCTGGTCGAGCACCTTGACGCCCGCGTCCTTGTCGTAGTTCGGCCACAGGAGCAGGACCGCCGGGTGCCGACCCTCGTTCACCCGGCTCGACCGGGCGATCAGGTTCTTTTTGTCGATCAGCTCGGGGCTGGTGTCGTCGGCCGCCCGACAGAGCAGGCAAAACTCCGGGTGCGGGCTGGTGTCGGTGTGGTCGCCGATGTCCGGCTGGATCGCGAACCGCAGCGTGTACACGCCGGCCGGCAGTTCCTGCTTACGGTAATCGGTGAACTTGTCCGGGAACTCCAGCGCCCCGACCAGTGTCCCCTCGGGAATCTCGCGGTAGGTGAGGCCGTTCCGGACTTGTTCCTCGGTCGCCTTCACCGGCACCTCGGCACGGAACCAGACCCGCATCAGCACGGCATCGCCGTTCCGCACGACCAGGGCCTGACGGTCGAGAAGCTGGCGGACGGCCGGGTCGAGTTCCTCCGGCGGCTCGGCCTTCTCTAGCCTGGCCGTGACGGTCGCGCCCGCGGGCGGCTCGGCCTTCTCTTGACTCGCCGTGACGACCGAACTGGTTCCTACCAGGAGCGACACGATCGTGAAGACGGCAGCCATGTGACACCCTCACAGCAGTGCGGTTCGTTCGTCGAACCCGAACAGGCGGTTGAAATTCTGCACGGCCACGCCCGCGGCCCCCCGGACGAGGTTGTCCTCGGCCGCCACCACCAGGACCTTGTTGCGGACGACCTTCAGGCACACGTCCAGGAAGTTCGTGTGGGCCGTGTCCTTCGTCGCCGGCGGGTTGGTCCGCAGCCGAACGAACGGCTTGTCGGCATAGTAGGCACGGTAGCGTTCGAGTAACTCCGGCTCGGCGACAGGTCGTGTCGGTGTCGCGTAGATCGTGCTCAGGATGCCGCGGTCCATCGGGATCAGGTGCGGGGTGAAGATCACGGAAACGGGTCGGCCCGCGATGTCGGCCAAAGCCTGTTCGATCTCGGGGGTGTGGCGGTGGTTGCCGATGCCGTAAGCGGCCACACTCTCGTTACATTCCGGGAAGTGTGTCGTGAGCTTCGGCGTCCGCCCGGCCCCGCTCACCCCGCTTTTGCTGTCGATGACGATGCCGGACAGTTCGATCAGCCCGTCGGCCACGAGCGGGGCCAGCCCGAGGATCGCGGTCTGTGGGTAGCAGCCGGGGTTGGCGATGAGCCTCGCGGTTCGGACCCGTTCGCCGTAAACTTCCGGGAGGCCGTAGACCGCGTGGGCCAGGTTCGTGGGATCCCGGTGCGGTTCCTTGTACCACTCCTGATAAACCTGAGCGTCGCGCAGCCGGTAGTCGGCGCTCAGGTCGATGACCCGGATGCCACGTTCCAGAAGTGGCGGCACCGCCTCCATACTCGCGCCGTGGGGCAGACACCCGAACGCCACCTGGACGCCGCGTGCCCGGAGTCGGTCGGCGTCGAACGGCTCGCAGCGGATGTCGAGGCGACCGAGCAGGCTGGGGTGCAGGTCGGCGATGTGCTCGTCCTGCCGGGAGGTGACCGCCACGATCTCGGCGTGCGGGTGCCGCAACAGTGCCTTGATCAGCTCGACGGCGGTATAACCCGAGCCGCCGAGGATCGCCACCTTCACCGTGTCCATGACCGTAGCTCTCTCCAGACACCGGGCACCCCGGTAGAGTATATGCACCATGCCCGAACCCACGACCATCGCCGCCGCCGCCGGGTTCATCCGCAGCGGCAGGCTCACCCCCGTCGAACTCTTGGAGCAGTGCCTGGACCGCACCGACCGCTATGAGGACCGCGTCCGGGCCTGGGCGCACCTCGACCGCGACGGGGCACGCCAGCAGGCCGAGCGGCTCACGGCCGAGTTGAAGGCCGGACAGGACCGCGGGCCGCTGCACGGCATCCCGATCGGGGTGAAGGACATCATCGACGTCTTCGACCTGCCGACGGGGTGCGGCTCGAAGCTATGGGCGAACAGCTACGCGCGACGGGACGCGGGCGTGGTCGAACGGTTGCGGGATGCCGGCGCGGTGATCCTGGGGAAGACGGTGACGACGACGTTCGCCAGCTTCGACCCGCCCGCGACACGGAACCCGTGGGACCTGACCCGTACCCCGGGTGGCAGCTCCAGCGGCTCGGCCGCCGCGGTGGCCTGTGGCATGTGCCTGGGGGCAGTGGCGACACAGACCGGCGGCTCGATCACCCGACCGGCGAGTTTCTGCGGGGTGTGCAGCCTCAAGCCCACCTTCGGCCGCGTGAGCGTGGACGGCGTGCTGCCCCTCTCGCCCCGACTCGACCACGTCGGCGTGATGGCGAACAGCGTCGCGGACCTGCTGCTGCTCTTCCGCGTGATCCGATCCGTCCCGGCCGAGCCGACCGGGTTCCTTCGTCGCCTGCTCGATCTCACCGACTTCGCCCCGCCCGGACTGCCCGAGCCGAGCATGGCCGAGGCGTATGCGTCCTGCCGTGCCGCCACCGCGCAAAAAGGCTGGGGCTGGCGGGACCACGTCCTGCCGCCGAGCTTCGCCGACGTGCGACGGAACCAGTACATGCTCATGGCCGTAGGCGCGGCCGCGTACCACGGGGAACGGTTCCGCCGCCGCCCGGACGATTACCCCCCGTGTATCACACGGCTGATTCAGGACGGGTTGGCGTGCCCCGCGCCGGAATACGACCGTGTGTTACGACACCATGCCCGGTTCCAGGCTGAGATCGACGCGGCCTTCCCGGATGGTTGGGACACCTTCGCCACGCCGGCGAGTGCCGGTCCCGCCCCCGGGGTCGAGACGACCGGCGATCCGGCCTTCAATTCCCCCTGGAGCTACGCGGGGTTGCCGACCGTCTCGCTGCCGATCGGCTGGGGTAACGACAGGCTACCATTGAGCATCCAACTCGTGGGACGCCGGGGCGGCGACGAGAAGTTGCTGGCCCTGGCCGCGCAATTCGAGGCGGACCTCGGTTTCGAGCATGGCACGCCTCCGCTATGATGGGCCGCATGTCGTTCGCGGACGTACTCGACATCCTGTACGAAGACAATCACTGCCTGGTGATCAACAAGCCGGCCGGGTGGCCGACCACGCACTTCGACGGCCGCGACGAAACCGTGGACCGGATCGTCAAGTCGTACCTGAAGGAGAAGTACCGCAAGCCCGGCAACGTGTTCCTGGGCGTGGTGCATCGCCTGGACAAGCCGGTGAGCGGGGCCTTGCTCTTCGCCCGTACCAGCAAGGCGGCCTCACGCCTCAGCGAGCAGTTCCGGGCGGGGGTCGTCGAGAAGGTGTACTGGGCGGTGGTCGAGAAGCCGCTGGCGAGCGGGAAGTGTATCGTGGGTCCGGTTCCCTGGGAAACGGCCGAAGCCGGCTCCCTCGAAGATTGGCTCACGAAGGATGAAGCGACCGCCCGCATGGAGGTGGCAGGCCATCGTACCCCGGGTGCCCGGTATGCCCGGCTGCTCTTCCACGTGTTGGCCCGCCAGGAGCCGCTGACCTGGCTCGAACTCCGCCCGCACACCGGCCGCAAGCACCAACTCCGCGTGCAGTTGGCCAGCCGCGGCCGCCCCATCTACGGCGACGCGAGGTATGGCAGTCGCCACACCTTCGGCCATGCCATCGCCCTGCACGCCCGCAGCCTGACGTTCCTGCACCCGATCACCTGCGAACCGATCACGGTGAAGGCCGAGGTACCCCGGCTCTGGCGAGGCCGATTCGCCCCACTGCTCCGCTCGCCGTCATGACCACCGACGAAAAACCATGACCACCGACGAAAAACTGGCCGCGATCCAGTCCGCGGTGCAGACCGACCCCGGCGGCCGCGGACTGGCCCGCGACCCCAACGACAACCTGTTCCGTGCCACCGCCGGCGACTTCCCGGCGGCCTGCCGGGACATCGTCGCCGCCACGAACCCCACGGTGGCATTGACAACGGGATTCTTCATCCCGACCGCCCGCCCGCCGGCATTCGAGACCGACGGACCGTTGGGGGCGATCTTCCTGCGACGTGCCCTCCAGGCCTGCGAGATACCGGTCTGCTACCACTGCGAAGAGGCCCTCAGCCGAATCCTGGCGGCGGCCCACCGGAGGTGTCACATCCCTGACGACCCCGGGAAAGGGGAAGCGGAGCGATATTCGCACCGGATCGCCATCGAACGAAGCGGCCCGGGTCCGGACGGACGCCACTACACCATGCGGGGACGGGACGTGACCGAGCACCATGACGCCGGGTTGACGCGGTGGTTCGAGCAGACCGGTCGTACTTGCGGGTTGAAGGTGACGACGATCGGCATCGGTGACGGCGGCAACGAGATCGGCATGGGTAAGATCGCCCACGAGACGATCGTGAAGAACATCCCGAACGGTGACCGGATCCATTGCCGCGTGGCCACGGATCACCTCGTCGTAGCCGGGGTGAGCAACTGGGGGGCGTATGCCCTCGCGGCCGGTGTGCTACTGCTTCGCGGCAGGAGTCCGCCGGCCGACCTGTTCGACCCCGATCAGGAACGGGCGATCCTCGAGGTCCTGGTGCGTGAGGGGCCACTTGTCGACGGTGTCACGGGTCAACCGTCGGTCAGCGTCGACGGCCTGAGCTGGGAGGAGTACGTCAAGCCACTGGTCCGCATCCGCGAGATCCTGGAGTCGAAATGACGAGCGACTTACGAACGGCGACCGGGGCGGGGGTCCGCTCGGCCTGTCGCACGGGCGCACTCACTGGGCCGACGGCGGGGCTAGCGCTCGGTTATGTTCAGGCGAACCTGGTGATAGTGCCCCGGGACTGGGCGTTCGATTTTTTGCTGTTCTGCCAACGCAACCCGAAGCCGTGCCCGTTGCTGGAGGTGACGGAGCCGGGCGACCCGGAACCGAAGTCGGTGGCACCGGGGAGCGACCTCCGCACGGACCTGCCGGCTTATCGAGTCTGGGAAGACGGCGAGTTGGTCGCGGAGCCGACGGACATCCGCCCGTACTGGCGCGACGACCTGGTGTCGTTCGTCATCGGCTGCTCGTTCACGTTCGAGAACGCACTCCTGGCGGCGGGCGTACCGGTGCGGCACATCGAGCAGGGGGTGAACGTGCCGATGTATCGAACGAACATCCCGTGCCGAGCAGCGGGTCGGTTTTCCGGGCCGTTGGTGGTGTCGATGCGACCGATGACTGCGTCGCAGGCGGTGCGGGCGACGCAGGTCTGCGCACGGTTCCCACGGGCACACGGGGTACCGATCCATCTGGGCGAGCCGTTGGCGATCGGCATCGCTGACCTGTCCCGGCCGGACTTCGGCGACACGGTGGAGATGCACAACGGGGAGATACCGGTCTTCTGGGCGTGCGGGGTCACACCGCAGGCTGTCGTGATGCGGGCGCGCCCCCCGCTGGTGATCACCCACAAACCCGGTCACATGTTTCTTACAGACCTTCGGGATATTGATCTGGAATACGAGTAAGAGATGTGACTACGAGTCGTGGCGATGAGTAACAGTAACAGGTATGAGCAACAGATGTGAGTTATGGATGTTACAGGCGAAAGGATCGGACGCGGATGTGAGGGTCATCTTCAGCAGGCTCACACTATTAGAGTGGACGCGGGGGAGTTGAGATGAGGAGTTGAGAGGGGGAGTGAGAGGGCGAAGGTGAGCGAGGAAAAAGTTGAGCGGGGAAAAAGATCAACAGCCCCCCGAGTCTAGGAACTCGGGGGGCTGAGCGGGTTGGTGCCGGCGATAACCTACTCTCGCGCTGGACGCACTACCATCGGCCCCAGGTTCTTTACGGCCGTGTTCGGAATGGGAACGGGTGTTGTCACCTGGGTATGGTCACCGGCAAGTCGTGGGGCACGGGCCTGGCTTGGGGGAGGCTCATGCCGAGGTATTTTGGCAACCGGTGAGGAACGCGAAGTTGACACGAGCGAGAAAGGGAACAATGCGGCCAAGCGTTCGGCTGTTAGTACCGGTTAGCTAAGTACATTGCTGTACTTACACGCCCGGCCTATCGACCTGGTAGTCTACCAGGAGCCTTCGCTTTCGCAGGATACCTGATCTTGAGGGAAGTTTCACGCTTATATGCTTTCAGCGTTTATCTCGTCCACACGTGGCTACCCAGCGGTGCGGCGAGCGCCACAACTGGCACACCAGAGGTGTGTCCCTCCCAGTCCTCTCGTACTAGGGAGAAAGCCTCTCAAGTATCCTCCGCCCACAGCAGATAGGGACCGACCTGTCTCACGACGGTCTAAACCCAGCTCACGTACCACTTTCATCGGCGAACAGCCGAACCCTTGGGAGCTTCTCCACCCCCAGGATGTGATGAGCCGACATCGAGGTGCCAAACCTCCTCGCCGCTATGAACGCTCAGAGGAGATAAGCCTGTTATCCCCGGAGTACCTTTTATCTGTTGAGCGATGGCCCTTCCATCCGGGACCACCGGATCACTAAGGCCGACTTTCGTCCCTGCTCGTCCCATCGGACTCGCAGTCAAGCACCCTTCTACCTTTGCGCTCGCTGCCCGATTGCCAACCGGGCTGAGGGTACCTTTGCACTCCTCCGTTACCTTTTGGGAGGAGATCGCCCCAATCAAACTGCCCATTTAGCACGGTCCCTGTTGCTCCAGACAACAGGTTAGAATTCAAACACAACAAGGGTGGTGTTTCATCGTCGGCTCCCCGCGTACCGAGATACGCGGTTCACGGCCTCCCACCTACACTACGCATGTTGGGTCTAAACCCAATACCAAACTGCAGTTAAGGTTCACGGGGTCTTTCCGTCTAGCTGCGGGTATGTCGCATCTTCACGACAACTACAATTTCACCGAGTCTCTCGTGGAGACAGTGTTCCAGTCGTTACGCCATTCATGCAGGTCGGAACTTACCCGACAAGGAACTTCGCTCAGTCGTCCCCACCTGTTTCCAGGGGGCTGGACTCTATCTTAACCGAGCCGGTATTCATGGCCGCGGCGATCCTGCGGATCGCTCTCAGGCCGTCCTCTTCCAGGTGCTTACCACGCTTCATGAGCAAGATGACATCTCGGAACTTGAGAAAGTCCAGATGTTTCTTGGACTGAAGCTGGTAGCGGGTGAAGAAGGGTATGATACCGTCATGGAGGTGATCTAAAGCACGTACGCGGTAAGCGAGTCGGTCCTGGTGGTTCCGACGCACGACACCAAAGCCGAAGTAAGCTTTGATCTTGTGCAACAGTTGCTCGTCCCGTCTGTGCTGCACGAGGGTGAACTCGGGCAGCACCTGGAAGCCGACCGACATATCGCTGTTCGGGTTGATGCCGACGTGGAAGCAGCCTTCGCCGTCGGTAAACCCGACTATCCAGTACGGATTCAGATCAGCCATGGCCCGGTCCCGAACGTCTGGTCTCTGAGGGTTCTTGCAGCCCCGCGGGGTTGCAAGCCTTCCCTGCGGATCGTCCCCGTGTCTCACTGCTTATGACTACTGTGACGGATCACAGTGAGTACAGATGAGCTGTATGAGGAGTTTCCCGCATATAGTTCGGTTTTACTAAGGCTAGCACTTAACCTTAGGACCGTCATAGTTACGGCCGCCGTTTACTGGAGCTTCGGTTGCGAGCTTCGCCTTGCGGCTAACCCTCTCCCTTAACTTACCAGCACCGGGCAGGCGTCAGTCTGTATACAGCGGCTTACGCCTTGGCACAGACCTGTGTTTTTAGTAAACAGTCGCTAGAACCTTTTCACTGCGACCCCCGAAGGGGCACTCCTTTTCCCGAAGTTACGGAGTTAATTTGCAGAGTTCCTTCACGAGAGTTCTCTCGAGCGCCTGAGAATATTCATCTCGCCTACCTGTGTCGGTTTTAGTACGGTTTCTGGTACGGTTTTCTCGGCTGTTCGTCGGTCGATATCGGGATCTTAAACGCCCTGAGGCAATCTAATAAGCCTGCACGACCTCGGACCAGCGTCCCGTCTTGTACCAGGAGCGCAGGAATATTAACCTGCTCCCCATCCGCTACGCCTTTCGGCCTCGCGTTAGGCACCGGCTAACCCTGGGCGGAATTACCTTCCCCAGGAAACCTTAGGCTTTCGGCGAACGGGATTCTCACCCGTTTTATCGTCTACTCATTCCGGCATACTCACTTGCGTGCGCTCCAGGGCTCGTCGTCCGTACCCCTTCGCCGCACACGCAACGCTCTCCTACCGCACTCTGTGCCCACCGCTTCGGTGTCGTGCTTGAGTCCCGTTCATTATCGGCGCAGGACTCCTCGACCAGTCCGCTATTACGCGTTGTTTAAATGGTGGCTGCTTCTAAGCCAACATCCTGGCTGTCTCGGGAGTCCAACTTCCTTTCGCACTGAGCACGACTCGGGGACCTTAGCGGGTGATCTGGGTTGTTCCCCTCTCGACGATGAAGCTTATCCCCCACCGTCTAGCTGCCCGGACTTGGGACGCTGGTATTCGGAGTTTGGCTTCGACGGGTAGCCGGGTAGGCCCCCGTTCGAAATCAGTCGCTCTACCCCCAGCGGCAACTATCCGGACGCTAACCCTAAAGTTATTTCGGAGAGAACGAGCTATCTCCACGTTTGGTTAGACTTTCACTCCCCCACACAGCTCATCCCCTAGTTTTTCAACACTAGTGGGTTCGGTCCTCCATGGAGTGTTACCTCCACTTCATCCTGGCCATGCGTAGGTCACGTGGTTTCGCGTCTACCGCAGCCAACTTCACGCCCGTTTAAGACTCGCTTTCGCTTCGGCTCCGCGTCACAGACGCTTAACCTCGCTGGTTACGGTAAGTCGCCGGATCATTATGCAAAAGGCACGCGGTCAGGCCTTCCCTCGCGGGCATAGCCCTCCCACCGCTTGTAGGCATGTGGTTTCAGGTTCAGTATCCTCCCCTTGTCGGGGTTCTTCCCATCTTTCGCTCACGCTACTGGTTCGCTATCGGTCGCCAGAGAGTACTTAGCCTTACGGGATGGGCCCCGTCGATTCGGACTCACTTCCACGTGTTGAGTCGTACTCAGGATTCCGCTCGGCCCTCTCTCCTGTCGCTTACGGGGCTTTCACCCTCTGTGGCGGGCCATTCCAGACCCTTCTGCTAGGAAATCGGGATCCTAACCGCGGTCCTACAACCCCAGTGGGTTACCCCCCTGGTTTGGGCTCTTCCGCTTTCGCTCGCCGCTACTTACGGAGTCGAGGTTTCTTTCTTCTCCTCCAGGTACTGAGATGTTTCAGTTCCCTGGGTTTGCTCGGGTATTCCGGGATCAAAGCTCGTTTGACAACTCCCCCGGACTTTTCGCAGTCTTCCACGCCCTTTCGCCTTCTGGCGCCAAGACATCCCCCACACGCCCTTACTAGCTTGGCCGCATTGTTCGCTTCCTCGCCCGTCACAACGAACCGAGGCCTCGAACAACCACCAGCTAGTCCGTTCCCCACTTGCCGCTGTCACGGCAAGTGGGGCAGACGATTTCGCCTTTCTCTTCTAGGGCTCGTGTCTTGTGTCGTTGATCTGCCACCCCTTGAACACCGCTCGACGGGGGCTTCTCACCTCCGTAGCAGCGCCCAAGTGGCACCAGATCACTGATGCAACTTCGCGTTCACCCAGTTGTCAAAGACCTTCAGGTCTGACCGCCCGGCGGTCAGCACTCTTCCGTCACTCTACAGCCCGAGCTACCCGAATGTCACCCCTCCGTTCGACGGAACACGGTGATTCGTAGTGTCGAGCCGTACCCCGAGCGACCAGTCATAAGCCCTGTGTTGGCTTGACTTTGCGTTTCGGGTAACGGGAATTTTAGTGGCCCCGTTTCGTCCTGTCAACCCGGCCGCCGTTTTTTTCGTGTGACAGTTTTTCTTGCCGGCTTTCGGGTTGGTTCGGCCTGTTGCTTATGTCTCCCGGCCTGTAGCCTTTATCTCTTAACTCGTTTTTATTTCGCTCGATCCGCTGCCGTTGTTGCGGCGGGTCGCCTGGTCTCGTCCTGGTCTTGTTGTATGCCTTTTGGCTTTGTGCTTCTCGCGTGTATGCTTCGCTATTCGCTGTTGTCTCTCGCCAGCCGGCCTGGTGTGGAGAAGAGGGGACTCGAACCCCCGACCTCCTGCTTGCAAAGCAGGCGCTCTACCAGTTGAGCTACTTCCCCGGACTCACAGGCTATGAACGCGAGCTTCTTCGCTGTCTGTGCGCGTACTTGGATTCGAACCAAGGACCTCAGCTTTATCAGAGCTGCGCTCTAGCCAACTGAGCTATACGCGCAACGACCGGCCACACGGGTCTTGGACTTCGCTTCTAACTAAACAGAGAGGCCAAACCGTTTCAGGTTTGGCCTCGTCCGACACCGTTCTGAGTCGCGTCGGCAAGGCTACCCGGTCGTTAGTGGGTTGCGGTCGGCGGTCAACTCAACCGGCATCGTGAGCATGCACACCTCGTGTGGGGTATTGCACCGAGGGATTGTAATCACCACGACCCGGCTGTCAAGTCGCCCCCCGGCAAAGGGGGCCACTCTCGGGCCGATCCAGCTTTCCCGGCGCGTTGCTGGCTAACGACTTCCGGCTCGTGTACGGTTCACGAAAATTCTTCCGCGGCGGCCCGAATCTCGCTACTATAGTGGGGATTTTTTTTCCCCGACCTGCGCACCCCCGGATGTGCCGAGACGAGACATGCCCGCCCGTGCTTCTCCGGGTCGAAGACTCCGTGACGCCTGGGCCGCGGGAGCGTTCCCCCTCCCCGGCGTCTTCTCGCCACTGGTCGCCAAGCTGGCCGAGCGTCTCGGCTTCCGGGCCGTCTACCTCTCGGGCGGGGCGCTCTCGGCCGGTAACGGCCTTCCCGACATCGGACTCTTAACCCTTACCGAGTTTGTGACGGCCGCCCAGCTCACCGCCCAGGCGACCGAGTTGCCGTTGCTCTGTGACGCGGACACCGGCTTCGGCGAGGCCCTGCATGTGGAGCGGACGGTCCGGCTCTTCGAGGCCGCGGGGGCCGCCGGTATCCACCTGGAAGACCAGCAGATGCCGAAACGCTGCGGGCACCTGTCCGGCAAGTCGTTGATCCCGGCCGAGGAGATGGCCGCCAAGATCCGTGCCGCCGTCTCCGCCCGCCGGGACCCCGATTTCGTGATCGTCGCCCGTACCGACGCCCGCGGCGTGACCGACCTCGACGACGCCGTGCGACGCGGACGCCTCTACCGCGACGCCGGGGCCGACGCCCTCTTTCCCGAAGCACTCCAGTCGATCGACGAGTTCGCCGCCTTCGCTCAGGCCGTGTCCTGTCCGCTGCTCGCTAACATGACCGAATTCGGCAGAAGCCCGAACTTGGACGTCGCAACCCTCGGTCGCCTGGGTTATTGCATGGTCCTCTTCCCGCTTACCGCCTTCCGCGTGGCGATGCGCGCGGCCGAGGAGGCCCTGCGCGACCTGCTCGAAAACGGGACCCAAGCCGGCTCGATCCCGAAAATGATGACCCGGCTCGAGCTGTACGACCTGCTCGGTTACACCGGCTACGAGCAGCGCGACCGGGCCTACTTCGGGCCCCCACGGCACGACCACCCGGAGCCACGGCGGCCCTGACCGATCGCGGTCCTTGCCCGAACCGTGTCGGAGATGTGACTTCCTCACTGGAGCGGAGCCTGATTGATGACCACCCCCATGCCCGCCTACTCTCCCGGTCTCGAAGGGGTCATCGCGGGGGAAACGGCGATCTGTACCGTCGAAGGCGGTTTGAAGTACCGCGGCTACTCCGTCGCCGAGCTGGCGGTGAACTGCAGCTTCGATGAGGTCGCCCACCTGCTGCTGCACGGGGAGTTGCCGACGACGACGCAACTCGTCGCCTTTCAATCCCGGGTGGCGGCGGCCCGCCGCTTACCGCCTCCGGTCCGCGACCTGCTCGCCGCCTTGCCGAAGTGGACGCCCCCCTTAGACGCCCTGCGCACGGCCGTCTCCGGCCTGGGACACTTCGACCAGGACGCCGCCGACAACTCCCACGACGCCAACCTGCGCAAGGCCGAACGCCTCCTCGCCCAGTTCCCCGTGGTGGTGGCCGACTACTTCCGACTCAGCAAGGGGCTTCAGCCCGTACCAGCCCGGCAGGACCTCGGCCAGGCCGCCAACTTCCTCTACATGCTCCGCGGCAGCGAGCCGACCCCGGAGGAGGTCAAGGCCCTCGACGTGTCGCTGATCCTCTATGCCGAACACGAGTACAACGCCAGCACCTTCGCCGCCCGCGTGATCGTCTCGACCCTGTCCGACATCCACTCCGGCATCACCGGGGCCATCGGGGCCTTGAAAGGACCGCTGCACGGCGGGGCGAACGAGAAGGTGATGGACATCCTGCAAGCGGCCGGCGGACCGGACACGGCCGAAGAGTGGACCCGCGCCGCCCTCGCCCGCAAGGAACGGATCATGGGCTTCGGCCACCGCGTCTACAAGACCGGCGACGAGCGGGCCGCCATCCTCAAAGACTATGCCCGCCGCATGGCGGCCACCGCCGGCACCACCGTCTGGGAAGAGACCGCCGATGTCATCGAGCGGGTGATGGCCCGCGAAAAGGGCATGTACCCGAACCTCGATTGGCCCGCCGGACGGCTCTACCACGCGATGAAGCTGGACGTCCCCCTCTACACGCCGATCTTCGCCGTGGCCCGGATCGCCGGGTGGGCCGCTCACGTCATCGAACAACTCGACCACAACCGGCTGATCCGCCCCCGGGCACTCTACAGGGGGCCGGAGCCGAGACCCGTCAAACCGATCGCCGAACGCGGCTGACCGGTCCGGCGCGGCTGACCAAGCCACCCCGGCCCGGCGCGGCTGAACAAGCTACCCCTGAGCAGACCGGCCACCCCGGACCGGCACGCCCAACCGGCGCGCCCGGGCTGACAGCCCGTCCGAGCGGCACTCCCGACCGGCCCGATCCGTGCAACCAGGCCATTGACCCGGAGCATCCCGCGCGGACAATGGTGGGGCCGAACGGGACTTGCCCCCACTTCGCCCCCATGAGGTACTCCCATGCCGCGTTCGCTGTCCGCCGGACTGTTCGCCGCCGGCCTCCTCGCCTTCGCTGCCACTGTCGCCACGCCCGCCACGCCCGCCACGCCCGGCCAGGACAAGAAAGAACCGCCGAAGGCCAAGACCCGCATCGCCGTCGCCGATCCGCTCGAGGCCGCCAAGGATCCCGACTTCGCCGTCCAAGGCGAGTACGAGGGGGTCATGAGCGGTAACGGCCAGACGAGCGACAACAAAGAGTCCAAGGTCGGCGTCCAGGTCATCGCCCACGGCCAGGGCAGGTTCACCGCCAAGGTGCTGCCCGGCGGCCTGCCCGGGGCCGGTTGGGACGGCAAGACCAGTAGCAAGTTCTCCGTCACCCGGGATGACGCCGGCACCACCGTGACCGACGGCAAGAACTCGGTCGTCGGCCGCATCGCCGAGGGCCGCATCGAGATCAAGACCGCGACGATGACACTCAACGCCAAGAAGCTGGAGCGTCAGTCGGAAACGCTCGGCAAGAAGCCCCCCGAGGGGGCGGTGGTCCTCTTCGGCCGGGAAGGCGACGAGAAGAACTGGAAGAACGGCAAACTCCTGGAGCTTTCCGACGGCAAGTTCCTGACCGTGTCCCAGACCGGCAGCATCCGCAGCAACGAGAAGTTCGACGGCTTCAAGGCCCACCTGGAGTTCCGTCTCGCCTGGATGCCGAACAGCACCGGCCAGGGCCGTAGCAATAGCGGCGTCTACCTGCAGGACCGCTACGAGTGCCAGATCCTCGACAGCTTCGGCCTGAGCGGCGAGAACAACGAGTGCGGCGGCATCTACACGCAGCACAAGCCGAAAGTCAACATGTGCTTCCCGCCGATGACCTGGCAGACCTACGACATCGAGTTCACGCCGGCCCAGTTCGGCCCCGACGGCAAGAAGACCAAGAACGCCCGGGCGACGATCTTCCACAACGGCGTGAAGATCCACGACGACATCGAGTTTCCCAGGGAGTGTCCCGGCGGTAAGCCCGAGGCCGCGACCCCCGGGCCGTTCCAGTTCCAGGACCACGGCGACCCGGTCGTCTTCCGCAACGTCTGGGTCGTCCCCGTGAAGTGACCCCCAGTCCCGACGAGCGGTGCGTTCCCGCCAGGCCGACGAACCGGACCTGCCGACGCCCAGCCCGTCCGGTCGCGCCGCTCGTCCCAACCCCCGGTGCCGCCATGCCTCTTCGACTCCTGCTCGCCACGGTCGCTGCGATCCTGTTCACCGCTCCGGCCGTCGCCGCCGAGGCGATGAACGTCCTACTCATCGTCTCCGACGACCTGACCAACAACACCCTCGGGTGCTACGGCAGCACGGTGTGTAAGTCCCCCAACATCGACAAACTGGCCGGCAAGGGCGTCCGCTTCGACCGGGCCTACTGCCAGTTCCCGTTGTGCAACCCGAGCCGGGCCAGCTTCCTGACCGGACTCCGCCCGGACACCACCAAAATCTACGAGAACTCGACGCAGTTCCGCAAGAACGTGCCGAACGCCCAGAGCGTCGGGCAGACGTTCCAGAAGGGCGGCTACTTCGTCGCTCGCGTCGGCAAGGTGTACCACTACGGCGTGCCGGGCCAGATCGGCACCGACGGACTCGACGACCCCGTGAGCTGGCAGAAGGTCGTCAACCCCCGCGGGGCCGACAAGGACGACGAGGAGAAGGACCTGATCTTCACCCTCAACCCCAAGGCCAAAGGCTCGGCCCGGTACGGCGGCACGCTGAGCTGGCACGCCTCCGACGCCCCCGACCCCGAGCAGACCGACGGCAAGATCGCCGCCGAACTCGTCAAGCTGCTCCAGGAAAACCGGGGCAAGCCGTTCTTCCTGGCCTGCGGCTTCTTCCGCCCGCACACCCCGTATGTGGCACCCAAGAAGTACTTCGAAATGTACCCGACCGACAGGATCGAACTGCCGCGGGTGCCCGAGGGACACCGCAAGGCCGGGCCGGCCGCCGCCTTCTCCAGTGCCAAGGCCGAACAGGACAACATGAGCGACGACCTCCGCCGCAAGGCCCTCCAGGCCTACTACGCCTCGACCACCTTCATGGACGCCCAGGTCGGCCACGTCCTCGACGCCCTCGAGAGGCTCAAGCTCGCCGACAAGACGATCGTCGTCTTCACCAGCGACCACGGCTACCACCTCGGTGAGCACGGGCTGTGGCAGAAGATGAGTCTGTTCGAAAACTCGGCCCGTGTCCCCCTGATCATCTACGACCCCCGGGCGAAGGGGAACGGTCGGGCGTGTGGCCGCACCGTGGAACTGGTCAGTCTGCACGCCACCCTCGCCGAACTGGCCGGGCTGCCGGTCCCGGACGGCAAAGACCCCGCCGTCCCGAAGCTCGACGGCGTCAGCCTCAAGCCGCTCCTCGACAACCCCGAGGCCAAGTGGGACCATCCCGCCTTCACGCAGGTGAGCCGCGGCACCCCGACCGTGACCGGGCAGACGCCGGGCAAAAATCCCGGGTTCATGGGCTACTCGGTCCGCACCGAACGCTACCGCTACACGGAATGGGACGGCGGCAAGAAGGGGGTCCAGCTCTACGATTACGACAAAGACCCCGGCGAGTTGAAGAACCTGGCCGATGACCCGGCCTACGCCGACGTGGCGAAGCAGATGAAAGCCCTACTGCCGCGAACAACGCAGTGACCTGCCACAGCCAGCCACCCCGACGGCGGTACCCCAGCGGCGGTGCCCCGACGGCGGCGCAAGGCCCCGCCGACCGGCCCGATCAGTCGGTCGGCCGGCGGCGGCCCACGCCACGCACCGCCTCGGCGGTGAGCGGGTCTTCCGGCCAACTGTGCTTCGGGTAACGACCGCGAAGCTCCTTCCGCACCAGCGGGTAGCCGTTCTTCCAGAAGCTCGCCAGGTCGTCTGTCACCTGCTGCGGGCGGTGGTTCGGGGCGAGCAGGTGCAGCAACACCTTGACCCGACCGCGGGCGATCCGGGGGGTCTCGGCCAGGCCGAACATCTCTTGAATCCGGGCCGCGAGTACCGGGGGTCGGCCCTCCTCGTATTGCAGGCGGATCTGACTCCCGCTCGGCACCACGATCCGCTCCGGGGCCTCGGCCTCGACCGCCCGCAACTGTTCATACGTCAACTGCCCACGCAAGAACTCCAGCCATGGACCGTTCCGCACGTCGGCCAGGGACCGACGGCCCCGGCAGAACAGTTCGAGGGCCCCGGCCAGGTCATCGGCCTCGAACGACGGTAGGTTCAGTTCCGGGACCCACGCCCGCAGGCACCGCACCCGGGTCCGAAACCGACCGGCTTCGGAGTCGCGCGGGGGGAGGCACTTCTCGATCATCCGCGCGGCGGCCTCGGCCAGTACCCGCGCGGCGGCGGCCTCGTCCGCGATGTGGGCGGGGAGTTCCTCGACGACCAGCTCACCGTAGCGGGTCACCTTGCGGGCCACGATCTTCTCGGAGCGGTCGTCGAAGGTCACCTCGATGCGTGTGGTCAGCCGCTCGGCGGGAAGCCAGGCGCGTTCCACCCCCGAGGCCAAGCGGACGAGTGCCTCCGCCCCCCCGGCATCGGCGTCGGCATCCAGGCAGACGAACAGTTCCGGCCCTGTCACGCCCGAGGTCGGGGCCAGGCGCACGCCGCGGCCGCCGCTCATCACCGCCCGGGTGCTGCCCGGCTCCCGTCGTCGGGCCAAACGGTCGGGGTAGGCGACGAACACGCAGCGGAGGATCGACTCGTCACTCCCGCGCGGGAGTTCGGAACCGGGCCGCCGTAGCAAGCGAAGTAATTGGTCGCGCACCTCGAGAACGGTCCGTGCCCCGCCGCGGTGCAACCGCCCGAGCGGACCGTCGAGCCGCCCCGTTTCCTCGAACGCCTCGAGCGCCTCGAGACGGTCCAACACGTCGGAGACGGTCGGCGGCGCGGTGCGAGCGGCCGGACCCGGGTCGAAGTCGCGGGTGAACGGGTCGCGCTCGGACAGGAGGGCGGCCACCCCGGCGGCCCCTCTCGGGCAGCCGAGCCGGATACCCTCCAGCAAGAGCCGTCCCAGCCGCGGGTGAACGGGCAGGGCCGCCGCCTCTCGGCCCAGATCGGTCAGTGCCCCGGCGGTCACCAGGCCGAGTTGTTCCAGTAACCCGCCGGCCTGCGTTAAGAATTCTGGGCGGGGGGGATCGAGCCAGGGGAATTTCCCGGGGTCGGCTTCCCCGAGGGCGAGGAGTTGCAGGACCGCCCCACACAGGTCGACGCGGCGGACCTCCGGTTCGGTCTGTTCGGGTCGGCCGCGGTGACCCGGCTCGTCCCACAACCGCACGCAGACGCCGGGTGCGGTCCGCCCGGCCCGTCCGGCCCGCTGCTCGGCCGAGGCCCGGGAGATCGGTACGAGCCGTAAGCGGTTCAGGCCGATCGTCGGCTCGTATTCGAGCTGTCGGGCCAGCCCCGAATCGACGACCGCGGTGACGCCCTCGACGGTGACCGAAGTCTCCGCCACGTTCGTGGCCAACACGACCTTGCGGCGGTCGAGTTTCTGCAAGGCCCGGTCCTGCAGCTCGGGGGGGAGTTCGCCGTGCAGCGGCAGCACCTCGGCGTCGATGCCGGCCAGTTCGTCGGCCGTCTGACGGATCTCGCGAAGGCCCGGGAGGAAGGCGAGAATGTCGCCGTCATAGCTGCCGAGCAATTCGCGCACGGCCGCGGCCACCGCCCGTGACACCGGGGTGTCACCGCGGCGCGGGCGGTAGCGGACTTCGACCGGGAACGTGCGTCCGCCGCTGTCCACGACCGGGCAGCCGCTCAGGTATGCCGAGATCGGCCCGGTCTCGACCGTCGCCGACATCACGACGATCTTCAGGTCCGGCCGCACGTTCTCGTGGACGAGCCGGGCCATGCCGAGGGCCAGGTCGGCCTCGAGCCCGCGCTCGTGGAACTCGTCGAAGACGACGGCCGACACCCCTTCGAGGAACGGGTCGTCGTGCAGCCGGCGCAGCAGCACCCCCGGCGTGACCACGAGGACGCGGGTACGCGGTCCGGCCTGGCGGTCGAAGCGGACCTGATAGCCGAAGACCTCCCCCAGGGCCGAACCGTGTTCGAGGGCCATGCGGCGGGCGGCGGCCCGGGCGGCGACGCGGCGGGGCTCGAGCATGATCACCAGTCCGTCGCCGACTGTGCCGGACTGCACCAGGGCCGGGGGCACGCGGGTCGTCTTCCCGGCCCCGGTCGGCGCGCGGAGCACGGCCGCCCCGTGCTCCCGCAGGGCGGCGAGTAGGGCGGGCAGGGACTCGTCGATCGGTAAAGGGTCACGCGACATGGACACGGGCTTAGCCTTTGCTCCAGAGAACGGATCATTTTACACTCACCACGCCGAAACCCCGTGGAGGAACATGACGGTGAAGCGATACTGGTTGTTCGCCCTTGCCGCCGCATGGAGCTGGAGCGGTCCCGCCGCCTTGGCCCAGGAGAAGAAGCCGCCCCTCCGCTGGGGGACCGACCCGACCGGTGGCGCGCCTTACGTCTACAAGGAGGGCGACAAGTTCGTCGGCTTCGAGGTCGAACTGGCGGAGTACCTCGCCGAGCAACTGGGCCGCACCAGTCAGATGGTCCGAGGGGACTGGGACAAGTTGCCGGAACTACTCGGAAAGCCGGCCTACGAGGACGGCATCGACATCGTGCTGAACGGCTACGAACTCCGGGAAGACCTGGAAAAGTCATACCCCTCCACGGTGCCGTACTACGTCTACAAGCTCGGACTGGTCGTCCATAAGGACAGCGTCGGCAGGATTTCCGGCTGGAGCGACCTGCGGCGGGAACGGGAGGAGGGCGGTACGAGGCGGAAGATCTCGGTCGGGGTCCTCGGCGGTTCGGTAGCTCACGAGTATCTGAAGGGCAAGGAGTTCGGTAACGCGTTGGACCTGCGGATCAACCCTGACGTGGCCACGGTCATCGGCCTGGTCGAACAGAAGCGGCTCGACGCTACCGTGCAGGACCTGCCCGCCTGCCTTTATTACGTCCGGCACGGCAAGGACCTCGTGCTGGCCGACGAACCACGGAACCCGGGGTTCTACGTCATCCTGACCCGCAAAGGCGACGAGGAACTCCGCGCGCGACTCAATGCGGCGATCAAGCGGGGCATCCGGGACGGGACCCTGAAGCGGATTTACGAGAAATACGGGTTGTGGAACGCGGACCAGGAGCGGCTGCTGTACTGGACCGAGCAACCGTGGCCGCCGCCGTTCACAGGAAATGAGGAAGGCGAGGAGGCGGAGACGGGCCCCGGGACGCACCTCGGGACACTCGTCGGCGAGTTGGTGCGGGCCGCCGGCGTGACGATATTCCTCTCGGTCGCGTCATTCCCACTGGCCATGCTCATCGGCCTGGTGGTCGCCTTGGGCCGCGTCTACAGCCCCGGCTGGTTACGCATCCCCTTGGGGCTTTACGTCGAGTTCCTGCGTGGCACCCCCCTGTTGTTGCAACTGTACTTCGTCTTCTACCTGCTGCCGCAACTCCACCCGGTGCTGACCTTCAGCCCCTTGGTCGCCGGCATCCTGGGGCTGGCGATCAATTACTCGGCTTACGAGGCGGAGAACTACCGGGCCGGGCTGCTGGCGATCCCGAAAGGACAGATGGAAGCCGCCCTCGCCCTCGGCATGAAGCCGTTGACGGCCCTGCAGGTGGTCATCGTCCCGCAAGCGGTACGGATCGTCATCCCGCCGGTGACCAACGACTTCATCGCCCTGTTCAAGGACACCTCGGTCTGTTCGGTGATCCTGATCACCGAACTGACGCGGAAGTACAACGAGTTGTACAACTTCAACCGCGACTACGTCATCGAACTCGCGTTCGTGACGGCCGGGTTGTACCTGGTGATGAGCTACCCGTTGGCCCTGCTGGCGGGTTACCTGGAGCGCCGCTTGGGGACTCACGCCACGGGAGGACAGCGATGATCCGGGTCTCCAACGTCGTCAAGTACCACGGGGCCAACCGCGTCCTGGACGGCATCTCGCTGGAGTTCCGCAAGGGCGAGGTGGCGGCGCTCATCGGACCGAGCGGCGGCGGCAAGAGCACGTTGCTCCGCTGCATCAACGGCCTGGAATCGTTCCAGCAGGGTCAGGTTTCGATCGACGACCGGCTACAACTGGTCGGCGGGATCACGCCTTCCCGGGAAACCCTGCTGCGGCTCCGCCGCACGGTCGGCATGGTGTTCCAGCAGTTCAACCTGTTCCCGCACATGACGGCCGCGGAGAACGTGATGAGCGGACTGGTCTATGCACTGGGTCGGTCACGGACCGAGGCGGAGGCGGTCGCCGTGCGGCTGCTCGAACGGGTCGGCCTGGGGGACAAGACGGGGGCGAAACCGGCGCAGCTCTCCGGCGGGCAGCAGCAGCGTGTTGCCATCGCCCGGGCCCTCGCGGTTAACCCGGCGGCGATCCTCTTCGACGAGCCGACCAGCGCACTCGACCCGAGGATGGCGGGTGAGGTCATGCGGGTCATCAACGACCTGGCCGACGACCCCCAGTTCCAGGCGGCGATGGTGATCGTGTCCCATGACCTGGCCGCCGTCAGACGGGTCGCCGACACCGTGCATGTCCTGGAGAAAGGTCGTGTGACCTACTCGGGACCGGCGGCCGAGGCGTTCGCCCCCGGTGGTCCTGCCGCGGCCCTCGAATGAGCCGGACCGACCGGCGACCTCTGACCCGGACCCGACCTCGAGCTTATCCTGGAGGGGAGTACCCCGCCATGTCCGCCACTGCCCCGCACGTCATCCGCGTCGGTCACAGCCCCGACCCCGACGACGCCTTCATGTTCCATGCCCTGGCGAACGACAAGGTCCCGACCGGGAACCTGAAGTTCGTCCACCAACTCGAAGACATCGAGACGCTCAACCGACGGGCCTTGAACGGCGAGCTGGAGGTGACGGCCGTCAGCATTCACGCCTACAGTCGCCTGCAGGAAAAGTACGCCTTACTTCCCAGCGGCTGTAGCATGGGCGACCGGTACGGGCCGATGGTCGTGTCCCGCCGCCGCCTGACCGTGAGCGACTTACCCGGCGAGACGATCGCCGTTCCCGGCACGTTGACGACCGCCTTCCTGGCCCTGGAGTTGCTGTTCGCGTCCCTCCCGGGCCGCAGCCGCCCCCGCTACGAGGTGGTGCCGTTCGACCGCATCATCCCGGCCGTGGCCGCCGGGCAGTACGCCGCCGGTCTGATCATCCACGAAGGCCAACTGACGTTCCACAACCAGGGGCTGAACCTCGTGACCGACCTGGGGGTCTGGTGGCAGGACCGCACCGGGTTACCCCTCCCTCTGGGCGGCAACGTGGTGCGGAAGGACCTGGGCCGGGATACCATGCGGGAGATCAGCCGGCTCATCAAGGAAAGCATCCGGTACGCGCTGTCGCACCGCGAGGAGGCCCTCGCCCACGCCCTGAAGTATGCCCGTGACATGGACGCCGCTTTGGCCGACCGCTTCGTGGGCATGTACGTGAACCACTGGACGCTGGATTACGGCGAGCAAGGGCGGGCCGCCGTCCGCCGCCTCCTGGAGGAGGGCCACAAGGCCGGTCTCATCCCCCAGCAGGTCGCCCCTGAGTTCGTGGATTGAACATCTCCCGGCTGTGGTCGATGATGAATAATGATGCACCCCTGGGTAATGCGAACGGGCGGTGCGAGCGCTCGGATCGACCCGGATGAGCCGGCCCCGACCCCATGACCTCCCTACTCGTCTTCACGCCGCCGCCGAGCACCTGCGGGTATCTGCCCGACCGGAACTGGCAACTGACCTACGAAGTCGTCGCCGACCTCACCCCGGCCGAGTACCTCGAGCGGGTGAACGCCGGCTGGCGGCGGTTCGGGCACACCCTGTTCCGGCCGACTTGTCCGAACTGCAGCCGCTGCCGCTCGCTCAGGATACCCGTGGCGACCTTCCGCCCGGACCGGAGCCAGCGGCGGGCCTGGGCGATGAACGACGGCCAGGTCCGCCTGGAGATCGGCCCGCCGGTCGTGACCGCCGAGAAGCTCGACCTGTATGACCGCTTCCACGACTTCCAGCACCGGCACCGGAATTGGCCGCCGCACACCCCCGAATCGACCGCCAGCTATACCGAATCGTTCGTCGACAACCCGATACCGACCGAGGAATGGCGCTACCGCCTCGGCCGCAAGCTCGTGGGCGTCGGCTACGTCGACCCGCTCCCCAACGGGCTATCCGCCATCTACTTCTTCCACGACCCGGGCGAACGCCGGCGGTCCCTGGGTACCTTCAATGTGCTGTGCGTGATCCGCGAGGCGGCCGCGCGGGGACTCGAACACGTCTTCCTCGGCTACTACGTCGAGGGGTGCCGCTCGCTCGAATACAAGGCACGGTTCCGGCCTAACGAGATACTCGACGGCGGGGTCTGGCGACGCTTCGGCTAGGCCCGGTCAGGCATTCGTCCCGACGACCGCCGCCCCCCCCCCCGGCCCCCCCCCCCCCCCCCACCGCACCCCCCTTCGGCCGCCGCCCCGCCGCCACTCCTGCCCCCCCGTGCGACCGACCACCGCCCTACTGCCGGATCGCTCCCCGGTACCCGGTCATTTCCGCGGCCAGCGGATCCCCGGCACTTCGGTTTCCCGCCCCTGGCCTTTTCCGCCGTTTCTACCTGTTCCCGTTCCGTCCTTTACCCTCTTCGACCGCCCCAGCCGCCCGGGCCGCGGGCGAACCGTCCGGCCACGGGGTGCGTAATGAGCGGTGTCGCATCCCTCAGCGTGACCCCCGCCGCGACGGGGGGGCGGGAGAATCGCCATGCCCGAGCCGGACGTCGTCGTCGAAACCCGCAGCCTGACCAAGGTCTATCGCGACTTCTGGGGCCGCAAAAAGAAGACCGCCCTGAACGCCCTCGACCTGAAGATTTACCGGGGCGAGATCTTCGGCCTGCTGGGTCCGAACGGCTCGGGAAAGACGACGACGATCAAGCTCCTGCTCGGCCTGCTCTTCCCGACCGCGGGTGACGCCTTCGTGTTCGGCGAACCGGCCGCCAAGGTCGAAAAGAACGAGCGGATCGGCTACCTGCCCGAGGAGTCGTACCTCTATCGCTTCCTGAACGCCGAGGAGACCCTGGACTTCTACGGGCGTCTGTTCAACATCGACCCGGAGGTGCGGCGGAAGCGGGCCGCCGAACTGATCGAGACGGTCGGCCTGTCGTCGGACAAGAAGCGGATCCTTAAGGAATATTCCAAAGGCATGCGGCAGCGGATCGGGTTGGCCCAGGCCCTCATCAACGACCCCGAACTCGTCATCCTCGACGAGCCGACCAGCGGCTTGGATCCGCTCGGCACCCGCTGGATGAAGGACCTCATCCTCGACCTACGCAAGAAGGGCAAGACGGTCCTGATGTGTTCGCACCGGCTCGACGACGTGCAAGACGTCTGTGACCGCATCGCCATCCTGTATAACGGCGACCTGCAGACGCTCGGCAAGGTATCGACGCTTCTGGAGGACGCGGTCCGCCTGGAGGTCCGGGCCCGCGGCGTGAAGGAATCGCCGGAGCTGAAGGCCGACCTCGAGGCCGTCATCCGCAAGCACGGCGGGCAACTCGAGACGGTCGGCCACCCGACGACGACGCTCGAGGACCTGTTCCTGAAGATCGTCGAGGAATCGAAGGCGCGGCCCGGCCGACGCTACCTGCCGCCCGCCGAGCAGACCGAGTCGGTCGTCGGCCCGGCCAAGGCTTAACGAGCGTCCTGTCGGCCGTTCCCCGAGTCTTGTACTGGCAATGAGGTCTCATCCGTGATGTCGTCGGCACTGTTCGGCATCCTGCAACTCGACCGGGGCGAGCCGCTCGGCTACGCCCACATCCCCGGTCTGGTCCAAGCCTGGCTCCAGGACGCCGGCGGGTTCGCCATGATCGGGCTGGCCGTCTACCTCGTCTACGCCCTGCTCACCCCGACCGACAAGTCGGAATCGGAGAAGATCCGCGTGCCGGTGTCGCTGTGGATGGTGGCGTGTGCGGCCCTGGCCCTGATCGGCTACGCCGGCTATGCCGCCCTCGTCGTGCTGGACAAGGGGGCCTTGCCGCCCGTGCCGCCGCCCCCACCGGGCATGCCGATCGTTCCCCCGCCGCCCGCCTTCCACACCGAGTCCCAACCGCTCGTGCTGATGTTGGCCGGCACGTTCGCGGTCCTGGGCATCGGTGAGCCGTTCGCCCGTGACCTGGGGAAGGTGGTTCGGCGGAACATCTCCTTGGGCGGGGCCGGCCCGCGCCGCTTCGGGTCGGCCGTCGTCACCTACGCCGGCGGCCTCCTCACCCGCCGACGGGCGATCGCCCTGGCGGCCTTCGCCGTCCTGTACGCCCTCATCGGCCTCACCGTCTATGCCTTCGCCCCCAAGCTCTTCGACATCTACGTCGGCGTGTGCATCGTCGGCATCACCGTCTTCCTGCTCGGACTGTTGGCCCTGATGTTCTTCGAGGCCGAAGGCCCGCTCTGGGCGATCGCCAAACTGAGCTTCAAGGAGGCGGTTCGCAGCCAATTACTCTGGGTGTTCCTCATCATCTTCTTGCCGTTCCTGTTCCCGGCCCAGTGGTTCGTCTCGATCAAGCCGGCCGACGAACTCCGCACGACCGTCAGCCTGATCGGCACCGTCCTGACCGTATTGGTCCTGTTCCCGGCCCTCCTGCTCGCCTCGTTCGGCATCCCTAACGACATCAAGAACCTGAACATCTATACGGTGGTATCCAAGCCGGTCGAGCGGTTCGAGATCGTCCTGGGCCGGTTCGTCGGCTATGTCGCCCTGATGACGCTGGTGCTGATCGGGCTGACCGGCGTGAGCCTGGTTCTGATCAGCAACAGCACGATCTCCGAGAAGGCCCGCCAGGAGACGTATAAGGGCCGCGTGCCGGTCCGTGGCGAGTTGGAGTTCCGCAGCATGAAGGCGGAGTTCCGCCGCGACCGCACCGAGTTCGCGGGCGAGAACGTCGGCCGGGAGTTCGACTACCGCAAGTACATCAGCGGACACCCGGACTCGCCCCAGAGGGCCATCTGGCACTTCAAGACCCTGCCGGCGGACATGGGCAGCGCCGCCGAGGACCGTGTCCCCCTGGAGTTCACCTTCGACATCTTCAAGCTCACCAAGGGGGAGCAGGACCGTGGCGCGTTCGTCACCTTCCGGGTCGTCTCGTATCAGTCGCGCCAGGAGCAACCGACCGAGGTGGTGGGCGAGTGGCCGTGGCAAGACCGGGACAAGCAGAAGGCCTACGAGGCGGAGGTGGCGGCCCTGCGTGACCGGGGCCTGAACCCGGACGGGGCCAGGCCGGGTACGCCGGCCTGGGCCGAGGTCAACAAGCTGGCCGAGAAGTACGGCTGCTACGAGTACCGGAACAAGGAAGTCTTCGACTACCGGCCGATGGGCATCGACCTGCCGGCCGGGCTGATTCGCAACGCCCTGCAAGGCGACCCGGGGACGGACCGGAACGGCCGCCCCCTGCCCCGCCTCAGCATCTACGTCAAGTGCGAGTCGCCCGGGCAGATGCTCGGCATGGCCCAGCCGGACCTCTACCTCCTGGAGTACGAACAGCCGTTCGCCCTGAATTACCTCAAGGGGATGATCGGGCTGTGGTGCCGGCTGTGCATTCTGGTCGGGTTGGCGGTGACGTGCAGCACCTACCTGAGCGGCGTGCTGTCCCTGTTGACCGTCGGGCTGATCTTCGCCGCCGGCTTCTTCACCGACCACATCCGGGACCTGGGGGCCAACCGCACGGTGGGCGGCGGGCCGCTGGAGAGCATCTCCCGGCTCGTCAGGGCCGAACAGCCGACGACGCCGCTGGAGGAGACGGCCGGCACCAAAGCCCTCGTCGTCGCCGACCGGGCCTGGGCCTGGGTCATTCGCCGCATCGAGAACGTCATACCGGACATCGAATCGCTCGACTGGAGCCAGTTCGTCGCCGAGGGCTTCAACGTCAGTAGCGAGTACCTGGTCGTCAACGTGTTGTTCACCTTCGGCTACCTGCTGCCCTGGGGTATACTGGCTTACTACCTCATGAAGTCACGCGAAGTCGCCGCCTGAGGCCACTCCGACCCGAGGACCACCGCGATGAATCCGCTTCAGAAAGCCTCGGCCCGTCGTAAGGCGATCTACGCCGGGGTGATACTCGGCCTGTTCACGCTGAGCATGTTCTGGCGGGGCACGATCCCGATCCCGCTGAGCGGGTCGGCCGCGGCCGCCGAACCGTCGGCGATCCAGCGCCTGGCCGACCGCCTCGCCGCGCGGACGATCCTCAGCCAGGCCCGGGCACTGGAACTCCGGGAACTGGACGAAGGCGAACAGGAGCTGGCCGGCTCCACCCTACGGCTGGCCCTCACCGGCAGCCGCGGTCTGGTCGTCACCTACCTGTGGAACGCCGCCATCCAGAAGCAGAAGCGGAACGACTTCCACGAGATGGAATTCCTGGTCCGACAGGTCACCAAACTCCAGCCGCACTTCATCACCCCCTGGATCTTCCAGAGCTGGAACATCGCCTACAACGTCTCGGTCGAGATGCAGGGCAGCGGCGACATGTACTTCTACATCGCCCGTGGCATCGAACTGCTCGCCGAGGGCGAACGCCGCCAGGGCCGCCCCGACCCCGAGAACCCGGCCCGCAAGATCGGCTCGCCCGACATGCGCTACCAGATCGCCTTCTACTACCAGAACAAGTTCGGCGTCTCCGACAACGTCGAAGTGCTGCGGTGCATGTTCCAGCTCTCCTGCATCCCCCAGACCGACCGGAACCCGGACGACCTGATCGACCGCGAGACCGGCGGCGTCAACCTGCGGAAGTTCCGCGAGTTCTGCGAGAAGTACCCGCACCTGGTGCGGCGGCTCCGCGGTGAGGACCGGGCCGCCCTCGTCGGCGGCGACGAGATGACACGCAAGCGGGTGCAAGAAGCCCTGAAGTGCCCCCGGCCCGAGGACATCGTCAACTTCCTGCGCGTCAACTACGACGTGCCGACCCGCTACAAGCTCGGCAACGAACTGGCCGACCCGGACAAGCAATTCCCGGTCCTGCCGCCGCGGTTCAACGAAGGCCCCGAGGAGGCCCACCCCGGGATCGAGACGAAGGACGACTTCTCGGCCTACAAGGCGGCCCGCGCCTGGTACACCTATAGCTGCGTGCCGCTGCCGCCCAACCCGCTCGACGTGAATGACAAACCGATCCCGTCCTACGCACCGCGGCCCGGCGAGTACGACCCGATCCGCTACCGGATCCCCCGCTCGCCGATGCTCATCATCTTCCGCCAAGGGGCACCCCGCTCCCAGACCGCCCAAGCGGAGATGGAACAGAAGGAAGGCTGGTTCGACGCCTCCGGCTGGCGGATCGGGGACGTCCGCGACGACTCCGGTCGGCTCTGGTTCCCCGCCGACCCCAACTCCCCGAACTCCCGCCCGCTCGACCTGGTGATCGGCACCGAACGCCCCTGGTCCCTCGAGGAGTGGCGCAAGGCCTACGACATGTGGCGGGACCACGGCGAGCGCTACGGCCTGATCGTCGAACCGGCCCGCCTGAAGATGTATGAGGAGATCGCCCGCAACCGCCCGGCCAACATCCCGCTGGACCCCACCCCCGAGCAACTCGAAGACCCCGAACTGCGGAAATGGTACCTCATGTCGATCGCCGTACCGATCTACCACCAGAACCGCACCCTCACCAACTTCCCGGTCTTCCTCGCCGTCGCCGAGACCGAACGCAAGCCGGAAACGGTCGCCGCACGCAAGACACTCTACCAGGCCGAGCAGGCCCGCAAGCTCAGCATCAAGCGAGGACCGGACGGGGCCATCGCCCTCTATGAGAAGGGACTGGCGATGTGGAAGGAAGTCCTGCGGAACAACCGGGACTTCCACCGGCCCGCCAACTCCGACCGCACCGACGAGGAAACCTACACCTACGAGTTGGCCTACCTGCGACTGCTCGTTCAGGACGACGAGAAGCTCCGCGGCCAGGCCAACGGCATCGTCGCCGCCCTCACCGAGACGACCCGACCCCTCTCCTTCCCGTTCTCGTCACTGGGCATGCCCCTCGCCGCCCGCGACGGCGTCGAGCAACTGAAATGGCACCTGGCCGAGACGGTGTTCTCGCCCTTCTCGGGGCCGATGGATGTCGACGACGACCGCAAGGGCGGCCCGTGGGTGAGGCCCGAAATCAAGCAGAGCGTTCGCATCCAGCAGGGGATCGAAAAGGCACCGGTCGTCACCAACCCGAGTAGCGACCCCGTCAACCCGGACGCCGTGCGGGAGCCGACGAACCGACAGGAGCAACCCTGATCGCTCCTGCTTCGCAGACCGCGCGGAAACGGACGCAGAGGGACGACAGGTCAGGGTCAGGCCGACCGCTCCTGACCGTCGCCCCCGTCCGCCGGCCCCGGCCGGACGTAGCCCGCCGCCGAACGGCCCCGCCCCACCCGTCCTCTACCCGTGCGGCCCCGGAGCCTCGCCCGCCTACTGGCCCCGCGTGTGCGGCACCGGTGTCGCACGCACCCGCTCATTCCCGTCCGGTACAGGTGTCCGGCACGGATGTCTTGCCCGCCCGTGCCCCTCCCGTTAAGACACCGACTACATCCCCGCATCGTCCCCCGTCTTCCGAGTCGCCATGACCCCCGTCGCTCTCGCCGTCCTGGCCCATCCCGACGACGCCGAGTTCCTCTGTGCCGGCACCCTGATCCGCTTGAAGAAGGAACACGGCTGGACGATCCACATCGCGTCGATGACGCCCGGTGACTGCGGTTCGGTCGAGCATCCCCCGGACGAGATCGCTCGCATCCGCCGGGCCGAGGGCCGTTCCGCGGCTGAGACCGTCGGGGCGACTTACCACTGCCTGGAGGAGCGTGACCTGCGGGTGATCTACGGCGAACCGGTGCTGGAGAAGGTGACGCGGCTCCTGAACGCGGTTCGGCCGCAGGTGGTGTTCACCCACAGCCCGGACGACTACCACCTCGACCACGAGCAGACGAGCACGATCGTGCGGGCCGCGACCTTCGCCGCCCCGGTGCCCAACTTCCTGCACGGCCGCCACATTCACCCGCCGCTCGACCACATCCCGCACCTCTACTACTGCGACCCGCTCGAGGGCCACGACGTGTTCGGCAACCCGATCGTGCCGGGCTTCCGCATCGACATCAGCTCGGTGATCGAGGACAAGGCGCGGATGCTGGCGTGCCACGAGAGCCAACGGGCGTGGCTCCGGAAGCACCACGGGGTTGACAACCTCATCGAGGAGATGAAGACGTGGGGGGCGGCCCAAGGGAAGGCGGCCGGCGTGGCCTTCGCCGAAGGCTTCCGCCAACACCTCGGCCACAGTTACCCGAAGAACAACCTGCTCGGCGAACTGCTCGGCCGGGTGTGACGGCGGCCGTCGTCCGGCCGATCGGTGGCCCCGGGCCGGCTGTCACCGGTGTCAGACCAGTTCGCGGATCGGCGTGGGGTCGTCCAGCACCGGGTGCGGGCGGCCGGTCGGGTCCTTGAACGTCTCGGTCGCGTCGATCCCCAGGTGGTGGTAGATCGTGGCCAGCAAGGCGGCCGGCTTCAAGGCCCGCTCGACCGGGTGTTCGGCCCGGGCGTTCGTCTTCCCGACCACGACCCCCGGCGGCACCCCGCCCCCGGCGATCAGCACAGAGATGGCGTTCCCCCAGTGGTCGCGGCCCGGAATCGGGATGCCCGGCTGCCCCCGATTGATCCGGGGGGTGCGGCCGAACTCACCCATCACGACCACCATCACCCGTTCCAGCAGGCCACGGTCCTCCAGGTCGTCGAGCAGGGCCGACACGACCTGGTCGACCACCCGTACCTTCGGGGCGTGCGACTTCTCCAAGCTGCTGTGGTCGTCCCAGTGGGGCATATCGACGGTAACGAAGGTGACCCCGGCCTCGACCAGGCGGCGGGCCATCAGGGTATAGCGACCCCACGGGGACTGACCGTAGCGGTCGGCCGACTTGACGTCCTCGCGGTCCACGTCGAAGGCGACGCGGGCCTCGCTACCCAGAACGAGTTCGAGGGCCTGCTGCTGGTACTGGTCCATCGTCGCCATCAGGCCGGACTGATCGATCTCGCGGCGGACGGTGTCGAGTTGCTTGAGCAGACCGGTTCTAGCGGCGGTGTTGGCGGCGGCCGCCGGGGTACCCTCCAGAGAGTTCAGCCAGCGGGGCGAGCGGACCCGCCGGGTGTCGAAGGCCCCGAGGTACTTGTTGTCGCGGTCCACGTCGAAGGGGTTGTACTGGCCGCCCAGGTAGGCCGCGCCCATGTAACCGGGGAACAAGTACACCGTCTCGGCGGCCGGAAGCCCGACATAGGCGGGCAGGCCGGGCCGGTTCGCCCCCTTGATCCGGGCGACATACGAGCCGACCGACGGGTACTTCGGGGTCTGGTTGACGCTCGTGGAACCGAACCGCCCGGTGGTCATCCAGTGGGCGGCGGCGAAGTGGTCGCCGTTGTCGTGGTGCAAGGAGCGGATCACGGAGAACTTGGAGAACCGTTCGGCGAGCCGGGGCATCAACTCGCTGAGGTACACACCGGGCGTGCGTGTCCTGGCGATGCCGAACGGGCCGCGGAACTCGACCGGGGCGTCCGGCTTGGGGTCGAATGTCTCCAACTGGCTCGGGCCGCCGTCCAGCCAGATCAGGATGACCGATTTCTCCCCGCTGCCCACGGAGCCGCTCGATTCCCGGGCACGGAGAAAGTTCGGCAGTGACAGCCCGGCGACACCAAGGAAGCCGGCCTTGAGGGCGGCCCGGCGGGTAACCCCGGCACAATTACGAGAGGCGGGACCGGAAAGAAGGGTGAGCATGGCGGGAACACCGACGGGGGGGGGGAAGCAGGACAACCCAGAGTTTACCAAAGGATCCGAGCGACCGGCGAGCGAAAACCACCCACGGCTGCACGGAAGACAAGAGTGAGGAGTACCAGCCCCCGGCCGCGGCCCACCCAGGTCACACGGCGGCGGTCTCGGCCTCGGCCTCCCGCGTGATCGCCAGGAACAGGTCCTCCAGGTTGCCGTCGATGGCGGCCTGCTTGCGCAGGTCGGTCATGGTGCCGCAGCCGAGCAGGCGGCCCCGGTCGATGATGCCGATGCGGTCGGCCAACTCCTGGGCGATGTCGAGCGTGTGGGTACTCAGGAAGACCGTCGTGCCGTCGTCGGCCAGACGCCGCAGCAGCGTCTTCAGCTCGCGGATGCTCTTGGGGTCGAGTCCGACGGTCGGCTCGTCGGCGATGAGGAGTTTCGGCTCGTGAACCAGGGCCGCGGCGAAGACCGTGCGCTGCCGCATGCCGTGCGAGTAGCGCTCGGTCAGGTCGTCGACGAACTCCTCGAGGTGGAACAGGCCGATGACTTCCTCGATCTTCTCGGCGGCCTTCGCGGCCGGCAGGCCGTACAGGTCGGCGGTGAACTGCAGGAACTCGCGGCCGGTCAGCTTCTCGTAAAGGAACGGCTGGTCGGGAACGTAGCTCACCAAAGCCCGCGCCTGGTCGCCCTGCGTGCGGAGATCGAACCCGCCGATGCGGACCGTGCCGGAGGTGGGGTAGAGCAGCCCGCAGAGCATCTTGATCGTCGTCGTCTTGCCGGCCCCGTTCGGCCCCAGGAACGCGAAGAGTTCCCCGGTCGGCACGTGCAGCGTCAGGTCCTGTACCGCCACCTTAGGGCCGTAAACCTTCGTGACCTTGGTGATCTCGATCATGCCGGTGTCTCGTGACGTTCGCGGTCTAGATCGGTGAGTGGTCCCGATCAACGTGGTCTTTCCGTGCCGACGGGCGGTCAACCCCGCCGTGCCGGGCCGCTCACTCGTCGCGGTCGATGGTCAACGTCTCACCCTTCTGGAAGACCTCCTGTCGGAGTACCTTGCCGTCGGACACTCGGACCCAGGTGCGGGCGACCGGTTCGTCCCGCCGGTAGTCGATGACCCAGCAGGGCACCGTTTCTCGCCCCCGTTCGAGCGGTTGCGGTCCGGAGCGGACCTCGGCGAAGAGCGGGCCGGGTCGGGCGTCGGGCATCTTCAGGCCGAACTCGCCGGCCTTCTCGTGGAGCCAGGCCGTCAAGGCGTCGGAAAGCGGGTTACTCATGTGGACGACCCACTGGCGACCGGGCTTCAATCCCGAGATGCGGTTGACCGGGTGCAACGGGTTGAGCGGCTGGCCGGCCGGGACGGGCACCGGGTCCAGGTCGCGGTCGAGGTTGCCGAAGGCGGAGCGGAACTCGACGCGGGCCTGCAGTCGTCCGTCGACGACCGGGCCACGCAGGTTCAGGCTGGCGTCGGCCAGTTTCAACTCACCCAGATACAGCTGTAGCTCGCCGGTCGCCGCCTGCTCGCGGAGGTCGCCCCGACGGGTCAGGCGGACGGCATCGGTGAACACCGGCACGGCGACGCGAAGCCCCGCAACTTCCAGGCTAACGTCCCGGTACTGGGTCGTGAACCAGAAGGTGTCATCGGCCTCGACATAGGTCATGAGGGTGGTGAGTCTGCCGACCGGTTTACCGTTCCAGGTGAGTTGCCAGCGCACGGGGACGTGTTGCCGGGCCTCGTCCGCCAGTTCGATGCTGACGGGCGGCGGGCCGGATGAGAACAGGACCGGCCAGACTTCCCGGTACGCGGTGTAGCCGGTCACGGCGCACCAGAAGGCGAAGATGGCCCAGACGGAACCGCGCGAGGGCATGGTCACACCGGGATCGGAGGCGGGCACCCGTCAGGAGATGATACGCACGATAACACGCGGCGGGGGCCGTCACGGGATGAGACGGCTGGGAACGCAGGCCGTTTCACGACCCGGGGTCGGAGCCGTGGGCGGAACGCCGTCCGGCCCTGGCCCCTCTTCGGTTCGGCGGCGGATCACTCCGTGACGGCGGCGGCGGCGTGCCGGGCCCGCACCAGTTCCACCAGCTTGTCCACACTCAGCCCGCAGTCGGCCAGGAGTTCGCCCCGCTCGCCGTGTTCGACGAAGCGGTCGGGCAAGCCGCAGCGGACCACGTTGCGGGCGTCGATCCCAGCGGCATTCGCGGCCTCGAGCACGGCCGACCCGAACCCTCCCTCGAGTGTCCCCTCCTCGACGGTGACGACCAGAGGTAGCGTTTCCACGGCCTTGAGGATCGTCTCGCGGTCGAGCGGTTTGACGAAGCGGGCGTTGATGACCCCCATGTCGATGCCCACTGCCCGGAGTTTGCGGGCGGCCGCGGCACAGTTCGACAGCAGCGAGCCGAAGGCCACGAAGCAGCCGTCCTCCCCCCAGGACACGACCTCAGCCTTGCCCAGTTCGATCGGCGGGGGCGGGGCCGACCGCTCCACCGTCTCGAGGTTCGCCTTGGGGTAGCGCATCGAGATCGGCCCGTTGTGGGCGAGTGCGAACTGGAGCATCGGCCGCACGTCGGCCTCGTCCCCGGGGGCCATGCAGACCATGTTGGGGAAGAGCCGCAGGTACGGGATGTCGAACGCCCCGTGGTGCGTGGGCCCGTCCGGCCCGGTGAGGCCGGCCCGGTCCATGCAGAAGACGACCGGCAGGTTCTGCAGGCAGACCTCCTGGAAGATCTGGTCGAAGCTCCGCTGCAGGAAGGTGCTGTAGATATCGACGACCGGCTTCAGGCCGGCCTTGGCCTGGCCGGCGGCGAAGGCGACGGCGTGGCTCTCACAGATGCCGACATCGAAGAACCGGTCGGGGAAGTCCTCGCGGACCTTCTCCAGCTTGTTCCCCTGGCACATGGCGGCGGTCAGGACCGTGACCTTCGGGTCGTTCTGCATCGCCTCGTGCAGGGCGAAGCTGACGGCGTCGGTGAAGGCCCGGGCCCCGCTCTTCTTGAAGGCGACGACCCGGCGGTTGGGACCGACCTGCTCGAAGACCGGCGGGGTGTGGTAGGTCACCGGGTCTTCCGCCGCCTGATCGACGCCGTGGCCCTTGGTGGTGAAGACGTGCAGCAGCAGCGGGCCGGTCTGCGTCTTGAGACTGGCGAGGATCTTGCGCAGGCCGGGCAGGTCATGGCCGTCGACCGGGCCGAAGTAGCGGAAGCCGAGCTCCTCGAACAGCATGCCGTCCTTGAAGAACGCCTTCAGGCCGTCGCGGAACTGCTCGAGGGCCGATTGGGCCATGCTGCCGAAGATCGGGATGGCATTGAGGAGTTGGTTGATCCGCCGCTTGCTGCCCTGGTACAGGCCGGTCATGCGGCAACTGTCGAGGTACTTGGCCAGCCCGCCGGTACGGGGGCAGATCGACATCTTGTTGTCGTTGAGGATGACAAGGACGTTCTGCCCCATGCCCCCGATGTTGTTCAGGGCCTCGAAGACGATGCCGCTGGGCAGCGCCCCGTCACCGATGACCGCGACGGCCTTGCGGTCGGTGCGGCCGAGCAGGTCGTCGCCCGACTTCAGCCCCGAGACGGTCGACAGGCTGCTGCCGGCGTGTCCGGTCATGAACAGGTCGTAGGGGCTTTCGTTGGGGTTGGGAAAGCCCATCAGGCCGCCGCGGGTGCGGATGGTGTGGAACCGGTCATAGCGACCGGTGATCAGCTTGTGCGGGTAGATCTGGTGGCCGGTGTCCCAGATCAGCCGGTCCTGGGAGAAGTCGAAGGTCAGGTGCAGGGCCAGGCACAGCTCGACGACGCCGAGGTTGCTGGCGAAGTGGGCCGGCCGGGTCGTCAGCACCCGGACCAGTTCGTCCCGGATCTCCTGGGCGAGGGCCTGCAACTGCTCGTCCGAGAGTTGTTGCAGGTCGGCAGGGGACTTGATGTTCGGTAGCAACTTGGTCATGTCACGACTCCCGTCGTGAGTGAGAAGGGCGAGTGGCGACGCGGGCGTGTCGGCAAACGCTTCGTCCTCCGGCGTCGTCGGGTCGGGTTCGGTCCGGCATCATCTTCCTTCGGCTCTCGCCTGTAACCACATCTTCCTTCAGCGTTCCCGTGTTACCACATAGCGGGCCAACTCGGCGAGTAGGGGGCTGCCGAGTCGTTCGGCAGCGGCCGTCGCGTCGCAGACCAACTCGGCCGCCTTCCGCCGTGACTCCTCGACTCCGACAAGGCCGGGATAGGTCAGCTTGCCCCGGGCGGCGTCTTTGCCCACCCGTTTGCCGGCCTTGTCGGTCGTACTCTCGACATCCAACAGGTCGTCCGTCACCTGGAACAACAGTCCGAAGGCGGCGGCGTAGCGGTCGGCGGCGGCCAGGGTCACCGGGTCCGGCCCCTCGGGACGTTCGGCCTGGGCGGCGTAGATCCCGAGCCGCAGGGCCGCGCGGAACAGGGCACCGGTCTTGCGGGCGTGCAGGTCTTCGAGCCGTTCGATCGCGGGGCTTCGGGCCGGGCCCTCCGCGGCGATCTTCCCCTCGGCCACAAGGTCCAAGACTTGTCCCCCGACCATTCCGACCGCCCCCGCGGCTTCCGCCAGGGTCAGACAGCTAACCGCCGCCGTCCGCGGCCCCTTAACCCCGGCGAGCACCTGGAAGGCAAGCGTCAGCAGGGCGTCACCGGCCAGGATGGCTAGGGCCTCACCGTACTTCTTATGACAGGTCGGGAAGCCCCGACGGAGGTCGTCGTCGTCCATCGCGGGCAGGTCGTCGTGGATCAGCGAGTAGGTGTGAACCATCTCGACGGCCACGGCGGCAGGGAGGGCGTCTTCGAGGGCCCCGCCGGCCGCCTCGCAAGCCAGCACGGTCAGCAGGGGCCGGAGCCGCTTCCCGGGCGTCGCGCACAGGCTGTAGCTCATGGCGGCGACCAGCGAGGCCGGGGCACCCGCGGTGTGCATCGCCAGGTGGTCCTTCAGGGCGGCCCGGATCGTTACGAGCCGCGGCTCGAGGACGGCCCACAGGTCCGGGACTCTTTCCCGACCGCCGGTCATGCTCGTAGGTCCCGGCGTCATTCGGGTATTCCACTGTTACGAGGCGGTTTAGCGGTCCCGCGGCCGGCGCCGCCCGGTCGGGCGGTCTCGATCGTGGCCACATGCTCGAAGGGAAGTAACTGCGGCCTCCCGTCATCGGTCAGGCCGGCGAGTTGCTTCACTTTCTGCTCGGCGGAGCGGAGTTGCGAGTAGCAATATCGGAGTAACCCGACCCCGCGCTCGTAACGGGCCAGGGCGTCCTCCAGGCTCGTCGTGCCGTCCTCGAGTTCACGAAGTATACCCTCGAGTTCGGCAAGGGCCTGCTCGAACCGCAGCGGCGGCGTCTCGGTCGGTTGCTCGGTCGGTTGCATGGCCACGCGTCCCATGCGGGGTGGGGTACATCCGTGTTCGGTCAGTCAGGCCCGAAGGGCGTCCGGGCGGAGCGGCCGACGCGGGTCAAGCTGCCCCTTGTAGCTGTCCTTCTGGTCCCCCTTCCGGCTCGACCGTGCCCGGCTCGGCCGTTCCCGGCTCGACTCTACCTTCCTCGGCCGTTCCCGGCTCGGCCGTGCCCGGCTCGACGCGACTGCGGATCGTACCGGCTGCCAGGCGGGTGATCAGTCCGTCTCCGGGTCTCACGTCGGCGGGGGAGCGCACGAGCTTGCCCGTGATGGTCAGGGTCAGGCTATACCCGCGGGTCAGCACGTTCAAGGGGCTAAGGGTTTCGAGCCGGGCCGCCAGGGCCGCCAGGGCCGCCCCCGTGCCGACGACCCGCTGGTTCACGGCACGCCCCAGTCGCCCCGTGAGGTCGTCGAGCCGCTGTTCCAAATCTCTGACCCGCTGAAGGGGCCGACGCAGGGCCGGACGCGACGCCAACTGCTCAACCCGCTGGCAGGCCATTGCTAGACGATGTTGCACCGCCTCGTCAAGCCGGGAGTGCAATTTCCTCAGGTCGGCGATCATCTCGCGGCGGTCGGGGGTCAGGGCGACGACGGCCGCCGTGGGCGTCTCGGCCCGGTGATCGGCGACCAGGTCGGCGACCGTCACGTCGATCTCATGCCCGACGGCCGATACGACCGGAACGACCGATTCGAAGATGGCATCGGCCACCACCTCTTCGTTGAAGGCCCACAAGTCCTCGACACTGCCCCCGCCGCGGCCGATGATGATGGCGTCGAGAGGCAGTTCCCCGAGATGGTGGAAGTGGTTCAGGAGTCGCAGGGCGGCGGCGACCTCGGCAGCGGCCCCCTCGCCCTGGACCCGGCTGGGACGGACGACGAGTTCCGTCAACGGCCACCTCTGCGCGAACAGCTCGATCATGTCACGCACCGCCGCCCCCGTGGCGCTGGCGATCAAGCCCACCCGGCAAGGAAAGCGGGGCAACGGCCGCTTGCGTCGCGGGTCGAAGTAACCCTTGGCCAGCAACTTCTCCTTCAACCGCCGCAAGGCCAGTTCGGCCACGCCGATCCCCTTGGGCTGCAACTCCTCGACGATCAACTGGTAGTCGCCGCGCGGCTCGTACACCGAGAGCCGGCCACGGGCCAACACCTCCAGGCCGTCGTGCGGGTCGAAGCGGGCCCGCAGGTTGAAGCCGCGGAACATCGCCGCCCGGAGCTGGGCACCGGCGTCCTTCAGGGTGAAGTACCAATGCCCCGAGCTGGCCCGCGTGAAGTTCGAGACCTCCCCCACCACCCAGATGCTCGGGAACTTCCGTTCCAGGAGCACCCGTAGCTCGGTGGTCAGGGCGGTGATCGTCAGGGGTTCGTTCGGGTGTCGGGTTGAAGCCATGCCGGCTCCGTCACGGGGCACGGACCAGGATGAGCGGGGCCCCCTGCTGGTCGTGCATCCAGTGTACGAGCCGGAGATGACCGAACGAAGCTCGGTCGTCCCATTCCGCCCGGGTGAGAACGGCGAAGGCCCCGGCGGGCAGTTCCCCCGGGCTTTGTAGCCGCACGGCCGGCCGACCGTAGTAGAACAGCACCCCCTCGTCCTTCAGGCGGAACAGGTATAGCGGCACACCGGCAGGGACGTGGTCGCGGAGTTCGGCGGCGATCGGCTCCGGGTTCCGCTTCATGCCCCGCTGCGGAATGACGATCTCGACGAAGGCCACCTTCACCGCCAACCACACCGCCAGGAAGCCGACCACGCCGACCCAGAGTGCCCTTTCGGAACGCACCGTGCCCAGCAGGCCCATCACGCCCAACCCGACCAGACCGGGGCTGAGCGGAAGGGCGTAACGGACGTTGTGATTCGGCACCAGGGACCAGAAGAGCAGGTTCGGCCACGTCCAGCAGTGGAGCAGTTGCAGCAGCCGTCGCCCCCGCTCGTCCCAGTTCGCCAAGAAGCCCGGCCGCAGCGTCAGGACCGCGAAAGCCGACACCGGCAGATGGGCGGCCCAGACGAGAAGCGGGTAAGCGATCACTTCACCCGCGGGCAAGCCCGTCGCGGCCGACTTGGGCGAGAAGCGGTAGGCGGCCTCGGAGCGGAGCGTCTCGAGCAGCGCCCCCCAGCCGACCCGAGACGACACGGCGGACGCCCAGAGGGAACAGACCAGCAGGGCGACCGCAACTGCCAGCAGGTGCCGCCAGCCGAACAGCAGCCGTACCTGGCCCCGCCACAGCAGCCAGGAACCGAGTGTCAGGTAAAAAAACGCCGGTGCCGTCCACTTCGTGAGCGTGCCAGCGACCACGGCCAACAGGGCGCAAACCCACCAGACGGTCGAGCCTCGCTCCACCGCCGCCTGCACCAGCACGACCGCGGCCGTAACCCAGCCGACGAGGGTCATGTCGATCTCGGCGCTCGGCACCTTGTCGAGCCACAGGACCGACGTGGGCATCAGCACGCCCGCCAGAAGGGCTGACCGCTCGTCCAAAGACCGGCGGAACAGGCCGTACAGGAGGAACACGCTGGCCGTCGCCGCCGCCACGGACGGTAGCCGGGACGTGACCGCCGTTACTTCCCCGAACGGCAGCGAACACAAACCGATGGCAACGTAATGGCCCGGCGGCTTGGTCAGGAACGGCCGCTCGTACAGCACCGGGAAGAGCCAGTTCCCCCGCAGGCACTCCCGAGCGATGATCGCCCGCAACGACTCGGTGCGGTACAGCGGGCCGGCAGCCACGCCGTACAGGAACAGCACCCCGCACCAGGCGGCGAGGACGAAGAGGTGAGACCGGCGAATCGGCAGCCTCCGTGCAGACCGATACGGACGGGCGGGTAACAACCGGCCGCAGCATACCGCCGCGGCCCGCCTCGCGTCTACAGCGACTCCGTGCTACGCCACAGGACTTCGTAACACTTTCGCCCGTGCATTGAATCTTCACCGTGCTCCGTTAGCTTGCCCGTAATGCACCGTGAAGTCGCGCGCACCTACGACCCGTTCCGCTCCGAGTCACCCCTCGGGCTGTACCTGCTCACGGCGGTGGTCGGGGGACTGCTGGCCTGCGACCTGTGGCTGCAACTGGCCGACTGGCTCGCCGCCCAGGGCATCAGCACGCCCACATGGAACCCCAAGCCGTTCGGACTGCGCTACGCCCTGATCGCCGCCGTGATCGGCGGGGCGCGTGTGCTGTACGGCTCGCTCGAAGCCCTGTTCGAGGGCCGCGTCGGGGCCGACCTCGCCCTGGCCCTCGCCTGTCTCGCCGCCATCGTCATCGACGAACCGCTCGTCGCCGCCGAGGTCGTCTTCATCGGGCTGCTCGGCGAGTGCCTCGAAGCGTTCACCTTCTCCCGCACCCAGAACGCCCTGAGTAAACTCGCCGAACTCTTCCCCCGGCGGTGCTGGGTCCTGCGCGACGGCGTGGAGGTCCGAGTCTTCACCTCCGATGTGATCGTCGGCGACCGGGTGGTCGTGAAGCCGGGCGGTCACATCCCGGCCGACGGGGTGGTGGTCGAGGGCCGCTCGGCGGTGAACACGGCGGCTTTAACAGGCGAGAGCGTGCCCGTCGACAAGGGACCTGGAGACGAAGTGCTGGCCGGCTTCGTCGTGCTCGACGGCACGCTCACGATCGACGTGCGGAAGGTCGCCCGGGAGACGGTCGCGGGCCGCGTCATCGAGCTGACCGCCCGGGCACTCCAGGACAAGGCCCCGATCCAGCGGCACGCCGACCGGCTCGCCCGGTACTTCCTGCCGGTCGTGCTGCTGGTCGCCCTCTTGACGTTCGTCGGGAACATCTACTTACAGCAGAGCTTCGCCCCGGAACCGGGCCGGCCCAGGCCGACCCTGCGGGCCGCCGCGCGGGACGCGGCCTACCCGGCGATGGCCGTACTCGTCGTGGCTTGCCCGTGTGCGCTGATCCTGGCGACCCCGGCGGCCGTGATCGCGGCCCTGGGCCGACTGGCCGGCACCGGCGTGCTGATCAAGGGCGGCTCGGCCCTGGAACGGCTCGCCGGCGTTACCGCCTTCGCCTTCGACAAGACCGGCACCCTGACCGAGGGCAAGCTCGAACTCGGCGACGTGATCGTCTGGGGCGGTGCCACGCCCGAGGGTGTGCTGACGCTGGCCGCCGCCGCCGAACAGGGGAGCGAACACCCGCTCGCGCGGGCCCTCCTCGCCGCTACTCGTGACAAGGGGTTGTCACTCCCCGAGGTCGCCGACTTCCGGGCCTACCCCGGCGGGGGTGTCTCGGCGGTCGTGGGCGGCTCGGCCGTTCTGGTCGGCACCCGTCGCTTGCTGGAGGAGCACGGCGTACCCGTCAGCCCCGAGGCACTCGCCGCGCTGGAACGACTCGACGCCTCAGGCCAGACCGCGGTCCTGGTCGCGGCCGACGGCGGCGTCGTCGGTGTGATCGGTGCCCGGGACCGGGTCCGTCCCGAGGCCGCCCGTGTCCTGGCCGACTTGCGGGCGCTCGGTATCACCCCGGTCGCCCTCCTGACCGGCGACCGCCGGGCCGTGGCCAACGCCTTGGCCGAGCAGGTACCCGTGACCGAGGTCCACGCCGAGTTGCTGCCCGCCCAGAAGGCCGAGTGGGTGGCCGGGCCGACGGACCCGCCGCGGGCGACCGCCTTCGTCGGCGACGGCATCAACGACGCCCCGGCGCTGGCCCGTGCCACGGTCGGTATCGCGGTCGGTAGCGGGACCGACATCGCCGCCGAGGCCGGCGACATCGTGCTGATGGGCGAGCCACTGACCCCCCTGCCGCTGCTGGTGCGGCTGTCACGGGAGACGGTCCGCATCATCCGCCAGAACATCGTCGTCTTCGCCTACGTCGTCAACCTCGTCGGCGTCATCCTGACCGGCTGGCTGTGGCCGTTCCTCGGCAGCTCCGAGGACTGGAACCGCAAGGCACCGTTGGCCGGCGTCGTCTACCACCAACTCGGCTCACTGCTGGTGCTGTTGAATTCGATGCGGCTCCTGGCGTTCGAGCGGTCGGCCCCGACCGGGGCGGTGGCCCGGCTCCGCGGTCTGGCCCGGCGGTTCGACGACTGGCTCGGCCAGTTCTCCGTCGACGAGTTCCTGCACGAACTACTCCACCGCTGGAAGCCGATCACGCTCGGCCTGGCCGTGGCCGGATCGCTCGCCTGGTTCGCTACCTGTCTGGCGCAGATCGAGGCGGGCGAGGTGGGCATCGTGCGGCGGTTCGGCGCGCCGGTCGCCGACCTGCCGCCCGGGCTACACTTCCGCTGGCCCTGGCCGGTCGAGACCGTCACCCGCATCCGACCCGACGAGGTACGGACCGTCGAAGTCGGGTTCCGCACGCTCCCCCTGGCCGTCGACCGACAGAGGCGGGCCGCCGGCCGGGATTCGCCTGCCGGCAGTAGCAGCAACACCTGGACCAGCGGTCACGGCGACGGCATCACCCGCCTCTCCGACGAGGCCGTGATGGTGACCGGTGACGGCGACCTGGTCGAGATCCTGGCCACGGTGCGCTACCACGTCTCGGACCCGCGGCGGTTCTTGTTCGGGGTTCGCGACAGCGAGAGCCTGTTACGGTCGTCGGCCGAGGCGGTGCTGCGGGAGGTCGTGGCCGGTAGCCGCTTCCAGGAACTGCTCACCACCCGCCGGGCGACGGTGGAAGAGGAAGCGTTGGAGCGGCTCCGCCGGCGGCTCGCGGCGGCGGTGCCCAACGGGGCCGGACTGAGCCTCGACGCCTTCACGCTGCACGACCTGCACCCCCCTCCAGGGGTGGTCGAGTCGTACCACAAGGTGGCCAAGGCGATCCAGGAGCGCGACCGGCTGGTGAACGAGGCCGAGGCCGACGCCCTCCGCACGGTGCGACGCGCGCAGGAGGAAGCGGAACGGACCCTGAAGCGGGCCGGTGTCGATGCCCACGCCAGGCTCGAAGCCGCCAAGGCCGACCGCGACGCCTTCCTGGCCTGGCACGCGGTGCGGCACAGGCTCACCCCCGCCGAGGAAGACGCCCTGGCCCGCGAGCGCGAGCAGCGCCTCAGGGCCGGGGAGACGGCCGTCACCGTCGATGCCGAGTTGGCGGCCCGCCGGGCGCGCGTCCTGGCCGACCGACGACTACTGATCGAGAACCGCCTCATGGTCGAGGCGGTGGTGGAGGTGTTGAAGTCGCGGGACAAGGTGTTGATCGACACGGGCGATGTGCCCGGCCGCCGGCACCTGTTTTTGGTCGATCCCGATCTGATCCGCCTGCCGTCGCTGATCGCCCCGCGGGCCGGCGAGCGGGAGCCCTGACAGCGGGAACCCTGACAGCGGAAGCCCTGACAGCGGGAACCCAGACACGGATCCGACCGGCGTCTCGGGCCTCGCCTTGCGCGGGGTCGTACCGCCGTCGGTGTGGTCGGCATGGGGTCGCGGCTCCGGTTCGGCCCGCGTATCCGTCCCCTAAGGTCCGGCGGGCGAGGCTCCGGGCGGGTCTTGCCGCCGCCGGGCGACCCAGAGCATCTGCCGGGCGAGGCCGTGCAGGATGCGCACCTCCTGGGGCGTCGGTCGGGCGCGACCGATGAGTTGCCGCACCGCGTGCATCAGCGTGTCTTGCCGGGAGCCGAACAGGAAGCCGATCGCCTCCAACCCTTCCCGGAGGTGGTCGAACACGCGCTCCAACTCGGCGTGCGTGGCGATGGCGGGCGGGGTCGGCGGATCACGGCCGGCCGCGGCGACGGCCGACCACGCCTGGCGCAGCTCGTACAGGCACACGGTCACGGCCTGGGCCAGGTTCAGGGCGGGAAAGTCGGGGTCGACCGGGATGTGGATCATGCCGTGGCAGCGGCCGATCTCGTCGTTGGTCAGCCCGTGTGGTTCGGGGCCGAAGACGAGGGCCACCGGACCGGCCTCGGCCGCCGCTAGCAGACGGGGCAATAGTTCGCGCGGCGTGCCGATCATGCCCCGACGGACGACCCCGGCGGTGAGGGCGGAAGTAGCCAGAGTATAAACGCAATCGGCCAGGGCTTCGCCGAGATCGGAAACGATGCGGGCCGTGTCGAGGATGCCTTCCCCGTGCGTGGCGAGCCGGCGGGCCTCGGGGTTGGTGGGGAAGGTATACGGGGCGACGAGAACGAGATCGGTCAACCCGAAGTTCCGCATCGCCCGGGCGACCGAGCCTAGGTTCCCCGCGAAGTGCGGCTTCACGAGCACGACACGGCAACGTGCCAGCAACGGTTCGGGCATACGGCCCATCTTACACGCCGGCGACCAGCCCGCCGGACGGCATCCGGTCGGACACGGCCACGACCGACCGGACCCACGTCGCGGCGGTCGGGTGCCCTGAGGATCTGTTGATCGGTCATGACCGACCGTGCGCCGCCAGTGAGTAGAGGCCCGGAAAACTCGGCTCAAGCCCGGGCGAGTTGTTGGGCCATGTCCGCGAGTTTCTTCAGGTCGAGCTTGCCGCTACCCAGAACCGGCATGTTCTCGACCGGGTGGCAGTCGCGGCGGTCGGGAACCCAGAGGTTGGGCAGGCCGCGCTTGGGGAGTTCGTCGAGGGCGGCCTTGACGCGGTCGGCGGCCTCGGGCAGGTGCAGAACGATCAGCCGCTCCCCCCGCTTCTCGTCGGGGACGGCGGCGACGGCCAGCAAGCGGTCGCCGTTGCTGCCCAGGGCGTCGTGCAGTTCCTCGTCGAGCCGTTCGAGGGGGACCATCTCGCCGCCGATCTTGGCGAACCGGCTGACGCGACCGGTGATGCGGATGAAGCCGTCCTCTTCCACTCGGCCGATGTCCCCGGTACAGTACCAGCCGTTGCGGATGACCTCGGCCGTCTTCTCCGGCTGGTGCAGGTAACCGGCCATGACGTTCGGCCCCTTGGCGCACAGCACGCCTTCCGCACCGACCGGCAGCGGCTTGCGGGCCTCGTCGGGGCTGAAGGCCCTGACACAGACGCCGAAGATCGGCTGCCCGACCGTACCGGGGTGGTTGCGTTCCTGGACCCCGCCCGGGAACGTCACGTCCGCCAGGTTGACCGAGACGACGGGGGAAAGCTCCGTACAGCCGTAGCCCTCCAGCGGCCGTACCCCGAACCTTTCCGAGAACTCGTCCTGCAACTTCACCGGCAGTTTCTCGGCACCGCAGATGAGGATGCGGACGGTGCGGAAGTCGTCCGGCCCGCAGCGGCGGATGTAGAACCGCAGGAACGTGGCGGTACTCAGTAGGATCGTGGCGCGGTGCTGGCGGGCGAGTTCGCCGACTTCCTTGGCGGCCCGCGGGTCCGGGTAGTACACGGCGATACAACCGGCCACCAGCGGGGCCCACAGGCAGACCGTGTACCCGAAGCTGTGGAAGAACGGCAACACCCCGAGGAGCCGGTCCTTCTGCTCGATCTCTAGGGTGCGGATCGCCGAGTCGGCGTTGTGGCCGACGTTCCGGTGCGTCAGGATCACGCCCTTCGGCTCGCCCGTACTGCCGCTGGAGAAGACGATGGTGAGCGGGTCGTCGATCCGGTGGCGGTGCAGGGCGAGTACGAAGCGGTCGAGGAACCACGCCGGGGAGAGCAGGACGAGCAGGAACGTGCGGAGCCGCTGCCACTTCGTGACCGAGTCGAGTATGTCCTCCAGGTAGACGGCGTCGACCCCCGCGGGCAGCTCGAGCGGTGCCCGGGAGAGGAAGCGTCTGGAGGTGATGACGGAGCGCACCCCCGCCTGCCGGATGGCCGAGTGTACCGGCCCCGTCCCGGCGGTATAGTTCAGGTTCACCGAGGTCTTGCCCAGGAAGGCGACGCCGAGGTTGGCGAGTAACCCGCCCAGCCCGGTCGGGAGCCAGACGCCGACGTTGGGAACGTCGCCCAGCCGCGACCGCAGGTACTTCGTGACTAAAAGGGCCGCGACGAGCGTTTTGGCCCAGGTCAGGGTGCGCGCCGTGCCCAGGGCGTTATCGATCACGCAGGGGCGGAAGAGGTTCGAGAAGCGGACGGCGTTTCGCAAGAACGCCCGGTGTACGGGTGTGAGGTGATCGCTGACCCGGACGGCCAGATCGGCCAAGGTCTCCTGGACGGCAAGGCGGTAATCGGCGGCCGTCAGCCCTTTGCTGAGCGGCTCCCCGAAGTAGACCGCGACCCGCGGCCGCAGCCCCCGCGGCAGCTTCCGCAGGGCCGGCCCGCCGCCGTGACTGAAGAACCCGAGCCACAGGCCGTCGCTGCCGGTCGGGACCACGGCCACGTCGGTCCGCGTCTGCTTGAGTATCCACTCGATCCCCCGGCCGAAGGGCCACATGTTCCCGGACCGCGTCAGCCGGCCCTCGGGGAACATGACGACGACCCGCCCGGCATCGAGCGCCGCCGCGACCTGCTTCAGGCCCTCGGCCAGGGCGTGGGGCCGGGTCGTGCGGTCGTCGATGCGGATGGTGTCGTGCCGCGCCCAGGAGAGGAAGAACCGCAGAACCGGGTTGCGGTAGTAACTTGCCCACAAGACGAACGTGACCCGCCGCGGGCAGGCGACCCCGAGCAGGAGCCAGTCGATGTAGCTGACATGGTTGCAGACGATCAGCACGCCGCCGGACCTCGGGACCCGCTCGCGGTGGTAGACCCGGAAGCGAAACATCCCGTGAACAATCAGCCAGAAGAGGGGCTTGAGCAGCGGGGGGTAAAACCACGACAGGCTGATGTAGAGAACGACTGCCGTCGGGAGGGCAACGAGTGTCTCGATCATGGCCGTCCGTCGGGTTTTGGAATTGGAACCTGGGGACCGGTGAGCGGCGAGGAGTGCCTGCCGCGCTTGCTGCACAAGATAACGGGACAGGGGACCGCTCGCCAACCGCAAGCTACGACGGGGCGGTCAGCCCCTCGCACCCGGAGCTGCCGCCGGGCTTAAGGCTCGACCTCAGGGCACAACTTCAGGGCACATCGCCAGGGCACATCGCCAAGGCACATCGCCAAGGCATAATCCCAGGGCATGACTCCAAAACACGACCCCAAGACGCGTCCCCAGAACTCGACCCCGGGGCGGTTTCGGGCCGGGCGGAGCGGGCCGTGAAGTGTACCGAGCCGGGTCGCTCTGAGTCGGCGACGAGTCCGCTTGCGAACGGCCAAGCGTGTCGGTATACGCCCACCTCCTAGCACAAGCGACCGAGGGGCAAGGATACGGGGGAAGGCGGCCCGGCCGGGGCGGTTGGGGGAACCGCCCGGCGCGGGCCGGACGCGCGGCCGCGCGACTCTCCGCGTGGCCGGCTGGGGGGATCGAATGCCGACGCCGTGTGACCCGTTGCTGCGTCACGTGCTTCGGGACGAAGGGCTGACCCGTGGGCTGGGCGACATCGAGGCTCGCATGCTCGTGGACTGGGTGACCGATTGGACCGAGCTTCTGGCCGAGGCCTCACGAACCGAGGAGGACGCCTGGTCGTGCGTCCACCGGCTGTGCCGTCGCGGCCGGGCCATCAAACGATTCGTGTTGCTCTGGAGCAATCCCCAGAGCCGGGGGGCCGCCGCACAACTCGCGGCCGCCGAACGATTCACCTGGCCCTTGCCGAACTCGTCCACCGACCCGGCCGACCTGATGCACCACATCCTGACGTGGGAGAACCAACACCCCGAAGCATGACACCGAGAACCACGGCACGCCCGGCAGCGCCACGGCACACCACGGCGCGCCATAGCACGCTACCAGGCAGGAAGGGGTACCTGAGGAACGCCCGAAGGAGAACGAGACGATCCGGCCGGCGAACTCAAGCCCGACCCAGCAAACGGGCCTCGAGCAGGGGACGCAGTTGCCGGAAGGCTTTCGCCCGGTGGCTGATGCTCTGCTTCACTTCGGGGGTAAGTTCGCCGAACGTCTGGCCAAACTCGGGGACGAGGAACAAGGGGTCGTAACCGAACCCGCCGCTGCCCCGCGGGCTGTCCACGATGATACCGGGGCAGCGTCCCTCGACCGCGGCGACGACCTGCCCGGTCGGGTCGGCCAGCACCGCCGTGCTGACGTAGTACGCTTCCCGGTCCCTCCCCGTCAGAGCGGCCATGGCCGCCAGGAGCTTGGCGTTGTTGGCCGCGTCGTCGCCGTGGCGGCCGGCGTATCGAGCAGAGTACACACCGGGGGCACCGCCCAGGGCCGGCACGCACAGGCCGCTATCCTCGCCGATCACCCAGACCCCGAGAACCGCGGCCAACCGGGTCGCCTTCAAAGTGGCATTACCGAGGAAGGTGTCGGCCGTCTCTTCGACCTCCGGGGCCGAAGGGTAACTGCTCAAGTCGGCCAGGTCGAGACCCAGGTCTCCCAGCAGGTCCGACATCTCCCGCAACTTTTTCTTGTTACGGCTGCCCAGAACCAGACGTGGGGTCATGACAGCCTCCGTGGCACGGTCCGGTTACCCAGGTTCCCTCGGGCGTTGTAACTCCCATTGCCCCGCCGCCGCCCCCCAGGTTCGCCCCACGGACCGGCTATCCAGGTTCCCTGGAGCGTTGTTACCCGAGCGGGGCCCGAGTTCCTTGGGAGCCAGAGTGACCCGGACCGACGGCCAGCCTAGGCGGGGGGCGGGCCTGCGGCCACGGTGGACATACGCGACCACCTCTGTATACTTATGAATACTGACCGCGCGTTCACACCGTCTGAACCGAACCAACACCCCTTCAACCGGACGAGTTCTGGCCCGTGGCACCGATCGGCAGCCCCGGTGGGCTTTTCTTCGTGTGCCGATCCGGCTATGAGGCCGGCACTCACGAACCCGATCTGAACCGGCCGAGAGTCTTCGTCATGGCGACCGACCCCCTCACCGACCGCCTGCCGCCACACAACAAGGAGGCTGAACGCGGGGTACTCGGTGGCATCCTCCGCGACCCGGACACACTTCCCGACGTGCAGCAGATCCTGCGGCCCGAGAACTTCTACTTCGATGCCCACCAGAAGATCTACCAGGCGATCTGTGACCTCTCCAACGAGAACCAACCGATCGACCTGGTGATGGTCTACGACCGACTGAAGAAGGCCAAACAAGCGGAGGACGTGGGCGGCCACGCCTTCCTGGCGGAACTCTGGGAATCGGTACCGACCGGTGCCAACGTCGAGTACCACGCCCGCATCGTCCGCGACACGGCGATGATCCGCAGCCTGATCCATGCCAGCAACGAGATCCTCCGCGACTCCTACGACCGCACCCAGTCGGCCGAGGAACTCGTGTCGCAGGCCGAACGCAGGATCATGGAGATCGCCAAGTCGGGGCTGGTCGGCGAGACGAAGACGCTCACCGACGCCTTGCACGAGGCCCTCGGCCGTCTCGACTCGCGGATCAGCAAGGACAACTTCTCGATCAGCGGACTGCCCACGGGGTATGTCGACCTGGATAACCTGCTCGCCGGGTTGCAGAACTCCGAGCTGATCATCATCGCCGCCCGGCCGTCGGTCGGTAAGACGGCGTTCGCCCTCAACATCGTCCGCAACATCATCACCGGCCACCCACCGAACGTGCCGCCGCCGGTGATCGTCTTCTTCAGTCTCGAAATGGCTCGGGTCGAATTGGCCGAGCGGCTGCTGTGTTGCCAGTCCCGCGTCGACAGTCACAAGGTCCGCACCGGGCACGTCAGCTCCGACGACATCCAGAGGTTGATGGAAGCCGGCGACGTCCTCCGTCGTGCCCGGCTGTACATCGACGACACCCCCAACCGCAGCATGATCCAGATCGCCGCGACCTGCCGCCGGCTCAACAAGAAGCACGAAAAGGAAGGCGGCCTGCGACTCGTCGTCATCGACTACCTGCAACTGATCGAACCCGAGAACCGGCGTGACCCCCGCCAGGAACAGGTGGCCCAGATCAGCCGCCGGCTCAAGTTCCTGGCCCGCGAGTTGAACATCCCGGTCATCGCCCTCGCCCAGGTGAACCGGGCCTCCGAGGAGCGGCAGGACCACAGGCCCCGGCTCTCCGACCTGCGCGAGTCCGGCTCGATCGAACAGGACGCCGACACCTGCATGATGCTGCACCGGCCCGGCCGCTTCGACGGGGCCCAGGAAGACAACATCCTCGAGGTCATCGTCGCCAAGCAGCGCAACGGCCCCACCGGTGAAGTCACCCTCACTTACCTGAAGCAGTTCAACCGGTACGAGAATTACATCGCCGACACCGGCTACAGCGACGGCCTGTGATCCGCTCGCCACGCAACACCCCCCGTCGGGACGAGCGGCGGCCCTCCGACCGCCGTGACACCCCGACGAGACGAGCGGCGGCCCTCCGACCGCCGTGACACCCCGACGAGACGAGCGGCGGCCCTCCGACCGCCGCAGCTCCCCGTCGGGACGAGCGGCGGCCCTCCGACCGCCGTGGCTCCCCGTCGGGACGAGCGGCGGCCGTCAGGCCGCCGTGGCAACGGGATCGGGAATGGCCCCCCGCCCGGCCGACCTCCCGGCCCCGGACCCGGAGACACCAACCCGCCGGGGAACACCTTCTCGAGTTCCTTTTGGAGTAATTCGCGGCCCGCGTCCCGGGCCGTCTCCTGAACGAGCTTCGCCACGGCAGCCTGGAAGGCCCGCGGGTCGAGTGCCGGCTTGTCGAGCGTGCCCCGGACCGGCACCTTCAGCCGCTTGCCGGTCAGGGCCTTGGCCACGACCGGGCTGTTCTTCAGCAGCGGCCAACCGCCGGGGATGGGGACGTCGGCCACGAGGTCGAGCGACCCGTCGAAGCCGGCCGACCCGCTCGTCTTGACGAAGTAGCCGCCCAGCTTCAGCGTCAGGTTGTCGTGGAAGACGCGGCCGTTCTCGACCCAGACGGGCACCGCCTGTTCGTTGGCCAAAGTCAGGGTCGTGTTGTCGGCCCCGAGCAGCCGGGCCACCTCGCCCACGACCGGACCGGCGGTCACCGTCGCCTGGTGGAGCACGAGCGTGCCTCTCAGCGTCGCCCGGCTCGGGTCGCTCAACGGTATGCGGTTCTCGTTCAGCAGGAATGAAATCTCACCCTCGGCCCGGGTCGAACGCGCGAAGGGGGGGACGGCATAACCGAGCGCGCCGGCACACGCCTCGGGCGTCAGTCGGGCCTTCTCGATGACCCAGCCGGTGGCGAACACCGCATGGCCCGGCAAGGGGTCCAGGAACACGGTCGGACGCAGCGTGACCCGGCCGCCGCCGAACGTGGCCGTGACCCGGTTCACGCGGGCCACCCCGTTGGCTAGACGGGTACGAACTTCCCCCGGCCCCGTCTCGAACCCATACACCGTTGCGGAGTCCCACCCGAGGGCGAACTCGGCCGTGATCGTCTTGTACGGGTTCGGCGGACCGGTGCCGGCCGCGGGCGGCGTCAGGCTGCCCCGCAGGGCGACCGGTCTCGTGCCCCGCCCCGTGGCCGTGAAATTCCCCCCCAGCACCTCCCGCAACTTCGGCGTCAGGCCAGCCATGTCGTAGCCCACCACTCCCGTCAGGTTCGCCTCGGTGGTCGTATCGAACCGGGCGAGCGTGCCCCTGGCCGTCAAGACCAGGCCGGGACGTTCCAGTCTGGCGGCGGTCAGGGTTAGAGTGTCCGTGGCACGGCTGTAAGAGCCGTCGAACTCCAGCTTGAGTCTCGGCTCCGCCCACTCGGGGTTCTGACGCAGCCCGAAGGCGAAGTCGGTCACGTCGAGGGAAGCGGCGAAGGTCGTGACGTCACCGGCCCGGCGGAAGCGGACCGGCCCGCTGCCCCGGCCGTGCAAGGCGTGTGGCCCCCGCGGGTTGGTGTACAGCCCGAGCGTGCGGCCGAGGCGGTTCAGGTCGGTGACGGCCGAGCCTTGACCCCAGACGACCAGCGCGTCACCGGCCGGCGACTCGATCACCAGTTGGCCCCTCGTCACCGCCAGCAGGGCCGAGTTCAGCGTGAAGTCGGCCAGCGTCGCCGTGCCCGTCCTCCGGTCGTAAGTGACTTCGGCGGACGCCACCAGCCTCGGCTCGTCGAGGTCGATACCGGCACCCCGGAACCGGGCGTTCTCGACCGCCAGTGACAGCCCGTTGACACGGATCACGTCTTCATCGAACCGGGCGACGCCGCGGGCCACGCCACTGCCGGCGACGCGGTAGTCCTTAACGACCGGCATCAGAAAGGCGAGCCGGGTTTTCCAGCGGTGCAGGTCACCGGTCGCCGAGAAGTCGAGCCGGCCCGCTCTCGGCTCGCGTACGTCCGGGATCGGCTCGGCCAGGGAGAGTTGCAGCGAGTCGGCCCCGGCGGTCAGGACGGCCCGAGCGAACGACACGCCGAAAGGCCCGGCATCGGGGGCTTTCCCGGCGGCCGTGACCTGGGCCGTGAGCAACGCTTCCCGTAGCCCCACCCCGGTCGCGTCGGTGACGGCGAACCGCCTCAACTCGACGCCGGCCTCGGCCTTGAACTCACCGCCCGGGCTGCGTCTGGCCACGACCCAGGCCGAGCCTTCCCCGTCGAGGGTGTAACCCCCCAGGTCGAAGAAGTCGGAGAGCCGGGCCGAGAGCCGATCGAGGTCGACGTTGGCGGCGGCCCGCACGGACTCGGGCGAAATCCGGGCGTTAACGGCCAGGAAATCGGAGCGGCAGATGAGGGTATCAAGGCGGGGCAGTTCGCCGGCCCGCACCGAGGCAGCAAACTCCACCCCGAGCGGGGCTTCCCAGACGAGCGCGCGTCCGCCCCGGCTCGCCCGCAAGGCCGAGGTGGTAACAGTTCCGTCCCAGGTGGTGCCGGAATCAGTCGCCCGGCTCGCGAGCTTGACACCCAGGCTGCCCCCGTGGAACACCGTCCCGTCGCGGACGTGCAGGGACTTCGGCAGCGTCGCCGCCACCTTCGCCAGATCGACCTCGGCCTCGAGTCGTAGTCCCGGACGCTCAAGGAGCGCGGCCGGTGACTCCCCGCCGTCCAGGGTTCCCCGGAACGAGACGTGGGCCAGGTCGCAGGTCAGGTCGGCCCGCTCGACGCTCACCGAGCGGCCGGAAACGGTCAACTTCACCGGCAGGGAGGCCGAGGCGACCCGTAGCGTGTCGCCGTGGAGTTCCGGGCAACTCACCGTCAAGTTCCTCCCGGCCAAAGTGCCGTCGAGCGTGGCGGTATGAAGCCCCCAGACGGCCGTCAGGTCCGCGGCGGCAGACCCGCCCACCCGCAGTCCCGCCCGGTAACGAGCCAACAGCGGCGCGAGCGCGTCGAGGGCAAGGTCTGAAGCCCGCAGTCTCAAGTGACCGGTCTGCCCGAGCGAAAGCTCGACCTCCGCGCGACCCGGGGTCAGCGCGGTGAGCCGGGCCGTGATCGGTTCCGTCCGCGCCGCCGGCACTTCGACGGTCGCCTCCAGGTCGTGAAATTCTCCGCTTTGACCGGTCGCGGCATCGCGAAGGGTCAGCCGACCCCCGACTATACGAACTGACAGAGGCGTTCGTGTCGGCCTTGGCGGATCGGTGTCGTCCAGGAGTTTGCGAAAGACCTGCTCGGCGTTGGTGCCGTCGGCCCCGCAGACGACCTCGACGTGCGGGCGCTCGAGCGTGATCGGGCCGGGGTTGGAACGGTCCCTTAGCACACCGAGCAGGGTCCGGCTCGTGGTCAACCGGGCCACCTGAATCAGCACGCGGCCCTGAGGGTCAGTGAGGGTCACGTCGCGGAGTTCGATCGGTGAGAACCAGCCGAGCGAGGCACGCCCGACCCGGAGTTGACCGTCCAGTTCGGCGGCGGCCGCGCGGGCGATGCGGTTCCGCAAGCCGGTGTAGGCCACGACTGCCGGGGCAAAATAGACGGCTACGAGGAGCAGGCCGAGCACCGCGACGATCGCGCGCAGCCGGCGACGCCGACGACGGCCGGTCGCCACGGCCGCGGCCTGATCCGGGCGGACGACCGGCGGAGGTGTTGGGGTAAGCGGGTCGGACATGAGCGGCGTCCTGCGCGGGAAACGGGCGGCCGATTAGACCGCGAGAAATGCCGACCGGACAAGACGAATCCGGCCCGACCGACCGCCGGTCAGACGAGCGGACGGGGTGAATGTGACGAGAAATGACACGCGCGCGGTCGGGCGGGGCGGCGGGGGAGGTGTCGATCCGTTCACCCGACCGCTCGCCGGGCTGATACACTCGTGGACGCCACGCTCGGCAAAGTCCCCGTCTCGGGGTACCTCACTCACTCTGAGATACCCCGGCTCGCTAGACACCCCGGGTCGGGGTGCCGTGTTCACTTGCCGAGGGTTTCCTGGAACAGCTTCCGCATCTGCTGCCAGGACTTCTCGTCGGCGGCCTTGTCGTACTTCATGCCCTTGATCATGTGCTTGTCGGCCCCGGGCACGGTGAAGCTGTGGACGACACCCGGGAACGACTCGAAGGTGTAGGACACCTGGGCCGCGTCGAGGGCCGAGCGGAACTTTTCGATCGTGTCCTTGGGAATGAAGAAGTCGTCTTCCCCGTGGGCGATGTACAGCTTGGCCTTAACGGCGCGGGCCTCGTCGGCGGTGGGGGTGGGCAAGGCGGCGTGGAAGGTGGCGACGGCCTTCAGGTCGGCCCCGGAGTAGGCGAGTTGCAGGCAGGTGCTACCCCCGAAGCAGTAGCCGATGGCGGCGAGTCTTGTGGGGTCGACGTTCGGCTGGGCGGCGAGTTGTTTCAGTCCGGCCTCGGCCCGGGCCCGCCACCGCTGCACGTTCTGCCGCACGGCCGTGGCCATCTTGCGGGCGTCGTCCGGGTGGTCGACCGTCTTCCCCTCGCCGTACATGTCGGCGGCGAAGGCGACATAGCCCAGAGCGGCGAGTTGCTTACACCGCTCCTTGGCGTAGTCGTCCAGCCCCCACCACTCGTGAACGACCAGGACGCCCGGCCGCTTGCCGGCCACGGCGTCGTCATAGGCCAGGAAGCCCTTCAACTTCACCCCGTCGTGTTCGTATTCCACGACCTTGGTTACGACCGCTGCCGGGCCGGCCCCGGCGGTCACGACCACGGCCGCCATCGCGATCACGCTCCGCACCATGCTGGTCCTCCACAGGTTCACCCGTCGCGGGAAGGCGTTCCCCGGTTGGGAACGAGGAAATTGTAGGGGCACGCGCGGTCAGAGCCGCCAGGCCGGGCCGTGTCGCAAGACCGTCCAGCCGGTCCGAACGACTCGTCGGAGTTGCCGCACCAATTCCCCGGCGATCGGCCGGGCCAGGTAGACGAAGCCGAGGGCCAACCCGGCGAGCCGCAACTGGTCGTACCACTCGAGCGGCTTCGGAGTGACGAACGGCCGCCACAGTACCCCGCATTCGGGCACATACCACATGAGGTGTTCCTGGGCGAAGTCATGGCCCCAGAACAAGTCGTGGTCGTAAACGTCGAAGACCAGTCCGTTGGCCGCCACCCAGCAGGAGAGGGTGAGCACCAGCAGCAGCAGCAGGTTGGCTCCGAGGGAGTGCCCCTGCGGCCCGGCCGTGCGACAGGCCAGGACCAGGGACGCCGGTAAGGACGCGAAGAGGAAGAAGCGTGGCCCCCAGACGGCCCCGCCGTACCATGACCACCAACGGGCATACACCAGGACCAGGCCGACGACGACCGCCAGCCAGAGCCGGTACACCAGCCGCACGCCGGCCTCATGCCCGGGCGACGTGCCGGTCCCGCTTGCGGGGTAACGGAGGAACAGCCCCGGGGTGAAGAAGAGTAACCCCTTACCGAAGGAGAAGAGGATCGACAGCACTCCGAAGAAGAACGGGTAACTGAAGCCGGGACGGCCGGAATACGGCAGGACGGTGCGGTTTCCCCCGTCGTTGGCGTAACCACTGTCGAACATGTCCCCCCGGCGGACGGCGTTCTCCAGGAGGATGAGAGCGGCGGCCAGGGCCGGGAGCAACAGGTAGCGCCAGCGGCGACGTTCCGCACACAGCACGAGCGAGGCCAGGGCCAGACCGACACTCGTGGCCGGAACGTTGGCCGTGCCCCAGACGGCAAGAAGCCAGCCGAGCCGGGCCGGCCTGCCCGGCCGCAGGGCGATCAGGGCCAAGCCCCAGCCGACGCACACGACATGAAAGACTTCCCCGTAAAAGTACATCGTGTGCCAGGGGAACAGGCTGCCGAGCAGCAGCAGGGCGGCGAAGCGGAGACGCACGGACAGGGGCCAGACATCGCGGAAGAGCCGTGTCAGGAGCAGGACCCCGGCCAGGACGGCGAGCCGGTTGAATAACCAGGTGGCGTGCAGTGAGTAGCCGAAGGGCCGGCCGAGGAGCCAGAGCGGGGCGGCCGCGAGCGGGCCGTAGCAGGAGTACCGCGAGGCGTCGAGCGTGCCGGTCGTCAGGAAGTGGTCGAGCGATTCGGCCCGCACCAGCCCGTCGCCGCCGATGACAACGGGGGCCGTCACCATGACGACGACCCCCACGATGAGGACCAGGACGGCCAGACGGTCGGGGGCGGACGGGTTGGGCATGATACCGGACCGTGGAGCCGGTAAACAGAAAAGCCCACCCGCGGGGAGTGGAGGTGGGCTTCGGGTGCTTGCCGAATCGGCCGGGGTTAGGCGGTAATGTCTTCCAGGAGCTTGGCGAGGGCCTCGTGGGTGATGGCGAAGGCGACCTGCTCGCGGCCCGAGTGCGTCGTGTCGGCGACGTAGCGGGCCAGCGTCACGGACGAAAGCCCGGTCAGTCGCAGCTCGTAGTAGGCGAGCGTCTGACCCTTGCGGGACGGGGCGACGCTCCGCAGCAGTGCCTCGTTACGAATGCCGTCGACTTCGTGGACCTTGAGCGGTTCGAGCAGGCCGGTGACCCGCGAGGCGACGGCCGAGGCCCAACCGCTGAGGGCGGCAGCGGGCGTGAGGGCGGCAGCGGACGGCGGCGGGGCCGTGCGGGACAGGCGAACCTCCCAGACCAGCGACGAGAGCGAATCGACCTTGTCGGCGGTCAGTTGGACCTGCCAGCCGGCGGCGGGAAAGGACTCGGACCAACTGTGCCGACCGGCCCCGGTCGGTCGCCAGCGGTTAATTTTTGTGAGGAATTGTTCGGCCAGCATAGTGACTGCCCCCGATCGCTTGTTGGGTGTGATCCGACCCGTCGAAACTCAGCAGGGTCGGTTGACCGTCGATGATCGTCTCCAGGTGCACGGGCCGGGCCCAGATGTACTGGATGTTGGCCAGCGTGTCCCGCGCCTCGTCTAATTTCAAATCTACCCCATTGTGCTCGTGCCGCAACAGCAGTTCACCGCGGTTCCGGTGGTTGCCGTCGATCACGAAGATCCACGGCTTGCCGAAGTTGGTGAGGCTGAAGAGCAGGCGCTGTTTCACCTTGTGGAACTCGCGGCTCTCGATCACGTAATTCTGGCTCGTCTCGTTGTAGTGGAACGAGAAGAGTTGGTGCTCCTGGCAGAACTCGGGGGTCAGGAAGGTGTCGATGAAGGTGATGTCGTTGTGGATGCGACGGACCTCGAAGAGTTTCTTGCGGCCGAGCCCGGCCCCCGTGTCCCAGTTGCGTTTCTTTTCCATGTCGTCGCAGTTTTCCCACTCCGGGCCGAACTGCCCCCTGTCCCAGCGTCGCTCGATGTCACGGAGCAGCTCGATTCCCAACTTGTAGGGGTTGAGCCGGCGGGAACTGGTGGCCATCGTGCCGGAGTGGTGGTCGGCATAGTCGATCACCTCCGAGGGTTCGAGCACCTTCTGGGTCATGATCGTGCTGTGCCAGTAACTGGCCCAACCCTCGTTGAGGATCTTCGTCTGGCCCTGCGGGTAGAAGTAGTAGGCCTCGTCGCGGATGATCGACAGCACGTCGCGCTGCCAGTGCTTGAGCGGGGCGTGCTCGATCAGGAAGAGGAGGACGTCCTTCTCCGGCCGGTCGGGGTAATGGGGGACGCGTTGCTCCCGGAGCTGTTTCCGCTCCTCGTCGGGCTTGAGGGCGCTGGGCGGGTTGATGTAATCGGCCATGTACGCCTTGGCCTTGAAGCGGTGCGGCTTCTCCTCCTCGTCGGGCACGTCGGGCTGCGAGGCGAAGTCGTACTTCGAGGTGTCGTCGCGCCGCTTGATGGCGACCGAGTGGATGTCGATGAGGTCGTCGATCGACATGCACTTGTCGAGGAACGATTCGACCTCGTCCTCGCCGAACCGCTCGACATAGCCGCGGATGCGGGCGGCGTGGTTGGCGATCTCGTCCATCATCTTCCGCGGCGTGTGGGCGAAGTAGGCATTGTTCTTGAAGAAGTCGCAGTGGCCGTAGACGTGGGCCATCACCAGCTTCTGATCGACGGTGTGGTTACACCGCATCAGGTAGGCGTAGCACGGGTCGTTGTTGATGACCATCTCGTAGATCTTCGACAGGCCGTACTCATAGCTCTTCTTCAGCTCCTCGTACTGCATGCCGAAGGACCAGTGCGGGTAGCGGGTCGGGAAGCCGCCGTAGGCCGCGATCTCGTTCAGGTCGTCGGCGTCCACGACCTCGAAGATCGTCTCGAAGAAGTCCAGACCGTACTCGCGGGCGTAGCCCTCGATCTCGTCCTTAAGCACCCGCAGGTGGGGGGGCAGGTTGGTGTTGTAAAAGCCCAGGCTCATGAGTCGCTCCGCCGAAGGTCACTTTCCTCATCATACACCGCACACGCCGCCGCCATGCGGGACGAACACCCGCGCCCGCCGCCGGGACGGCCGTCACCCGATACACGCCGTCGCGACACAGGACGAACCTGCCCCGGATAGCAGGTGAGTCGGAACCACGGCAGGTCGCGGTCGAGACGGCACGCGGCGGGAACGAGGCCAGCCCATGACGCCGGCCCAAACGACGGGACGGTTGTCGGTGCGGCGGGCCGGCTTGACCGGCCGCCACCACGTCTGCGCCGCCGGACTCAGCCAACGGCAGCGTCCAGCGGCCAGCCGGACTCACCGTCCGGTCTTGAGGAATTCGCGGATGCTCCCCAGGATCGCGTCACGGTTGGGGATCCGGCTGGCCACGACGTTCGGGTGGTCGTCGACCAACTCGTTGACGTGCTCGAAGAACTCGCCGCTGCCGTAAGCGGACTCGACCTGCCCGTAGCCGAACAGGTTGAGCTTGGGAAGCAGGTGCGAGGCCAGAAGCTCCAGGCACTTCGGCACGTCGTCACCCCAGTTGTCGCCGTCGGAGAAGTGGAAGGCATAGACGTTCCACTGGCTCGGCGGGTAGCGGCTGTCGATGACCTTGTTGCACAACTCGTAGGCCGAGCTGATCTTCGTCCCGCCGCTCTCGCGGGTGTGGTAGAACGTGTGCTCGTCCACCTCCTTGGCCACGGCGTCGTGGATGATGTAAACCGTTTCCACCCCCTTATAGTGTCGCTTGATCCAGGTGTCGATCCAGAACGCCTCGATGCGGACGATGTCCTTCTGCTCGTCGGTCATGCTGCCGGAGACGTCCATCATGTACACGACGCAGGCGACCGCCTCCGGCTTGGGGACCTCCTTCCAACTGCGGTACTGCTTGTCCTCGCGGACGGGGATCACGCGCGGGGCGTTAGGGTCATAGGTGCCGGCGGCGAGTTGCCGACGCAAGGCCCGCCGGTAGGTCCGCTTGAAGTGCCGCAAGCTCTCGGGACCGACGCTGCGAATGCTGGTGTACTTGTCTCGCTCCGTGACGATGTTCTTCTGACCCCTCGGCTCGATCCGCGGCAGGGCCAATTCTTCCCCCAGGATGTCGGCGAGTTCCTCGAGGGTCAGATCGACTTCCAGGATGTGCCCGCCGGGCATGTCACCCGCCTGCGGCTGCCCCTCACCCTGCGCCGGGGTCAGCGGCTGGCCCGGTTGACCGGGGCCGACCCCCACCCCCCCCGAGTTCTTCTTCCCGTACCGGAACTGGGGCAGGTTGATCGACGGCAGCGGGATCGAGACGTAATCGTTCCCCTTCTTGCCGATCATCTCGCCGCGACCGATGTACTTGGAAAGGTTACTCTTGATCTTTCCCCGCACGATCTTGCGGAAGCGCTGCAGGTCTTGCTCGATTTTCTGTCCCACGGCGGCCTCGGCTTGGTAAGTACCGGTGCAACTTCCATACTGGCATCGTACCAGACCGGCGGTTCCGTCGAGAAGCCGAACGGCATGCGACCGTCCGGCCGACCGGCAGGCGGGGCCGCCCGGCCGAGCGTTCCTCGCCTCGCTTCGTCTGCGGCCAACTCACAACTGGGCAGGATCAGCAAACTTCCGGCCGTCAGTCCCGCGGTTCACAGCCGGTACGGGCCGACTCGGGCTGGTTCCTTCCGCCCCGACTGTCCCTCTCCGCTCACGGCCGCTCGGGGAATTCCAACTCGAAGGTGTCCGCGTCGATGAAACCCGCCCTGGCCGCGTCGTAAACCCGCCGCCGACCTCTGAGCCTCCGGCCGTCGATCAGGTACTCGTGGTAGCCCCAGCGGTGCGTCTGGGTGCCGCTGCCGGCACAGACGCTGGCGAAGGGCAGGTCCGGCCCGGACGGCACGACGTACCAGCGGTGCTTGTGTCCATGGAGCCACAGGCCCACCCCGCAGCGGGCGGCCACGTCCCGCACCCGCTTCCAATCGACTAGGCGGTGGAACAGCGGCTCGGGCCGGCGGTTGGACATGACGATCGGGTAGTGACTCACGACGACCCGCGGGCCAGGACCGAGCCGGCCGGTCAACTCGCAGAGGCGGTCGAGTTGTGCCCGGCCGACCTTGCCGGTCGCGTCCCACGGCCAGAAGTTCGCACGGGCCGAGTTCACGGCGATCAACCAGAGGTGACCGACCTTACGAGCGAACGGGTAGTACGCCTCCCCGACACGCTGGCCCTGCTGCCACGGAGCAAATACCGCCTCGAACACCCCCCGTCGTGCGGCACGGCCGACATACAGGTCGTGGTTCCCCGGCACGGCCGTGGCAGGCGGTAAGGCGGCGTCGTTGACCCCGAGCGCCTCGGCGGCGGCCCGCATCTCGGAGTCGAAGCCGAGCATCGTCGCGTCCCCGGAGAAGACCAGGTGATCGTAGCCGCGAGAGGCCAGGTCCCGGCGGAGGGCGGCGACGACGGACGAGGCGTGACGGAAGCGCTCGCCCCGCCCCAGGGCCGTGATGTTCAGCCAACCGGTCGCCCGCTTGCCGAACAGGTCGCGGGCCTGCCAGCCGAGCGGCCGGGCCGTCAGGTGGATGTCGGAGAAGTGGCACAGTTTCACCATCGACTCACCCGACCGGGGAAGGCCGACTACAATGCACGTTCACGCGACCGGGCCGGGCCGGTCTTGCTGTCTTATCAACCCCCAACCCGCGACCCTCCCATGATCCGCTACGAATTCACCGGCAAGGTGGCCCTGGTCACCGGCAGTTCCCGTGGCATCGGGGCCGGCATACTCTCCGCCTTCGCCCGGGCCGCCGCCACCTGCGTGCTGCACTTCTGGGACGACCCGGACGGGGCCAACCGCTCCGATGCCGACGCCCTGGCCGCCGCCCTGCGGGCCCTCCCGGCCGCGCCCACCGTCCACGTCCTCGCCGCCGACGTGCGCGAGCCTGCCCAGGTCGAGGGCCTCATGAACCGGGTGAAGGAACTGTGCGGCGGCCTCGACATCCTCGTCAACAATGCCGGCATCATCCGCGACCGGACGCTCAAAAAGATGACCCTCGACGAGTGGCACGCGGTGGTCCGCACCAACCTCGACGGCGTCTTCCATTGTTGCAAGTACGGGACCGAGGTCCTTCGCGACGGCGGGCGGGTCGTGAACATCTCCTCGGTCGCCGGGCTCGTCGGCTTCCACGGACAGTGCAACTACGCGGCGGCGAAAGCCGGCGTCATCGGCCTGACCCGTGTCCTGGCCAAGGAACTGGCCCGCCGCCAAATCACCGTCAACGCCATCGCCCCGGGCGTCGTCCGCACCCCGATGCTCGGCGAGATCAAACCCGAGGTGATGGCGGAGTACCTGAAGCAGATCCCGCTCGGACGACTCGGCACACCCGAGGACATCGCCCATGCCGTACTCTTCCTGGCCAGCGAAGAGAGCGGTTACATCACCGGACAGGTCTTACCGGTCACCGGCGGCTGGGTCTGAGGAGAGCGAGCATGAAACAACTCACGATCGTGGTGAAGCCGTTCAAGGCCGAGGCGGTGCTGCGGGTCATTGCCGAGCAGGGGGTGACCGCCTGCGCCGTCCGCGAGGCCAAAGGCTACGGGCGGCAGAAAGGCTACCTGAGCCGCTACCGCGGCTCCGAGTTCAGTACGGCGTACCTGCCCAAGGTCGAGATCACGGTGTGGGTCACGGACGAGCAGGCGGCCGTGCTGACCGAGAAGCTGCCCCGGGTCGCCCGCACCGGCCGTATCGGCGACGGCAAGGTCTTCGTGATACCGCTCGCCTGGCCGGAGCCGATCGAGTTCTGACGCGCGGACCGGTGACCGCGCACCGGTCACGCGTAGCGGCACCGGTCGGCAGCGGCGCGGCTCGGCCCCCGCGATCAGACGACCGCCGACAGATGCCGATCACCGCGCGACGCGTGAACACAGGGGGCGATGCAGGTTCGCGACGCAACACAAGCACGGCCCGCCGGGGGGCAGAGAGTCGTGAAACCGCTCAGCAGCCGCGGCCGGGTCGGTGCCGAGGGAACCCGCGGCGGCCGAGGCCAAGGAGCCGAGACCGTTGTTGGGAAAGATCGGCGCAAAGGCCCGCACTTCCCCCCGGCTGACCGACAGGACGCGGACCCAACCGGAGGCGTCCGCGGCCGACGTGACCAACTCGTCAACCCCGTTGCCGTCCAGGTCGCGGGCGACGGCACGGATGCCGCCGCGGCTCTCCGTCCCGTTAGCGAAGAAGTCCTGCCAAGGCGAATACGTGTCCGGGGGAACAGTGGGCTGGGCGGTGAGCTGCGCGCCGGACCAGATGCGGACCCGCGAGTTGCCGTGCTGCTCCTGGGAAACGACCACCTCGCAGTAGCCGTCCCCGTCCAGGTCACCGGTCGTCACGTTCACGCCGGCCCGTGCCCCCCGCGAGAATCCGAGGAACGCGGGAACCAACAGGTCCCTTCGCCCGGCGAGTAGCCCTTGGCCGTCGACCACCAAGACCCGCGGCAGCGAGCCGCGACCGGAACCGATGACCAGGTCGGCCACCCCGTCACGGTTCACGTCCCCCATGGCGACCCGGATTCCCCGGTCGTTGCTCGGGGACAGTGCCAGGAAACTACTCACCAGGGTCAGGTGACCGCCATCGACCCGGTAGACCTCGACGGCCGGCAGTCCGCCGGCATCGGCCGAGACGACGAGTTCCGCCCGTCCGTCACGGTTCACGTCCCCCGCGGCCACGAACACCCCACCCCCGAACCCGCCGAACAAGACGGTCGGAACGGCAAGGTCCTGACCGGTCGCCCCGTTGATGAGCCGTGCCTGGGCGGTCGTGCCCGCGCCGGTGACGAAGGCGTAATCGGGGATCCGGTCTCCGTTGAAGTCGGCGACCGCGGTTCGGATCGGCCCCAGGAAGCCGGGAAACGGTGTGAACGATTGTCCGGTGGCCACCAGGTTCCCGTCGCTCGTTCCGACGTAGACATCGACCCGCCCGTCAGGGGCCGAGATGAGTACCGGCGGGCGGGAGGGGCTACCGACCGGCGGGTGCGCCACGGGCGGCGGCGGCGGCGGCACAGGAGGTGACGGCGGCGACGGCACCACCGGCGGTGAAATCGGCGGGGTCGTCAGGCTACCGTTCTGCCAACCGATGTCACGCAAGGCGGCCTGGTCCAGACTCGTCCACGTCCGGCGTTCGCCGTAGTTGATCACCGGGGACATGACGGTCACCTGGCCCCCGACCGACAGGTTCTCGGCCCAGTGGCCGTTGGGAGCCGGGACCGACCCGCCGTAAACCGAGGTGGCGTTCGTGCCGACGAAGAAGCCGCCGCGGATGCGGTTGTTCCACTGCGGGGCGGTACCGACGCCGAGCAGGTGACCGAGTTCATGCAGGGCGACGGTGTAGAAGTCGAGTTCGTGGCGGTCCAGCCCCTCGGTCGTCAGGCCGAAGTGCCAGTTCTCGGTCGTGTCGAAGGCGATGCTCCCGCCCCAGGGGGCGAAACCGGACCAGCCCCGGCTCGCGACGGTGTTCCCCCAGGCAGCCGTACCCGACCAGCTATAGCCGCCGTAGCCACCGATCCCGGCCGCGGGACCGGGCATGACCCGACCGCCGACGTAGACGATCAGCGTGTTCGACGGCACGCTCAGGTTGTGGACGGCAACCTGGTTGCCGGTCAAGGGATGGAAGAAGGTGGCCGACCAGGTGTTGGTCCCGCTGGGGCTGACGGCCGACAGGTTCGCCGCGATCCTCTGGCCCATCTCGCGGGCGACCTGATTCATCACGACGCGGGCGGCCGGGTTGTCCTCGAAGAAGCCTGAGCCTCCGTTCGCCCGCAGGTCGAAGCTGTAATCGACGAAGATGTTGATCGCCGGGACTTCACGTTCCTCGAGTCGTTCCAGAGAGAGCCGAGACGAAAGCGGGATCGACTGCGAGGATGCCGAGCAATGGTGCATGGTGATCCCTGGTGTCCTCCCCCCTCAGACGGCCGGGGGCGTTCCTGCCACGGTCAGGGCCGCCATCGCGGGAGCGTGCTGGCCGGTCGGTCGCCGTTGTGCAGGGGCACCGGCTGACGGGACTAAGCCACAGAACCAACTAGTTTCCAAAGCGAATCTGCCGAGTTCAACGAATATCCGGGTTTTACCTGTTATCACGACCGTAGAGGGGCGCTAGGAGCCTCTTAGGAAGCTCCACGGCGGACCTCGCAGTGACCGGACGGATGGGGTCCGACAGGGGGGGACGGGGCGTTCGGACCGATGACAGGCTTCCCGGCCGCCTGCCACCCGATGCCGGCAGGGGCAACCGGGGTCAGGCTTCGTCACTACCGATATCTAGAACGGCACTTTGGGATGCGTCAATTTTTTGGGAGGGATTGATTCTGCCGTCTTCGCAGGATGTAAGCCCTGCTGGGAATTTATGACTCTGACACGACCGATTTCAGGTGTGAGCAGAACGGGCGCTAACTCGAGGAAATGAGACAGGCGAGAGCGGAACGCGGGCTAATTCGGGGAAATGAATCAGACGAGAGCCGAAAAGCGGCAGGGGCACCGCGGGCGGCGTGACCTCGCCGTCAGCAGTGCCCCCCTCACTCACTACCGTCGCCCGAGTGGACGAGGAAGAAGCGAAAGAGAGTGCGATAAACATGTGCCGTTTCGGGCCGAGACCCGCCACGGCCGTCCGCCCTTGGCTCACTCCTTGGCCGCCTGCTCCAGGAGGCTCTTCAGCCGGCTGGTGACGTTCTCGCGGGTCGTCGCGTCGTTCTTCACTTCCTGCGTCACCATCTCCAGCGGGTTGGTGTAGTTCTTGTACTTGTCGTTCAAGTAGCCGACACGCAGTTGCAGCGCGGAATCGACGGGGAAGTCGAACTTCCACTCCTCGCCTTCCTTCTTCATCTTCACGACCACGGTCGTGTTGTTCTTGAACTGCATCGAGCGAACGAAGACGTTCATGATCTCCGGCCGGAGGTTCCAGGTACCAGAGGACGGTTGGTTGCCGCTGAAGACCGGGAGCGTGAAGACCAGGGTCGCTTCGGCGGTGTCACCGGACTCCTTGCCGACCGAGATCTGCACCTCCTTGGGGAACGGGTCGAGGGCGAAGAAGACGGCCTTGACCTCGTCCCGGATCAGGCCGCGTTCCTTCATCTGGTAGGTACAGCGGTCGAGGTGGTCGGCGAGTTCGTTGGCGGCCTTGGCCCCGCGGCGCAGTTGCTCGGCGAAGTCCTTGGTGCAGTAGAACGCGGCCATGTCGTACTCGCGGGACTCGATCGCCTTCTTGAGCATGTCCGCGGCCACCTGCGGGGTATCCGCTTTCCGGTACCCCTTCAGGGTCCGGCTGGCGTCGTCCTTCTTGAACAGGAAGACATAAGCCCCGCCGGCGATCGCCGCGAGTACCAGAACGATGGTGATGAGACGGGCCATGTTTTCTCCGTAACGGCTAGGAGTTGTGCCCGGCGGTGCGGGCGGATGACGAAAGAGTATTGTGTCCTCAACCTCTCAGGATTCGCAAGTGTCTGGTCAAGATTGGTTTGGGAGTGGTTTTTGGTCGCCCTTTCGGGGACACGAACCGCTCGCGGCCGAGCGGCTGCTCCAGGGCGGGGGTCAGGTCGGCGTGGCCGCCCGGCCCGGCCCATTACCCCGCTCACTTGGGAGCAACGACACGGGTGACCGGCGGGGTCACGAAGGCGGCGGCCATCCGCGCGCACTGCTCGACCGTCATTTCGCCCTCCTGGACCCAGAGGCGATAGCGGAGCTTCAGAGGCTTTTCCGGGGTCAAGTCGTACTCGAAGTAATCCCCGAAGCGGCCGTAGTCCCGCTCGCTGCCGCGCGTCTCGCCGGGGTTGTCCGGGTGGTTCAGCCGTAACACGGTGTAGCGCTTGCCGGCGACGACGAAGCTCATCGCGTTCCAGGGCAGGTTGATCGTTCGTTTGTCGGCCCCCTTGGCGTCCCAGTTCCGCGTCTCGCCCGGCCGGCCCTTACCATCCGGTCGCAGGTAGTAGGTGTTCGCCTTGCCGTTGTTCGACACCTCCTGGTTGGCCCGGAAGTGGAAGCCGGCGTGTTGCGGGTCCCCGTCGAGACGCACCCGGGGTCGTTTGGTGCTCAGGACGGTACTCCAGTCGATCAGGGTGCCGGTCACTCCCGGCACGGCGTAGGCGGTCACCTCGCGTTCCTCGGCGGCGAACGCCTGGCCGTCCGGGCCGTACCAGCCGATGGCGGCGCGGTGGCGACCCAGGACTTCACCCGCCTCGGTGGCGAGCATCTTCTCGTGGGTGGTGAAGACGTTATTGGTGCCGTGCCAGGTGTCCGCCGCTTGCTTCTCCCCGTAGCCGATCCGGTTGAAGCCGAAGAACAGCCCGCGGTGGTGCGGGTAAAGCCCGTCCTTGGGCGTCTTGGCCGAGGTGTTCGTGAGCATCACCTGACCCGAGGCCGGGTCGTACACGTTGTGGAACGGCTTGAAGGTGTGGTAGTGGTCCTTCGGGTCGTGCGGCAGGTTGAAGTACTGAAGCACGGGCCGTTTCCGGTCCACGCCGCCGTAAACGAGTTCGACGGGTTCGCCGGGCTTCTCCACGAACGAGAAGTGCGGCGGGGCGACGAAGTAGTTCACGGCGCTGGGGCGGAGCGTGAGCGTCTCGCCGGCCTTGAGCTTTGGTAGGACGAAGACGAGGTACTGCTTGACGGCCGGGTCGTCGGTCAGGGCGGCGGCGGTGACCTGGGCCGGGACCGTACCGCCGCCGGGCAACTCGACGACGTTGAAGGCCACCGGATCACCCGCCGGGACCGGCACGCGCACGACCACGTTTTCCTGATCGGTCTTGCCACCGGTCAGGGAGATGGCGAACGGCCCGGCGGCGACGAGGGCCGGGGCCGACAACAGGACCGCCACGCAGAGGCAGGCTCGCCTCAGGCGAAGCCATCTCGCGTCCGGCCGTGTGGAATCGGGCCATTTCATGGGACACTCACTCGGGGCGGCGACGGGCGGACAGGACTCACCCGGGTCAGGACTTGCTGAAGACGAACTTCTTGGGGTTGCCTTCGAGGGCAGCGCCGGCCGGCGGCCGCCACAACACCACTTCCTCGATCTTGCGGGCCAGTTCGAAATCCTTGTCGGTGATGCCGCCGGCGTCGTGGGTCTTGAGCTTGACCCAGAGCTTGCCCCAGGTGACGGCCAGGTCGGCGTGGTGCCAGGCCGCCTCACACAAGTAACCGATGGCGTTCACGGCCATGAGCGTCTGGGGCCAGCCGTCAGTGTTGTACTTCCGCCGGATCCAGCCGTCCTCGAGATACCACTCGGTCAGGCCGTGCTCGGCGAGCTTGGCCTTGACCTCATCGTCGCTGTAGGTCTTCTTCTCGGACATGGGGAACCCGCCTGGCAGGGTCGGAGTCATGCTCGGAGGTTGTCGCCGGACCGGGGCCGGCTTACCGTGAGGCTAACGTCCGACGCCCGGGGCGACAACCAGCAAACCGCCGACGGATTCCCGCCATGACCAGCCGCGACCGCCTGAGGGAGTTGTTCCGCGAGCGGGCCTTGCAGTTCGGGGACTTCACCCTCGCCTCGGGCCAGAAGAGCCATTACTACGTGAACGCCAAGCGGGTGCTGTTCCACGCCGAGGCGATCACGCTGCTCGGGGAACTGCTCTACGAGGCGACGAGGGACCTGGACTTCGAGGCGATCGGCGGGCTGGAGGCCGGTGCCATCCCGATGGCGGTCGCCGCGCTCTCGGCCTACCACCGGGCGGGGCGGCACCTGGAAGGCTTCTGGGTCCGCAAGCAGGTGAAGGAACACGGCAGCCGGGAACGGCTCGAGGGGCTGGTCAAGGCCGGCGACCGGGTCGTGGTGATCGATGACGTGCTGACGACCGGGGGGAGCGTTCTCCAGGCGATCGGGGTGGTCGAGGCGGTCGGGGCCCGCGTGCTGCGGGTGGTCTGCATCTGCGACCGGCTCCAGGGTGCCCGCGAGGCACTGGCGAAGTATGACTTCCGCCCCCTGTTCACGATCCGGGACTTCGGCATCGAGCCGACTTCGGACGAGTCCCCCGCCAGGTCATAGCCAGTCTCGCTCAACCCCGTCTCACTCTGCCGGGCCAAGCTCTACCGGGCCAAGCCCTACCGGGCCTCACTCTGCCCGTCTAACTCAGCCGGGCCTCACTCTACAGGGGCTGGCATCGTCCTGGCGGGCGGGTCTGGGAGCCGCACGGTCCCGACTCAGTCTTTAGCCACGGGACGGAGCAACTGCATTGAGTACCGGCCCAGGCGGATCAGCAGCACGCGGTTCAGGTAGCCGGTCGTCGCCTTGGCCCCGACCTTGCCGAGGAGTTTGCCGACCACGTTCGAGCTGACCCCGATACCGACCGCGTTCAGGGCCTCGCCGAAGAGCTTCTCGCTGTGGTCCTCCACGATCTTCTCCCACTCGGCCCCCTGCCCGGCCAGGTAGGCGTTGAAGAAGACGCGGCCCAGGAGTACGGCGGTCCCGGTGCGGCCGGCCCGCAGGTTATAGATCTGGCACAGGTCGCCGAGCATCGAGAAGGTATAGAACAAGGTCGCTCCGGCATCGACGGCCGCGTTCGGGGCCACGGCCGTGACCACCCAGACCCGGTTGCCCCAGTAACGGATGCGGGCCTCGGCGGCCGCGTCGAGTTCGCTCTGGAAGCCGTCCCGGAAGCGGACGAACCACTGCTCGGTGGAGGTGAACCGGTCGGGGTTGAGCAACTCGGCCCGGACGGCGGCTAGCCGTGCCTGGGCCTCGTCGGTCAGTCCCACGGCCCGTAGCGTCCGTCGGTCCTTCTCGGTGTCGAGCGGGTAACTCCTGAGGTAAGTTTCGATCTGCCGGCGGGCCTCCTCGGTCTTGGCAACGGCCAACCAGCGTAACCGCGTCCGCCGTGACAGTTCCTCGATGCCCCGGAGCCGCAGTTGGCGATTCTCCCGCAGCCGCAGGTAGATGAAAAGGATACGGAAACCGGCGTAGAGAACGCACCCCGCGAACAGGCCCAGCCCCGCGAAGCCGACGTACTGGGCCCACTCCGGCTGCGCCCGCAGGGCCTGTATGAGCGTGAGGGTCTGGTTCAGGAAGAACAGGCCGAACACCCCGCCGATGCCGAGCAACAGCGTGAAGACCAGCGGGGTGCCGAACCAGCCGAGCCGGCCCAAACCGGTGGGGTCGGACACAATCAGCCGCTCCACCTCGGCGAGTTCGCGGGCCGCGACCTGCTCCTCCAGCGCTCGGAGTTGGGCCACGTCCTCCGGCGTGAGCGGGGCCAGGTCGGAAGGGGTCTGCGGGGGCCGTCCCAGTCCCGTCTCGTCCGGGCGAACCTCGACCGAGATCGAGTCGTCGTGCCACGGCCCCGGACCTGATCCGGCCGAGCCGACGACCCTGGGCGGCCGACCGGCGGTCGGAACCCCGATTCGCGCGTCGTCATCACCGGACATCGCATCGCTACTCATCGCTCTTGCCCCCGTTCGTGTCATGTGGTGTCACGGCCGGCCATCAATTATACCCGCCCAGCCGGTTCTCACCGTCGAGCAGCCGACAGGTCGCCGACCACCGGGCCGACTGACCGGGAAGCCACCGGGCGGCTCACAACCGGTTGGCACGGCGGCGCAAGAGGTGGTCGATCAGGACCAGGGCGACCATCGCCTCGCCCATCGGAACGAAGCGGGGCAGCAAGCAAGGGTCATGTCGGCCTTTGACGGTGATCTCGCAAGGCTCGCCGGAGCGGGTCACCGTCCGTTGCGGTCGCGGGATCGAACTGGTGGGCTTGACCGCCACCCGGCAGACGATCGGGAGGCCCGACGAGAT
>Ga0308417_1000036_pt1 | contig 109734 bp, 90 predicted proteins | sample HotsprSampleOS65_FD_203528 | JGI IMG/M metagenome (GOLD analysis project Ga0308417, IMG submission 203528) | Hot spring phototrophic mat microbial communities from Octopus Spring, Yellowstone National Park, Wyoming, United States - 20090730_OS65 ... | reverse complement strand
GGAGGACTGCTCGTGACCGGCGGAGAGGACACGACCGTGCGGGTCTGGGACGTCGCTTCGGCGCGACAACTCCGTTTGTTCCAGGGGCACATGACGCGGGTCACGGCCGTGGCCGCTCGCTCCGACGGCAAGCAGGTCGCCTCGGCCTCGGAAGACGGCGCGATCCGCATCTGGGACCTGAATACCGAGGACGAACACCAGGTCTTCGGCGAGGCCACCGACTCCCTATGGGCCGTCGCCTTCAGTCCCGACGGTAAGCGGGTGGCCTCGGCCGGGGCTGATAAACTCATCCGGGTCTACAACCCCGAGACGGGTAAGCGGGAAACCACCCTGGAAGGGGCCAAAGCGCCGATCACCTCGTTGTGTTTCCTCCCGGACTCGAACCGGCTTGTGGCCGCGGGGGGAGATCAGGTGGTCGTCGTCTGGGATGTCGCCTCGGGTAAGCGGGTCCAGGAACTCGCCGGTCACAACTCGGCGATCCTCGCGGCGGCCGCCACGGATGACGGAAAGCGGGTCGTCACCGGCTCCGCCGATCGAACAGTCCGGGGCTTCGATCTCGACGCCAACAAGTCGGTCTGGGTCTGGAGCGGTCGTTCGGCCGTCTGCTCAGTGGCCATTCGCAAGGGGGGTAAACACGTCGCCGCCGGTCTGGCCGACGGTACCCTGGTCGTGCTGAATGTCCAGGACCGTTCTCCGACCGGTACTCCGAAGGAGGTGTCGTCTCAGACGGCCCACGTCGCCGGCGTGGCCTCATTGGCTTTCAGTCCGGACGGGAGCCGGCTTGCGAGCGTCGGGGGTGACGGCAACCTGCGGGTCTGGACCGTCGCCGAGGAGGGGACGTTGAGCCAATTGGCCCGCTTCGACGGTCGCTCCCGGCCGGGCACCCCCGTCCCCCCGCTGACCGGGGTCGCCTTCTCCCCGGACTCCCGGTACGTCGCCGCCGTCGGGGCCGACATGATCGTCCGGGTCTGGGACGTTCAGACCAAAAGCGAAGTTCGGGGGTTACGCGGCCACACCGACTGGGTCACGTCGGTCGCTTTTTCGCCGGACGGTCGCTACCTCGCCTCGGTCGGTGTCGAGAAGGACCACTCCCTGAGGATCTTCGAGCTACCGGCCCTCGAGGTCAGTTCCGGCGCTGGTCACTCGCTCGCCGTCAACGCCGTGGCCGTCAGCCCCGACGGGAAACGGGTGGCCACGGCCGGGACCGATCAGACGATCAAGATCTGGGACCTGGCGACCGGGCGGGAGGTGTCTACCCTTGTCGGCAACGCCGACACCCCTTACGCTCTCGCCTTCCTCGGTAACGACTCCGTCGTCATGGGCGGCAGCCTGCCGACCCGCGACTCGGGCCGATTCCACCTCTGGAGTGTCGGCACGGGTCGACTGGTCCGCTCCGTACCCACCGGAGAGGTTTACAGTGTCGTGGCCTCGGCGGACGGCGGTAGACTCGCGGTCTGGGCGAGCCGTCCGGCCGTCGGCGAGACCGTCAAGAACAACACCTACGAACTGTACAACACCTCGGGAGAACTGTTGGTCTCGGTTTCCGATCGCGGCCGGAACGTCCGGTCGGCCACCTTCTCCCCCGACCTGTCCTGGGCTTTGGCCGGTGACGACCAGGGCACCATCCGCATCTGGGACATCGCCAAGAAAGAGCGGGTCCGTGACGACTGGCCGCTGTTCGCCAACGCCGTCGGCGACCTCGGCATCACGCCCGATAAGAAGCTCCTCATCGCCGGAGACGAGAAAGGACTGATCAAGGTTGCCGACGTCACCAAACGGGAGGTACTCGGGTCCGTCGTCGCACACAAATCGGGCTTCCGCACCCTGCTCGTCTCACCGACGGGGAAAACCTTCGTCACCGTCTCCAACGACCGCGAAGTCCGCTGTTGGTCGCTGTCACCGAACGCTCTGAAGGACATGAAGCCGCTGCGTTCGTGGGTGCTTCCCGTGGGCGTCAATGCCGTCGCCTATGCCCCGGCCGGGAACTCGGTCGTCACCGCCAATGCGGACGGCACCGCCTACGTCCTGGAGGTTCCCGAGCCGACGGAGTGAACCGCCCAGAGTGAACCGCCCAAAGTGAACCGGTGACCCTCCTCCGACTGCTTCCTGGATGGACGCGGTCCCGGTGCCGTGAACCGGTGCCCCGTGGGTCACGCCGCGGGGACCGCTGAGGTCGGCCCTGTGGGCGCGGCAACGGTGGCATGCGTTCGCGGGTGTCGCGCTGCACGCCCGGCCCCGCCTGCGATTGCGACTCATTTCTGATCCTTTTTCTCCTCAATCCAAAAACTGTCCGGTCCAGCGGTGGGTGTGGTACGGCGTCACCGTCGTCTTCTGCACGTCTGGCGACCCGGTCGGATGAACCCGTGTTCGGGGTTCGCACACACACTCGGTACTTTCCGCATCTCTGGAATCGCCCGAGTACCGGACTCCTATCGAACCTGCTTGCCCACTTGTTCGTTCCCAAACACGCTTTACAATCAAGTAACAGCGTCGACCGTTCCGGACCGTTCGTCCCAGACGCGGCACCCAGCACACATGCGGCTTGAGCCACACGGCCACACCGGAGGTTACGTATGGCGGCAACTCCCGATCTCACCCTCGACGAGGCCGCCGAATTCCTCGGCCTCTCACCGACAGAGTTCAAACAGAAGCTCAAACTCGACAGCCGATTCAAGCGGCTCGACGCCGCCAAAAAGCGGGACGGCAGCAGCTTCCGCTTCCCGCGTGCGATCCTTGAGGAGGTCGCGCGGGAACTCGGGGCTGCCAGCAACTTTGACATTCCCATACTCGACCTCGACAGCGGCCGTGGGCAAGCCCCCAGCGGGGTCAAACACACGCAGAGTGCCGACGAGCCGATCGACTTCGGCTCTTCCGACGACGACGCCGTCTTCACCTTGGCCGCGGACGAACCGCAGTCTACTAAGAACAAGCCCAAGACCGACTCGGACAGTGACGTGCGTCTCGACGGCGGCAAGTCGAAACGAGGGGACAAGAATAGCTCCAACGACGCGGCATCGGTGCAGACCGAGGAAATTTCCCTCGACCTCGGCGGCCCGCCGAGCAGTGCCGTCATCAAAGGAGGCAGTTCCTCGAAGCTCTCGGCACCCAAGTCGTCGATCAAGTTGTCCTCCGAATCGGGCAAGGGTCTCTCGAAGCCCGGCAGCGGCGATAGCAGTGAGTTCGAGCTGAGTCTCGATGCCGACAGCGATGACTTCGAGCTGAAGCTGAACACCGAGAACAGCGACGAGGTCGATCTCGGTGAGATGCCGACCGACAAGGAAGGGGGCAGCGGTCGTCGGGCCAGCGAGAGCGGCATCCTCTCCCGCAAGCCGTCCGACAGTGGCATATCCTTGGAGAAGGGCAAGGGCAAAGAGCCCGAAAAGCCGCGGACCGGCCCGCCGGCTCCTGCTGGGGACTCCAGTGACTCCGACGTGGACTTCGAGCTGACGTTGGATTCCGCCGCGGCCGTCTCGGGGACGAGGCTCGGCGGTCCGAAGAGCAAAAAACCGTTAACCGCCGACTCGGACAGCGAGTTCGAGCTATCGCTCGATGACGTCGAGTCGAGCCTTGAGGCAGCCGCCTTGGCGTCGGACGACGCCAAGTCCGAGGCCGCGGGAGACATCTTCGAGACCGATTTCGAGATACCCCCGATGGAGGAATCCGACTCCGAGGCCGTTGTCCAGGAGTCGGGAGACAGCGACACGGAAATCGCCGAGTCGGACTTCGAGGTGCAGTTGGACGAGGGCGAGTCCGCCGAAGAAGAGCCGAGCACGAGCGAGGTCGTCCTGCTCGAGGAAGAAGAGGAAGGCGCGCCTGCCAAACCGCGACAGGTCGTCGAGCTTGTGGAAGAAGGCGATGTGGACCTGGCCGAGGTCGAGGACGAAGACTCGGTGGCCGGTGCCCTCAAGGGGGTCAGCCGCCAGGCTGACGAGGAGGAGGAAGAGGAGGAACCCGTCGGGGCGTACCAACCGGTGCCGTGGGGGCCGATCCCGGCCTTGTTCCTCTTACCGGCTCTGCTCTTCGTCCTGGTCGGCGGACTGATGAGCTACGAACTCCTGCAGACGATGTGGGGTTACCAGCAGCCTAAGAAGCCGACGGCACCGCTGCTGCGGGCGATCGCCTCGAACCTCGACATGGAATTGAAGGACCAGTAAGTCGCTCCTGAGCCGGTGAGTCGCTCTCAATGCGGCTCGATGGTTTAGAGTGATCGGCAGCCGCCGGCCGTAGCCGGGTGGGTGTGCCGGGCCAGTGGTCGTGACCCTCGGTTTTTCTTTACCTGAGGGCTAACTTTCCTCGCTCGCCCGGCGGCTTTGCTTCTTGGCCGACTGTCTTTTCTTCTCCGCGAGCCGTCGGCTCCGGGCCGCTGCTGACGGTCGGGTCGGCTTCCGCTCTTTCGGCTCCACAAGAGACGCCCGGATCATCTCGACCAGCTTGTCCAGGCAGTCCTGCCGGTTACGCTCTTGGTCGCGGAATCGTTGCGAGCTGATGACGACCTCCCCCGCGGTCGTGTGTCGGCTCGGGTAGCGTGAACGCATCCGCTGGCGGGCTGGTTCGGGGAAATGTGCCGTCGTTCGGGGTACCCTCCACCGCAGCACGACCTTGGAGGCGACCTTGTTCACGTTCTGCCCCCCCGGTCCCCCGGACCGCGCGCAGCTGAAGTCCAGTTCGTCGTCGGGGATGTGAAGCGACTCGGTGACTACGAGCATCGAGATGCCCCCGGGGTGGGAGGAGGGTGGAGTCGGGTTGACGCTCGGGACGGTTATTCCGTACTCTCCCCCGCCGGGTTTGGCGATGTCGCCTGAACGCGGGAGCGAGTCATGTCCCTAGCCGAGGTCGGCGGGCAACTAGAAACGGTGCCGCCCCGTCAGTCATTATTCGGCCCAGATTACCTGAGGATCGCGGTCCTTGTCGGGGTGTCCGCACTGGTTCACCTCTGGCTGGTCGCCCACACCGCGGTTCCCGCGCGGGACAGTCTGGGTTATGCGCGGATCGCCCTGAACCTGGTCGATCCTCGGGCCGGCGCGGAGCCGGGCCAGGACCGGCAGCGTATCGATGTCATCCGCACGGCCGAGCAACCGCCGGGCTACCCCCTCGCGGTGCTCGTGTGCGAACGACTGCTCGCACGGGTGGTCGAGCTTCCGCTGTCCGACCGGGCCTTGCTCGCCACGCAGGTGGCCAACGCCGTGTCCGGCGTGTTGCTGGTCGTGCCGCTCTATCTCATCGGCCGTATCCTTTTCAATCGCAACGCCGGGTTCTCGTCGGCCTTGTTGTTCTCGGTCCTACCGGTCCCGGCACGGGTCACGAGTGACGGGCTATCGGAAGGGTTGTACCTGTTGGTCGCCGCGGCGGCGGTCCTGTTAGCGGTCCGCACGGCCCGGCGACCCGGGGTCGGCGGCTACCTGCTCTGCGGCCTGGCCACGGGCGGGTGCTACCTGGTTCGCCCGGAAGGCTTGATGGTCGCCGGGGCGGCCGGGGGCGTCATCCTGGCCTTCGGGTTAATCCGACGTTGGCCCCGTGACCTGGCCCTCGGCCGACTCACGGCCCTGGCCGTCGGCGTCGCCCTGGTCGCCGTGCCGTACATGGTGCTGATCGGAAAGATCACCAACAAGCCGAGCGGTCGGTACCTGACCGACCCGATGAATAACATCCGGCCGCGGATTTATCCCGAGCAGTCGATGTCGGTTCCCGCTCGGGTGAGCGGCCCGCTCTTCGCGGCCTGGTGGGACCCGCAACTGGATCAGGGCAAGAACCGCCTCGTCTGGGCGGCACGGGCCGTCGGGGCCGAGACGGTCAAAGCACTTCATTTCGGCGTCGCGGTCCTGGCGGTCATCGGCCTGGTCGCCCACCGCCGACAGTTGTTCGCGCCGGACGGCGGGCTGTGGGTCCTCCTCGCGCTGGTCGGGTTGAACGTCCTCCTGTTGCTTTATCTGGCGATGAGCCTGGGCTATGTTTCGGAGCGGCACACCGTTCTGGTGGTCCTGCTGTCGTGCGTATTCGCGGCGGCGGCGCTGGAGCCACTCGCCCGGGCGGTAACGGTGCTTCCCGGCCTCGGGCGGTTGGTCATCTGGCCGGGGGCCACTCCGTGGGTCTGCCTCGTCTTGCTCGTGGCCAGCGCACTGCCCTACACCCTGAAGCCGCTCCACCCGCAACGAGAAGGACACAAACACGCCGGGCAGTGGTTGGCCGGGAACTTGGGAGAAGGCGATCACCTCGTCGATCCGCTCACCTGGGGCGAATGGTACGCCGGTCGCACTCTGTACCGAACGGTCGAGTACAAGGGCCAGCCCGAGGCCACTTGGGTGATCGTGGAGACGGGCAAGACCAGCCCGCACTCGCGGCTCCCGCAGTGGGAACGTGCCCGGGAACTCGCGGCCCAGGGAGAGCGGGTTTATCGCTGGCCCGCGGACGCCGCGCCCGGTGCCTTCGCGGTCGAGGTGTACCGGATCGTTCACCGCTCGTCGAGGAAGCCGGAGGGGAGGCCGGAGGTCGCGGTCACGCCGGGGCCGGGCGTGGCCGGTTCCCCGTGAGGCCATTGCCGGTCAGGAAAACAGGGCGATCAAGTCGCTGACGTTCGTGAGGTCCTCCAGGTCCCAACAGCGGGCGAGGATCTGGTCGGCTCGTGGTCTGCCGAGGCGGGGTTCGACGGCGCGTCGGAACTTGGACTCGACCTCGTCATCGGTCATGGGATTGGCGGCGTGCCCGCGGGGGAATTCGACTTCTCGGACCAGGGTTCGTCCGTCCGCCAGGGTTATCGTGATCCGGTTGGGAATCCCCTGCGGGTAGCGGGCGTCGAGGGACAGATCGTGGTTGACCCGCACCTTGCTTGTGAAGGCGACGAGGGCTGGGTCGGTGAAGTGCGACTCGTCGAACGTCTCCAGGTAGACATCGCCGTCGTAGAGGGCCGCGGCCGTGCAGTACGGCAGGCTGTGGTCGGCCGTCTCGCGGGTCTTGGGTGCCCAGGCCTCGGGATACTTGCCGATGATGTTGTAGCTGGCCTCGAAGGTGTCGATGACGATCGAGCGCACGCCGGACACGTCGCCGCCCAGTTCCCGGCGGAGTTGTAAGGCGGCATCGATCGCACTCTGGGAGTGGTACTCGGCGGGCCAGTACTTGATGTAGGTCTTGTTGATCATGAATCCGTCGGTGTTACCCGGCTCACCCCCGAAGGGGCGGGGTTCGAAGGCCTGGCGGGTCACCAACCTGAAGAAGCCCAAGTCGCCCTCGAATATCGGGGCCGGACCGCTCAGCCCCTCGGCCGCCAGTGTCGCGGCGAATACCCCGTTGCGGGCCGCGTTCGCGAAGGCACAGCCTTTCCACTCGCTCAACTCTCCCGAGCGGGTCTGGCGCAGGGCCACGTTACAGACCCCGGCGATGCCGATGGCATGGACGAGTTGCTCCGCGGTTAGCTTCATGAGCTTTCCGGCGGCGACGCACGAGGAGATCGCCCCGTAGGTGACATGATCGATGCCGTGCTTGCGAAGGCTGGCAGCGTCGCAGAAACGACACTGGATCTCGTAGGCCAGGACCGCCGCGGTGATCAAGTCCTTGCCGGTGGCACCGACCGCCTCCCCGACCGCGAGTACGGCCGCCAGGTTGTCGCTCGGGTGGGCCGGCTCCTGGCTCAGGTAGGTGTCGTTGAAATCGAGATAGCGGATGAGCAGTCCGTTGACGAACGTGGCCCACTCGACGCTCGACTTCCCGCCCCCCAGGATCGAGGCACCGGGGTTCCCGCTCACCCGGGCCGCGCACCGCTTCGCGATGTGGTATGCCTCCGCGGACATGGCTCCCACGGCGGTGGCGAAGGAGTCGATGAAGCGACGCTTGGCCTCCAGCACCGCCTGGGGTGTGAGGGCGTCGAACGTCAGCTTGGTGGCGTAGTTTGCTAACCGGTTTGCGAGTGTCGTCGGCGGCATGGATTCCCCCGGTCGTGAGTGGTGGGGGATGTTGTAGCACCCGGCAGGCGGAGTGGCGGACGGGTCAGGGGCGGGTCAGGCGGCCTTGCGGTCCGGGGGCGACTCTACACCCGACGGCTGGTGTGCGAACCACTGGCGATACCAGGCCACGGTTTCCCGCACCGCGGTGGGGAAGTCAATCCGCGGTGCCCAACCCAACGGGTTGACCGGCGGGTTGACCAACGTTTCCACGCCGACCGCTCGAGGCTCGGCTCCCGCGGACACGTCGAGCAGGGCTTGCACGAAGGTACTCTCGCTGAACTTCCAGCCCGAGTGGAACGTCAGATCGAGTGATTCGGGGTTGGCGAGTAGGGCCTCTGCCACCAAAAGGCACGCCCGGGCCGCGTCACGAACGTAGACGAAGTCACGGGGTCGTCCGTCCGGGGCCACGGGGGCGGGCACCGCCGGGCCACCCGACCTGCACACGTTCGCGAGAGTGCGAGGCACCAGGCGGTCGGCTTTGCGGTCCCCTTCCCCGAACAACTCGTCAAAGCGGACGACACCGAGCGGCGAGGCAGCAGACGGGGCGTCATCCGGCACCGCCAGCCGAAGGTCCGAGCCAGGGCGTGCCACCACGAGCGGAACCTGGCGGTCATGAAGTGCCACTGCGCGACGGACGGCGGCCGTACCCCGGTCCTCCTTGACGGCCGAGGGGGCCACGAGATGGAAAACGACCGAGACTTCATGAATGGCCAAGGCGGAATGCAGGCGGAAGGTGTCCTCGACACGACCGAAGAGCGGCCGGAACTGTCCCGGAAGCGCGTCGGTAGCGGACGCACTGAGCCTTGTGGCAGACCTTACCAGTCCGACCACGACCGCCCCCCGGGTGAGCAGACAACGTGTCACGGCCGAGCCGAGGAAACCGGTGCATCCCGTGACTAACACCGTGCGACCGGACCATTCGTCGTTTGCAGGGTACATCGCCGGGAAAGGCTACACCGCCACGAACCGCTCGGTCAAGGCGAAGCGGCCGTTGACGTTGGCGAAGCTCCGCGGGAAGGGGGTGAAATACGCAGGATCGCCAGACCTCGGGTTCGGACGACGGGAGAAGGCTCGCTGTGTGGCTGCGGTTGATGCGAAACGGCTCGATGTGCCGTCTACATCCGTTCGAGTTTGTATGATAGTCCCATGCTGATCGCCGACGCCGGGCAGCACAGATCGATCGGTGTTAATTGTCGCCGAGGTCGAGCCTGGCTATCTTTGGGCCGCGATGGCCCCGGTGGGCCGATCCATGTCACACGATTCCGACGAAGCCGAGGATACTGGTGTCGATGACGGCAGTGTCGACAGCACCTCGAATCTGCCCGCCGACTTCCGGGCGGTTGTGACCGCGGCGCTACAGGACCGGGGTTACGCGATCGCCGGGTGGGAAGCCGACGGGGTCAACGTCACGCCCCCGGGGAAGGCCCCGGATCATTACATCGGTCTTTCGAATCTTTACCGCCGGGCACGTGCCGTCGATCCGGCCGCTTGGCCCGGCATGATCCACGACTTCCTGTCGCACCTGATCAGCGGGGCGGCCGCACCGCAGATCCCCGATGACTTGATGACGATCGCCGGTCGTCTTCGGCCGCGCCTCGGCCGACCGTTTTCCCGTGCGGGAAGAGTCTACCCCTGGGGCATACCCTTGCCCGGTACCGGACTGGAGATCAACCTCGTCGTCGATTACCCGCACACGATGGCCTATGTGACCGACGAGATGCTGCGGAAAGCGTGCCGGTCGGGGGAAGACCTTCTCGACATCGCTCTGGCCAACCTCCGGGCCGCCACCCCGTCCGACTACTTCGAGCCGGTCTCTGCCGACCTCGACATCTGGATCGGGCATTGTGGGGACGGCTACGACGCCGCGCGGGCCTTGCTGATCGAGGACATCCTGCCCGGGTCGCCGGCCGGGTTCTGGGTGGCGATTCCCACACGCGAGGAACTCGTGGTCTGGCCGGTGTCCTACGCGGCACTCGAGAGGATTCATGTGATACGGCTCTACGCTCAGGACAACTTCCGCCGGAACCCCTACCCGGTGACCGAGGACGTGTTTTGGGTCCACGAGGGGACGTGGTATCCGTTCGGTATTCGCGTGGAAGCCGACGGGGTGACGGTCAGCCCGCCGGAGCAATTTCTGGTCGCGTTGGCCGGTTCGCAGGATGCGGAGCAGGGGCGGGACGCCGAGGCCGAGTGAACGTCCCGACTCGTGAGCGAGAGCGATGTTCAGCGACGTATCCGAGTTGATCGCCCATAACCCGCCGGCACTGCACTACGGGGTCGCCGTGACGGACACCGACGGGGACGACCGCCTGGAGTTCGTCGTGGCAGGCTTTTCCGGCCCCAACCGTGTCTTGCGTTGGCAGGCCGGCAAGTTGCGAGACGCGGCACCGCCCGAAGTCGCCGATCCCGAGCAGCCGGCCGTCGCATTGGCGGCCGCCGACCTCGACGGCGACGGTCGCGAGGAGCTGTACATCCATAACACGGACGCCTCTTCCGGCCCGAAGCGTTCCCCCGACCGACTACTCGACCCGCGCCCCGACGGCCGTTGGGACGACCTCTTCGACCTCCCTCAGAACCGGTCGGTCCGCAACTACTCGGCCGGCCGAAGCGTCGCCGCCCTCGACCGTCGCGGTGTCGGCCGCTACGGCTTTGTGGTCGCCAGTCACGGGTTGCCGATGCGGTTCTACGAACTCAGCCCCGGTGGTAGCCTCGCCGACCTGGCACCCTCGCTGGGGCTTGACCGGGTGGCCGGCGGCCGCGGCCTGCTAACGCTGCCGCTGTTCTCGGACCACCCGGACATTTTCTGCGTGAACGAATACGGGCCGAACTTCGCGTTTCGCAACCGGGGGGACGGTACGTTCGTGGAGTGTGCCCAGGAGTTCGGCCTCGACGATCCCGACGAACACGCCCGTGGGGTGTCCGCCTTCGACCCCGGCGGCGACGGGACTTTGGCCCTGTGCTGGGGGAACTGGGACGGGCCACACCGGGTGATGTACCGCCGCCCGAACCGTCGCTGGTGCGACGGGGCCACACCCGGACTGGCATTCCCCTCGGCCGTGCGCAACGTCATCGCCGCCGACTTCGATAACGACGGGAACGATGAACTGTTCTTCAACAACTTCGGGGAGCCGAACCGGTTGTTCCGCGCGACCCCGGGTCTGACGATGCTCGACCCCGGGGAGGCCGTGGACGCCGACGGGTTCGGCACGGGGGCGGCCGTCTGCGACATCGACGGTGACGGGGTCCTGGAACTGCTCATCGCCCGGGGGGAACTCGAGCCGCAGTCGCTCGGCGTCTACAAGGTCAAGGCCGCGGCCCGGAACGGTTGGTTGCGTGTGCGGCCCCTGACGCGGTTCGGTGCCCCGGCCCGGGGGGCGGTAGTTCGTGCCGAGGTCGACGGCCGCGTCCGCGTCAAAGCGGTCTGCGGCGGGAGCGGCTACCTGTCCCAGATGGAGCCGGTCGCCCACTTCGGCTTCGGATCGGGGGGGCCGGCCGAACGCCTCCAGGTCATGTGGCCGGACGGAACCGCCGTGGTCATCCTGAACCCCGGCTGGCAGCGGACGATTACGGTTCCCTACCCACGAGGCTGAAATCCGACTTCCCCGTGCCATTCGCACGGCTCACCGCTGATCCGAGTCCTAACAAACCGAATCGGCTTTCCGCTCAAGAGGCCCGACCCGCTCCGCTCCGGTCTCGAGAGCGGGTTCGATCCCGCATCCTTCGTCAGGTGCCCATCCCCGCGGCTCTGTCATCAGGCTCCTACGGACTCACCCGCGTCCGGCTGTCACAACTCCGCGACCACACGGCGAACCAGGGTGCGCAGGTTCTTCTCGGCCGCGTTCGCGGTGGCCACAATATCGAAGAGGTTGACCGGCTCGAGGGCGTCCGGCAGGCACATGTCGGTGATGACCGATATCCCCAGCACCCGCATCCGGGCGTGGACCGCCACGATCACCTCGGGCACGGTCGACATGCCGACCACGTCGGCCCCGATCGAGCGAAGGAAGCGGTACTCGGCCCGCGTCTCCAGGCACGGCCCGGACACCGCCACGAAGACGCCCTGGTGGCAGACGATCTGCTCTTCCCGGGCGACGCGACGGGCCAGTTGAAGTAGTCCCCGGTCGTAGGCATAGCACATGTCCGGGAAGCGTTCCCCGAGCCGCTCGTCGTTGGGACCGATCAGCGGGTTGTCACCCAAGAGGTTGATGTGGTCCTCGATCAGCATCAGGTCGCCCTTGGCCCACTGGGGGTTCATGCCGCCGCAGGCATTACTGACGATGAGAACGGTGGCACCGAGGGCCCTCATGACCCGTACCGGGAAGGTGACCTGTTGCAGCGAGTAGCCCTCGTAGTAATGGAAGCGGCCTTCCATCACGACCAACGGTTTGCCGGCGAGTGTTCCGCAGACGAGTTGCCCGGTGTGCGTGGGTGCAGTGCTGCGGGGGAAGTGGGGCAAGTCCTCGTAGGGGAACACGGCCTCGGTGGCGATCTCCTCCGTGAGCTTACCGAGGCCGGTGCCGAGGATGATGCCGACCGCGGGCACCGTCGACCAGCGGCTGCGGATCGCCGCGCTGGCTTCCTGGATCTGGTCATAGAGCATGGCGGGGGTCCCGTGTGGTGAACCAACCAACTGGCATCAAGAGTCCTTAACCGGGGCGACCGTGACGCCCTGCGCCGCCTAGCGTCCTGATCCGTGGGCCGGGGCTACCGTGGTGCGGTGAGCCGTGTGGCGGGGCGTCGCGGGTCGTCGGCCGGGGCTACCGCGATGTTGTACAATTTTTCGTGTCGAGTAACGGGACCGCCGCTCATCCCGAGTGTCGACCGCGCATTGACCTGCATTTTCCTCACTATTCCTCACCACGGAGCTACGGCCGGGTCGCAACGGTCGGTCTGACGACCCCCGTGCCCGAGCGACGCCGACCAACCCGTTGCGTGCGACGACCGGCGAACGACGTCCCCCCCGATTCCGGACCTGACGACTGCGATGGCCGTCAACCTGCCGCCCCAGTACCACGACGCCGAGGCCCGCTTCAGGAAGGCGCAAAGTCCCGAAGACAAGCTCGTCGCGCTCAGGGAAATGTGGGTGATCCTGCCCAAGCACAAGGCGAGCGAGAAGCTGCAGGCGGAACTCAAGGCCAAGATCTCGGAACTCACTGACCAGATCGAGCAAGCCCGGTCGGCCCCGAAGAAGGCGGCATTCGGCACGTTCAAGGTCCCGCGGCAGGGGGCCGGACGAGTGACCTTCCTTGGCCCGCCCAACGCCGGGAAATCCCTCCTGTTGACCAAGCTCACGAAGGCCACGCCCGCGGTCGCCCCCTATCCGTTCACCACCCGCGAACCCGTACCCGGGATGATGGATTATGAGGACGTCCGGCTCCAGCTGATCGACCTGCCGCCGGTCACGGCCGACCATTATGATTACTTCATAACCGAGATAACTCGCGGGGCCGATGCCGCGGCCCTGTTCCTCGACTTGTCCGACGACGACGGGCCGACCGCGACCCGGGCCGTCATCGAGCGGCTGCGTCAGTCCCGGCGGGAACTCGTGCCGCCCGGTACTCCGCAGCCTGACGACCCTGCCGTTTATGCACTGCCCACTCTCCTGGTGGCGAACAAATGTGACGACGAGGCGGCCGACGTCCGGCTCGAATTGGCACGGGAAGCCTTGGGCGACCGTTACCCGGTTTACACCGTGTCGGCCCAGCGTGGGGACGGACTGACGGAGTTACGCAAGGCACTCTACGAGCTCCTCGGGGTGATTCGGATCTACACCAAGCTGCCCGGCCGGTCGCCGGACATGACCAATCCTTTTACTATACCGGTCGGCAGCACGGTGGCTCAGTTCGCCGGGCGCGTTCACAAGGACTTCGAGGAGAACCTGAAGTCGGCCCGGGTGTGGGGTAGTGCGGCGTTCGACGGTCAGACGGTCGGTCGTGACCACATCCTCGCCGACGGGGACATCGTCGAGTTACACACCTGATGCGAGGGGACGACGGCCGATGATGACTCCAGTGACAACACCCGACGACCCATCCCCGCCGTCGTTCATCGTGCGTCACGGGGTGATGCGGCACCTCGGGGTATTTTCGTCGAGTCCGCCGCTCGAGTGCCGTCGGGGCGACACGGTCGTGATCCACACCGATCGGGGTACCGAGGTCGGCGAGGTCCTTTGCCCGGCCGACCCGAAGTCGGTGTCGGCCCTGCCGGAACCGACACGGGGGGAGATACTCCGCCGCGCCAGTCCCGTTGACTACGAACGGCTCCGGGCGATACGCGAGTCCCGCGAGAGAGACTTCGCCGCCGCGGTCCGGCTCATCAGTCAGCACCACCTTCCGATGCAGTTGGTGGAGGTGGAGCGGCTCTTAGGCGGGGAGCGGATCGTCTTCTACTTCCTCGCCGACGGGCGGGTCGATTTCCGCGAACTCGTCAAGAGCATGGCCCGGGAGTTCCATTGCCGGATCGAACTGCGACAGATCGGCGTTCGAGACGAGGCCAAGCTGTTGGCCGATTACGGGGATTGTGGCAAGCCGGTGTGTTGCAACACGCACATGACGGTCATGCCGCCGGTGAATATGCGGATGGCGAAGTTGCAGAAATCGACCCTCGACCCGGCCAAGATCTCCGGCCGCTGCGGGCGGTTGAAATGCTGCCTGCGGTTCGAACACGATGTCTATGAGGAATTCCAGCGCGAACTGCCCCCGGTCGGGTCCTGCGTGGTCACGACCAAGGGCCAAGGTCGGGTGTTGCACCAGGAGTTACTCGCCCGTCGGGTACTTGTCGAGTTCGAGGACGGCCGCCGACTCCCCGTTGCGGTTGCTGAGGTTCTCAGACGGCTATGAACCCGGGGCACCCGGGGACAGGTAAGGCCATGTGAAACAACTGACACGGGCCGTGTGAGACTGGACGTGCGAGACCCAATCCGGCCGGCCGGAGGTTGAAGACACCCACCCGGCAAGCGACGATCGGTTGTACTCCCTTTTCGCGACATTCCTCATCCATCCCGAGGAGCCCCGTTGGACCCCCGGATCCTGGAACTTACCCGTCGCCCACCGCATTACGCCTACGAGGCGTATGAGTTCGTCTGCGAGGCCGTCTCTTATACCCAGCAACGCACCGGCCGCGTGGGGGACCCGAAGCGCCACCCCGAGGAAGACCGCCACATCACGGGGGCCGAGTTGCTGCGCGGCGTGTGCGAACTCGCGATCGCCTCGTTCGGCATGATGGCCCCCGTCGTCTTCAAACATTGGAATGTGAAGACGACCGACGACATCGGGCGTATCGTCTTCGACCTGATCGGCGTCGGTCGCCTGAGCAAGTCGGAGCGGGATGCCCCCGAGGATTTTCACGACCTGTTCGACCTGCACCAGGCGTTGGCGGCCGGTTTCGAGCTGACCCTGGACAAACCGAGCGGGGCCAAGAAGGGGGACCGATGAGTCCGCGTATCCGCCTGCTACTCGCCGCCGCTCTGTTCCTAGGGTGGATCGCTTACCTCGGTTTCGCCGCCCTGACCAAGAGCCGGGCTCCGCTCCTGTCCCGTGTGCAAGCCGCCTCGGCCGATGCCGCGGTCGTGGCACGATGGGACGGTCACGGCACCCGGGCGACCGTCACCCGGCACCTCTGGGGGATACCCCTCGAAGGAGAGATCGACGTACAAAACCTGCCGAAGGCCCGCGGCTTCACGACTCCGGGTGAGTACCTGCTCTATGTCGTGTCGCGGCACGGGACCTGGGAGGTCGTCGGTCCACAACGCTCGCCGGGTATGGAACCGATCGGCAGCGGTTCGCCGCTGATCTACCCCTGGACGGAGGACGTGCAAAAACAGGAGGGACGCCTCCGACCGCCTCCCCCGTGACCGCCCTACAGAATGCTGAAGAATGCCGAACCCTTTTCGCTTGGGAAGCCTCCGTATTGTGAACGACAGACCGGCCCGGAAGTAGCCCCCACGGCCGGAATAAATTCGGCTTGAAGGTTATAACCCATACCCCTAGGCTAATCTCGCACGACAGGAGTTTCCGCTCGCGTAGCTCAGTGGTAGAGCGGCGCTTTTGTAAAGCGCGGGTCGTGGGTTCAAATCCCTCCGCGAGCTTTCCGCTCGGGCTTCCGGTCGGTAAAAAGACTCCTACGACGGTCCGGTGGCCGGCGGTAACATGGTACATGGGTAGGTGGCAGAGTGGTCAATTGCACCAGACTGTAAATCTGGCCTCCTCGGAGTTCGGGGGTTCGAATCCCTCCCTACCCACACGAAACACGATACGACACACGACACCGACGGATGACTCATCACGGACGGATGAAGGATGACTGACGACTGACACCGAATGCGGGGCGAAGCGGCGTCGGCCGCGACCGGTCGTGCGGACCACGCCGTCCGGTGTGATCGTCCTGCACAGGTAACACGACGTGCGGGCGTAGCTCAGCGGTAGAGCTCTTGCCTTCCAAGCAAGATGTCGTGGGTTCAAATCCCATCGCCCGCTCTGCTGATGACCGAGACCGACCTGCGAGATCCGCACCAGGCGATTTGCATCACACGATACGCACGATACATGAAAGGAGAGTTTGTTCCGCTCCCGACGGGAGATCGATGCAGGCCGTAAGAAAGAAGCTGGAGAAGGAGGCCGGAGGTTGAGGGGAAAGCGGCAAGAAAGAGGGACAGCGACGACCGGTCTTCCCTGACCGTTCACTGCCCTCCACTCATCCCCCCGTGAACCCCCGGCTCGTCGAGTGTGTAGTGACGGATGAGTGAATGAGCCTGCTGCTGTAGCTCAGCCGGTAGAGCACCTCCTTGGTAAGGAGGAGGTCATGGGTTCAAGTCCCATCAGCAGCTCTGAGATTGGAGACGCAGGCCGCCGACCGTAGTGTAAATCTGCCGTTAGTCGCGTGTCGTCGTCCTGGCGGATCGTGATCTTGTTGACCGGAACCACGGGGAGATCCGGCACCGACTGTTCGGTCCGAAGACCCTCGTTACCCTCAGGGGTTTACCTCGGAGAAAGAGATGGCCAAGGGGACTTTCGAGCGCACCAAGCCGCACATCAACGTCGGCACGATCGGGCACATCGACCACGGCAAGACGACCACGACCGCGGCGATCTTGGCTCGGAACGCTCACTTGAACAAGATCAAGGAAGTCAAGACCTACGCCGAAATCGCCAAGGGTGGTATCGTCCGCGACGCCAACAAGACCGTAACCATCGCGGTGTCGCACGTGGAGTACGAGACGTCGGACCGGACCTACGCGAGCGCGGACGCTTTGCCGTTCAAGCACCTGCTCGACTACCCCGGTCTGGAGGCGATCAAGTACGGCGAGCCGGTCAAGGGCCGTCACTACGCCCACATCGATTGCCCCGGGCACGCCGACTACATCAAGAACATGATCACCGGTGCGGCCCAGATGGACGCGGCCATCCTCGTGGTCGCCGCCGACGACGGCCCGATGCCGCAGACCCGCGAGCACATCCTGCTCGCCAAGCAGGTCGGCGTTCCGCGGATCGTCGTGTACCTCAATAAGTGTGACAAGGCCGACCCCGAGCTGATCCCGCTCGTCGTCATGGAGCTTCGCGAACTGCTCAACAAGTACGACTTCAAAGGCGACGAGATTCCGATCGTCTACGGCCGGTCGAAGGAAGCCCTGGAAAACCCGACCAACGACACGTTGGACGGGACGCTCTCCATCGACGCCCTGATGTTCGCCCTCGACACCTATATCCCCGTGCCGCAGCGGGACGAGGACAAGCCGCTGCTCATGTCGATCGAAGACGTCTTCTCGATCAAGGGCCGTGGCACCGTCGCCACCGGTCGTATCGAGCGGGGCACCGCCAAGGTCGGTGACGAGGTCGAGATCATCGGCTTGCGCAAGGAGAACGTCAGGACCGTCATCACCGGCCTGGAAATGTTCCAGAAGACGCTCGACAAGGCCATCGCCGGGGACAACGTCGGGGCCCTGCTGCGGGGCATCGAAAAAGACGGCGTCGAGCGGGGCCAGGTCATCGCTAAGCCGGGAAGCATCACGCCGCACACCAAGTTCGAGGCCAACGTCTATGTGCTGTCCAAGGAAGAAGGCGGACGGCACACCCCCTTCTTCAGCGGATACAAGCCGCAGTTCTACTTCCGAACGACCGACGTGACCGGTACAATCACACTGCCGCCTGGCGTGGAGATGTGCATGCCTGGTGACAACGTCAAGATCACGGTCGAGCTGATGGAAGGCATGCCGGTCGCGATGGACGAGGGCCTGCGCTTCGCCATCCGCGAGGGCGGTCGGACCGTCGGCTCCGGGGTGGTGACCAAGATCCTCGCTTAAACGAGTGCGGGAAACGCGAGTTCCGGACGGACCGAGGACCGGCGAGGACGAACCGACTCGCCGTCCCCCTTCTCCGCAGCTCCTGCGTGCCCCCCTCACACGAGCGTAGCTCAATGGTAGAGCAACGGTTTCCAAAACCGTCGGTTGGGGGTTCAAGTCCCTCCGCTCGTGCTCGGGCGTGAAGGCTCGGGCGGCCACGCCGGTAGTTACGGGAGCGCGGGCCGTGGCCGAACCCCTCAGTGCCGTCCCGGGCCATCCCGCGGCCTCCCAGCCGAGCATCACCAGAAGTGTGACCTTCGTGCCGGCCCGGCTCCGGGAAACCACCCGCGTGCGCGGGCCGCTCGGGTCGTTGGATGCCCCGATCCGACCGCCACGACCCGCCCCGATTACGGTCATCACCGTCGAACCAGTGCCCCCCCCATTTCCGCAGGGAAAGGACGGAGAATGGCTACCGCCGTCGAACCCGGCTCTCAACCCCGCACCCCCAGCGTCCCGGTCGGGTTACCCCTCGCCAGCGTGCTCGGTGCCATCTACGTCGTCGCCAGTATCGCCATCACTTTTTACCTGGCCCCGGCCTTCTGGGACGAGAACATCGCCCCCCACGTCGGCTTTGCCAACATCCTGCTCCGCCCCCTGGTACAACTCGCCGCCCTGGTGGTGCTCGTCTGGTTCGGTCGGTCCCTGCTCGGCGACAACCCCCCCAAGGGTGTTCACGGCGGGATTTTCCTCGTCATCTCCTGGGCGATCACGATCTTCTTCCTCTGGCGGGCGGTCGCCCTGAACATCGAGGGTACCCCCGGTCTGATCGCGGCCGGGGTCGTGGCCCTGTTCCTGCTCTACCTGGCGTTGCGCTTCTTCACGGGCAGCCGCGGCGAAAACTGGAGCATCGCCCTCGAAGAGCAGGGCTGGTTCAGCACCGCCGGGTACAAACGCTCGCTCGGCTTACGGGTGCGTCGGCTCACCGTGCTCGGCATCCTCCTGCTCGGCGGTAGCGGTGTCTATTCGCTCATGTTCCAGGGCACGCTACCGAAAGACTGGGTGCTCGAGCTACCCTTCGACAACCCCAGCAGTGTCACCGTCCTGCCCGACGCCCAGTATGTCGTGCCCGGACTCCTCATCGCCCTGACCATCTGGTTCGCCTGGAGGGCCGTCAACGTCCCGACCTTCGCCGAGTTCCTCATCGCCACCGAGGCCGAGATGAAGAAGGTCTCCTGGACCTCCAAAAAGCGGTTGGCCCAGGACACCGTCGTCGTGCTTACCACCACGCTACTCCTGACCCTGTTCCTTCTCATCGTCGATCTCTTCTGGGGCTGGCTGCTGAGCCGCGAGGTGATCAACGTCCTGCCGGGCCGCTCGACCCTCAAGGAAACGGAGCAGGTCCAGAAGGCAAAGTGGTAAGCCAGCTACCAGCCGAAAGTGGGCCACCAGCGGTGAGACGGCGACGCTTACCAAGCTGGCTCCGGGCAGTAAGGCGGCCCCGAGCGGAGAGCGGAGCCGGCCACGAGCGGAGCCGAGGTGATGCGGGTCGGATTCGCCCCTCCCCAGCCTGAATCTCTTGCCGGACAAACTACGATGAGCGACGACAAGAACCCGACCCCGGAAACGACCGAACCCGCGCCGGAACCGACCTCTGCACCGACTGCAGCGACCCCGGAAAGCACGGCCGCCGCGACTCCTGATTCCGCGCCCGGGGAGACGTCGGCCGCGACTCCTGATTCCCCCACTGGCGGCATCTCAATCTCATCCTCGCCGCAGGATGGCGGGGCGGCCGAGCCGGTCGCGGCTTCGGCCGAGCCGGCCGAGCCACTCGGGGCGTCCTCACAACCCGCTGAGCCAGGCGCGGTCGTTGTCGTGCCGGTTGAGCCTGTCGCAGATACCACCGAACCGGTTGAGTCGGTTCTGGCGTCGAGTGCCGAATCCCGTGCCGGTCCGATCGAAACACCACAGACCGTGACTCACGAGTCTGTGTCGGAGGCGATACCAACGGTCGGTCCCACGGCCGTCGCGGGAGTCGAGCCGCCAACTGCCTCCCACTTCCCCGCTTCTGAAGTGACCGAAACCGGGTCGGGAACGGCTACAGCACCAGAGTCTGCAACCTCTGGGGGTTTGCCCTCCGCACCGACCGTCGAACCGGCCGCTCCGACACCACATGCGGAGGCTGCCACCGGCTCGCCTCGGGCCCGGTCAACGTCGCGTAAGTCCCGCTCCTCCTCGAAGAAGACCGTCACTGAACCACAGTCCGGCGCTGCCGCTGGCGATTCGCGTGAAAACCTTCCCACACCGGCGGAGCCGACCCCAGGGCCACCGGTCGAGGCGGAGGCGACCTCGGAGCCGGCCACCGAGCCTCCTTCCGAGCAACCCCCCGAGAACAAGAAGAAGTGGTATGCGGTCAAGGTGCAGAGCGGTCGCGAGGAATCGATCAAGCTCGCCATCGAGCGCAAGGTGCGGATCGAGGGCCTGGAGCGGTACTTCGGACAGATCGTGATTCCCGTCGAGGAGATCAACGAGAAGAAGAAGGTCAAGGTCCGGGTCAAGAACAAAGCCACGGGCGAGATCGAGTCCCACACCCAGGAGAAGAACGTCGTCAAAAAGCAGAAGAAGTATCCCGGCTACATCTTCGCCGAGGTCGAGTTCAACGACGAGATTTTGTACTTGTTCCGGGAAACGCCCGGGGTTGGGGACTTCGTGGGGATCACGGCCAAGAAGTCTTCTTCCGGTGGGCTGGAGCGGTCGCCGCCTCTGCCGATGACCGATCGGGAGGTCCAGTCGATGCTCACGGGCGTCCCCAACCTGGAGCGTGGCAAGACCGGCCGAGCGGTCAAGACGGTCGTCAAGCTCGACTTCGAGAAGGGCGACAAGGTGCGGATCAAGAAGGGGGCCTTCGCCGGGCAAGAAGGCGAGGTCAAGGCGATCGTCGAGGCGAAGGACCCGGCCGACTCACCCAAGGTGACCGTCGAAGTAACGTTCTGGGGGCGACCGGTCCCGGTCGAACTCGACTACTGGGAGGTGGACAAGGTTTGAGTCGTGCCCGGCTCAGCTGATGACCCCTCTTGACGCCGCGACAAAAGCCGTAAAACACCACACACCCACCCCTCTCCCGGCGTCGGAGAGGGGTGCTTTTTCACGAGCCGAGAGGCGGAACGACCTGGGTCCGGCGCGCGCGGCCAGGCGTTTTTTCAGAGGCAACAATGGCGAAGCAGGTCACGGCCTATGTGAAACTCCAGTGCCCGGGGGGTGCGGCGACCCCGGCCCCGCCGGTCGGCCCCGCCCTTGGGGCGCACGGCGTGAATATCGGTATGTTCGTCAAGCAATTCAATGACAAGACGAACAACCCCGACATGAAAGGGCTGATGCTGCCGGTCATCATCACCGTCTACTCGGACCGGAGCTTCGAGTTCAAAATCAAAAGCCCGCCCGCGGCCGTGCTGATCAAGCTGGCGGCCAAGATCCCCGCCGGTAAAAAACAGGGCAAGGAAGTGATCCCGGCCAGCGCCAAAAAGGCCGGCAAGTACGTCGGCTATTCCCTGACCCGCAAGCAGGTCGAAGAGATCGCACGCAAGAAGCTGAACGACCTCAACGCCCGCGACCTCGAACACGCCACCCGGATCATCGAAGGTACTGCCCGCAGCATGGGAATAGTCGTCCAAGGCTGAGGGTGTGGCGAGCGGCAGAAAGGACGGCCGAACGGCTCGTGTCAAGTGTTTTTTCCGACTTCCCATTGCCGAGCGTGGTGGCGGCTTGTAAAGGTTACATTCTCTCGGAACACCGCGCGACGCACCGCTGCGGGAGGGGTGGTACCCGGAACCTCACATGAGGGCATGGCATCACCAGGCACGTCACCGAGGACGGGTCTAGAGCGACGGGTCGAGAACGTGCCGAGAATCTGCCGGGGAACCCCGACGAACACGAGGGTGAAGATGACCAAGAAGACTGAAAAGATCGAGAAGACGGGAGAGGGATCGGCAGCCCCGGCGGCCGCAGCAGCCCCGGCGGCCGCAGCGGCCTCGGCTAGCCCACCGCCCCCAGCCGCCGCGGGCAGTACGGCCCCCGCCCCGGCGGATGCGAAGACCGCGCCGGCAGCGAACACCGAATCTAAGTCCGAGGCAGAGGCTGCCGCCGGCACGGAGGTGAGGAAGAAGCCGGGAATGTCCCCCCGCCGCGGCAAGAAGCTCCGCAACCACCTGCGAAACGTCGAACGGAAGCTGCGGGAGGCCGGCCCGATGCCCCTGAAGCAGGCGATCGCCGAGCTGAAGAAGCTCAAGCGCGCGAAGTTCGACGAGACGGTCGAGATCCACATCAACCTGGGCATCGATCCGACCCAATCCGACCAGATGGTCCGCGGCGCGATCCCGCTGCCGCACGGCATCGGCAAGAGCGTCCGGGTCGCGGTCTTCGCGCAGGGAGAGAATGCCGCCAAGGCTAAGAGTGCCGGGGCCGACATCGTCGGTGCCGCCGACCTGGTCGAAAAGGTCCAGAAAGAAAACTTCCTCGACTTCGACGTGGTGATCGCCACCCAGGACATGATGGCAATGGTCTCCCGCCTGGGTAAGGTACTCGGCCCGCGCGGGCTGATGCCGACGCCGAAGGCCGGCACGGTCATCCCGGTCAACGGCGACATCGCCGCCGCGGTACGCGAGTTCAAGGCCGGCAAGGTCGAGTACCGCTCGGACAAGACGGGGCAGATCCACGCCGGCGTCGGCAAGCTGAGCTTCGACGACCAGAAGCTCTTTGACAACGTGAGCGTCTTCATCGAGCAGGTCCGGGCCGCGAAGCCCCCGGCCGTGCGCGGCAACTTCATCAACGGGGTCGTGCTCTCGGCCACCATGTGCCCGGGGATTCGGCTCGCCATCTGAGTGATTCTATTTGCTGTCCGTACAACTGTTAGTACAAGCGCCGGGTAACCCGCACGCCACACGCCATCTTACCAAGACCAGTACCTGACCGTTAACGACGCGGCCGGACCGAAGCATGAGCAAGAAAATCAAAGAGATGGAGCTGAATCACCTCCGTCAGACCTTCCGAGGCGTCAAGGACATGGTGCTGCTCGAGCCTCTGAAGCTCGACTCGGCGACCGACTTCGAGCTGCGCAAGAGGCTCCGCTCGCAGAAGATCCGCGTGAAGATGGTGAAAAACACGCTGGCCAAGAAGGTCTTCGATGAGAACGGCGTCAAGGTCGATCTGGGGAAGGGGCCTACGCTTCTGTGCTGGGGGGCTGATAGCCTCAAGGAACTCGGTACGGCGATCGAGGCCGTTCTCAACGACCTAAAGAAGGACCCGAAAGCCCCGGAGCGTTTGAGGGAGAAGACGGCCGTCGCGGAGGGGCAACCGGTCCCGCTGTCGGTCGCCAAGACCCTGCCGACCCGCAAAGAGGCGATCGGTGAACTAGTAGCGGCTTTCATCGGGCCGGCCCAAGCGGTCGCCGCCGCTCTGCTCGGTCCCGCAAATAACCTCGCCGGCATTCTCAAAGCCATCGAGGAAAAGGAGAAGACCAGCCCGGCCCCGGCCGCCGGTTGAGCCGCTGCAGCCCGATCCGGCCGACCAAGCCGTCGGAGATGTCCCGAGATGTCCGTCGATGACAGCGTGCGTGGTCGGGTGGGCGACATCGAAGCCGGGCCGGAATCTCGTGCGGCGCGAGACAAGAACACGAGGACCAAACAACTGACCGTGAACCCGTGACGGCATCGGTCTCTCGACTTTATTAGTTCATCAACTGGACGAAATCACGCTATTACGCCTTCCCCCGCCGGGCCGCTTCACCCGGCACAGCACCGAAAGGAACCGAAATCATGCCAACGATCGCGGAACTCGGCGAGGCGATCGCCAACTTGACGATCGCTCAGGCCGTGGAGTTGAAGAATCTGCTCAAGGAGAAGTACGGCATCGAGCCGGCCTCCGGCGGTGCGGTGATGATGCCCGGTCCGGCCGTGACCACCGGTGCGGCCCCGGCCGAGAAGCCCGCGGAGCCGACCGAGTTCAACGTCATCCTCGAGGCCGGCTTCGACACGGCGAAGAAGGTCGGCATCATCAAGGTCGTCCGCGAGCTTACGGGCCAGGGTCTGGCCGAGGCCAAGGCGACGGTCGAATCCGCACCGAAGGCCATCAAGGAGAACGTCGACAAGAAGACGGCCGAGGAGGTGAAAAAGAAGCTCGAGGACGCCGGGGCCAAGGTTTCGATCAAACCGGCCGGCTGATCCGGTGTCCGCGGGCCGGGTGCGACGTGCCGGAGGGCAGACGTGCCCATTCGCAAAAAAATCCGGGTCGTCTGGATTTCGCCCGGTCGTCCCGATAAGATAAGATGAATCGAATTCCCCGCCCGCACGACCGGTACCCGAAACTCTCCCTAGCCCGACTAGCCCAAGGCTACCCGGAGCTACGGCGGGGACGAGTTTCGGACACCGTTCACGAAGCTAGTGGTGACAATGCGCGCGACCCACTCGCTCCGATGCGCTCAACACCTTCGATCCCTCACCATGCCACTACCCGTGGGAATTCTCAAACCCGGTATGCCCGGTGAACCCGGCTACCGGTTCCGTACCTTCGTGACGCGCGCGCCTGGTTCCCCGGAGTACACGATCGGGGTATCTGTGAAGGCTACCCGTTTAAGCGTGCAATAACTGAATTCGCGAGCCGTCGCAAGGCCGTTGCCGTCATCGGGCAATGCACCCCTGCGTCGGTTTTGTGCGTTTCCCGTCCACTGCTGCGAGGTCCCGACGTTCACGACCGTGAGTCCTTGCACCCCAGCAGTGCCCGGCAGTGCGTTCGGACCGAGCGTCCGTCTTTCACCCGGAGGAACGACCCGATGCCCATCCCCGTACAACGCATCATCGTCCCCACCACCGAGCGGAATTTCGGCCGGTTCGGTGACGCCGTCGAGGTCCCGAACCTGACCGAGATTCAGACCCGGGCATACGACCGCTTCCTGCAAATGAACGTGAGCTGGGACAAGCGGACGCCGACCGGGTTGGAGGGGGTACTCCGGGAGATCTTCCCCATCGAGAGCTATGACAAGAAGCTGACTCTGGAGTACATCAAGTACGACCTGGGTAAGCCGCGCTACGATCCCGACGAGTGCCGCCAACTCCGTCTGACTTACGGACGGCCGTTCCGCGTCTGGTTGCGTCTGCGGAAGAGCGACGGGACCGCCGTCGAGGAGGAGGTCTATCTCGGGGACATGCCGATCATGATCGGCGGCGGCGAGTTCATCATCAACGGGGCGGAGCGGGTCGTCGTCTCTCAGTTGCACCGCAGCCCGGGCGTCGATTTCGTGGTCACTCGCGAGGCCGACAAGGACCTTCACTCGTGCCGGATCATTCCCGAACGGGGGAGTTGGATCGAGATCAACGCCACCAAGAAAGACACCCTCGGTGTTCGCATCGACCAGAGCGGCAAGTTCTCGGCGCTGACCCTCCTGCGGGCGATGGACCCGGCCTACGGCTCGACCAGCAGCATCCTGCGGCAATTCCTCCCGGTCGAGAAGTTCAAGTTCGGCCGGGATGCCGCCGCGGCCCAGGCCAGGTTGGTGGGCGACCCCGACGCCGGTGTCATGCCCATGATCGCCGCCGATGACGTGATCGATCCCGAGACCGGGGAGGTCTACCTCGACGCCGGCAAACCGTTCACCAACGACAAGGTCGACAAGATCATCACGGCCAACATTAACGAACTGTGGGTCATCCCTTACCCGAAGGACCCGATCATCATCAATTCCCTGGCCGAGGACGGGACCGACTCCCACGAATCGGCCCTCCTGAAGATTTACCAGCGGCTGCGTCCCGGTAACCCGGCCCAACTCGAGAAGGCGCGCGAGCTGTTCAAGGAGAAGTTCCAGGATCCCAACCGCTACCGCCTCGGGCGGGTCGGCCGGTTCCGCATCAACCGCAAGTTCAGCCAGAACGTTCCCGAGACCGAGATGACGCTGCGGAGCGTCGACTTCGTCAACTCGATCAAGTACCTGTTGGCGCTGCGTGCCAAGGAGGAGGGCGTGGGGGTCGACGACATCGACCACCTGGGCAATCGCCGCCTACGCACGATCGACGAACTCGCCGCCGACGAACTCCGCAAGGGCTTCCTCAAGCTCCGCCGCACCGTCCAGGAACGCATGGCTATCCGCGACCAGCAGGACATGGGGCCGCGATCCCTGATCAACCCCAAGAGTGTCTCGGCCGCGATCGAATACTTCTTCGGTCGCTCCGAGCTCTCGCAGGTCGTGGACCAGACGAACCCGCTCGCCCAACTGACGCACGAGCGGCGGCTCTCCGCCCTCGGGCCGGGGGGCTTGAACCGCAAGCGGGCCGGCTTCGAGGTCCGCGACGTCCACATCTCGCACTACGGACGGATCTGCCCGATCGAGACCCCGGAAGGGACGAACATCGGTCTGATTTCGTCCCTCTCGATCTACGCCGAGATCGACGACTACGGCTTCCTCACCACCCCGTACAAGCGGGTAAAGAACCGCAAGCTGACCGACGAGATCGTCCGGTTGCGGGCCGATGAAGAGATCCGGGCCGCCCTCGTGCCCGCCGACGTGCCGACCGATGGCGACAAGATCATCCCGGCGACCGTGAGCGGTCGTCTCAACGGCGACCTGCAGCCGATCCCGGCCGATAAGGTCGAGTACATCGACGTTTCACCCAAGCAGATGGTCGGAGTGTCGGCCGGCCTCATCCCCTTCCTCGAGCACGACGACGCCAACCGGGCCTTGATGGGCTCCAACATGCAGCGACAGGCCGTGCCCCTGCTCGTGCCCGAACCTGCCCTGGTCTGTACCGGTCTGGAAAAGGAGGTCGCCAAGCACTCCGGTATGCTCGTGCGTGCCCAGGAGGACGGCGTCGTCGTCTACGTCGACGCCGAGCGGATCAAGCTCGAGGAGAAGGACAAGATCGTCCGCGAGTACGTCCTGAGGAAGTACCACGGGCTGAACGAGCGGACCTGCCTCAACCAGAAGCCCATCGTCAAAATGGGTGACAAGGTGAAGAAGGGGCAGATCATCGCCGACGGGGCCGCCACCCGTAACGGGGAGCTGGCCCTGGGCCGCAACGTACTGGTCGCCTTCATGTCCTGGGAGGGGTACAACTTCGAGGACGCGATCATCATTTCGGAACGGCTCGTCAAGAACGACACCTACACCTCGATCCACATCGAGGACTTCGACATCGAGATCCGTGAGACGAAGCTCGGCAAAGAGGAGTTCACCCGCGACATCCCCAACGTCAGTCCCAAGGCGTTGGCCAACCTGGACGAGCACGGCGTCGTGCGCATCGGCACCTACGTCCGCCCCGGCGACATCCTCGTCGGTAAGGTGTCGCCCAAGAGCCGGAGCGAGCTGACGCCGGAAGAGAAGTTGCTGCACGCCATCTTCGGTCGCGCCGGCGAGGACGTGAAGAACGACTCGCTCGAGGTCCCCTCCGGCGTCGAGGGCATCGTCATCGCGGCCCACCGCTTCAGCCGTCGGGCCCACATGAGCGAGGAGGAGAAGAAGGAACTCGCCCGTCAGGAGAAGGAGATCAACGAGACGTACTCGGAGAGGATCGCGACCCAGTTCCGCGAGTTCGTTCAGGCCCTCAGCGAGGTACTCGACAAGAAGGAGCTCACCGACCCGAACACGGGCAAGTTACTCGCCTCGGACAAGGACGACCGGGTCGTGGCCGAGCAGGCCAAGTCCTTCAAGCTCGAGAACCTCAAGATCCGTACCCCGGAACACGAGAAGAAGGCACAAAAGATTTACAACCGCCACTGGGAGCGGATCCAGTTCTTCATCGACGAGCAGGAACGGAAGCTGAACTCGCTCAAGCGTGGCGACGAGTTACCCAGCGGCGTGCAACAGATGGTCAAGGTCTACGTCGCCACGAAGCGGGTGATCTCGGTCGGGGACAAGATGGCCGGCCGGCACGGCAACAAGGGGGTGATCTCCAAGGTCCTGCCCGAGGAGGACATGCCCTTCCTGAAGGACGGCACGCCGGTCGACATCCTGCTCAACCCGCTCGGGGTTCCCAGCCGGATGAACGTCGGCCAGATCCTGGAGACCCACCTGGGCTATGCCGCCGCCAAGCTCGGCTTCAAGGCCATCACTCCCGTCTTCGACGGGGCCAACGAAGAAGAGATCCGGGCCGCCCTGAAGGAAGCCGGCCTGCCCGAGACCGGCAAGTGCGTTCTCTACGACGGTCGGACCGGGGAGCCGTTCGACCAACCGGTCACCGTCGGCTACATCTACATGCTCAAGCTGCACCACCTGGTCGACGACAAGGTCCACGCCCGGGCCACCGGGCCGTACTCACTCATCACCCAGCAGCCGTTGGGCGGCAAGGCCCGCTTCGGGGGCCAGAGGTTCGGGGAGATGGAGGTGTGGGCCTTGGAGGCCTATGGTGCCGCTTACATCCTGCAGGAGTTGCTGACCGTCAAGTCGGACGACGTTGACGGGCGGACCAAGATCTACGAGAGCATGGTCAAGGGCGAGAACACCCTCGAGGCCGGCACCCCCGCCAGCTTCGAGGTCCTGACGCACGAGATCCGCGGCCTGGGCCTGAACATGGTCCTGGAAAGGAAGAAGGTCTGAGACGTTCCGGGTCGTCATGTCACCCGCGGCCGGTGACCGACGAGGCCCGGCCCGGGGCGGCCTGAGCCGGCCCGGCCCACTTAAAGCCGACTGACCCACGCCCTGACTAACCAGCGGCTCGACACGACCGCAAGCGATCGACCCCGGTGAAAGAGCTTACCGCCTTCGGGAGGAACCATGTCCACCTTCGCCGCCAAGAATAACGCCGACGGTGAGTCGAACACTTACGAGCGGATCAACGATTACGGGGCCGTGCGCATCAGCCTCGCCAGCCCGCACGACATCCGCTCCTGGTCGATGGGCGAAGTCAAGAAGCCCGAGACGATCAACTACCGGACCTACCGGCCGGAAAAGGACGGGCTGTTCTGCGAGCGGATCTTCGGTCCGGAGAAGGACTGGGAATGCACCTGCGGCAAGTACCGTGGCATGAAGTACAAGGGGATGGTCTGCGACCGCTGCGGGGTGAAGGTCCAGCACAGCCGGGTCCGCCGCAAGCGGATGGGCCACATCGAACTGGCCGCCCCGGTCGTCCACATCTGGTTCTTCAAGGCCATGCCGAGCCGGCTCGGCACCCTGCTCGACATGAAGACGACCAGCCTGGAAAAGATCATCTACTTCCAGGACTACGTCGTCATCGACCCCGGCAACACCCCGCTCAAGGAGCGGCAGTTGCTCACCGAGGAGGAGTACAAGCACTACCGCCAGGAGTACGGGGACACGTTCGAAGTCGATATGGGCGCGGAGGCCATCAAGAAGCTGCTCGAGCGACTGAACCTCACCGAACTGTCCCGGGAACTCCGCGACAAGCTCGCCAAGGAGATGGCCCGTGGCGAGAAGGCCTCCAAGCAACGGACCAAGGAGTTGGTGAAGCGGCTCAAGACCGTCGAGGCCCTTCGCGACTCGAGCAACCGCTGCGAGTACATGGTGCTAGAGTGCATCCCGGTCATCCCGCCGGACCTCCGCCCGCTCGTCCTGCTCGACAGCGGCAACTTCGCCACCTCCGACCTGAACGACCTGTACCGTCGCATCATCAACCGGAACAACCGGCTCAAGAAGCTCGTCGACCTGAACGCCCCTGAGGTCATCATCCGCAACGAGAAGCGGATGCTGCAGCAGAGCGTCGACGCCCTGTTCGACAACAACCGCTGCAAGCGACCGGTCCTCGGTTCGAGCAACCGGCCGCTCAAGTCCCTCACCGACATGATCAAGGGCAAGCAGGGACGCTTCCGGGAGAACCTGCTGGGCAAGCGCGTCGATTACTCGGCGCGCTCGGTCATCGTCGTCGGTCCCGAGCTGAAGCTGCACCAGTGCGGCCTGCCGAAGAAGATCGCCCTGGAACTGTTCCAACCGTTCATCATCCGCCGGCTCAAGGAGCTTCAGCACGCCGACACGATCAAAAGCGCCAAGAAGATGCTCGAGCGGAAGGACGAGGTGGTCTGGGACATCCTGGAGGAAGTGACCCGTAACCACCCGGTCCTGCTCAACCGCGCCCCGACGCTGCACCGCATGGGTATCCAGGCGTTCGAGCCGGTCCTCATCGAGGGAAACGCGATCCGCATCCACCCGCTCGTGTGCAAGGGGTTCAATGCCGACTTCGACGGCGACCAGATGGCCGTCCACCTGCCCCTGTCGATCGAGGCCCAGGTCGAGGCGACCGTGCTGATGATGTCGACCAACAACATCTTCAGCCCGGCCAACGGCAACCCGATCATCACCCCCTCGCAGGACATCGTGATGGGTTGTTACTACCTCACGGCCAACCGCGGCGGCGAGGACGAGGCCGTCGAGCCGGGGGACGGCATGCGCTTCCACAGCCCCGAGGAAGTCTTCCAGGCCCACGCCGAGAACAAGCTCGGGCTGCACGCCAAGATCTGGGTCCGCCTGCCGCAGGGGTACGTCGAGGTGACCGACCCCGGTGACAGCAAGTTCAAGGCCGGCAGTCTGGTGACCTACGAGCAGTTCTTCGCCGAGGAGGCCCGCATCCGGGAACACAACAACCAGAACCGCGGTGCCGACCGCCTCCGCCTGCCCACCGGCGAGCGCTTCCCCAAGGTCGTCATCAGCGAGGTCAAGGACGAGAAGGGCACGCCCCGGGCCGAGGAACTGCCGCGCAAGCCGAACGGCCTCGTCCGCACGACCGTCGGCCGCGTGATCTTCAACGACATCCTCCATCCCAAGATGGCGTTCTATGACCTGCCTTTGGGGTCGAAGTACCTGAGCCGCATCATCGCCGACTGCTACCAGAAGCTCGGCCGGCGTGAGACGATCGCCCTGCTCGACCGCATGAAGGTGATCGGCTTCCGCGAGAGCACCCGGAGCGGCCTGAGCTTCGCCGCCTCCGACCTGCGGACCCCGGAGAACAAGGAGGCCGTCCTCAAGGAAAAGGACAAGGAAGTCGAGAAGGTCCGCAAGCAGTTCGAGCGGGGGCTGATCACCGAGTCCGAGCGGCACAACAAGGTGATCGACACCTGGATGGAGGCCCGCGACCAGATCACCAAGAAGATGATGAGCGACCTGGCCAACGACCGTCGGCCCGATCACATCACCGGCAAGGTCGTCCCGTATCTCAACCCGATCTACTTGATGGCCCACTCCGGGGCACGCGGCGGCATCGAGCAGATCCGCCAGCTCGCCGGCATGCGGGGCCTGATGGCCAAGCCGAGCGGGCAGATCATCGAGACGCCGATCAAGAGCAACTTCCGCGAGGGGCTCACGGTCCTCGAGTACTTCTCCAGCACCCACGGGGCACGCAAGGGGTTGGCTGACACGGCCCTGAAGACGGCCGACTCCGGCTACCTGACCCGCAAGCTCGCCGACGTGGCCCAGAACGTCGTCGTCACCATGCACGACTGCGGCACCACCATGGGGATCACCAAGGGGATCACTTACAAGGGCGATGAGATCGACCGCCCCTTGGCCGAGGCGATCCGCGGCCGCGTCAGCCGTGAGACGATCCTGCACCCGACGACCAAGGAGGTCGTCGTCTCCGAAAACGAGATGATCACGCCGGCCAAGGCCCGGGAGATCGAGAAGCTCGGGCTCGACAAGATCACCGTGCGCAGCCCCATGACCTGCCAGGCCCCGCTCGGGGTCTGCCGCCTGTGCTACGGCATGGACCTGTCCACCGGGGCCTTGGTCGAGGAGGGCATGGCCGTCGGTATCATCGCGGCCCAGAGCATCGGCGAACCCGGCACCCAGCTGACGATGCGCACGTTCCACATCGGCGGCGTCGCGAGCAAGGGGCAGGCCGTCGATAGCGAGAACAGGACCAAAAAGGGCGGCATCGTCCACTTCGAGCGTGTCCAGATCGTCACCAACGACCACGGACAACGCATCGCCCTGGCCCGTACCGGCGAAATCCACATCCTGCGGGCGAAGGACGGACCGATCGTCGAAAAGTTCGCCGTGCCCAACGGCTCGGAAGTGTTCGTGGAGGAAGGGGAGGAAGTCGGTCCCGGAACCACCCTCGTCAAGTGGGACCCGCACTCGATCCCCGTCATCTCCGAGGAAAGTGGCACGGTTAAGTACCAGGACATCAAGGAAGGCGTGACCCTGCGGAAGGAAAAGGACTCCACGGGCATCGAGCGTCGCACCATCATGGAACACAAGGGCGACCTGCACCCGGCCATCCACATCTGCGGCGAGCGGGGCCAGGTTCTCAAGTCGTACTTCATCCCCGAGCGGGCCAACCTGCAGGTGACCGACGGACAGAAGATCTCGGCCGGCACCCTGCTCGCCAAGACGCCGCGCGAGGTGTCGCAGACGCAAGACATCACCGGCGGTCTGCCACGGGTCACGGAACTGTTCGAGGCGCGTCGGCCCCGCAACCCCGCGGTCATGGCGACGGTCGACGGCAAGGTCCGCATCGGCGACAAGAAGCGGGGCAAGAAGCAGATCTGGATTCAGCCGGAACTGGAGGACGGTACCCCCGTCGGCGAGGAGCGGGAGCACCAGGTGCCCGCCGGGGCCATCCCCCGTGTGCAGACCGGCGAGTACGTCAAGGCCGGCGACCCCCTCGTCTACGGCCCGCTCGTCCCCCACGACATCCTGGCCGTCAGCGGGCCGAGTGCCGTGCAAGATTACCTGGTCCGGGAGGTGCAGGCGGTCTACCGCTCCCAGCGGGTGGACATCGACGACAAGCACATCGAGATCATCGTCGCCCAGATGCTCCGCAAGGTGAAGGTGACCAAGACCGGTGACACCGGCCTTCTGCCCGGGGCCGTCATGGACCGCTTCGCCTTCAACGAGATCAACCGCCGCACCACCGAGGAGAACGTAAAGATCGTCGATCCGGGTGACTCCTCCTTCGAGGCCGGACGGGTCGTCAACCGCGAGGCGTTCGAGGAGGAGCGGGCGAACCTGGAGCGTGCCGGCGGAAAGAAGCGCTTGCCCACCTGTACGACCCCGGAACCGGCCGAGAGCGAAGTTCAGCTCCTCGGCATCACCAAGGCCGCGGTGCAGTCCGACAGCTTCATCAGTGCTGCCAGCTTCCAGGAGACGACCAAGGTTCTCACCGAGGCGGCCATTGCCAGCAAGGTGGATTACCTGGTCGGACTCAAGGAGAACGTCATTCTCGGGCACCTGATCCCGGCCGGCACCGGTTTCAAGAGCCACCTGGAAGCCGAGGTCAAGATCAACTTGCCCGAGGCCGAGTCTCCTTCGCCCGGCGGTGGCGAAGCGGTCGCGGCGGACGCGACCGTCGGCTCGTGACGGCCTGGGTGGGCGGAACCGAGCCTCCCGCCTGTCACTTGCCGACGGGGTGGCACGGGACTTGGTGGGGCGGGAAGGTCCCGGGTCCGCTCCGAAAGCACCGGATCATTCGCCCACCCCGCCGTGGCCCTGCAGGTCGCTCGTAGATCATGCTCGTGCATCATGCGGGGTGCTTGCATTTTTCCGTGGGGGGGGTTCCCGATCGCGGGTTGACTGCTAGGATGATCATTCCGACACGAGCCGGCGAGCCGCACCCCGGCCGCACCGGTAACAGGATCACGCAGAATGCCGACAATCAACCAACTCGTTCGGTCCCCGCGAATTCCGCAGCGGAGCAAGCCCAAGCACCCGGCGATGCAGGGCTGCCCGCAGAAGCGTGGCGTCTGCACGGTCGTGAAGACCATGACCCCGAAGAAGCCGAACTCGGCACTCCGCAAGGTCGCGCGGGTCCGCCTCTCGAACGGGATCGAGGTCACGGCCTATATCCCGGGTGAGGGACACAACCTGCAAGAACACTCGATCGTTCTGGTGCGGGGGGGGCGTGTTCGCGACCTTCCGGGCGTTCGCTACCACATCATCCGCGGCGTGCTGGACTGCCAAGGCGTGCAGGACCGCAAGCAAGCCCGCTCGAAGTACGGGGCCAAGAAAGACGGGAAGTGATCCGTTAAAAAGTGATCCGTTAATTAATTTGATACGAGTGGCTCGTGGTTCCGTGAGGTTGCACTGAAACTGAAAAGGGTTGAGAAATCCGTCTGTTAAGTAAGGATCGGTACCCCGATGGGCGCGAAGACACGCACCGCGAGTTACGAGAAACTCGCCCCCGATGTCCGCTACAACTCGCTGCTTCTGAGCAAGTTCATCAACTGCCTGATGTGGGACGGCAAGAAGTCCGTGGCCACGCGGGTGGTGTATAGTGCTTTGGACCAGATCAAGAAGCGGATGCCGGACGCCGACCCGTTGCAGGTCTTCACCGAGGCCGTCAACAACGTCAAGCCGACGCTCGAGGTCCGCAGTCGTCGTGTCGGCGGTGCCAACTACCAGGTCCCGATGCAGGTGAAGCCGAAACGGGCCGAGAGCCTGGCGATCCGCTGGATCCTGGCGGCCGTGCGCGGTAAGTCCGGCCGGCCAACTTATCTGCGGCTCGCTGAAGAACTCATGGCGGCCTACCAGCGACAAGGGGAGGCCATGAGCAAGCGGGAACAAACCATCAAGATGGCCGAGGCGAACAAGGCGTTCAGCCACTTCGCGTGGTGACGCCCCAGAGAGATACCCTCGGCGAATGGTCGGTGGCCGGCACGGCCTCGGGTGTCGGCCACCGGCCATTTTCTGCTTACCACCCATCACTTCCTAAACTAGCTGCGGTGCGTGGTCCGGTACCTCCTCGGTGCGTCACATGGCCAAGAAGAGCGATTTCGACCTGTCACGGGTCCGCAACATCGGCGTGATCGCGCACATCGATGCGGGCAAGACGACGACCACCGAACACCTGCTCTACTACTCCGGGGCGATCCACCGCTTGGGCGGCGTCGACCAGGGCAACACCGTCACCGACTACGACCCCGAGGAGCAGGAACGTGGCATCACCATTTACTCGGCTTGCGTTCCCTTCTCCTGGGCCGGTCACACGATCAACCTGATCGACACCCCGGGGCACGTCGATTTCACCGCCGAGGTCGAAAGGTCCCTTCGGGTGCTCGACGGGGCGGTTGTCGTGTTCGACGCGCAGAAGGGGGTCGAGGCCCAGTCCGAGACGGTCTGGCGACAGGCGAACAAGTACGGCGTGCCCCGGCTGGTGTTCGTCAACAAGATGGACGTGGTCGGGGCCGACTTCGCCAAGACGCTCGACACCATACATGCCCGTCTGACCCCGAACACGGCCGAGCACGGCCGTCCGGTACCGATCGTTATCCCGATCGGTGCTGGCGGTCCGTCGGACAGCCGCAGACCGTTCGTCGGCGTCATCGACCTGATCGAGATGCGGGCGAAGTACTTCGATCCGAGTGACTTGGGCAAGACCGTCCGCGAGGCCGAGATTCCTGCCGAGAACCGCGACGAGGCCGCCCACTACCGGGAAAAACTCTTCGACGTCCTTACCCAATCCGACGACAAGGACCTGATAACGACCGCCGTGCTCGACGGCCTTGACCCCGAGCCGGCCAAGGTCCGTCAACTCGTGCGCGAGCAATGTCTGGCCCGGAAGATCTACCCGGTGCTGGCCGGTTCGGGACGTGAGCACATCGGCATCCAACCCCTGCTCGACGCGATCACACTGTACCTGCCCAGCCCGCTGGACCGGCCCCCCGTGGTGGGCATCGACCCCAAAGGGAAGGGCAAGGAAGTGAAGCGCAAGCCCGATCCCCGCGAGCCGTTCTGCGGACTGGTCTTCAAGGCCGCCTGGCACCCGAGCGGCAACCGCTATTTCGTCCGCGTCTACTCCGGCGTGCTCAGGCCCGGGTCGCGGGCCTTTAACCCCGGCAAGGATGTGAAGGAGAATATCCCGAAGCTCTACCACGTTCACGCCGACCCCGCCCGCGGATTGGAGGAGGTGTCCGAGGGACCGGCCGGTGACATCGTCTGCGTCGTCGGGCTTAAGGACAGCGTGACCGGCGACACGCTCTGTGAGACGGCCCACCCGATCCTGCTCGAACCGATCACATTCGCCGAGGCGGTCGTCAGCCAGTCGATCGAGCCGGACAGCGGGGCCGATAAGGACAAGCTCGCCCTGGCCCTCGACGTGCTACAGCTCGAGGACCCGACGTTCAAAGTGAGGGTCGATAAGGACACCGGCCAGACCCTCATGAGCGGGATGGGCATGCTTCACCTCGAAGTGAAACGGCACCGACTCGAACGTGACTTCAAGCTCAAGATCCGCGTCGGCAAGCCGAGCGTGAGCTACCGTGAGATGCTCCGGGAGCCGCGAACCGTGGAAGTCCGCGTCGATCGACTCGGTGACAAACCGACCTATGCGGAGCTGAAGGTGTCTTTCACCAACTTCCGGACGGACAAGCCTGTCGGGGTGTTCAACGCGGTGCCGGCCGAGAACCCGACCCCTCTGGCCTTCTTGGCCGCTGCCGAGCGGGCACTCGGCGAGGCCCTGGCGACCGGCGAGCTGGGTTACCCGATGATGAACGCCCAGGCCCGCATCATCGACGCGAAGTACGACCCGGCACTCTCTAACGAGGATGCGTTCGTCGCCGCCGCCGTCCGGGCTTACCGTCAGGCCACCGAGGGTAATGTCGTACTGCTCGAGCCGATCATGAAGGTGACGGTAACGACGCCGCTCCAGTTCGTTGGCAGCATCCTGGGCGATCTGGGTGCCCGGCGGGGCGAGATCGACGGCCAGGAGACCAGCCCGGACGGGAGCACGGTGGAGGTGATCGCACGGGTGCCGCTCGCTCAGCTATTCACCTATGCGAACGAGGTGCGGAGCCTCAGCCAGGGCCGCGCCGCCGCCAACATCGAGCCACACAGCTACGCACCGGCCCCGGAAGAAGTCCTGCGGCACCTGCGAGGGGAGTGATCTCCGGAAGCCGGGTCATCCCGGACGGCCCGGACACCGGACGTTACTTGAACGTTACTTGGACGTTACTCGTCTCGGCTGTCGCTGTCAGATACCGGATCGGTAGAAGCTGAGTCGAAACGGCACGCGACAATTACGTCACCTTGATCTCACCTTCTCCCCTCTTATCCCGCCGCGGGGTTGGTCTTCACGTTCTTGGTCCGCCCGCGGCACCGACTCCGGGTTGACAGCCCACGATGTTTTGGGCCATCATCCCGCTCCGAATCACACCGGGAGTGTCGCCCGATCCACGGACGGACAGGAGCCACATGACGGACGCCAAGAAGACGCTGCTGGCACGGATTCGCGAGCGGTCGGCCACCGTCGGGGTCATCGGCCTCGGGTATGTCGGGTTGCCCTTGGCCCGTGCCTTCTCACTGGCCGGCTACCGGGTCCTCGGGTTCGACATCGACCCGGAGAAGGTTGCCAAGTTGAACGCGGGCGGCTCCTACATCAAGCAGATCCCCGCGGCCGCGATCGTGCAGATGCGTGAGCGGTCGTTCGAGGCCACCGACCGGTTCGCCCGTCTCCGGGATGTGGACGCGGTGCTCATCTGTGTGCCGACCCCCTTGACCGAGAGCCGGGAGCCTGACCTGACCTATGTGGTCAACTCCACCCATGCCGTGGCCGCCAATTTGCGTCGGGGACAACTCGTCGTCCTGGAGAGTACGACGTATCCGACGACGACACGGGGGGTCGTGCTGCCGATCCTGGAGCGATCCGGCTTAAGAGTCGGCCGCGACTTCTTCCTCGCCTTCAGCCCCGAACGCGAAGACCCGGGCAACGCGACTTACTCCGTGACGAACATCCCCAAGGTCGTCGGCGGACTCGATGCCGACAGCGGGGACGTGGCCTGCGAGTTGTACGCGGCCGTGGTGCCACAGGTCGTTCGCGTGTCGAACCCGGAGGTCGCCGAAGCCTGCAAGATCCTGGAGAACACCTACCGGGCCATCAACATCGCACTGGTCAACGAGATGAAGGTCCTCTATGACCGCATGGGCATAGACATCTGGGAAGTGATCGAGGCGGCGAAGACTAAGCCGTTCGGCTTCCAGGCCTTCTATCCCGGTCCGGGACTTGGGGGGCACTGTATCCCCCTCGACCCATTCTACCTCAGTTGGATCGCTCGACATTACGGGTTCAATACCCGGTTTATTGAACTGGCCGGGGAGGTGAACGCGGCGATGCCGGCCTTCGTCCTCTCCAAAGTCGTCGATGCCCTCAACGAGAGGGGTAAGCCGCTCAAGGGAAGTCGGGTCTTGATCCTCGGGATGGCCTACAAGAAGGACGTTGATGACCCCCGGGAGTCGCCCGGCTTCGAGTTGATGGACCGGCTTCTGAAGAAGGGGGCGGTCGTGACCTACAACGACCCGCACATCCCGGTGTTGCCCCGGATGCGTCACTGGCCCCACCTGCAGATGGCGAGTACGCCGCTGACCGCCGAATTCCTGGCCGCCCAGGACGTCGTTCTCATCGTGACCGATCACTCGGCTTACGACTACTCGTATATCGTCAACCACAGCCGGTGTGTCATCGATACCCGCAACGCCACGCGACACGTCATGACCGGCCGCGAAAAGGTCGTGCGGGCCTAGCCCCGCAGCCCTCAATCCGCTTCCGAGCCGGGCCGTCGAGAAAAAATCCGATCCGCCACGCCCCCTCACGGGGGTCATGCGACCTGTTGAGTCGGCTCCGGCGGAACGGGCCTCGACATCGGCTTAGTCCAGATAAGTTCGTCCGGTCTCCTCCCGGCTACCGTGACAAGAGTCACAGGTCGTTGGGTACTTGCTCTTTTCGTGCGGCGTGGCAGGATAGTGAACGCCACGGTCGAGGACCACACCCTGGGATTTCGTACCCCTTGCCCCGGACGACCCATGTACCGCGCTTTCGGTCTGCTCCAGCCCCACAACGACTTCGATCTGGACACCGCAGCCGCTCGACTGGCGGAGCGGCTCGCAGGTTCGTCGTCCCGTCGCGACGGTGAGGTGGTCACGATCAGCAAAGGTAATTGGGAAATGTACCTCGCCGTGGTCAGCGGGCCGCATGTGGTGACCGAGACGATCGGGATCACCGACCGCCTTGCGGGCTTCGAGCGGGAGGAGGCCGAGGCTCTTGCCAGTTCGAACAAGCGGATCGAGATCTGGACCGATACCCCGGACCCGTTCATGGAACACTTCAACGATTACCTCACGGCCGTCGAGGTACTCAAATCGTTCAAGGGCGTGGTGGTCGTTGACCCGAATGAGCCTTCGCTGTTGTGATCCGGGACGACAGGTTCGGCGGCAGTAACATGGCAGTAAGATGCGGGCATGTCGCAGGCGGCGTTCCTGAAGGCGATCCGGGACGACCCGGCCGACGATACGGCCCGGCTAGCCTACGCCGATTATCTTGACGAGCTTGGCGATTCCGAACGGGCCGAGTTCATCCGGCTGCAGATCGAGCTGGCCCGGATGCCGACCTTTAGCCCAGGCCGTCGTGACCGCGAGGACCGGGCGTTCCGACTCCTCGAAGCGAACGAGGCCCACTGGCTGGGTGTCGATCCTGTGGCCGAGGGTCTCATCGAATGGGAATTCTCCCGTGGGTTCGTCAGCGAGGTGGCGGCCACGCCCGGCTACATGCGGGAGGCGGGAGCCTCACTGGCCTCACTCCACCCGCTCACGCGCTGGCGGGTGATCAGCGAACCCCCGTCAGGGACAGGAGAAGATAGCCTTCGCGAAGTCGGGCGAAGTGACTGGTTCTCCCGGCTCGAGTGCCTCGACCTCAGCGGCTGGTCTGAGTCGATCGGAGAACTGGACGTATTCCTGTCCGGCTCGGATTTCACCCGCCTGAAGGAGCTTTCCGTCTACGGTTTGCCCGGGCTTGAGCAACTCCCGGATGTTCTGGCCCGATCGCCACTCCGCGGGAGCCTACAGGGGTTGATCGCCGGCTCTGACCACGGCCGGGCGGGGCGTCTGGACCCCTCGGCTTTCGCCCGGGCCTTGCGCTCGACCCGGCTTACCGAACTTGCGTTGCCGGGGTGCGGCCTCACTGCCACGGCCATCCGTGAAATACTCGATTCCGATTGCTGTCGGTTCCTCGTTTCACTGGACGTTCGTGATAACCCGCTCGAGCCGGACGCCCGACGCGCCTTCGGGTATGCCGACTATCGATTACGGGAGCTTGACCTGTCGGGAACGCCGATGGGCGCGATCGCTCTGGCCGAGGTCCTGCGACAGGGTGCGGTCGAACAACTGCGGGTGCTGCATCTCAATCGCTGCGGCAGTGCGCTCGCCAACATCCCGGCCCTGGCCGGGTCACGTTTCTGGGAACAGGCGGAGGAACTCTGGATGCAGTCCGGGACGATCCCGCCGTATTCGGTGGGGCCTTTGATCGCTTCGTGTGGTCCGACCGGTCTGCGGGTCCTGGATCTGAGTGACAACTACTTGCGCACCTTCGGGGTCCGCGGGCTATGCACGGCGTCGTGGGTCGCCCCGCTCGAGTGGCTCGGGTTGTCACGCAACTATCTGACCGACGACGCACTCCGGGCGATCGCCGAGAGCGGCCGTTTCACCCGGCTGCGAACCCTTCATCTGGGCTTCAACAACACCCATTCTCAAGTCGGGGCGGACCCCGAGGACCGCATCACAGACCGTGGATTGGTCGCCTTAGCAGGCAGTCCGGCACTGGCGAACCTTCGGGTTTTAACACTCTCCGGTGTGCAGGTCACGGCCGAGGGCCTCGACACCGTCCTCAACCAGGCGAGCTGGACACTGACCGGCCTCAGTCTCTTCGATTGTCACTTGACCGACGACCTGTTGTCGGTGTTGGCCGCGTCCCCACGGCTCCGTCGGCTGGAATGGCTCGATCTCGGTGCCCGCTTTGTACCGGTTCCTGACCGCAGCTTGCAACGGCTCGCGGAGTCGCCGTATCTTTCCCCGCTGTGTGAGCTGAATCTACGCGGGCGGGAGCCGAGCAGCCGGACGTGCGATATCTTCCGTGCCCGTCTGGGTAAACGGTACGACGCCTGAACGAGAGTGGTTCAATGCCTCTTCTGGCTCGGGCGGACCATCATCGCCGCCGGCACAACCCGACCTGTCTGAGTCTCTGATGCTTTGCGAAGGGCTTGACGCTCGTTCGCTTCCTTGCGGCGAGCACGGAATATCTCTATAACTAAAAATGAGGTTTATTTAGTCTCGGCCCGCGCGGCCGAGACGAACCATGTGGCGTTTCATCCCGGCGGTCGGTCGGTTCTGATTCATCCGGTCTGAAGTCAGTGTTCCGGTCGCCCGTGAGGACAACGAGATGGCTGCACCTAAGCTGCGGCGGATCGACTTGTCTGCAAGTAATGCCGCGGCCCAAATCATAAAACTCCGCGACCAATTCCGTTACGACTCCGAGGTGGTCACGGCTGCAGGAAAGAAACTCACGCAACAGGTGTTCGGCGAACCTCTCACTCCGGCGCGGGCCGTCGAGCGGATCTGCAACGAGGTGCGGGACGAGGGCCTGGCCGCGGTCATCCGTTACACGGAGCACTTCGACAAGGTCAAGCTCAGGCCGGAGATGCTCCGAGTGGATGCCGCCGAACTGGCCCGTGCCCACGCCGAGGCGAGTCCGGACTTTCTCGATGCGATCCGCCAGGTCCACTACAACGTCATGCAGTTCCAGTCCGGCCTGCTGCACCGCGATGCCGTGATGCGGGTCTCCGAGCGACACGAGCTGCAACTCCGTTACCGCCCCCTTGATCGGGTCGGCGTCTATTGTCCCGGCGGGTCGGCGGCTTACCCGTCCACGCTGCTGATGACCGTCTGCCCGGCCCTGGCCGCCGGTGTCGAGCAGATCATCGTCTGTATGCCTCCTAAGGAAACCGGGGCCTACAGCCGCGAGATGTTGGCGACCTGCCACGAACTGGGCGTGACGGAAGTTTACCGGATCGGCGGTGCCCAGGCCATCGCCGCCATGGCCTACGGGGTCGAGGGACTCAAGCCGGTCGACATGATCGTCGGGCCGGGTAACCAGTACGTCGCCCTCGCCAAGAAGTATGTGTACGGTCAGGTCGCTATCGACTGCATCGCCGGGCCGAGCGAGATCGTCGTCGTCGCTGATGACGGTGCCCACCCCGATTGGGTTGCCCTGGACCTGATCGCCCAAGCCGAGCATTCCCCCGGGGTCGCCATCCTGGTGACCTGGCACCCGCCGCTCCTGGACGAAGTTCAGGAGGCGATCCAGAAGAAGCTCACCAAGCTGTCGCGGGCCGACCAGGCGCGGGACAGCCTGGAGCGCTACGGGGCGCTGGTCCTGGCACCGGACAAGAAGGCGGCGGTCGATTGTGTCAACGCCCTGGCCCCCGAACACCTGCACGTCCAGACCCGAGACCCCGAGGCGTTCGCCGACGAGGTCCGCAACGCCGGTGCCGTCTTCCTCGGCCCGTTCACCCCCGTGGCGCTTGGCGATTACGCCGCCGGTCCGTCCCACGTCCTGCCGACCGGGGGCACCGCACGCTGGGCCAGCGGGCTCAACGCCAACGACTTCCGCAAGCGGACCAGCATCATGCGGTTCTACCGCAAGGGGTTCCAACAGATCGCACCGGACGTGATTTACCTCGCCAACACCGAGGGCCTCACCGCCCACGCCCTGAGTGTGGAACAGCGGCTGAACAACAACGGGCCTGAGGCCCGACCCAAACCCAAGCCCGAGAAAGTCGCCTCGGCCAGCGGCGGTGGCAAGAAGTAACACGAAGGGGCGGACCCGCCAGACCCGCCGACCGGGCTCGGATACACGGTGCCGGGACATGTCAGGAATCGAAGAGCCGGCCGCACACCCCCACGGGAACCACGCCAGGCGGATTGCCGTTCGCCCGAACGTGCGGGCCATGCAAGGTTATGTGCCGGGTGAGCAGTTGAACGTCCCCGGCATCATCAAACTGAACACCAACGAGAACCCGTACCCTCCCAGCCCGCGGGTCTTCGAGGCCCTGCGGGAGGCCCTCACCGCCGATCGACTCCGAAAGTATCCGTCGCCCCTCGGGGACGAGTTCCGCCGCGTCGCCGGTCTGGTCCTGGGAGTCGATCCTGATTCGATCCTGATTGGTAACGGTTCCGACGACATCCTCACGATCGTGACCCGGGCGTTTGTGCCGGAAGGCGGCCTGGTGGCAAGCCCGACCCCGAGCTATGTGCTCTATCGAACCCTGGCCGAAATCCAGGGTGCTCGCTTCACGACGGTTCCCTTCGACGCGGAGTGGCAACCACCGTTGCCCTCAGGTTCCGCCGGAGGTTGGCCGCCCGACGCTCACCTGTCGTTCCTGCCCAACCCGAACTCGCCGACGGGTACCCTCACCCGGCTCGAGCGGGTCGCCCAACTCGCCGCCCGGCTCGCTCCGGCCCCGCTCGTCCTCGACGAGGCTTACGCCGACTTCGCCCCGGCGAACGGCCTGAAACTCCTTCGTGATCACCCGAACCTGATCGTCACCCGCAGCCTCAGCAAGTCGTACTCGCTGGCCGGGGTTCGGTTCGGTTTCGGGGTGGCACACCCGGAGGTCGTCCGCCAGTTGATCAAGGTGAAAGATTCGTACAACTGCGACGCCCTGAGCCTCGTCGCCGCCACGGCCGCACTGCAGGACCAGGACCACTTCCGCCTGAACCGTGACAAGATCATTGCCACCCGCGAGCGGATGACGCCGGCCCTCGTCCGTCTCGGCTTCGACGTGACACCGAGTCATGCCAACTTCGTCTGGTGCCGCCGCTCCGATCGGCCGGTTAAACCGGTCTATGAGGCCCTCAAACAGCGGGGTATTCTGGTCCGCTACATGAGCTACGACGGCACCGATGGGCTTCGTATCTCGGTCGGCACCGATGAGGAAGTTGACCGACTCCTAGACGAACTCCGGGCGATACTCTGATGCCCCGCAACGCGACGATCGAGCGACACACCGCCGAGACGGACATCCGCTTGTCACTGGCGCTGGACGGTTCCGGCACGGCCGATGTCGCCACCGGGGTTGGGTTCTTCGACCACATGCTGACGCAGATCGCCCGGCACGGCTCGTTCGATCTGTCGGTCAGGTGCGCGGGTGACATTCACGTCGATGCCCACCACACCGTGGAGGATGTCGGGATCTGTCTCGGACGGGGACTCGTGGAGGCCCTGGGTGATAAGGCCGGCATCCGGCGGTACGGGGACTGCACCCTGCCGATGGACGAAACCTTGGTGACCGCCGCCGTCGATCTGAGCGGTCGGCCGTTCCTGGTCTGGCGGGCCGAGATACCGAACGAAATGCTTGGCGGCTTCCCTGCTTCATTGGCGGAGGAGTTCTGGCGGGCCGTCGCATCGGCCGGTCTGCTCACCCTCCACGTCCTGCTTCACCACGGGAGGAACACGCATCACGTCGTCGAGGCGATCTTCAAGGCCTGCGCCCGGGCCTTGCGTGTCGCGGTCGAGCGGGACCCACGGGTCTTAGGAATTCCTTCGACGAAGGGGGTACTTTAGCCGGTCCTGTCAATGATTCGCTGGGCCGAAGAGCCGGCCAGAATCCCGCTCGGCACTGCTCTCTCATCGGTACCGAACTCCCCCCGGGTGAGACCTCGTGAACTTCCTCGCGCACCTGCACCTGGCTGACCCGGAACCGGGCCTGATGCTCGGGGGGATCGTGGCGGACTTCGCCCGCAACCCGGAGATCGTCGCCTTACCCGAAGACATCCGCCGCGGCATTCAACTGCACCGACTCATCGACGGTTTCACCGACCGGCACTTCCTGGTCGGCCGCAGCTGTTCACGCATCTCGCGACGGCTCGGCTGGTTCAGCGGCATCGTCATCGACATCTACTACGACCACCTCTTGGCCCGGAACTGGCACCACTTTTCGAACGAACCCTTGGCTGCGTTCGCCGACCGTGCCTACCGGCTCCTGGAGACGCGGTTCACGTCGGCCACGCCGAACGCCCAGGCCTTCCTACGCAAGTTCATCGATCACGATCAGATCGCCGAGTACGCCACGACTGCCGGCATCACCTTGACGTTGACTCGGGTGGCCCGGCTCATCGCCGAACGACTGCCGCGACGGGCCGTGTGGTTGCCCGACGCCCTGCCTGACCTCCTCGCCGTTGACGAGTTGCTCGAGGCCGATTTTCGCACCTTCTACCCGGAGCTTGTGGCCTTTGCCGACGAGCAACGCCGTACCCTGCTCGATCAGCGCCAACGTGGGTAAGGGTGTGATCGACCCGCTCCCTCGGCATCCGTTTCGTCTGTTCTCGTCACGATAGCTCGGCCCGGTTCGAAGCCCAAAGATACGGCTACGAGTTGCCGAATGAGCGATCAGTCTCGCATCGGCGGGGCCGGGAATTCGCTGTGCCGTGCCTATCACGCGAGCCTTCAGTGCGGCCCGGGTCAGCTTCTGAGGGTGTCTGGACTCGGTTCGAGTACGCTCGGTCGGCGGGAGCGAGCGGACCGTCGGGCCCCCGGGTAAGTTTCCGCAATTTCCTACGTTCTTTCAGTTTAGCTGGTCTCGTACTCTTACCGAGCTGTCGTCCGAGGACCGACACGGCGTTTTCGCTTTTTCCATCTTGTAATCGGGCCGTAAGCGGATACTATCCGACTTTGTGAAGAGAGCGGCAAAGTTCGGTATGCAGTCGTTCACCTCGGCCACCCGACTTGATCTGACAGTTGCCGATATGGGCGAACGAACTCCTACCACGGGCGTGCCGCGAGTGAAATAGCCTTGGAGTCGCTTCTGTCAGGCGTTGACCAAACGTACCGTCCGGCGCTTGGAAGTGGTGGTGAGTTGTCACCGTTTGACACGGGGTCCGGTCGAAACCTGGGCACGTGTGTACGGTCAGTCGAACCTCGTAGCTCTTAAGCAGCCGGGTCAGCTCCTCAAGTCATTTGCCGGAGGAACGAACTTGCACGACACGCAGCACGCGGCACCGACGGCCAATCACGTGTCGGCAACCCCGATCGTGCGACCGGTGTTGGGTGGCATGGCCGGAGCGTCGATCGGTCTGGGCTTCTGGTCGTCGCTCGTTTTCTGGTGGTATCCGTTCGGTCTGATCGTGGCCACGGTGGGGCTTGTTCTGGGCCTGATCGCCCTGGCCCGCGGTGCCCGCGGCCCCCGGGGCGAGAACTTCGCCCTGATCGGCGTGACCCTCTGTGGCCTGTCGCTTTCCGTCACGTTTACCCTGAACCACGTTTTGCGGTATCTACAGTGGGACCAACTCTGGTGACCGGTCCGCAGGGCGTCGGTTGACATCCGCTCGCACGAGGTAGAGTCGCCATGCCGCAGATCTTTCCGAAGGCCCTTAACCCGATCGCACGGGCACTGGTCTTGGGCTTTCCCCTCTTGGCGGGTACGGCCGGCCTCGGTCTGGCCGCGTTCTACCGCTCTAGCTATGCCACCGGGATCGATGAAACGCCCCCGCAACCGGTCGCCTTCAGTCATGCCCACCACGTCGGGCAGCTCGGCATCGACTGCCGCTACTGCCACAACTCGGTGGAAACGGCCGGCTTTGCCAACGTCCCCCCGACCAAGACGTGCATGAACTGCCACCAACAGATCTGGCAAGGTTCTGACATGCTCCAGCCGGTGCGGGACAGCTACAAGTACGACCTGCCGATCCAATGGAACCGTGTCTATAACCTGCCGCACTACGCCTATTTCAACCACTCGATCCATGTGGCCAAGGGGATCGGTTGCGTCTCGTGTCACGGCCAGATGGACAAGATGAACCTGACGACGCAGAACAGCACCCTGCTCATGGAGTGGTGCATCGCCTGCCACCGGGAACCGGAGAAGCACCTCCGCCCGCGGACCGAGGCCACCAGCATGACCTACTCGCCGAGTAAGGGCGGGGTTTGGAAAGCGGAAGACTTCTTCCACCACGGCCGACTTCCGGACGGGTCTATGAACCCACTCATCGGTCAGCCTCGGCCGACCACGCAGCAGGAGATCGGTACTCTGCTCAAGGAAGAGTACAAGGTGCGTGACGCGGTCACGCTGACCAACTGCTCGATCTGCCACCGCTGATGAACCGGGGCCTCCGTGGAACTGGGCAGCAACAGCCAAGGCCCACACGACGGCCTATCGCGATGGTCATGTTGGACGGCCTCCGGGCGACGCAGGCCCATGAATTCTGGTTACTGAGGTTGCGATGACACCTGAGAGCACGGAAACCACCGCGACCGGCACCGCCATGAGTCAGAATCAGAAGCGGCAGGGCCTCGATGTGCTACCGGATGTGCCACCGAACGCCGGTGTGAGTACCTTACCGGACCGCGAAGATGAGTTCCCCGAAGGGGCCTCTGAGTTCACCGACGAGGTGAGCCGCCGCCGCTTCCTGGGGATCATGGGAGCTTCTATAGCCCTCGCCGGCACAGCCGGCTGTATCCGGCCGGCCCCCGCCGGGAAGATCCTTCCTTACGGCACACAGCCCGACGAGGTGACCCCGGGCGTTCCGACGTTTTATGCCACGGCGGCCCCACTCGGCGGCTACGGTACAGGCATCCTGGTGCGGAGTTCGGAAGGCCGTCCGATCAAGGTCGAAGGCAACCCGTCCCACCCGTCGAGCAAGGGTGGGGCCAGCGTTCACGCGATGGCCTCGGTACTCGACTTCTGCGACCCGGACCGGTCTCAGGGCGTGACCCACCGGGGCCTACCTTCGACCTTGGACGAGGCGGTCCAGACACTCCGCAAGGCACTCTACGACATCACCGTCAGTCCGGCCCAACCGAAGCGTTCGGTCCGCCTGCGAGTCCTCACCGAGACGGTCACCTCACCGACCCTGGCAGCGATGATCGAGAAGCTGCTCGACGAGTTTCCCGAAGCCCGGTGGGTCCAGCACGACGTGGCCGGCCTTGGAAACGTCCGCGAGGGAACCCGGCGGGCCTTCGGCCGGCCCCTGAACGTAACTTACGACTTCAACAAGGCGGACGTCGTCCTCGCCCTCGATGCCGACTTCCTCTCGGTCGGACCCGGCGCGGTGCGCTATAGCCGTGACTTCTCTGACCGCCGCAAGATTCGCCAGGACGGTAAAGACGAGAATGAGATCCTCTCCGGCAGCACCAAGCCGGGCGTGAAGCCCGACTCCCTTAACCGGCTCTATTGCGTCGAACCGATGCCGACCCCGACCGGGGCCGTGGCCGACCATCGGCTCCCGCTCGTGGCTAGCCAGGTTGAATCATTCGCCCGCGCGCTGGCCGCAGAACTCGGTGTATCTGGCGTCCCCCCCGCCGGGAACCTTCCGGAGGAAGCCCGGGCTTGGATCAAGCCTTTGGCCGACGACCTCCGCAAGCACAAGGGCCGATCGATCGTCATCGCCGGCGATCACCAACCGGCATCACTCCATGCCCTCGTCCATGCCATTAACGACAAAAGCGTTCTCGACAACCGGGACAAAACCATCTTCCTCTCGGAGGCCCCCGAAGCCCGGCCCGAGGGCAAAGTCATCGACCTCAAGACGCTGACGAGCGAACTGAGTGCCGGCCAAGTTGACGTCCTCCTCATTCTCGACGTGAACGCCGCTTACACCGCCCCGGCCGACGTACCGTTCAAGGAGCACGTCTCCAAGGCCAAACTCAGCTTCCACCTCGGTACGCACAAGGACGAAACCTCGGTCCTCTGTCATTGGCACGTGAACGCCGCCCATTATCTGGAAACGTGGGGCGACGTCCGCGGACACGACGGTACGGTCACGATCCAGCAGCCGCTCATCGCCCCGCTTTACAACGGCGTCTCGGCCATCGAGCTGTTAGCTGCGGTCACCGGGGCCAAGTACCGCGAGGGCTATGACCTGGTCCGGGACCACTGGCGGAAGTGGTACGCGGCCAACCGGAAGGACGAGAAGAAAGATGACAAGGGCAAGAAGGACGACAAGAAAGCGGGCCACGACGTCCTTGACGGCGAGTTTTACATCTTCTGGCAAGAGTCGCTGAAGTCCGGCCTGGTGAGCGGAACAGCCGGCAAGCGGCTATCGGTCGAGCTCTCCAAGGACTGGGCTGTCGGAATGTCACCGCCCCGAACCGCCCCGTCGCCCAACGACCTGGAAATCAATTTCCGCCCTGATCCGGCCGTTTACGACGGCCGCTTTGCCAACAACGGCTGGCTCCAGGAATGGCCGAAGCCGGTCACGAAGCTGACCTGGGACAACGCCGCCATCATGAGTCCCGACACCGCCAAGAGACTCGGACTATCGCACACCTTCCGTTGGACGGCCGGTGAGAGGGGTCGGGTCGAAGTCGGTGTCGTGGAGTTGAAGGTCGGTGGCCGCACGGTGCAAGCGCCGGCCTGGATGCAACCCGGCCATGCCGACAACTCGATCACGATCCACCTGGGCTACGGCCGGACCCGCGCCGGTCGTATCAGCACCACCCCGGACGAACCGAACGCCGCCGGTCAGCCGGTCCGTGGCTTCAATGCCTACGCGCTCCGCACAAGCGACGCACCTTACTTTGCCAACGGATTGTCGATCTCACTCACGGGTAAGACCTACTTCCTGGCCTGCACCCAAGCGTATGCCCTGATGTACCAAACGGACCCCCTCAACGGTCACGTCTGGGACCGTAAACCGGTTCGCTGGGGCACGCTCAAGAAGTACCTCGACCACGTTCCGTCTTACGAAGACAGCCCGGGCTTCGCGAAGATCCCGTCGATGGCGGCCCGCGAAACGGCCGAGATCAACGAGAACGTTCCCGCACCGAAGCAGCCGTCCGACCACGGTCCGGCCCATCATAGTCACGGTGCCGCTGGGGGCAACGGGAACGGCAAACACGACAAGCACGGTCACAAACATGCCCTGACGATGTATCACGACGACGAGAAGTTTGAACGCTTCACTCCCGGCCTGAGACCCGAGCAACAGCGTCGCTGGGCGATGGCCATCGATCTGAACGCCTGCACGGGTTGCGGGGCGTGCGTGATCGCCTGTCAGAGTGAAAACAACATCTCGGTCGTGGGCAAAGAGCAGGTGACCAAGGCCCGCGAGATGCACTGGATTCGTGTCGATCGCTACTACACCGACGACACGAACAACCCGGCCGTCATGCTCTTCCAACCGGTGACGTGTGTCCAGTGTGAGAACGCCCCCTGTGAGATCGTCTGTCCGGTCGGGGCCACCGTACACTCCTCGGACGGGCTGAATGACATGGCCTACAACCGCTGCGTCGGCACCCGCTACTGTTCGAACAACTGCCCCTACAAGGTCCGTCGCTTCAACTTCCTGACCTACGCCGATTGGCACACGAACACCCTGAAGCTGAGCCGAAACCCGGACGTCTCGGTGCGTTCGCGGGGCGTGATGGAGAAGTGTACGTTCTGTGTCCAGCGGATCCGGGCGGCCGAGATCGTGGCCGAACGGGAGGGTCGCAAGATCCACGACGGCGAGATCGTCACGGCGTGCCAGGCTGCCTGCCCGTCGGCGGCGATCACCTTCGGCGACCTGAACGACCCGCACAGCGAGGTCGCGAAGTGGAAGAGCGAACCCCGCAACTACGGCTTGCTTGCCGAGCTGAACACACGGCCGCGGCTGACGCACCTCGCGGTCGTCCGCAACCCGAATCCCGAAATGCCGAAGTGGAAGGTTTGAGTGGTGAGTAGCGAGAGAAAAGTGACAGTCGTCTGACCCTGACCGGACGGAGGCGGAACACTTTTCCTGCGAAGAAGGGGGGCTGACGTGGCGACCGCGGAACTCACGAAAACTCCGCCGGCCGATCTGCCGCTCGAACCGGAGATGCACCCTCTGGTTCAGAACAAGCACACCCTCGTTTCGATCGGGGACGCGGTCGGCGGGGTCGTACTCGCCGGAAAGCACCCCCGGGGGTGGTGGATCGGGTTCCTCGCCGGCATGGCATTATTGCAGATCCTGGCGGTCTCGATCGCATGGCTCTTCTATATGGGTCTGGGCATCTGGGGCATCAATGTCCCGGTCGCCTGGGGCTTCGCCATCGTCAACTTCGTCTGGTGGATCGGCATCGGGCATGCCGGGACCCTCATCTCGGCGATCCTGCTGCTCATGCACCAGAAGTGGCGGACCTCGATCAACCGCTTCTCGGAGGCGATGACGATCTTCGCGGTCATGTGTGCCGGGCTTTTCCCGCTCCTACACATGGGACGCCCCTGGTTCTTCTATTGGCTCTACCCCTTTCCGAATGTCGCCGGCGTCTGGCCCCAGTTCCGTAGCCCCCTCACCTGGGACGTCTTCGCCGTCACGACCTACTTTACGGTCTCGTTGGTCTTCTGGTACCTCGGACTCGTGCCGGACCTGGCCGCCCTCCGCGACGCCGCCCAGAAGCGCTGGCAGCGCATCGTCTACGGCATCCTCGCCCTCGGCTGGCGTGGTTCGGCTATTCACTGGCGGCGTTACGAGAAGGTCTACCTCATCCTCGGCGGCATCAGCACACCGCTCGTCCTCTCGGTCCATACCGTCGTCTCCTTCGACTTCGCCGTCTCGATCGTACCTCTCTGGCACGCCACGATCTTCCCGCCGTTCTTCGTCGCCGGCGCGATCTACTCCGGCTTCGCCATGGTCGTCGCCCTCGCCATTCCGATCCGCAAGTGGTACAAGCTCGAAGACCTCATCACCGACCACCACCTCGACATCATGGCCAAGGTGATGTTGGCCACGGGATTCCTCGTCACTTACGGCTACTTCAGCGAGATCTGGATGGCCTGGTACGGTCACACCCTGTACGAATGGGGTACGACGATCGAGCGGCTCTTCGGCCCTTATGGCTGGTCCTACTGGATGTTGATCCTGACCAACTGCGTCATTCCGCTCACCTTGCTGTGGTCGAAAAAGGTTCGCCGCAGTGCGTTCTGGCTCGAGCTGATCAGTATCTCCGTCCTGATCGGGATGTGGTTCGAGCGTTACGTGATCGTCATCACACTCTCGCGCGAATACATGCCCTCGATGTGGGGTCGTTATGCCCCGACGATCTGGGACTATGGCACCATGTTCGGCTCCTTGGGGCTGTTCCTGGTACTCTTCTTCCTGTTCATTCGCTACTTGCCGATGATCTCGATCACCGAGATGCGTGAGTTGCTGCCCAAGAAACAGGGGGGCGGCGGCGGACACTCGATCATGGAGAACGCCCCATGACGACCACCGGACACGATGCCTCGACCCCGACCACGCACAGTGCCCCGGCCGTCTACGGATTACTCGCCGAGTTCGAGACGGCCGACGCCCTCGTCCACGCCACGCGCAAGGCGACCAAGGCTGGCTACACCCGACTGGACGGGTACAGTCCGTACCCCGTCGGCGAAGTGGCCGACGCCCTGAACTTCCCGAAGTCCGAGATGGGGCCGGTCATGTTCCTCGGCGGACTCACCGGGGCCTGCACCGGCTTCTTCATGCAGTACTACCTCAACGCCTACGGTTACTCTCTCAACGTGGGCGGCCGACCGTACCTGAGTTGGCCGACCTTCGTTCCGATCACGTTTGAGATGATGGTTCTCACCACGGCGCTCACCGGCCTCTTTGCCCTCATCGCCCTCTGCGGGCTGCCCCGTTACCACCACCCGCTTTTCAACTCCAAAGCGTTCGATCGGGCCACCTGTGATAGCTTCTTCCTCTGTATCGAGGCCAGCGATCCGAAGTATGACCCGGCCGCGACCCGTGCTTTCCTGGAAAGCCTCCAACCGCTCTCCATCGAGGAGGTGACGGAATGACGCACTCGACTCGATCCCGGCGATGTGAGCTTTTCGGGAAGTGCCGACTCGGCGCGGCGCTCCTCGCGGTCATGGCCTCACTGATCGTAGGTGCGGGTTGCCGGCAGAAGATGGCCGATCAGCCGTCATATCGTCCGCTCACCGGTTCAGATTTATTCCCCGACGGCCGGGCCAGCCGACCGCTACCGAAGGGTGTCATTCACCGGGGTCAGGCCCTAGAAACCGACCCGCTCATGACCGGCCTGACCCGCGAGGAGTGGGCGGCGTACTACAAGCACGCGGCCGAGACCGAGGACGGGATCACGCCCAAGGTGGACTCGTTGGCGATGAACGCCGATCAACTGACCGAGGCCAACCGTAAGATCGCCTTCGGCTCACCACGCTACGACCCGCCGGACTTCACGCCGGAGCCGGGCCAGCCCGCCCAACCAGGCCCGCCGATTTATGTCAACCAGTTTCCCTTTACCATGACCCGAGAAGACTTGGTACGCGGTCAGGAGAGATACACGATCTACTGTGCTGTGTGCCACGGTCCGCTCGGTAACGGGCAAGGTAAGATCTGGGAACGCGGCTACCTGACCCCCACGTCCTTCCATACTCGCAAGGTCGGCAAGGACGAGATCGACGTGCCCAGCCCTCGTGACCTACCCCTCGGCTACTCGCGAGGTTACGGCCTGTGGGGCATTCGCATCCCGATGCGTGAAGTCCCCGTGGGCTACTACTTCGAGGTGATCACCAAAGGTTACGGCGGCATGCCCAGCTACTCCGCCCAGATCCCGCCGGAGGATCGTTGGAGGATCATCGCTTACATCCGGGTTCTGCAGTTCAGCCTGCAGGCGGACGTGTCGCTTCTGCCCGAGTCGACCCTGAATCTGGTGAATACCGGCGGAGGGAAGTAACGTGTCTACGGACCCCGCAAACATGACGGGAAACGGAGCTTCGCAAACATCGGGTGGCGAGGCTCACTTCTCCAGCCTGAACCGCCTCGCCGGGTTGGCCGCCGTTGTCGGTGTCGGCCTGTTTCTTGCCGTCGGGCTGATTAACCTCAGTCAGGCATCGGACGAAGCTGCGGCCCAGGCCGCCAAGCAGCGGCTGGCGTCTGCCTACCTGACCGGGTTTACATTCTGGCTGAGCCTGCCGATCGGAGCCGTGGCATTGCTCCTGATTCACCACCTCGTCAAGAGTTCCTGGGGACTGCTCCTGCGTCAATTCTTTGAGGCGGCGGTCCGGACCATGCCGTTACTGTTCTTGCTCTGGATCGGGCTAGCCGCGCTCGCCTCTACAGACGCCTCCCCGTACTGGTGGACCCATCCCGAAAAGGCTCATGTGCCAGAAGGTGAGGTGGCTCCGCCCACGGGGGACGAAAGCAAGCACGAACAGGCGCTCAAGATCAGCGAGTCGCTGCTCCGACGTGCCATCGAACATGAGCACAAGGCCCGTCAGACCGGCAATCTGAGTTTTCTCTCCAAAAACTCCTTTTACGGCGTCGGACTGACCGTATTTCTCATCTGGGGCTTGCTGGGTTATTTCCTGAACAAGTGGGGTCGTGAAGCCGCGGCAGCGACCGACCGCGACGGCGTCGAGGCTGCCCTGGGCAAAGCCGGTGCCCTTGGCGGTCCCGGCCTCATCATCTACGCGATCACGCTGACGGCCGCTGCGACGCAATGGGTGATGTCGGTGGAACCGAGTTGGTCCTCGACGATGTTTCCCGTCATCTTCGCGGTCAATCAATTTCTCACCTGTTACGCGCTTTGTCTGGCCCTCTTCTTACTTTGCCAGGACCGGTCGCCGATCAAGGACGTGATGCGGTCGAAGTACCGGATCGACATGGGTACATTGCTCTTGGCCTTTACCTTGTTCTGGTCCTATACCTCGTTTTCACAATTCATGCTGGTATGGGTCGGTAACTTGCCTGAGGAAATCCCGTTCTATCTGCGTCGCTCAGAGGGCGGCTGGTGGTGGGTGTCGGCGAGCCTATGTGTCTTCCACTTTGCCGTCCCGTTCCTTTTGCTCCTCTTCCGGGACATCAAGAAGCACCCTTGCCGGCTCCGCAGCGTTGCCGTTTACCTTCTAGTAGTCTGTGCGGTTGACGTGACGTGGTGGATCGAGCCGGCGTTCAGTCAGCCGACCGTCATCCCATTCTGGCTGATGGACATTGGTGCCATTGTGGGAATCGGCGGTATCTGGGGCTTATATTTTTTCCGCGAGTTGGGCCGCTATCGGCTCCTCGAAACGAGCGCATTGTACCGGCTGCCGGAGGGGCACGACCATGAACAGCACTGAACCGACCCCGGACAATCATGCACCCGCTGAACATCAACGTGAAGGGTCACCCGACCCGGCCGTGATCAAGCGGGGGTACGAGGAAGATCGTTACGACTCCACAAGCGTCCTGAGCGTTCCGATCATTGTGGTCGTGTTCTTCGTCCTTGCCTTCGGCGTCGTGACGATCATGTTTCAGTATCTCGCGCCGACTCCGAACGACCCCGAGGCTCATCCCCAAGCCGTGGAAAGAAACTCGGCTTCACTCAATGAGCGACTCGATCGCATTCGAAGGGGAGGTGAGGTCAATCAACCGCGCTTGGAACCACTCAAACTCCGCTCCGGGGACGCACGAGCGATCACACGACCCGAATTGCCGACGGGGAACTCGCCCGAATATCATCCCGAAGACCTTCGCCCAAGTCCGTCTAATACACCTGATCTGTATGTGTGGCAGCCACTCAATCCAGGTCAGGCCAGAATATCAATCGAAGAGGCCATGAACTTGGCCGTTAATACCAAGTTGTCAGAAAAGTTGCTACCTGCTCGCAAGGATGGTAAACGACCGGCTCAATCATACGAGAAGCCGACCATGCCTAATGCCGGTCGCGGCAGCCTTGCTCAGATGGTAGATCACGATCATTGATCACACAGAGTACATTATTTTGGCCAGGGCGTCCAACATGAAAGTTCTGCTCAGGTAAGTAATGAGGAATAAAATTCAACAATTAGTTTGTCTCGGATTGGCCATTTTGACTGGCATTCTTCATGTTGAGGTAGTTAAGGCCAGTGGTTTCAATGGCACTTTTTCCGGGGCGAGTCCTAAGAAGCCGGCACCTGCGGCTCGGATCGACGAGCAGATCGGAGCCCAAGTTCCACTTGATCTTGTTTTTCGTGACGAGAACGAGCAGCCGATAACGCTAGCTGAGTGCATGAACGGGAAAGTTACCATCCTGGTTCCCGTTTACTACCGTTGCCCGATGAATTGCAACGAGACGCTGAACGGACTACTGGACGCCCTACGGCAGATGCCACCGGACTTCACAGCGGGTGATAAATTCAACATTGTGACCTTTAGTCTCGATCCCAAAGAGCATTATACATTGGCCCGGGACAAAAAGGCGTATTACATCGCCGAATACGGTCGTCCGGGTGCAGAAAAAGGCTGGCGGTTTCTAACCGGAACTCAGGAATCGGTTGTCGCATTGACCGAGGCCGTTGGTTACCGGTATGAGTATGATCGCGCGTTCAAGGAATATAACCATCCAAGCGGCATAATCATACTGACACCAGAGGGCAAAGTCGCCCGGTACTTTTATGGCATTGGCTTCGACTCGGAGTATCGAATTCCCGGAGGGAAGACAACGCTCCGGCTTAGCCTGGTTGAAGCCTCGGACGGCAAAATTGGTTCTCTAACTGACAAATTAATCCTTCTTTGCTATCGCTTTGATCACACGAAGGGCTATTCCTTACAAATCATGCGGGCTGTCCAAATCGGTGGCGTGATTACCATGATCATCATGGCCGTCGGCATCACTGTTGCGCTAAGACGCGAGCGAAGGTTCCGCGAATCCCTTGGTACTGTGACTTCATCGACTACACCAGCAATATCGACTACATCAACGATCCAGCTGACAGACGGCCGGCCGTCGGGAGAAGTTGTATGAATTGGCTACCCCCAATTGTCCCCGTGATGGCTTCCACCCTCGCGGTGCAATTCGAGGCGTTGTTCTGGTATATCGCTCTGATCACCAGTCTGGCGGCCATCTGCGTTTATGGGACGATGCTTTATTTCTGCATCGCATTCCGTAAAAGTGCGAACCCCGGTCCCACGCCACGTATTCTCGGCTCGACACGTTTGGAGATTGCGTGGACAATACTTCCCACGATCGTCTTCTTCTCATTCTTCGCGTGGGGGGCCTTGATCTATACCTATGCGGTTCATCCACCGCGCGATGCTATGGAAATCTTCATCATTGGCAAGCAATGGATGTGGAAGGCACAGTACCCAAACGGACAGCGAGTGATCATCGGTGGCAATCCTCGCAATATGACACCGAGTGAACGCGAAAAAATCGGAAAGCTCGTTTTACCCGTCAATCGGCCGGTGCGTTTCACCATGACATCGGAAGATGTCATTCACTCGTTTGGCCTGCCAGCTTTCCGAAGCAAGATGGATGTGCTACCTGGCCGCTATACGACGAGCTGGCATATACCGAATCGTATCGGTGAGTATGACATTCTTTGTGACCAATACTGTGGAACCTGGCACTCACTGATGGTCGGTCGCGTCTCTGTCGTTTCGGAACAGGACTTTGATGATTGGCTGAACGGTTTCAAGCCATTACAGGGTAGTGACCACCCTGTTGACGGCTCTGTGGCACAAGAAGGTCAACAGTTATTTTTGAAACTGCAGTGTATTAAGTGCCACTCAAACCAAAAAAATAACAAGGCCCCGGTCTTAGCCGGGATTTACGGAGAGCGTCGAGAACTTAAAGGCGGAGGCGCGGAAATTGTCGATGATGATTACATTCTTGAATCCATACTAAAGCCTCGCGCTAAGATAGCTCAAGGCTACGAGCCGATCATGCCTTCCTACGAGGGACAGGCCACAGCCGAAGAACTCACGGCACTTGTTGCTTATATTAAGAGCTTGCGACCTGGCGGCACACCCGACGCGACCGACCGTCTCCCTGCCCCGGTCGGAGCGCCGACTATTCGACCTGAACCAAAGACGACTTCAGTGGAGAAAAATTAATGAGCACGACGATGATATACTCAGGCCCGGCTTTTGCCCCTACGCCACCCGAGCCCCCAAGCGCCGAACCCAACTACCTCAATCACGACTACAGTATCTGGTCTTGGCTGACCACTGTCGATCACAAGCGGATCGGCATCCTCTATCTCGTCTCTATCACTTTGTTTTTCGTGGTAGGCGGGATTGCCGCTGGTCTTGTGCGGCTTAACTTGATTGCCCCCAACGGGGCCATTATGACCGAGGACGCATACAACCGAGCATTCACGGCACATGGCGTCTTGATGTTGTTTTTCTTCCTCATCCCGGCGGTGCCCGGGGTGTTGGGCAACTTCTTCGTCCCGTTGATGATCGGTGCAAAGGACTTAGCCTTCCCCAAGCTCAACCTGGCGAGCTGGTACGTTTTCATGATTGGGGCGATTTTCGGTGTATGGGCCATCCTCGCTGGCGGAATTGACACGGGTTGGACGCTATATCCGCCCTATAGTTCTCGGTCTGCACAATCCAATGTCGTCCCAGGCGTACTCGGGGTGTTTATATCCGGCTTTAGCTCGATCATGACCGGGTTGAACATCATGGTGACCGTCCACAAGATGCGAGCTCCCGGTATGACTTGGGGTCGTTTGCCGCTCTTTATCTGGTCTCTGTACGCGACTAGCTTAATCCAACTGCTCGGCACACCTGTCGTTGCTATCACTGTATTCTTGCTCGGCATCGAACGTGTTTTCGGCATCGGAATATTTGATCCCACGATTGGTGGTGACCCACTTCTGTTCCAACACCTTTTCTGGTTCTACTCGCACCCTGCTGTTTACATCATGATCCTTCCCGGTATGGGAATTATCAGCGAAGTGCTGACCTGCTTTAGCCGAAAGAATATATTCGGTTATCAAGCAGTTGCCTGGTCGAGCATGGGCATTGCCGTGGTCGGCTTCCTGTTGTGGGCACACCACATGTTCGTTGCCGGGATCAGCTTCTATTCGGCCCTACTCTTCAGTTTCCTCAGCATGCTTGTGGCAGTCCCCTCGGCGATCAAAGTCTTTAACTGGACGGCAACATTATACCGTGGCAGCATCAGCTTCCAAACCCCGATGATTTTCGCCTTAGGGTTTGTAGTCCTTTTCACGATCGGCGGCTTAACTGGACTATTCCTGGCCACACTGGGCACTGACATCCACTTACATGACACCTATTTCGTGGTTGCCCACTTCCACTTCGTTATGGTCGGTGGTATGGTGCTCGCCTACTTTGCTGGGCTGCACTACTGGTGGCCTAAGATGACCGGCAGAATGTACTCTGATTGGTGGAGCCGACTCGCTGCGTGCATTATTATTGTCGGCTTCTTCCTGACATTTATTCCGCAGTTTGTGATCGGGTATCACGGAATGCCGCGCCGTTACCCTAATTACCCACCTGAGTTCCAGATCTATAACATTATGTCAACGGCAGGCGCTTCCATCCTCGGGTTAGGCTATCTATTGCCGGCCTTCTACCTCACGCTCTCACTTTTCTTCGGCAAAAAGGCCCCAGCAAACCCTTGGGCGGCTACCGGACTTGAATGGCAGACTGCGAGCCCTCCTCCTGTTCACAATTTTGAGCGCACTCCCGTTGTCGTATGTGGTCCGTATGAATATGCAATCGGCGCTGATCAAATGGGGCGAGCCTTGCCCGAGGCTTACGATATGGTCGATGAGTTAGCAAGCGGAAAACGGTATAATGAAACTGTCACAAATAAGGAGACAGCAGTTGTCGGCTAGCACTCACACCGCGGCACTCAAACATCACTTCGAGGACCTCGAACAGCAGCATTCCTCGGAACGGCTCGGAATGTGGATGTTCCTGGCCACCGAGGTGCTGTTCTTCGGTGGTCTCTTCGGAGCGTATACCTGTTACCGGTTGTGGTATCCGGCCGAGTTTGAGTATGCCAGTTCGTTTATGAATTTGAAGTACGCGGCGATCAATACTTGTTTGTTGATCACCAGCAGCCTCACGATGACTCTGGCGATTCGTTCGGCGCGACTCGGTGACCGCCAGGGTATTTATCAAAATCTGTTACTTACATTTGCCCTTGGTGCCGCTTTTTTGGTCATTAAGGGATTTGAGTATGCTCATGACTTTCACGAAAACATCCTTCCGGGCACTTCATCTTTCGGTGGTGAAATCAAGAAGGGTGCGGAGTCACTCGGTCTTGATACCGGTAAGGTCAGATTGTTTTTGTGTTTCTACTACACGATGACGGGAATACACGGCATCCACATTTTAGTCGGTTTGGGCTGTATTCTCTGGCTTGTCCTAGAGAATTACAGGGGTAAGCTACCGCCGGCAAACTACTCTACCGTGGAAGTCGTCAGCTTGTACTGGCACCTTGTCGATGTCATCTGGCTCTTTCTCATGCCATTACTTTACCTGGCGGGTGCTCATATTCATCATGCTCACTGACTCAACGTGAGGCATTGATGCGATAAACCCATTGGTATCTTCATCAGATCAGTATTTTTAAACGAACTGCTTCAGTGTGGAGTTCATGAGAATGGCGGACATGCAGCCTGGTAAAACCGCTGACGATTTTGCTCGGGACGCCGATCGGCCCGGCCAACTTTACCTCGTTTGGCTGATTGTCCTCGGCCTAGCTCTTGCCAATATCGGCCTCTCCACTCTGGAACTCGGGCGGTATGCCCTCGTCCTACAGCTTGCCATAGCCACCGTGCAGGCGACTCTCGTGTGTTACCACTTCATGCACCTGAAACAAGGTGATAAGGTTGTTATTCTTACAGCCCTGGCGTCGGTTTTCTGGGTAGGAATACTCTTTGTCCTCTTTATGGCTGATTACATGACCCGACACCTGGTCATTGACTGACCTCCTATTCGGCCGGGTTGGGCATTTTCCGGGGGGTTGCCGACCGTGAAAATTCGGAGCGGTTTTAGGGCAGTCCTCGTGATTAATTTCCTGACAACCTTGGCATGGGGCTGTGGCTCAGTCCCGGATTACCCGCCGAACCTCTCCTTTCCGTCCCGTTCAGACCGTCTGGTTCTTAAGACCCCAGAAACTTCCCCGCCGTCGCTCGATGAGCCAGGGAAGATGGACGCAGGTATTGCTCGGGTTGATTCCTTCGGAGGTGAGACGGTCCTACCGATAACACTGTCAACAGACCTACGCGCTGCAATCGACCAGTTTCTCATCGACGTATTCGGGACACCGGCCGCTCCCAAAATCCAAGGAGAACCTACTGCCGAGAGATTAGGTCTTAACTCCACTGATCTGGCTGAAGGTAGCAAACTTTATCGCAAGCATTGTCTCCAGTGCCACAACATGAGTGGCGACGCTCGTGGCACGGCCGGGCAGTTCGTGATTCCGTTTCCGCGAGACTTTCGTCAGGGTCAGTTCAAGTTCGTCACGACAGAAGGCTATGGAAAGCCGCGTCGTTCGGACATCTTGAGGACATTGGCAGAAGGGTTGAAAGGAACCCAAATGCCCGCGTTCGGTCTCCTGACAGAAACCAAACGCGATCTGCTTGCCCGTTATGTCACATATCTGTCGATCCGAGGACAGGTCGAGTTCGAGTGTCTGGTTGCGGTCGCCCGTGGCGAATTGAATTCGATCGAGTTAGTAGACTCTTTCGGTCGCGGTAGACTCGCCACGATTCTGGGGCAGTGGGAGCAGGCCGAGCTTAGCGCGGTCTATCCCGGCGCGATGACAGAGCCTGACGACGGTGAACCAGGTAGTCCGACCCATGCCGAGGCCGTTCGTCGTGGTCACGCCCTATTCACGGCCAAAACGGAGAACTCGTGCATCTCCTGTCATGCTGATTACGGTCGCAGGCCGGTGTTGCGGTTTGATATCTGGGGGACCGTAGCGAAACCAGCCGATTTTCACGAGCCGAACCTGAAGGGAGGAACGAAACCCGAGCAGGTGTTCCACCGCATTCGTGGGGGCATTCCTGCCGTCGGCATGCCGGCTCACCCGCACCTGACGGACCGGCAAATCTGGGATTTGGTCCGCTTCATCCGTGCCGCCCCTTACCCGGTCCAACTTCCCGAAGATGTCCGTGCTGTCGTCTATCCGAATCCTTAAACTTTAGACCCCTTCGGAAGTCGCCGCAACTCGCCCGAGTGATGCGCTTCATTGAACCGACTACAATGCTTGCCAGCACCATCCATCCTCGCACCGTCCCCCTTTGGGTCCATATCTGGTCGGTCGCGTCGTTCATTGCGACTTTGACACTGCTGGCTCTTGGACAACTCGTCACGAGCTTCCGGGCTGGCATGGCCGACCCCGTTTGGCCTACTGAGCCGTGGTATCTGCTCGACAACTACAAACTCGATTTCGGTTACCTGATCGAACACACACACCGCATCATGGGCTTCGTGGTCGGGCTGCTCGTCTCGGTACTCACCTTGAGTATCTGGTGGAACCATCCGCAGCCCATCACACGCTGGCTCGGGTCAGCGGCGATCGTGGTCATGCTCCTGGGATACGGTGACTTCCACCGGGGGCTTATGGCCCAACGTGGTCTTTCCACAGCGGACGTCGAGTTACCTCTCGCTGCCGCAGGTGCGACCGCTTTCGGCTTCCTGGTCGCGCTCGGGATCGGCTTCTTTGGACTCATGTCAGGCACGCCCGGCTCGGGCCTTCGCATCCTTGCTTTGCTCGGCCTCGCCGCCGTCATGACTCAGGGTTTACTCGGCGGGTTTCGCGTCATGTTGCACGAACTCGTCGGGACGGACCTGGCCGCCGTGCATGGCACCTTCGCACAACTCGTCTTTGGCTTACTCGCCTCGCTAGTGGTCCTAACCCGTTCTCCGACATATGCTGTCCCGAACGGCGGACCGGGCGGTATGATGTCGCCTGGTCTTTTGAGTGCCTCGGTCGGACTTGTGGCCCTGCTGTACATTCAGGTGGCCTGGGGGGCCGTGGTCCGGCATGAACCGACTCCGCTCGCGCTGCGGATGCACTTTCTGACCGCCTTCCTGGCCACCGGGGCCTTGGTCTGGGTCCTTCGTGGCATTTGGGCCGATGGCGAAAGCAAGACCTCTCTCGGCAGCTTGCCCGTGGTCCTGCTGGCCTTCCTGGCGGTGCAACTGATTCTTGGTGTTGAAGCCTGGATGGAAAAGTTCGGTGCCTATACTCTGCCGGAGTTGGTTCCGATCACGGTATGGAACGCGGCGGTCCGCACCCTTCATGCCCTGGTCGGTAGCGGACTGATCGCCGCGGCCGTGATGACCGCGGTTCGACTCCGACGAGCGACCGGGGCGAGGCACGGCCCGTTCATCGGCCTCGAGGGTCAGACGTGATGAAGGCGACGTGGGCCGGCGAAGCGGATACCCTGCGTCCACTCGCGGCGGCCCCGTCGTGGCGGGCGCAGCCGCGGGTCTTGTTCCGGCTGATGGATTATTGGAAACTCACTAAGCCGCGGATCGCGGTGATGGCACTGTTCACCGTCGCGGCCGGCTACTGGCTCGGGGCCGGTCTGAGTGCTTCACCACGGGTTCTTGTGAATACGCTGATCGGGGCCGGACTCCTGGCCGCCGGGGGAAGCGCCCTCAACCAGCTCTTCGAGCGAGCGATCGACGCCCGGATGTGGCGCACCCGGAATCGGCCGCTGCCTGCCGGTCGGGTCACACCGCAGGAAGTGGCCATCTTCGGGGCCGTGCTGTGCGGGGTCGGCTCGGCTTACCTGACGGCGACGGTCCCCGCCCCTGCCGCCCTCGTCGCGACCCTCACCGCGGCCTGTTACGTTCTCATCTACACACCGCTGAAGACACGCACGGTGTGGAATACCGTGGTCGGGGCCGTGCCCGGTGCCTTGCCGCCGGTCATCGGCTGGTGTGCCGCCCGGGGTCACACCGACCTGGCGGGTGCAGCGGTGCTGTTTCTGGTCTTGTTCTTCTGGCAGGTCCCACACTTCCTGGCCATCGCCTGGATGTTCCGTGACGATTATGCCCGCGGGGGGCTACGCATGTTGCCCGGTATGGACCCGAGCGGGAGCAAGACTGCCGCGGTCATGGTGGTGACCACGACGGCACTCGTTCCGCTCGGCTTTCTCGCGATGGCGAGCGGACTGGCCGGTTGGGTGTCGGCCGTCGGTGTGGCCGTGTTCGGTTGCCTTTTCCTTCGCAAGGCCCTGGCGTTCGCCCGCGCTCGTACCGATGCCCACGCCCGTGCCGTGCTGCGTGGCTCGCTCTTCTACCTCCCCGGCGTCTTCTCCTTGTTCCTGCTCGAATCGCTCCTGCTCCGGTAGTGTTCTCATGTGGCGACTCGGCTCGCTCTTACTGCTCGCGCTACTGACCGGGTGTGGTGCCACACGGCGCGAAGTGACGCCCGCGGATAACGCCGACCCGGTGCTCGATTATCCCGTCGGTCCGTTCGCCCTGACCGAGCGCAGTGGCCGCACCGTGACCGATCGCGACCTTCACGGCACGGTCTGGATCGCCTCCTTCGTCTTCACACGCTGCACCGGCCCGTGCCCGGCCGTCAGCGCTACGGTCGCCCGGCTCCAGACCGAACTGAAGGATTACCCCGGTGTGAAACTCGTGACCTTCACCGTCGATCCGAAACACGACGACCTGACCAAACTCCGAGAGTATGCCCGTAGCCGCAATGCCGATCCCGAGCGTTGGCTCTTCCTGACCGGTGACGAGGCAACGATCCATGCCATCCTCCGGGACCAGTTCAAGCAGGCCGTCGCCCGCAACGACGACCCGGCGGCCGGCCCGGGAGACGCATTTGAGCACAGCACCCGCCTGGTTCTGGTCGACAAAAACGGCGTCATCCGCGGGACCTATCCGGGGCTGCCGGATGACCGTCAACCTGACGGCGATCGCGCCTTCGAGACGGACCTGAACCGCCTGAAAAAGCGGGCACTGGAACTGCTCCAGGAATAGACAGCCGGGGGTAAACTCATAGGTCATCCACCCCCGAGCGAGGTAAGAGCGATGTCTGACGCATTTTTCCGTCTCGACGGCCGAGTGGCGGTGGTGACCGGAGGGGGTCAGGGGATCGGCGAGGCGATCTGTCGCAGGCTGGCTGCCGCCGGGGCGCGAGTCGGGGTCTTCGACATCCACGCCGAGAACGCCCACCGGGTGGCACGGGAGGTCGGGGGCGTGCCGATGGTCGGGGACCTGACCCGGGAAGCCGACCTCGACCGCGTCTTCGCCGAGATCACCACGGCGGCCGGTCCCGTCGATATCCTGGTGAATAACGCCGGGGTCGCCAGTCGCAAGGGCCGCGATGTGCCGCTCTGGGAGTCGGTCCGCGAAGACTGGGAGTACGTGTTCAACATCAACGTGATCGGACTGGTGCTGTGCTGCAAGGCCGTCTTACCAACGATGATCGAGCGGCGCTACGGCCGTATCGTGAACATCGCGAGCATCGCCGGCAAGGAAGGTAACCCCAAGATGGCTCCCTACTCGGCGAGCAAGGCGGCCGTGATCGCCCTGACCAAGTCCCTTTCCAAAGAACTCGTCGGCAAGGGAGACATCTGCGTGAACAGCGTCTCCCCGGCGGTGATCCAGACTCCGATCCTCGATCAGCTCAACCAGGAGCAGATCAACATGATGCTGTCGAAGATCCCGCTCGGTCGCACCGGCAAGCCGGAGGAAGTGGCGGCACTGGTGCATTTCTTGTGTAGTGCCGAATGCAGCTTCACGACCGGCTTTTGCTTCGACATCAGCGGCGGACGCGCCACTTATTGACGACTGTCGACGACAGGCGGCTTACCAGCTTGCATGCCGAGACGGGTACGGTGCCTCGGAGCGGTTCGTCGGCTGCCGATCGTCCACTCCGGTGTGGCTCGCTCGCACCCGTGTGAGCGGAGGCGATCACTGGCCGCAGCTGCAGCCGGAGGTCACGCCAGAGCTTTTGCAGCCGGAGAGGCCCGCGACGGTGACGACCGCGAGGAGCAGGCCGAGGAGAATCTTCCGCATGGTTCGTCCTTCCTTGGGGGTTGGAAAAAACACGTCCCACTCCGGGACGCCGAGGTGAGTATCGACCGGAGCGGCCGCCCGCCCGAGAAAGTTTCGTCACAGCGGAGGGAACCCTGCCTAGCCGGATCGCGTCGTGACGAGAGGATCGGTTGTAAGGAGGTGAAAATCGGTCTTCCGTTCCGTTATCACCACGATCGACCGAGCACAGCCACACTCAGCTCGGTTTCTTGAACAGGTCGAGGAAACGGTCTTCGTACTGTTTGAACCAACCGAGGCGGTCGAGTTCACGCTTCAACTCGAAGGCCTTGGACCGGTCGGTGGCGGCGAGCCGGAACAGTTCCTCGATCTGCTCACGCTCGGCCGAGTTGGCCGGCTCCTCCGGCGGTTCGGATGTCTGATAGTCGGGTGATTCCGACGGCTCGTCGCCCTCTGACGGTTCGTCTTCCGAACCGGAGGTGGGGTTGAACTGCTCGGTGACGCGGGCGAGCAGTTCGCTGAGCTGATCTTCGACGAGTCGGGCCTGCTCCTCGAGTTCCTCCAGGTCGATGCGGACGCCGGACAGGGCGCTGAACTGCTCCAGGATCACCAGGGAAGCCCGGGGGAACGGGGCCTGGGCGAAGACATGGGGCATTTCGCCCAAAAGACAGGTTCCCCGCAGCCCGGCCTGGGCCGCGGCCGCGAGCAAAACGCCGTTCAGGCCGCCGATCTGTCCGCCCTCGATCAGCTCCAGGTCCAGGCCACGCAGCTCTGCGACCCCTTGGGCGTCCGTGGCCGCACCGAACACACGGGAGCGGTCCTTGGGTGCCATGCGAGTGGCCATCGCGGCGAAGGTGAAGACACGTTCGACACCCAGCTCCCGGGCGAAGGCGATCACCTGACGGCAGAAGGCGAAGCGGCCGAGTGGGGGCTGGGCCTCGCCCAGGAAGACGACGAGGTCGTGCCGCTTGGCCGGGTCGTGCCAGACAAAAAAGCGGTTGCGGGGCTTGCGCACCGGAAGGATCAACCCGTCTTTGACCTCGATCTGGTCGACATCGAACAGGTCGCCGGCCTCGAACTCCGCGACGGCCGACATGCCGAGCTTCGAGAGCAGGTAGATACCGGCGTTCAAGGCGACGTGACCCATGCCCGGCCAGACCGCGATCAGCCAGGGGTGGTTCAACTTGGAAACCTCAGCCACTGTAGGACTCCTCTGAGACTGTGGAGGATCGGTTCGTCGCTTCTGAACTGCAAGGCCGCCCTATCGCATGATACGCAGCACAAGCCGGGGATCGCGAGCCGGAATCCGGCCGGGGGCCGCTCGTCCTTACCCTTGAACCGGCGGAAGCCTATTGACATCATGGCCTTGCTCAGTCGTGCGGGCCGACCGTCCGGGGTGGCAGAACTCAGTCGCCGGGTAACCGCTTCTCGCCAGCGCACGGCATGCGCGAACCTCCGGTCAAGGAAAAAGGAAGACCCGGCGGAAAAGAACCCGCCGTGTGAACGGCACCGGGAGGCACGACGCAGCAGGCAGGTTCGGGACGAACCGGCTCCTGGCGGCGGGGGCGGCTCCGACGGCGGTAGGGGATCAGCACGGAGATTAAGCAGTTACAGGTTGAGAAGGCTCGTGATGCCGGCCGTGGCGACAGAAGCCCCACGGCCCGGACCCAAACGGATACTCGGCTCATGACCCCACGCGAGTTCGCGATCGATGTGGTCCGCCGGCTCCAAAATGCCGGGTTCACGGCGGTGTGGGCGGGCGGCTGCGTGCGGGACGAACTGCTCGGCTTGCAACCCCTCGATTACGATGTCGCCACCAATGCCGAGCCGAAAGACCTCAGGCCCTTGTTCCCACGACGGAACGAGATCGGGGCACACTTCGGGGTCGTGCAAGTCATCGGTCCCCGCGGCGACGATGGCAAGTGGCTGACCATCGAGGTCGCCACCTTCCGCCTCGACGGGCCTTATGGCGACGGCGGTCGCTGTCCGGATTGGGTCCGGTTCTGTAACCCGCTCGAGGATGCCAAGCGACGTGACTTCACCATCAACGGCATGTTCTACGACCCCATCAAAGGGGAACTCATCGACTACGTCGGCGGTCGGGCCGACCTCGAAGCTCGGATCCTGCGGGCGATCGGCAATCCCGAACACCGCTTCGCCGAGGACAAGCTCCGCATCCTCCGGGCCGTCAGGATGGCTGCCCGCTTCGACCTCGCCATCGACCCCGACACGCTCACGGCGGCCCAGCAGATGGCCCCGCAGATCACGGTCGTTTCCGCCGAGCGCATCGCGGACGAACTCCGCAAGCTCCTCACGCACCGGAACCGCGCGCGGGGCCTGCGTCTGCTCCGCTCCTTCGGTTTGATCGAACCGATACTGCCCGAACTGCTGCCCAGCTTCAACCTGCCCCAGGGTCGGCCCGAAGCACCGAGCGGAACCCTGTGGGACCACACCGTCCGGGTCGTCGAGGAGTTGGGTGAGACGGCGTCGTTCACGCTCGCGTTCGGGGCCATCCTGCACGACGTGGCCAAGCCGGTCGTCTGGGCCCGCGAAGGGGACCGGTACACCTTCCACGGTCACGAACACGTCGGAAAGCGCATGGCCGAGGGCATCGCCGATCGACTCCGCTTGTCGAACGCGGAGAAGCAGCGGATCGCCTGGCTGGTGGAAAAGCACATGTATCTGGCCGACGCGCCGGTGATGCGGCTGAGCAAGTTGAAGGCGATCCTGGTTCACCCCGGGATCGCGGAACTGCTCGCCCTCCATCGGGCCGACGCGATCGCCAGTGGTCGGAGTTTACAGCACGTCGAGTTCTGTGAACGGCTGCTCCGCGAGTTACCCCCGGAGGAATTGAACCCGCCGGCGGCCGTGACCGGTGACGACCTGATCGCCCTGGGTCTGAAACCCGGAGGCGAGTTCAAGCGGCTTCTGACCGCGGTGCGGGAAGCCCAGCTCGAGGGCCGGGTTCGCTCGAAAGAGCAGGGGCTGGAACTGGTCCGCGAACTGCTGCGTTCGCCAGCCGGACCCGGGCCTGAAAGAGTTGAGGACTGACCGCCCCGGGCGACCGGGCGAGGAGCACATGCGACCACCAGAACCGCAGGAGCCGTGCGGCGATCCGCGGGATCTCGCGCGCGGAGACTTTACTCTGCCCCCCGGCCCGCGGTCGGTGTGACACCGGCACCTCGGTCACGGGCAGGCCGAGCAGCCGGGCCCGGGTCATCATCTCGGTGTTCACAAAGAACCCCCGCGACTCGGGTAATAAGTCGGTCAGCGCCTCACGACGGAAGACCTTCAGGGCACAATCCACATCGCGGACCCGCGTGCCGAGCAGCAGCCGCGCCAGCCAGTTGTAGCCCTGGGAATAGAATCGCCGTGCCCAGGTGTCTTTGCGGTTGACTCGGTAGCCCACCACGACCGGAAAGCGGTTCGTGAGTGCGGCGAGTCGGGGCAGTTCCCTTAGATCGAACTGGCAGTCGGCGTCGGTGAAGGCGACGAGAGGGAAGCGTGCGGCCTCGAAGCCGGTGCGGAGAGCGGCCCCGTAACCACAGTTCTTGGTGTGCCGAAGTAGTCGGGTCCACCGTCGGCCCGGCAACAGTCTCTCGACCTCGGCCGCGGTGCCGTCGTGGCTGCCGTCATCGATCACGAGGACCTCGAAGTCCGGGAAACGTCCTCGTAACGAATCCTCGGCCTCGGTCACAGCACGGGCGATGACCGGGGCTTCGTTGTACGCCGGGATGATCAGACTGATCGCTTCCATGCGAACTACCAACCCGTTCGAGGAGGCGTTCTCGAGGAGGCGTCCTGGGGGCGTCGCTCGGTAACGCGCGGCCGACGGTAGCACGCACCAGAATCCGGGTAAAGTCGAACCCGCCGCCTGTGCTGGCCGGCCGGCCGGGGTATCCACGTCTCGAAAGCATTACTGAGACAGAATCTCAGCGAAATAGCACTTGTCTGATACGATTAACCGGCTACAAATAGGATAGAACTGGTACGGTTTACCCGGGGAGCGGAGGGCCGAGCGTGACGCTACTGAGCCGCAAAGCCGACTATGCCCTCCTGATCCTGTCGTACTTGCACGAGAGGACCGGAACGGCCCGGGCGATCGCCGAGAAGTTCGCCCTCAGCCGCTCGTTCGTGGCCAACATCCTGAAGGAACTGAATCACCGGGGTTTCGTGGAAAGCCATCGGGGAGTGAAGGGGGGCTATACGCTGGCCCGACCGGCGGACACGATCACCTTGGCGGAGTTGCTCGAGTCGATCGAGGACGGCTTTCGCCTGACGGTGTGCAACACCCCGCTTTCGGGGCGTAACGGTACCGGCACCGGGCATTCGACCTGTGAGCACGCCGGCACCTGCACCCTCAAGGCACCGATCGCCCTGGTTCACCAGCGATTGCTCGAAGTACTGCACGGGATCACTCTCGCGGACTTGTTCGAACCCGCAAGACTGACGGCAGCCCGGCCGGCCGACCCGGCCCACCCGGTGCTGAACTTGACGGTGTTATCCGGGGCCTGATCCGTTCGGTGCGCCACAGGTAAGCCGGAATCTCGATCCACCCGGGAAACGCCTACTCTCATTCTGGAGTCCGGAACGATGTCGGTCCAAACGCCGATTTACATGGATAACAATTCGACGACCCGAACCGACCCGCGGGTGGTCGAGGCGATGCTGCCGTACTTCACGGAGAAGTTCGGCAACGCCGCCAGCCGTAACCACGTCTTCGGATGGGAGGCCGAAGCCGCCGTCGAAGAGGCGCGTGAGCGGATCGCCAACCTGATCGGTGCCACTGCCAAGGAGGTGATCTTCACTAGCGGTGCCACCGAGAGCACCAACCTGGCGATCAAGGGCGTCGCCGCGATGTACAAGAGGAAGGGGAACCACATCATCACCCAGGTGACCGAGCACAAGGCCACGCTCGACACCTGTAAACGCCTCGAACGTGACGGCTACCAGGTGACTTACCTGCCGGTCGATCGGTACGGCCGGGTCCACCCCGACCAGGTCCGCGAGGCGATCACCGACAAGACGATCCTGGTTTCGGTCATGGCCGCCAACAACGAGATCGGCACCCTCCAGCCGATCCGGGCGATCGGTCGGCTCTGCAAGGAAAAGGGCGTCCTCTTCCACACCGACGCGGTGCAGGCCGTCGGCAAGGTTCCCCTCGATGTCGAGGACATGGGGATCGACCTGTTGAGTATGACGGCCCACAAGCTGTACGGGCCGAAGGGCGTCGGGGCGCTTTACGTCCGCAAGAAGGACCCGCGGGTCCGCCTCGAACCTCAGATCGACGGCGGCGGCCACGAACGGGGCATGCGTTCCGGTACCCTGCCCGTGCCGCTGATCGTCGGCTTCGGCGTCGCCTGCGAGATCGCCCGGCGTGAAATGCCCGAGGAGAGTGAGCGCACGCTGCGGCTCCGGGAGCGGCTCCGCCAGGGCATCATGGAGCAGTTGCCGGATACCTACCTCAACGGCCACCCCACGGAACGGCTGCCGGGTAACGCCAACATCAGCTTCGCCTACGTCGAAGGCGAGGGACTCATGATGGGTATCAAGGACGTCGCCGTGTCCAGCGGCTCGGCCTGCACCAGTGCGAGCCTCGAACCGAGCTATGTCTTGCGTGCCCTCGGCGTGGGGGACGAACTCGCCCACAGCAGCATCCGCTTCGGGATCGGACGGTTCAACACCGAGGCCGAGGTCGATTACGTCATCGACTTGGTGGTTCGCGAAGTGAACCGTCTGCGGGCCATGTCCCCGCTTTACGAGATGGTTCAGCAGGGCGTGGACCTGAAAAAGATCGAGTGGGCGCACCACTGAGGTGTGACGCGCTCCGACACCGTGCGGGGATACAACGTGCCGCTGTACACTGCCGCGCGGCCCACGCGCGATCCGATCGGTGTACAGCGCCGGTCATCACCCGTCCGTCCGGGTGATGACCGACCAGAACACCCCCGATGCCCTCGGGGATAACTGCCGGAGGAAACCATGCCATATAGTGAAAAGATACTCGACCACTATAACAATCCGCGGAACGTTGGCAGCTTCGATGCCTCCGACCCGAACGTCGGCACCGGTCTGGTCGGGGCACCGGAGTGCGGCGACGTGATGAAGCTGCAGATCAAGGTGAACCCCGACACCGGCGTGATCGAGGACGCCAGGTTCAAGACGTTCGGCTGTGGCTCAGCCATCGCCTCCAGTAGCCTGGCCACCGAATGGCTCAAAGGCAAGACGGTCGAGCAGGCGATGGGCATCAAGAACACGGCGATCGTCGAGGAACTCGCCCTGCCCCCGGTTAAGGTCCACTGCTCCGTGCTGGCGGAAGATGCCATCAAGGCCGCCATCGCCAACTACCAGCAGAAGCAGGAGTCCTTGGCCAAGTCGCCCCAGCAGCCCTAGGCCGTCGGGGCGTGAGACCCCCCCGGTGTAAGACGCTATTTGTGTGGGCGTGGTATACCCATCAACCCCGGTCAAACCAAACCTTGTTAGGAGTTGCGATGTCTGCCGTAATCACTCCGGAGACCCAGAAACTTGGCACCAAGGACACCCTCCCACCCCCGTCCATCACCGTCACGGAGAAGGCGGCCGCGGAGGTCAAGAGGTACATTGCCGACATGGCGGCCCGAGGCGAGATCGAGGCGGGGACCAAGCTCTATCTGCGCGTCCGTGTCCAAGGCGGTGGGTGCAGTGGCTTCCAGAACAAACTCGACCTCGACGCCAAGTACGACGAAAAGACCGACCACAAGATGGAATTCCACGGCATCGAAGTCGTGGTGGACAAACGGTCGATGTTATACCTCACCGGTGCGGTGGTTGATTTCCACGACGACCTGAACAAGCGCGGCTTCACGATCACCAATCCCAATGCCAAGGGCACCTGCGGCTGTGGCAGTTCCTACAGCATGTGATGCCACTGATATGTGATGTCGCTGATCTGAGGCACGTGATGCCACATGTGGTGAGTGAGATGCATAACACAATTATGTGTCTCATGAGGCACATGATGCCGTGACCAGGCGGACGGCCCTTCTGAATCTGAGGCCGTCCGCCCCGCACACAGACCCATGACCGATCATTTCCAACGGCTCGGTGTTCCGAGAACTTTCGACATTAACCCCGAGAGCCTCGAACGGGCCTACTTGGCCCGCTCACGCGCCGTCCACCCGGACTTCCATACCACGAGTTCCGACGCCGAACTGGCCGCGAGTGTGGAGCTCTCCGCCGCCCTGAATGAAGCTTACAACACCCTTCGCGATCCGTTTACCCGTGCCGAGTACCTCCTGTCCCTACTCGGCGGCCCCTCGGCTAACGAGCAACGTCAGATGCCGGGCGACTTTCTCGCCCAAATGCTCGAAGCGCGTGAACGGCTCGAGCAAGCCCGCGCCGACCCACTAGCACGGGCCGCACTCGAAAACGAATTCACCCGACAGTATGATGAACTCTTGGGACGAGCCGCGGATGATTTTAAGCGGGTCGAGGGCGCACCCGACGCAACTGAGGTCCTGCTCCGTATCCGGGCCACGCTTAATGCCGCGAAATATGTTCGCGGACTGCTCCGCGACCTTCGAGACTGATCGAGCGAAAGGACGGCCTTACATGTACGACCCGGCGAATGTACAGAAGCTCAAGCAACTGCGGAGTCTGGCACCGGAGCCAATGGCCGCCTTCGAGTCCTTCAACGCGGCCGTCTTTCGGGACGGGGCGTTGTCACTCAAGGTTAAGGAGTTGATCGCCGTGGCGGTCGCCGTGACGACCCAGTGTCCGTACTGTATTGATGTCCATGTTAAGAAAGCTAAGGCGGCGGGGGCGACCGACGCGGAGTTGGCCGAGGCAACCCTCGTTTCAGCCGCCCTGCGTGCCGGTGGCTCCGTTACCCATGCCACCCACATACTCGGTTAGATCGGCCGGAGATAGTTAACCTACCGATTCTCGGCTAGACTGATGTCTTGAAGTGGGGCGTGTAACTCAGTGGTCAGAGTGCCTCCCTTACAAGGAGGAAGTCGGGGGTTCGAGTCCCTCCACGCCCACTCAATTCTTTCCCCTCGGCACCTCGGGCGGGTAGCTCCATTCGTCACTATCCTTAACGCCGCCAGACCCGCCGTGAATGTCACCATTCTAACCGCGAAATGAAGGGTGATTCGTCATCCGGGAAAATGTCATGAACGTGCCGCTCGCGGGCTGTTGCAGGGTAGCGTCAGGGTTACCTTCCGTCGGCCGCATTGAGTCGCCCGCAAGGATGATCTGACAATAACTACCTTCCCTCTCGTTGCCTCTTCGCTTCGTTGGCCTTCCCTTCGATCTCGAAATAGTGGCCAATGACCGAAGTCCACATGCCGAGTTCATCCCACGGCTTCACCGTCACTCCGCCGATGATCAGGCCCGACATCTCATCGGTGCTACCCTCTCCCCAAGTGATGAGCTGGGGAGGATTGTTCGGGTTGCGTGGATTATCTGCTGTGTTATCCCAAGTGAACTCGGCCCTCACAACAGTTCCCTTGGGCAAGACGAACGGATTTTTGTAAGTGTAGGTATCTTGCCAGTTGAAGTCCCAATCGGGGATGTGCAATAACTCCCGCCTTCGGCCGTCCGGCAGTTCGGCCCACGCTCTAACTTCTTTACCAATCATGTGCATGTGGGCCCAGATGTCACGGACCTCGAAATCGACCGGTAGCTTGAACGAATCAGCGCGCCGGAATGACTTCTCACCCGGCTTTATGTATACATCATTGTTGGCTAGCACGATGATACAGGGGTTCCGTTTCGGTTTCTTATCTGTGAAATACAGGCCGATTTGTGGCTGATCGGTTTCTTCCTTGCCCGTCGGGTGATAATGCATTTGAAGAACAATGTCGATGCCTTTGCCGATGGTGTAGCCTCGGTCGTCGGTGTGGTCGATTCTAGTGACGACACCGGGGGCGTAACCGGGTAAGAAGCCTCGGGGAATGAATCCCGGTCCGCCGAAGTTTGGGTAGTGATCGCCTCCGTGCGCCTTGGCGAGTTTGCGGGCCGTCCCGCTGACATCGAGGATCGGCACGCCATGATGCGCGACGCGCCGATTGCTCGGGAGAACCTGGCACGCTTTGATGTACTTCTCGTCTTGTAAATCCAGTGGCAAGACGAAGTGTACATATGTGTCTGGTCCTTCGGCCGGGATCGTGAACGGCTTGGAAACCTTCAAGATGAGGTCGGGCGGACCGAGGTGCCAACCTTCGGGAAAGGTGGGTCGGGGCGGCAGGTCCTCGGCCGCGCCTTCGGGGGCACCCCCCTCGGCCCACTTCTTGAGTATGGCGATCTGTTGCACGGTGAGGTTGCGGGCGTTCTTGAAGACGCCGTGCCCCGCGGCCGGCTTCCACGGCGGCATGATCTTCTTCTCGATGATGCGGGCGATCTGCCGAGCCCGCTTGCGGGCGTCCTCGTAGGTGAGCAGAGGGAACGGCCCGACTTCGTCCGGCCGGTGGCAGGACGAACAATTCTGGAACAGGATCGGGGCCACGTCCTTGTTGAAAGTGGGGGTAGTATCATCGGCACAAACTCGACCGGTGGCGATCAGTGAGAGAGCCATGATGGGTATAATCTGTCGCATCTCACATCCTCTTGTGGATTTTGCCGGAGTAGGATGGTGTCTGCCGGTTCAAGGATCATTTGGCTTTCTTCGGGAACTCGATGTCACAGCCGATCGCGGGCACACGGGGCGTCGTCACCGGTTTACCGGCCAAAACCGCGTCCAGCGCGTTGCGCAAATCGTGGCTGGTGACTTGTTCACGGCGTATGCCAAAATCAGCGTAGCGGTTGTCAATCCGACCTAAGTACCGCAATTCCCCGTGCGGGGATAGGACGGCAGCCTCCGGCTTGACAGTCGCCCCGACCCGGCGTGCCAATGTCATCTGCGGGTCCAGTACCGCCGGGCAGCAGAAGCCGTATTCCTTCGCGTGCTTGCGCGCCTCCACACGACTTAAGTCGGCGTCGGCATAAACTACGCATATGGCCACACCCTTCGGCATGTAATCCTTGCAGATACGCACGATCTCCGGGGTATAACCATTCGAGATCGGGCAATCGTGACCGATGAAGATCAAGACGACGGCTTTGCAGTCATCGGGACCGGGGAGGGTATACTTCTCTCCTAACACATCAATGAACTCCTCTCTCCGAGGCTCGCTCACGGGCGGTTCGGCCTGTAACGCACTACTGCCACAGCAAAGGAGGATGATGAGAAATATCATAATTGCGACCCGACGACAGAATGTCATGAACGCATTCTCCGTGTATTTTCTTCGGCAAGTAGTTATACCCGAACAAATGGGCCAAGGTTTCATGCGTCAGTGAGCGGTTCGGGAAAACAAGGCCCGTTCTTCGGTCCGGCAAGAGTTTCTCCGATTCCCAATTAGCCAAGGTCATTGTTCTTACTGACCTTCTTTTGGGTACGGGCGAGGGTGCGGTCCCGGTGCCGTTCATCGGCGTCGAGTAGGCCGGCTTGGCTAACGTGTTTCGGATCACTCGTCAGGTCTGCCATCGCTAGCTTCGCCCGACACTTCGGCGCGCCGTAACTCGGCGGTCGCGGACGACGGCAACTGGCCGCGTAGGCACCGTCACCGCGCCATAGTCTGTTACCTGATCAGGCAGCCCCCCAAGCAGGTCTGATCGTCAAGCAGTGTCGACTCTGTGGCTGGCCTGAGCCGAGCAGGACCTCGAGGGGTAGGAAAGTTAACCGTTCAGTCAGAATGTTGATCTTCTCGTGTTGCAGCCAGCAACAACCGCCTGCATGGCCACGCTGCGTTGCGGGTGTATGATGGTATCTGACAGGTTCACTCCGTGACGTGCGGGGTGATGAAAAGGGAAGCCGGTGCGAATCCGGCGCAGGGCCGCTGCTGTATTCGGTCAGGGCTGTGGGCCAACCCCGCCACTGTGATTGAAGTCATGGGAAGGCCGCCCACAACCCGTTACGAGCCGTAAGCCAGAAGACCTGCCTGTCAGCTACTCATTGTTCGGTGCCTCGGACCCAGGCAGCCGGAGCGACAGAACTCCCTGTCCGGCGGTATAACTGCCGACTGTCCGTCCGCATGTCCCTGTCCGCAGGCACCTTTTCGCCCGACCCGGCGAGAAGGAGTTGACCTGTGCATCCCGAAGCTCCGCTCCGTTCGTCCTCGACATCGTGGCGACCTCGCCTCGTGGTGTTGACGGCCATGGTCCTGCTCGCGGCCTTGGCCCGGCTGGTCCCCCACCCGCCGAACTTCACGCCGGTCGGTGCAATGGCCCTGTTTGGAGGGGCGTGCGTGGCCGACCGCCGGCTGGCCTTCCTGCTTCCGTGGTCGGCACTTTTCCTGAGCGACTTGTACATCGGCCTGCACGTTCTCATCCCGGTCGTCTATGGCAGCTTCGGGGTGAACGTGCTATTCGGCCGGTGGCTCCGCTCACGCCGAACGGTCATGAACACGGCGGCCGTGACCCTCCTCGGCTCGGTGCAGTTTTTCGTCGTCACGAACTTCGCCTGCTGGCTGCTGTGGTACCCGCACACCTGGGAGGGGTTCGTGACCTGTTATGTCGTCGCTCTCCCGTTCTTTCAGAATACACTTCTCGGTGACGCGGTGTTCGCTACCGTCCTGTTCGGTTCGCTGGCCCTGGCCGAGCGGTGGTTTCCCGCGCTGCGGGAACGCACGGCCCTCGCACCCGCCTGACCCGGAGCCCCGTCGTGCGGATCGTGTCCTTGTTACCTAGTACCACCGAGATCGTCTGCGAACTCGGCCTCGGCGACGACCTCGTCGGCGTGACCCACGAGTGCGACTTCCCGCCGTTCGTGAAGTCGTTGCCGCGGGTCACGCGGACGCTCATCCCGCATGACGCCAGCAGCCGTGAGATCGACGCCCTCGTGCGGGAACGATTGAAGACGCAGCGGGCGCTGTACACGTTGGACAGGCCCGTTCTCGAACGGCTGTGGCCCGATCTGATCGTGACCCAGGCCTTGTGCGACGTGTGTGCCGTTGCCGAGGCAGAGGTGACCGCCGCCGCCTGCTCGCTGCCGGGCCGGCCGAAGGTCATCAATCTGGAACCGATGTGTCTGTCCGAAGTCTTTGAGAGCATCGGCCAGGTCGCTCACGCCGCCGGGGTCGCTGACCGGGCCCCGCGAACGATTGCGTCGCTGCACGGGCGGGTCGAGCGCGTGGCCCAAAGGACTGCATCGGTGTCGCACCGTCCCCGCGTCGTGTTGCTCGAATGGATCGACCCGCCGTTCTGTTCGGGCCACTGGTCCCCGGAGTTGGTCCGGCTGGCGGGCGGCATTGAGATGATCGGTCGTGAGGGGCAGCCGTCGCGGACCACGGCTTGGGCGGAGGTCGTCCGGGCCGATCCGGAGGTGCTGGTGATCGCCTGCTGCGGGTTCGACACCAAGCGGACGCGCCGCGACCTGTCGATCCTGTCGGGCTATCCCGGCTTCTGGGAGTTGTCGTGCGTCCGCTCGGGCCGCGTCTACCTCATGGACGGCAACGCCTACTTCAGCCGACCGGGGCCGCGGCTGGTCGACAGTCTCGAGATTCTTGCCCACGCCCTGCACCCGGACGTTCACCCGCTCCCGTCCGGCTTGCCCGCCGCCGTCCGGTTGGAGCCGAGCGAACTCGGGCTTCCAGGGGTGGTCCCGGCATGAAGCCGAGAGCGTTGCTGTCCTGGAGTTCGGGCAAGGACTCGGCCTGGGCGTTACACGTCTTGCGACAACGCCAAGACGTCGAGGTCGTCGGGCTGGTGACGACGTTCAATGAGGCGTTCGGCCGGGTCGCCATGCACGGGGTGCGACGGGAGTTGGTGCAGGCACAGGCCGAAGCCGCTGGTCTTCCGCTGTGGCCGGTGCCCCTGCCGTGGCCCTGTTCAAACGAAGAGTACGAAGCGGGGATGCGTCTACTGCTCGGACGGGCCAAGTCGGTCGGAGTGACGACGATGGCGTTCGGGGACCTGTATCTCGAAGAGATCCGGGCGTACCGAGAGAGACAACTCTGCGGAACGGGGATTGTGCCGCTCTTCCCGGTCTGGGGCACTCCGGCCGACACCCCCGCCATGGCCCGAGCGATGATCGCTAGCGGATTACGGGCCACCCTGACGTGTGTTGACCCGCGTCGGCTACCAGCCAGCTTCGCCGGTCGTGACTTCGATGCGGAACTCCTTGCCGAACTGCCGCCCGGGATCGATCCGTGTGGTGAGAACGGCGAATTCCACACCTTTTGTTACGCCGGGCCGATGTTCCACCGTCCGGTCGCGGTGCGGAAGGGCGATGTCGTCGAGCGCGACGGGTTTGTCTTCGCCGATCTGCTCCCGGAGCAAGGTCGGGATGATTACCGAACAGTCCCGGCACCATGTGAGCCTTAGCAACCCGGCTTGGCTTGGGAGCCGGGTGTACGACGCGCTTGTACGATGCGTCGGTCAGGTCGGATGGGTAAGTCTACCTGCTTATGACGCATAAGGTATCCAGCAGCTCACGGACAAACATCATCGCTTTAGTGACACGCTCTCAGGACCGGCCATGATCGACTTATGTAAGCTCCCGAGCAATTTTCCCCACGGGTCAAGCGGCCAGCGGCCAGAATCGAACAACCGCGGGGACTTGCGGCCGACTTGCACCCAGGTTCGAGCCATGTGCCGCGCCGGCACTGCCGCCGGTCTGTCCCGAGCAGCGAGGGTCTCCTCCCGATACGCGACGCCGAGCGTCTCAGCAACCCAATGCTCGTATCCGGCGATCCACTCCGCCAAGGCTCGCACCAGTTGACAGGCAACAGCCCGCTGCCGAGCGGTTTTCGGCCGGACCATCGGCACGACCTGCTCCGGGGCATGAACAGGCTGCCGAAGTTCAGCTACCAGAACTGGCTCGAAGCTGTAACGCCGGAGAAAGACACCGCCCAGACCTGGTAGACAGTACACGATTCCGAACCCCCACAACCAGATCACCCCGTCGCCGGCCACGCGACCGGTGTATGCCGAGCCGCCCCGACCCGGTTCGGGCGGGCGGTGCCGGCTCATACCGAGCTGCAATAGCAGGTTGCCCGCGGGCCGTGTAATGTCCCGACCCCAGCACCAGAGTTGCTGATCGAGTAACGCGACCGCTAGCGACCGGAGGTCGGCTCTCGAACCGGGTATGTGGGAGGGCATCTTCACCGGTAAACTTCCGGGTTGATGACTTTCAGGTCAAGTCGAGTCCGCAGCCCGAAACGGCACGGTCACACCGTTGCTCACCAATCGCTTCCCAACACCTGACCGTCCTGCGGGTTCAAGGCTCTCTGCCAGGTGACGGTACTGATGTTGGCAGAGACGAGCCGAACGCTCCCGTCGCAGAGGGCGACACTGCACCCGCTAGCGGTCATGGCCTGGGGGCGGAAGAAGTCGCAGGTCGCGAGCGTCGGCTTCGGTTGCGGCGGGAGGCCGGCCCCATAGCCGACGAAGGCGGTACCGGGAGGGTGCAGGGGGAACGGCAACGTCCAGGTGTGACCAAGCCGCCTCCACTGCGGGTTGGACTCCGGACCCGGGCACCAGCCATAATGCTCGGCCAGCATGATGGTGTTGCTCGTGCCGTCCGTGAAGCTGCTCTCCAGACGGGCGTTCCCCTCGCTGACCTGATCGCGTGTCGCCGGGGGCGGTGCCGGGTTGCCGTACCACAGGGTCGAGGCTGCCGGGTCGGGGTATGCGAACTGGCGGTTGCCGAATACTTGGAAGTTCGGCCCATAGCTCGTCCCGGCCGAGCCGGTCCCGCCGTTCGCGTTGGCGAAGTTGCCGGCCGTGATCCGACCATTCTGCAGGCTGAAATCCAGCGGACTGACGAATGACTTGATAACCATCTCCGAGACCAGCCAACTCGCCCCACGACGGATCGCCTCGCGAGCCTCATTCTCACCCTCGATGTACGGCAAGATCGTGTAGTGCCATGACTCACCCCGCATCGGGGCGGCGGGATTCGGATCGAACCGGCCCATGTTCGGGAAGCGGTTGTGGGCCGAGTGATAGTTGTGCGCGGCCAACGCGATCTGTTTCAAGTTGTTCTGGCTGGACATCCGGGCGGCCGCCTCTCGGACCTTCTGCACGGCCGGCAACAGCAGTCCGATCAAGACGGCGATGATGGCGATCACCACCAGCAACTCGATCAACGTGAAGGCACCACGCCACTTCTGCATAACTTTTTCTCCCCGGGGTGAAACAGAGTAGGACCATAGTAAACTATAACCCGAGAGCCGATTCAGCAAGAGCCTAATCTGTTCGTGGCCCGCTGCAACGGTCCGGTCGAATCCCGGGCCTGGCCATAACGGATCGTTAAAACAGATTTCTAGTCCGTGACATCCAGAAGAATGTATGCTCCAAGGTTGCTAACGGAGACGGACCGATGCCGCTGTTGCAAACTTGCCTGACCCTGCTCCGCAAGTACGGGTCGGCCGCCAGACTCGTCGTCACCGGCGTCCTCAACGTCGTCGCCCCCGGCAGCGGCCGGCTCATCGAGATGGCCGGCCAGGCCCTGGACGCCGCCAGCACCGTCGCCGACAAAGTCAGCCGGGACAACTGGGAACGCGAGATTCTCGCCCGGCTCGGCCGGAGCGAGGCGGAGTTGGACCGGCTCGGGCGGTTGCTCGACTACCTGGCCGGGCCGCTGGGCAAGGTGTACGACCAGGCCGCCGCGGCAGCCGAGTTCTTTGGTTTCTTTGGGCAACCTCTGCCAGGAGGCTGCCTGTCCTGAAGACGGGCAAGTTTCCGGTGAGGGCTTGGCGGCTGCCGAACGGCCTGAGTCCGGGAAAGCGAGACCGCCGCGGCTTTGGGGGCGGCAGATACAGTTCAATCAGAGCCCATAGATTTTCATCCAGGATCAACTTGGCTATGGCGTACCCACGGGCATGCCGGGTATCCTAACCACAATGAGAACTTAAGGTAATGTCATTTTGTTAGAAGCTCTAAAGATATAGATTTTGTGGGGAACTTTTCCCAGCGCTTACTACTCTTAACCTGAGGCTGAGTTCCACAAGTGGCCCGCGACAAACAAATGTATTGCCGGGGATTAAAACCGATGGTAAACTGCATCCTGACTTTACTTTTTTCATTATTGCTTGTTTTACCATCAGTAGTTTTGCTGGCCACTCGATCTATCGTAGCCCAAAGTCCGCAAAGTAACGAAGAAAGCTACCAAAAAGTTGCTTCACCGTTCCTGAGACAATATTGCCTAAAGTGTCATGGAGCAGTTAAGCCCAAAGGTGATTTCCGGGTTGATGAAGCGGGCCTGCCCAACGATTTCGCCGACTTATCAACAGCCGGCAAGTGGAGAGAGGTCGTTAATGTCCTTAATAGCCACGAGATGCCACAGAAGCAGCAAAAACAACCTGCAGCAGCTGAGACGGCCCGCGTAGTAGATTGGATAACAGGTCAATTAGGCACAGCAGAGTTGGCCCGACGGGATAAAGGAATTGTTCTTCGAAGACTCAACCGCTCGGAATATCGAAACACGATACGCGATTTGGTAGGAATCGATTTCGACACGTCAATATTCCCGCAAGACACTCCTGCTGGAGGGTTTGACAACAATGGCAAGGCCCTCACGATGTCATCGCTAATGATGGAACTTTACCTTAATGCTGCTCAGAAGATTGTCAACCAAGCCTTGGTATCAGGTTCTCGGCCTGCAACAGTAAAATGGCGCTTTGAACCGAAAGTGGATCCGCTCGATGAACGACGGATCAAGATAGGAGAACATCATGCCATCCTAAATGGCGGCAACAATAAAATGGAAGGCAATTATGTAGTCATTCATCACAATGTTCCACTAAACCACTGGGAAAAAGCATTAATGCTCGAGGTTTCTGTGTACCAGTGGAGGGTACATACGCCATCCGCATCCATGCAGCGGGTCGAGTGCCAAAAAGAGAGCATGTCATATCATCAGCCAAAGCCATTCTGCAAAAGCGGTTAGATCAGCAAGTTAAAGAAGAGCCTCAAAGTAAGGATTTTCACAAAGAAATATTTGAGCAAGAGCTCAAACACTTCGAGACCGACCGGATGTATGACTACGGTCCACCACGAATCAAGCTTGTGCTGCAACTTGGACCTCAACCACATACGATAGCCGAGTTCGACGTCGACGCAGCCGTTGATCGTCCTAAAGTTTATGAATTCCACGCTCGATTCACTACTGAACCAGCTGGCATTGTGATAGACTATGCGTATGATATTCCTCGGGTACTCGAAAATTTCTGGTTGCAAGAGCGGGAAGAATTCGCGCGTCCCGAGTTACTAGTTGATTGGTTTGAAATAGAGGACCCACTTTACCCAACTTGGCCTCCACCGAGTCACACGAACATCCTCTTTGACTCGCCATTACGAGATAAAGACGAACGTGCTTACGCACACGAAGTTTTGGCCCGTTTCATGCGAAAAGCATATCGTCGACCAGTGACCCGAGAAGAGATTGATACTAAGCTTGCATTATTTAACAAGGCGAGGAAACAAAAAGACAACTTCGTTGAGGCGATTAAAACAGCGTTGGTGGCCGTTCTGATCTCACCCCATTTCCTTTACCTGGCGGAGCCATCAGACACACCCAGTCGTGCGCTAAACGATCACGAGTTAGCAGCTCGAATGTCTTACTTTCTGTGGTCATCAATGCCGGACGAAGAGTTATTCAAGCTGGCCGATGCGGGTAAGCTTAAGGATACGGACATCAGGCGAAGGCAAGTCGACCGAATGCTGGCCGATCCAAAGGCCGAGGCGTTTGTGCGTAACTTCGTCGGTCAATGGCTCGGCCTGTGAGAGGTCGGAATTAATCCGCCGGCACCGGACCTGTACCCACAATACGATCGTCATTTAGAGATATCTATCATACGGGAATCCGAAGAATTTTTCCGGACAATTCTTCAGGAGGATTTGAATGCATTAAATTTGATCAAATCAGATTTTGTAGTTATAAATGAGCGCTTAGCGCGATTCTATGGCATCCCGTGTGTACGAGGTGATCATTTCCGCAAGGTGGCGGTTCCCAAAGGCGTGCATCGCGGTGGGATCGTCACCCAAGCTTCGATCTTGACTATCACCTCCAACGGCACTCGAACCAGTCCTGTGAAGCGTGGCACATGGATTCTCAAGAACCTTCTCGGTACCGATCCAGGGCTTCCTGTTGCAAATGCCGGCGAAATCGCGCCAAAGGTTCCTGGAATCGACAAAGCAACCGTGCGTCAGCGGCTTGAAATTCATCGTCAACTAGATCAGTGTGCCCGTTGTCATAACAAGATCGACCCTCTCGGTTTCGCCCTCGAAAATTACAATGCTGCCGGTGAATGGCGTGATCAAGAAGGCTTTGGTTACAAGGGCAGAATCCAAGAAGAAGACCCGAGGATCGATGCTACTTCGGAAATGCCAGACGGAACTAAGATTAACGGTGTGATTGGTTTGCAATCGGCCCTACTTGACAAAGAAGACCTGTTTCTAAATTGCATGGCAAGTAAACTCTTTACCTATGCGCTGGGACGTGAACTCGGCTTCGCCGATCAGGAAGCGGTGCGGTCAGCAGTTACGATCATGAAGCGTGAAAAGTACACGTTACGCTCTCTCATCAAAGCAATCGTCGCTTCTGAAGTGTTTGCGACCAAGTGATAGATAGCTAGGAGAAACAAATGTCGCGAATTCTGTTATCACGACGCCATGTCCTTCGTGGCCTAGGTGCGAGTATTGCATTACCGTTACTCGATGCGATGATGCCTCGACTCGGTGCCATAAGCTCAGACTTTAAGCCGTGGCCTAAGTCGGAGATCATACAACCTCGACTCATTTGTTGCTATGTACCCAATGGTGTCAATATCTTGGAATGGATGCCTAAGAATGATGGCCCGAAGTACACACTCTCCCCGACACTAGAAACCCTTAAGAATCATCGTTCTGACTTTACCGTACTTAGTGGGCTTGGTCACCCGAACTCGCAAGGTGGTCACAGTGGGGCTGACACATGGCTCACTGCGGCGGATCTCAAGTCCAAGCCGGGTCAGGATTACACAAACTCAGTATCTGCTGATCAACTTGTCGCGATTCATCACGGCAAACAAACGCGATTTCCTTCGCTCCAGCTTTCTGACATGAGCGGCACGGGGGCAGCAGGTCATAGCCATACGCTGTCATTCGACCTTAGAGGAACGCCACTACCAGCCGAGAACTCGCCACGTCGGTTATTCGAGCGACTCTTCGTGCCTGAAAAGGCTAGTGACCGAGCCGCGATGCTGAAGCGATATTCTGAACGCCGGTCGATTCTTGACGATATTTTAAGTGAGGCAAAAACTTTAGAAAAAAGATTAGGACAATCAGATCGCAAGAAATTGGAGGAGTATCTTAACTCTGTCCGTGAAACAGAAAAGCAGATTGAGCTGATGCAGCGCTGGATAGACGTGCCGAAGCCTCAAGTGGTTGACAAGGGACTGCAGCTCGATAGCAAGCCTATGGATGCACATGATCGTTCGATGTGGCTAGACGTGATGTTAGAGCTATGCTATCTGGCGTTCATTTATCTGGCGTTCATTACAGATACGACTCGTGTGATTACTTTTGAGTGGTCTCGTGAGGCTGGAGGTTTCGGTGCTAACGGCGAGGATCACCACGAGCTGTCCCACCACGGTGGCGATGCCGGTATGCTAGCTAAACTCGCAGTCATTGATCGTTTCCACTTGAGCAAACTTGCCCGATTCCTCGATCTACTTAAGTCTACTCGCGAAGCCGATGGCACTATGCTTGACCGAACCATTGTGCTTTATGGCTCCGGGATGAATTCGGGATTGGGCGGTGAGCACTCTCCAAAGAACTTACCCACATTAGTAGCCGGAGGACACAAGCTTGGATTTAAGCATGGACAACATTTGGCGTTTAAACCAGATAAACATCCGCCTTTATCTAATCTGTTGCTGACCATAATGCAAAAAATGGGCCTGGAAGTCGATAAATTCTCCGATGCGACAGGGACACTAGCAGGTCTATCCTCTGCCTAGGTTACTCGTATATCTTCCGGATAAATGATTGAGACTAAAAATGCCGGGCGTGTGTAGGTCAAGATTTTTGCGTGGGTTAATCACGGTCCGTGTGCATAGAGTATTTCGCAGAGTTTGGCCAGAACCTTGCCCTCCCGTGCCGAGGTCACTCCCGCGGGAAGCGGTACGTTGTTGACGATAAAGGCGAATAACAACTCTTTGCCGTTCCTCGTCGTCATCGTCCCCGCTAGTGCCTTGCTTTTCAGAAGAATGCGATCATTGACGGCATCATACCAGACGAGCGTGCCGGTCTTCGCGAAGACCTTGCCTTTTGCCTGGCTATTTTCACCCACGGCGTCATAAAGGGTACCGTCGATCCCGAGTGACGGCATCGCGGCCTTGAAGGCTCCCCATTCGGGCCGTTTAGCCATGCCTTGGAGTAGTTGGACAGTAGCACGCGGGGTAACGTGGTCGGCCGCTCCCCCGCCGGCTACGCCCGAGAAAGAGACCTGCCCGACATCGACACCAAGTTCGCGAAGGACTTTCTGTTGTTCTCGTAAACCGGCCTCGGCGGTCGTATGTCCTTTTGCTGCCGCCACGAGGCAAGGCAGGGTGCTGGCATAGAGGTTATGGCTTACCTTGAGCGTTACAGTGATCACGTCACGAAACGGTGGCGAACGGAAGACACCGACCCGAGGCAACCGGCTGTAATCACTCGTGGCCGGCAATGCCACCATACCAGGGCGCAAGAGTGCCGCCTTGGCCTGCACCCCGTGACGGCGTAGCGCCTCGATGAACAGCGTTCGAGCGAAGGCGGTAGGGTCGTCAACCGGATAAATTCGGACCGTGGGACCGGAGTCAACCCCTATCGATCCACGGACCGCAAGATGATTCGGTCCGATCGGGAGAATTTGTATCGTTTTGCCTGACTTCGGCGGTCCGGTATTCACGACCGCATCGACTTGGTAATATGCCGTCTCCGGTCGCAGTTTTACTCGTGCCGGCTCGCCCGGCTTGGTTGCCGGTTCGATCACGAAGTCGATGAGATTGTCGTTCACCATGATCGGCGACACCACGTCCGGCCCGCTCCCGCTTCCCCGTGTGCGGGCGAACATCCGGTCGTCTATGATCACTTCCCCGTCGACCTGTGTGATACCTGCGTCACGAACCTGTTTGGCCAAAGAGTTGAGCGCCGCCAACGGGTCGGTGTCGGTCAATTCCGCGTCTCCGAAGCCGCTGTTCGCATAGGTGTGGTCTTTATTCGTAAAGATGGTCCTTCCGTCCTTGGTACGACCACCAAACGTCAGGTCTCCCGCCGCCACGAGGATCAGGTCGCCCCGCAGTACGCCGTTCAATTTCAACCCGCGGCTGTAAACAACCGTCTCGGTGATCGAATCTGGGCCAAGGGTAATGAGGGCGGTAGCACACGAGAAGAGTTTGGTGACCGAAGCCGGCGCGAGCATCGTATCGGGGTTACGCTGGTAGACGGTACGGCCGGTGTGGGCCTCGACGACGAGGATCCCCCAAGTGGCGTGCTTGTAGTCCGGCCCGTCAATGATGGCATTAACACGGCTAGCGAGATCATGTGACTTGGCTTCCGGCTCTGAGGCCGGACTGGGTAGCAGGATCAGAGACGTGGCGAGCACGGTGAACAGGAACGTCCGAAATCTCACGACTGACCTCCGGGATGAAAGTCACTGTGTCAGCATCGTACATGGTTCCTTGAGGACCGGCGAGTGGCTGATGTCGGACGGTTTCCGCTGAGCACCCGCCCAGCACCCGCTCAACCGCGAACTTCATGGGGCCGGGACTTCTACGGGCCGGCTCGGGTGTAGAAAGAGTGCAACGGGGAGCGTGGCCCTCGTGGGACAGAATTGGCCGGCAGAATGTGTGAAGGACTTGCTTCCCGTGAAAGCGTCTAGCCCCCAAGTCTTTGCCTCGCCTCGTCGAGAATGGCCTTGGTGGCCGTCGCACCGACCCGTGTAACCCCGATCTCACGGACCTCGAGGAGCCGGTCGAGGGTGCGTACTCCGCCCGCCGCCTTGACTTGCACCCATGCCGGGCTGTGCTCCCGCATGAGGCGGAGGTCTTCGAGGGTGGCCCCGGTCTCGGCATAGCCGGTGCTCGTTTTCACCCAGTCGGCACGGACCTCGCCGCAGATGCGACATAGTTCACGCTTGTGTTCGTCCTTGAGGTAAGCATTCTCGAAGATCACTTTCACTTTAGCCCCGTGGCGATGGGCCAGTTCAACGACGGCCCGGACGTCGTCGGCGACATAGTTCCACTCCCCGGAAAGTACCTTGCCGATGTTGACGACCATGTCGAGTTCCGTGGCCCCGTCCGCGAGGGCCAACTCACTCTCGAAGACCTTGACCCGCGTGAGGTGTCCGCCGTGGGGAAATCCGATCACGGTGCCCGTGGCGACGGTCGTTCCCGCCAACAGCTTGGCCGCCCGCCGGACGGCATAGGGCTTGATGCAGACCGAAGCGACCCCGTACTCCACGGCCAGGGCCAGGCCGCGATCGAGTTCGGCGTCCGTGAGCTGGGGTTGCAATAGTGAGTGGTCGAACATCTTGGCGAGTTCGGCGAGTGTCGGCGAGGCCACGGCTTCACTCCAAGGTTAGTTGAGGACACCTTATCGGCAGGTTTGGTCTTATTCCTTTGCGGTGACGACGACGACCGGTCTTGACCCGTTTTGCCCGCGTGGTATGTCGTGCCCCATTCCCCAAGCGTGCGGCGATCGACACCGGAGGTCATCGTGCGTCCCCGCAACCTCGCCGAGCTGGTTTGCTTATTCGTGCCGACGGTCGCGTTGGCGCAAACCGGCCCGTACTTGGCCGTCGTCGTAGACCCGGAAGTCAAGCTCCGCGCGGGACCGAGCGATCAGTTCCCGGAAACCGCCACACTGACGAAAGGCGCGCCGGTGCTTGTCGATCACGAAGAGCCGAATGGTTGGCTCGCCGTGCAGGACCCGCCGGGTAAGTTCTATTCGCTCAGTTGGGTCCAACACTCCCTCGTCGACTTCGACAATTCCAAGCCGATCCCGCAGCAGGTGGTGGTGGAGGAGGCGACCAAGCTGGCGGCCGGGCAGATCGGTCTGGCCCAACCGTTGACACACGTCCGGCGAACGACCGTCCCGGCAGGTACGATCCTCACGGTCGTCGGACCGAAGGTGCAATTCGAGGGCAAGTATTGGCATCCGGTGGCTCCTCCGGCTGGCGACTTCCGTTACATACCGAAGTCGGCCGTGAGGGCCGTGAAGTCGAACCCGACCTCCTTCACGGTTCACGATGTGACCCCCACGGTTTCCACTCCCGGCAATGATCCGTCGACCCGTGGTCACGCCGGCGAGGCACCGACAGAACGACCGCGCGTCACGCAAGCCGACGCAGCGTCGGTCGAAAGCCGGCCCGCTGTCAACCACCAACTGTGGGCACAAGCCGAGGCGGCCGAGCGGGACGGACGCTATGACGACGCGGAGAGGTACTATTTCCAGCTCGCCCGTTTGATGAACGAGCCGGGGGGGGATCACGACATTGCCAACCTGTGCTATACCCGGATTCACTCGCTACGCGAAAAGCGACGGGTCGCTGGGATGAGTTCGGCGGGCGGGCCGCGCGACGGTCCTTCGACCCTGCTCCCACCGGCATATCCGGGCACCGGGCCACGACCGAAGTCGGGAGATAGTGCCAAGCCGAACCCGGGAGAAAATGTCCGGGCAGGCCCGGGTGAGAACCCGGACGAACGACCTCGCTGGCACGGTCCCGGTCGCCTCCGTCCCTCGGCCCTGGCGATCGACGGCCGGCGGACCTATGTGTTGGAATCGAGCGCCGGTGTGCCGGTGCTTTACGTGGTGCCCGCCCCCGGAGTCGATCTGGATCGTGCGGTGGGAAGACGGGTCGATGTCTATGGTCCGAGCTACACGCGGACGGGATTATCGCGGCCTTACGCCGTGGCCACGGCCGTCGAATTAGCCCCGTGACGTAACGATGACAAGCCCTGCAGAAACCGAGGGGTGCAGGATTCGCTGAGTCCCACACCCCTCGGTACAAATCGAGCTGAGCCGGAGTTTTGGTCGTTGCGAGGTTTTGGAGGAACCGTGGTACTCGGCGATCAGTGGTTCAAGATGAACTCGCTGCTGTTGAGGAGAGCCCAGAACACGTCCTGGTAGAAGGCCAGGTCGTTCGGGGCGGCACCCGGAACGGGTATGGCGGCCGGAGGAGGCGGCCCTTTCTTCGGCGGCACACCCTTGGGTGCCGTCTTGGGTGTCGGGGTGGTGCCGAGGCTCACCCAAGCCTTGCCGAGGCGGACTTCCTCAAGCCGGGCTATCTCGGTCGCGGTCGGCCGGCGGCTGACGGTGAGCAAGAACAGCTCGTTGTACACGGCCAGCGGGGTGATGTTCGGTCGCTTCAGGATTTCGGCGACGACGCCAGAGGATTCCTGGGCACGGCCGCCCCGGACCCCGATTTCGTTGTTGATCTCTTGGCCGTTCATCAGCAAGAGGGCCTGGATCACCGTCCCGTTGAAATTCACCTCGTTCCCTTCGTCGTCGCCGAAGTTCTGCACGAGTTTTTCGTTCCAGCGGGTCTTGAGGCGGTTGTAGGCTTCCGGGTCACGGTGGCGGGCCTCGGCCCGGGTGGCGACGAAGAGGGAATCGAGCATCACCTCCGGGGACATGGCCTTAAGTGGCATCCGCGCGAAGTACGGGTCATACTTGTTGGCGGCATACTCTTTGTTGGCCACGTGGCTCAGGTTGTAGACGTCGCTCGTGCAGATCCACTCCAGCAGCTTCTTCGGGTCGTAGTTGTACTTCTCGAATTCCTTGGCCAGGTAGTCGAGGAGTTCGGGATGCACGACCTCGTTGTTGCTGCTGAAGTCGTCGACGGCGGGTTCCTTATTCAGCCCGCGGCCGAAGAGGTGTCCCCACATCCGGTTCACGAAGGCTCTGCTGAAGTTATCGTGTTCCGTGATCCACAGGCCGAGGATCTGCCGGCGGGTCATCCCCTGGTATTTGGGGGGTATCACACCGTCGAGAAGGCTCTTGCCAGAGAACTTGTCGCCGTTCTGGAACTGGGCGATGTCGCGGAGCATCATCGGCGGGGTCGCCCCCTTGCGGCCGTCCCGACGCTCGAACGTCACCATACCGCGGCCACTTTCGCCCGTGATCGGGGCCACGTTCCAGGAGGGATTGTCAGTGACGGTGATCTGCGGCGGGTTGATGTCCTTCTGCAGGTCCCGCGGGTTGGTCGTGGAGCTCCGGTCGGTCTGCCGGAAGAAGGCGTTCACGCCCCAGAAGTCTTCCTGGACGTATTCCTTGACGAACGGGTGGTTGTGGCACTGGGTGCATTGGCACTGAATGCCCAGGAACAGGCGGGTGACACGCGAGGTGATCGGAATCGCGTCGTATTTGCCGTTCTTACCCAGGTCTTCGCGATCGCCGGCCTTACGAGCCTCGTCGTTGAAGATCGGGTCGCCGAGGTGGCGGGCGATGAAGATGACGGCCCCGTTGGCCCGACCTTTTCCGTCGTCGTTGCCGGTCCCCGAGGCCCCGATCAGGTCGCGAACGATCAGGTTCCAGGGCTTGCCCTCGGGGTAATCACGGCTGCGGCCGAACTGGTTAATGAGCCAGTTCTTGAGCTGCTCACGGTAGAACGGGTGGGTGTTGCTTCGGGTCAGGAGCCATGTCGTCCACAGCTCGGCGAAGTGGTTGGCGTAGGCGTCGTTGTAGTCGATCCCGACGACCGTTTTTCCGTTGTCGAGCGTCCGGGTCGAGAGCTTCAGGCCCGGGATCGTGTTCAAGACCCGGCCACCGTTCCTGACTTCGTACAGCGGGTTGTTGAGTAGCCGGTTGATGAGCTTGGCCCGCTTGTTGCTAGTCTTGTCGGCCTCGAAGTCGATGATCTCTTCCGGCGTCGGAATCCGACCGATCAGGTCGATGAAGGCCCGTCGCATGAACTCCAGGTCGGTCGCCTTACCGGCCGGTTTCGTGATGCCGGCCGACGCCCACCCTTTGGCGATCAGTTCGTTGATCTTGGCCGTCTGTGGGGAAACGCCCGAGTTTTCTTGTGCGGTGGCCGTGGGGCCGACGCTCCACCCGAGGAGGCCGGCTACAAGTGCCGCTGTCAGAGGTGTGCGGGTCATCCGTTCGACTCCCGAGATCGGAGGTGCCAGGGTAACGGCAATACGATGCCAGTTGGGGTGTCAAGGGCTGTCGTACCGACCAGTCTGGTCGTCTATTGTATCACGGTCCACACTTTTTCAGCCGTAGCCGTGATCCGCTTTGTGGATTGTGACGCCCCGGCCGGTTAAAAAGTTCCATAAGCCGCGAGGGTTTGCTGCCGACTTTGCCGCCGACCCGGGACGCAGTGGGGCACACCTCAGCCCCGTGGTGAAGCTTCGTGGTAAATGGATAACAGTTGACAGGTGAGCAGCCGGCCGGTGACCCGCGCTGCCAGACCGAAAGGACAGTCGATTGCTCCGCTCAGAACTCAGACGGGTGGCCGAGTTCGTCCGCGTGGCCGAGACCGAAGACCTTCTCGACCGTGTCACCGTCTTCCGGGCCGGGATGGAGCCGGTCGCACTCGACCTCATGGAGATGGAACTCTTCCGGCGCGGCTTGACCCCTGCCGACATCCGCGCGCACGAACGATCCCGTCGGGCTACCGCGATCATGCTACCAGACGGCACGGCACTGCGGTGCAACTTCTGCAGCCGACCGGCCGTCCTCCGTCGCTGGGCGTGGCACCGACTGTTCGGCCGGATTCCCGTCTTCCCCCGGGTGTTCGCCTACTGTCCCGCTCACGGCGGTAAGTCGTCGGCTTGATGCGGCCAACGCCGCGAAGAAATCCTCGATCGTCTCCGCGCGCTTCACCCGCTCGAACCCGTCGAAGCGGCCGAACCGGTTGGCGTAGCTCAGCCACTGCTTGAGACGGTGGACCGTTCGCGGGCACGAGGAGGTCTTGTAAACGGCGGCCCAATCGACCAGACGCCGCAGCCATACGACCCAATCGCACTCCCCAAGCGCAGGGGGACCACTCGGACAAAGGCCGAGTTCGTGGGCGATGCTCCACGCGAGCCGAGGGTCGGCCAAGGCCCCGCGACCGATCATGAAGTGCAGGCAGCCCGTGACCTCCCGGCAGCGGCGGAAGTCCGCAACCGTCCGAATGTCACCATTGGCGATGACGGGTATTCCGAGCCGTTCGCGGACCCGCCCGATCGGTTCCCAGAAGACCGGAGGGGCGTAGCCGGCGGCTCGCGTGCGGCCGTGGATCGTCAGCCACGAAGCTCCCCCCTCGGCGGCCATCGCCGCATTCTCGTCGATGCTGGTGATGTCGTCCCAACCGAGCCGCAACTTGGCGGAGACGGGAATGTGCCCGGGCACGGCGGCCCGCACCGCCCGGACGATCTCCCGGATGCGACCGGGGTACTTCAGCAGCGTCGCCCCGCCGTCGTGCCGGTTCACCGTCTTCGCGGGACAGCCGAAGTTGATGTCGATCGCCGCTGCCCCGAGTGACGCGGCCACGGCGGCCGCCTCGGCCATGCGTCCGGCATCGCCGCCCAGGAGTTGAACGACCACCGGCAGACCGGTGGGGGTCCGCGAGCCGGTCAGCAACTCGGGCACATGCCGCATAAACACGCGCGGCCCCGGAACCACCTGGCTCACCCGCAAAAACTCCGAAACCGCCAACGTGAACCCGCCCAGTTCGCCCATTAGGGCCCGCATCGGCGCGTCGGTCACCCCCTCCATCGGTGCCAGGACAACAGCAGGCTTGTTGGCACATATCATGCCAGTTCCATTCCTCGCACAATTCACGCCGGGTAAACGAGCCGGCCCGCCCACATCAACCGGCCGCGGCCTGATTGAGTTTACCTTTCCAGCAGTTCCCGCAGTGTGCCGATCCTCAGCGGCGGCCTGGCCGAGTTTGGCTCGGTCGGAGTGATCGGTCCCAGCAAGACGGCCTTCAGCCCGGCCGTGCAGGCACCGTGGTAGTCATTCACCACGTCGTCTCCCACGAATACCACCTCGGCGGGGGAAGAGCCTGCCTGTCGGACCACCTCATGGAAGAACTCGGCCACCGGCTTGCGAAAGCCGACCGCCGAGCTGATCACCGCACGCTCCCGAAGCGGGGCCAGCTCCGGGTAGCCGTCCAGGACGCGCCGCAGGCGTGAGTCATAGTTCGAGCCCAGCCCGAGTGTGTAGCCTTGCTCGCGGAGGCGTGCCAGCACGTCGGCCGCTTCGGGGTGCAGTCGCCAGGCCTCGGGTCGGCTGAAGTGTTCGTACAACTCGGCGAAGCACGCCTGCGGGTCTGCCACGCCGTCGAGTGTGGCACCCACGATCGCCTGCCAGCGATCGCGTTCCCGTTGCTCGGAGGTCACCCATCCTGACAGCCGGTCGATCTCTTCCTGCTGGCGATAAGCCTCCCGGAAGCGCCGGCGGATGACCTCCTCGGATAATAGCAACCCGTTGCGGCACGCGACCTGTGCGTAGACGTGCGGGGCGGAAGGGCAAGGGAAAAGCAGGGTGCCGACCGCGTCGAAGAAGATCGCCCGGGCACCCGAAAGGATTCGTCCGGTCACGTTGAGCCTGTGCCATTCGCGGCGGGGGGGTGGGACTTCGGACCCGGCAGGACTGTCTGAATCGGTGTCGGGCCGACGGGACGTCGCGGGGTGCGGGGCAGTCGCCGGTCGACCGCCAGACCGGCATCGGCAGACACCTGAGCCGTGCGGACCGCCACCGCCACCTTGAGGACATGAATGCCGCCGCGAAAGACGATGAACCCGACGAAGACCATCTGCGGTGCCTGAAGGATCTTCTTGTCGAGCAAGAGGGCATAAGCCGCCCAAAAGGCCCACAGTCCGAGCAGGACCAACACCCAGCCTGCGATCTCGCGTGCCCAGTAGCTCCATGTCATGGTCGGTCCCCGGTTCGGCGCCCCGCTCGCTGTCTTGGGTCGTGGCTCGGGTTCTGGGAGTTATGGTGCTTTGGGGGGCTTGTGGTTGATCGATTGGCGGTCTTGATCGGTGGTTTTTCGGGTCCCTGGCGTGGTTTCACTGCTGCCCGGTCACGAGCCCTGGTCCGTTCTCGTCTCCACAACCTCCAGTTCTCGATCCTCGACCGCTCCCGGTGAGTCTCGCCCCATCCGTGATCGAGCACGATCATACCCGCTTCCGCCGCGTTCATCGATCGCAGCCGCCAATAACCGAATACGAGCCGCGATAGTAACACTCCGAAGAGGAACATGCCGGTCAAGGCGAGGAACCGGGTCGCGGCGGGCGGAAGGGCACCGGGCGATTCGGCACGGCGGAGGGACCGCTCCGCCCCGGACCAGACGAAGGGGAACGTCTCCCCGGGTCGGATCGCCACGGAGTTGGCGACCCACCACACGATCTGGCTCGCGAAGACCGAGGCGATCCCGATACCGAGCAGGATACCGAGTTCGTTCGGGGCGATCAGGACCGGCGGACGACGGATCAGCGGCTCGTTCTGGCGACGGACCGCTCCCTCGGTGGCGAGCGCCTGCCAGGTCACGGAAATGAGTCGGTAGTGGGCCGCCACGTAGATCAGGAGCGAGAACGCCAGGATCAGGTCGGCCGGGCGGAAGTGGCCCTCGGCGATCTCCCAGCGCTTCTCGAAGGCTTCACCCGGTATCCCGGTCGGATAGAGCAAAAAGTAGGTGAGAAGTGTCAGAACGAAAAGCGGTGCCTGGGGCCAGAGCAGCACCAACCCGGCCGAACCGATGACGACGATGAGCAGTCCGCCGAGGTCACTTCCTTCCTGCAGGAGCAACAAGAAGATCATCGCCAGGGCGGCCAGCCCGGCGACCAGGTAATTCCGGACCGGCGGGTCACCGAACAGCAGGGCGAAGACCTCTGACCTCTCCAGACTTACATCGCCTCGGGTGCGGTCCGGGCCGTCCGGCCGGTCGTCGATCTCGACGTCGCGGATCGTGTCGTCACGGTCGCTGCTCATCGCCGGCTCCTCATCCCGCGGACACGATCGAGTCGGTCGAGGACCGCCCGCACCGGGTCACCGTCATTCAGCCGCATCACCGTCGCCCCCACCCGGCCCAGCTCTCGTCGCAGGCGCTTGAACGATTCCTGGTACTGGCGGCACAGCGTCTGTCGCAGGAGCTGAGCCAGCCCGCCCGTTTTGTTCCGTGCCGTCGGCTTCTTACGGACCTTCTTGCGCTCCTGGTCCTGCCGGGTCCCGGGCGGCAGTCCTTTGCCGGCTTTGTCCGCCAGAGTCCTCGTCCCTGCGGGTGCTTCCTGGTGGTCGTCAGGCGGGGGGACGTCCGACGGCCACGGGACGATGACCAGGATGTGGTGATGACGGGCCCGGGCGACGCGGACGGCTTGAACGACCGGGGCGAGGTCATCTCCGAGTTCGACCAGATCGGCTAGCACGACATAGAGTTCGTTGTCTCGGGCCCGGCTCACGGCCTCGATCAGGGCATCCCTTAGCACAACAGCCTTGCCCGGGCAGCGGTAAAGGTACAGGCCGCGCTCGTCGTAAAGCGGGATCGGACAGCGGAGCCGGTGACGCTGCAGGAACGCCGCGACCTGGGCGGCGTAGGCCTCGTCGTCGTGGATGTATCGCTCGACGCCGGCCGGCCCGCTGCCGTCCTGAAGGGCCAGCACGCTCGCGACCTGCTTGCGCTGCGTGAGCTTCCTCCGCCGCTCGCCGAACCAGCCGCGGACCCCGTGGGTGAACCAGAAGAGGACCCCGAAGGTGGCGGGCGGGAAGATGCTGACCAGGAATACGAGCGTGAACCAGGCGAGCTTGGTCAGGAACGGCCAGGACTTCGGAACGGTCATGGCCGCGAAGTTCGCCACCCCGCTGGCCCACCCCCGGATCGTGAGCAGAAGTGGTGACAGCAGGATCATCGCCAGGACCACCCAGCCGTACTTTCGGTCCAATAGCGGCAGCCACAGACGGCTCCAGGGCATCGAGTTGACCCGTTTCGTCATCAACTCCGGGTACAGTTCGTGGGCCAGGGGAAAGGCCCGCTGTGTGAGTAACTCGCTGGGGACGCCACGGACGCCGGGTTGCAGCGACGCGACCTCGGAAAGCCGTCGCAGAACGTTGATGAGGTGCATTTTCGTCCGGGCCGGCAGCAGGCCGTGTGCCACGGTCTCGTCGAAGGTGGTGAGTCCGACCAGGTCGCGGTTGGCGGCGGAGGCCTGGGCCACGGCCGCCGCGACTTCGACTAAACGTGTCAGGAGCGTGTTCCCGGTCGGGCCGAGGCGGACGCTCTCGCTCGTGTCCAGGAACAGGCGGCACCGCACCGGCACGTCACTCTCGAACTCCTTGGTGATCAGCTTGTCGCGACGGGCCGACGGCTTCCAGGCGATCAGCTTCGGGGGGTCGCCGGGGCGGTAGTCCCGCAAATCCAACAACTCGCTCCCGGAACCCGGCCGACGCAGGCGGTGAATCCCAGGCGGCGGCAGGGTGTTGAACTGCTTGGTTGCCCGTTGGCGGCCCTCGTCGTCGGTCAGCGGCGGCAAGACCGGTAACTCGACCGCTTCACGGACAAAACGCCGGTGGTAGAAGAACCCTTGCCGGTCACAGACCCGCAGGTTCACGCCCTCGAAGCGGAGCAGGCCCGGGGCCGGGGCCACGAGGCTGTAGACGATCTCGACCTGGCCCCGCGCCGGGATACTCGCGAATACCACGTTCGTGCCGCGCGTGCGTTCGGTGGCGACGGGCCGGCGGTCTTCCAGCACCGCGAAAGGTAGGGCGATCGCCGACGGGTTCTCGACCCGTACCCGGACTTCAAACACCCGGCCGACCCACAGCATCGGTGATTCCCGCCCGCCTTGCAGCATCTGCCGGCTCACCCTCAACCGGGCCACGACCGCGTTCACACGCACCTGAAATAAGCCCCATTCGACACAGAACCACGTGAGCAGGGCCAGGGACGCGAGCGCGGGCACGACCGAGTAATTCGGGATGAGGAAGGCCCCGACGACGAAGATGAGGATGACAACGATCAGGAACCACAGGCCGCGGGGCGAGAGCATGGCTTCGAGTGAGCTGTGAGTCAGCTGGGGCGTGGTGGCGTGACCGGGTTGTAGGTTTGACTCGTGATCGGTGAGCGAGCGCTGGGCGTCGGTCAGACCGATTCGAGAACGGGCACGGCCGCGAGGATTTCGCGGACCACATCCGAGACGTGCTTGCCCTCGATTTCCGCCTCGGGACGCAGGATCAGCCGGTGCCCGAGTACGGGGAAGGCCACCGCCTGCACGTCTTCGTGGGTGAAGTAGTGCCGTCCCAGAAGCGCGGCCCGGGCGCGGGCACAGCGGAGCAAGTTCAGGGCGGCCCGGGGGCTGGCCCCGAGGGCGACGTCGGGGTGGCGACGGCTCTCCTCCGCGAGTTGCACGATGTACTCGAAGAGGCTGTCGTGCCCGTAAACGCTCGGCAGTCGTCGTTGCAAGCTGATGATGACCTCCGGCGAGAAGATCGTATCGACCTCAGCAGGCGGTCTGCTGTGGATCCTCAGCAGGTTCACCTCGTGGCTGAAGCCGGGGTAGCCCATCTCGATGCGGATGAGGAAGCGGTCGAGTTGGGCCTCGGGGAGCCGATAGACCCCTTCCTGCTCGACCGGATTCTGGGTTGCCAGCACCATGAACGGGAGTGTGAGCGGCAGGGAAACGCCGTCCACCGTCACCTGATACTCTTGCATCGCTTCCAGCAGCGCGGCCTGCGTCTTGGCCGGTGCCCGGTTGATCTCATCGGCCAAGAGGACTTGGGTGAAGATCGGACCTTTCCGCAGCACGAAGTCGTTCTTCGTCCGGTCGAAGATCGATGTCCCGGTCACGTCGGACGGCAGAAGGTCCGGGGTGAACTGGACGCGCTGGTACTGGCAGCCGAGTAAGCGTGCGAAGACCTTCGAGAGGGTCGTCTTGGCGACGCCGGGAACCCCTTCGAGCAGGACGTGTCCGCCGGCCAGCAGGGCGATGAGCAGTTGTAGGGTGACGTTCTCGACACCGACGACGACGCGGGCCACTTCCTGCGTCACCCTCTGGCACAACTGTTTCGATTCCTGGGCTAGTTCGTAGGCGATCCGACCGTCGGGGCCGGGGGCGGCGGTCGGCAGGGCTGAGTTCATTCCGTTCTCCTGGAAGTCCCGGCACGGGTCAACCGTTCGAGTTCAGTCGTTCGTGATCGGGTGTATCTGGTATGACCACGTCACCTCGGGTGACGTACCGGTTGACCGGCCGGTTAACCGGGTCCGGGTAACAGGCCCCATTTGCCCTCCGCGTGGGCTTGCCTCAGTCGGTCGAAATACGGTTCCAACGCCTGCCAACGGTCGAGAGCCAGTTTCCGGGGCGGCCCGAATGCCAGCTTCCAGAACTCCTGGAAGGCCTGTCGCAACGACTCCGGCCGCTTCACGGTCGACGAGACGAAGATGGGCGGCGGCTTCCGGTCGGTCGTGTCTATCACCCCGATCGAGGTGAAAAAGTCGCGCACGAGGTCGCGAACCGGCTCGTAGAGGTTGTTCCTCCTCAGAAGCTCCAGACGGCGGCGGTCGAACACCTCGGGTGGCCCGGTCGAGACCCCGGCAACGACCGGAGGGGGTGGCTGGTCCTGCGGCTTGCGGCTGGCGAACGCCCGGCGGAGGATGTAGATCGTGGCGTAAACCCCCGTCGCTACGAGTACCAATCGGACGATCGCAGGCAAGCTGAACAGATTCAGGATCAGGCTGTTCAGAACGTCGCGGGTTTGGATGTCGTCGGCCACGTTGTTCACCAGGTCGACGAGCTTCTCCTGGATCGCGTTGAGGCTCGGTAACGGTGCCGCGGGCTTCTCCCCCGCGAAGGCCCGCCGGAGGCTGTCGAACCGGTCGATGACCTCGCCGTTCTCGATGAAGATGCATTTATTCCGCTTCGCCTCCGGGGCCAGCGCCGGGCCTTTGAGGTAGTCGATCAGGCGGTGAGCGAGTTCGAGGTTGTCGGTGTCCGGTTCGATGAGCATCTGGTTGATGAAGACGCTGTGGTCGGCAAGGGCCACGAATTGATAGCCGGTGTTGTTGCTGGTCAGGTCGGGGCCGTCGCCGCCGACCGCGAAGAGGGCATCGAGTGGCAGCGCCCGCGGGCGTCTGAGGCCGTTCGGGTCGGTGACGAACGAGCCGGGGGGAAAGCGGGCCAGGGGGTAACGCCATTCGCCACTGAGACCACGGACGTGCAAATAGGCGGGGTCGTTCGTCGCCACCCGCGTCAGCCCGCGGAAGAGCTGACACACCGGGCTGTCGGCGTCCAAACCTGGGAAGTCCTCGGCCGTCACGGGCACGACGTAGGGGCAATATTCCCGGCCGTTGTGGACGTGTCTTTCGGCTCGGTTGACGACACGGGCCGGCTCGATGATCGCCCAATCACTTTCCCCGAAGGCGTTCCGGGCGAAGCCGAGGTGGAAGGCGGTGTCGGCCGCGATCAGGGCTGCCCCGCCGTTGTTGATCACCGTGTGGACGTGCTCGATGACCCGGGCCGTTCCGATCCAGCGATCCGCCGAGTTCCCCAGGACGATGATCATCATGTCGTCGTAGCGGGGGAACCGCCCCCGCTCGACCTCCCGACGCGGGACGGGTTTGACCCCGGCCCGGTCGAGCAGGGCGCGGAACACTTCGGTGCCGTCGGCGGCGATCTCGACCGGTTTGAGTGCGGTAGCGTTCGACTTTCTTTGCTCTGGCTCGCGGGCCGTCTGCGCGACAGCGGGTGCCGTCATCGGCCACAGCAGGGCGACCAGGAGCGGGAGCCGCGTACTCGCTGACATCACCCGGTTACCCCCGCCAGTTCGCACACCAGGTTCCGGGCTTCGAGGAGTTGCGGGGTCGAGAGCGGTTCTTCGAGCGGGGCGTAGCGGGCTAGTTCGTACAGCCGGGCGAGTTTGCCGGCCGTTTCCGCGTGCGTCTCGGCCAGGTCCTGAAGGGCTTTGGCGATCGTCAGGTGCGTCCAATTCCGGGCGGCCGGCCCACAGATCCGCACACTCAGGAATTCGAAGGCGATCACGACATCCTGTCGGGTGGTGATCGAGCGGGGGTCGATCGGCCATGCCATCGGTCCCCCGTTGACGGCAACGAGCGTCATGGGTCGCTTGCGCAGGTCCCGGTACTTGAGCCACAGAAAGACGGTCAGGATGACCAGGGCCAGGATCACGACGGGCAGCCAGGAACTGCCAAGCCCGCCCGGACCGAAGCCCCAGGAACCGCCACCGCCCTGGTACGAACTTGCGCGTGAATTACGGCCCCACCAACTGCCGCCGGACGAACCGCCGGAGTTCCCGGACGAGTTGTCACCGGAGCGCCCCCCACCGAAGGACCAGTCGAAGCTCGGCCACTCGAACTGTGGGAATTTCCACTGCCACCCGCTATTGTTGCCGTTCAGAAGGTCCGTCAGCTCCTGCCCGGACGTGTCACCTCTTTTAAGCAGGTCCCAGATGCTATTGCCCTTTTCGTCTTTAAGGTCGAAGTCGAACCCGTCGCCCGTGAGCAGGTCGAATAGGGCTTTTTTCACCTCGGGGGTCTCGTCGAGCGGTCCGATGTAGCGTTCCCAGAGCGCGGCGAACGCCTCGAGGGACCGGGCGCGTGGGTCGCTCGGCTCATCCGGCTCGCTCGGTTCCGGAAACGGGTTCGGCTCGATCGGCTTGAATCGCCCCTCGGGGTCGGGCTGTGGGGGGTTGGGTGGGGCGATCGGGGGCAGAACCGGTGCCGGTCGCGTGGGGTCGTTCGGCTCGACCGGTGCTGGTTCAGGGCCTGGGTCGGGGTCAACTTTGGGGTCCGGCCGAAGAGGCCCGATCTCGGTAGGAATCCCGGGGGGCTTCGTCGGATCACCGGGCCGCGTCGAGAGCAGCCTTCGGAGTTCTTCCGAAGTAAGTGTCCCTGGCTGCTGAGGGTCCGTGCTCCTTTGCCGGGCGATTCGCCTCAATTGCTCCATCAACTGCTTGTCGCCGGTGATCCGCCGGATCGCCTCATCGAGTTTTTGCGGGTCGGTCGGCGTTCCGTTCTTGGCCAGGTATTCCTTGATCAGTTTCTCAAGAGCCTCGTTCGTGGTTCCCTCGTCGGCGGTCAGGCGTGCCAACGCGGCTTTGACCTGGTCCGGGGTTAAATAGCCCAGCCAGAGGCGGTGGGAGGGATTTTCTTGGCCGTGTATTGCCCCACTCGTGAGGCTCGCGGCCGACAGGAAGGCGCAAACGAGGCCGAGTGATCTTCGGTAACCGGCAGTCATGAAGTCGGCTCCCATGAAGTCGGCATCCGCTCGCTGCTTGACGGGGAAGTTTATCACGGGCTGTCTGCCACTCACTGGCCGGGGAACGTCACGCCACGGACAGAGGCCGACCTGAACCGTTCGTTGCCGGTCGAGGAGTACGGCTTAAACCCTTCGTATCGGTCATTCTGACCGAACGGCTGAGCCGAAGCAAGCGACACGATCGGAGACCGAGGGCCGGGTTCCGCCACTTATCGTCGGCCCGGCTTGTTGTTCAGTCGTGTCGTGGGTGCAGTATCCAACCGGGTGGGAGTTCGTGACCCGACTCGGCCTCGGGGCAAGGCTCCGGCTCAGCGTTCATGACATGTCTTTCGGCACAATGGCGGGCGATGATCAGGAAGCCACCATACCACAGCCAGGTAAACCGGAAGAGGTTGTGCCCGAAGTTCCCCATGAAAAGCAACAGGATGATCCCGATCCCCACTGGCCCCGGCAAGGTAAAGAAGATCGCGCGTTCCCACTGCGGGTAGTCCCGTCTGAGTCGGCGCAACGCCCGCAGGTTCGCCCAGAAGCCGGCGAGTATGCTCAGGAAGGCGATGATGCCGACCAGGCCGAGTTCGCCCATGAGTTGGCCGTATAAGTTGTGCGACTCGATCTTGCTGCGTGTCGCGGGTCGCCAGGCCCCCGGCCCGACCCCGGTGAGCGGGTTCGCCTCCCAGAGCCGAAGCCCGGTAAACAGTCCTTCCAGTCTCCCGTGCCCCGATTCTCGGGCGTTGGCCGGGCCGACGTCCGGGTTAACGATCGTCTCGAAGCGGGTCTGAAGAGACTCCGGCAGGGCCACGAAGGCGAGGGGAGCGAGCAGCACGAACCCGAGCAGGGCGGAGAGCCGGTGGCGTGACCCGGCGATGACCAGGAGCGAACAGAGGATCAGTCCCAAGAACGACGACCGCGATCCGGTCAGCAGTACGCACAACCCGGACAGCCCGACGTAGCCGGCGAGCAGCCACTTACCCGTCTGGCCGCCGATCCCCGACCTCCAGACCGCCACGACGATCGGGAGTGCGAAGACGATGCTGGCCCCGAAACTGTTCGGGTCGCCGAGTGTGCTATCGACCCCGATCATCCGGGCGATCCCCATGCGATAGGTATGTCGACCGCCGAGGTACTCTCGCAACGAGTGTGCCAGGTATAGCCCTATTACCGTTAGGAAACCGACCGTGATCGTTCTCAGCCCCCGCTCGTCGTTGATGGTCGTCACCAGCAAGTAGTAGAAGACCAGTATCTTGAACCAGTCCTCGACGACGGGCTGGCCGTGCTCGCTCCATGGACTCATGACCCAGCACCCGAGTACGGCCAAGGCGAAGGCGATGTAAGCGGCCTGGAGAACGTTCGGCAGCCAGCGCTTGTGCGGGTAGACCAGCCACACGGCTAAGGTAAAGAGCATGTAGACGCGCTCGAGGTGCAGCTCGCCCAGCCACGGCCAGACCTCGAACGGCCGGTCGATGAACAAGAACATGTAACCGATGAGCAGCCACCGCATCGTGTGCCATCCCCTGCCATCCCGGGCTAAGGTCGTCTCGCGGGGATCGTAATCGGCTCCGGCGGCAGCGGGGAAGCCCAACCGGGCGGGCTTACCGAACGTGCCTCCCATGCCGGCCATGGCAGTGTTGCCGGGTAGCACGGCTGTACCACGAACCCAAGCCGTGGCGATGGCGCGGGCCGTGCCTAGCACCGCTTCTTTGTCGGTCGCCTACGGCCCGTCACGGGCGAATCGCCCCGATCCGGCTCGAAAGGCCCGGTCGCCGCGATAGATTGCGATACATTCCTCGAGAGCCGCGGTGCATTCCCCGAGATCGGCTACCTTCCCCGAAATGGGTTGCCTTTGGGGCGGTCAAGGGGGAAGGACGAGGGGCCGTGCCATGAGACGGGAAATAGTCGGGAAGCGGGCCATCGTGACGGGAGCCAGCAGTGGAATCGGCCGGGCGACGGCGGAGGCGCTGGCCGGGGCCGGGGCCAAGGTCGCCCTCGCCGCCCGTACTGCGGCCGCGCTCGAGGAGCTGGCTGCCGCCCTCCGGGCCACCGGTGCTGAGGCTCTCGCCGTCTCCACCGACGTCAGCCGAGCCGAGGACCGCGCCCGGTTGGTCGCCGCCGCCGTCGAGAGGTTCGGGGGCATCGACTTGCTCGTCAACGTAGCCGGCATCGGGAGCTGGGGCCACTTCGCCACATCGACCCCGCAGGTCCTCCGCCAAGTGATGGAAGTGAACTTCTTCGCCCCGGTCGAGCTGACCCGGCTCGCCATGCCTCATCTGATGAACGGCGATCAGCCCGCCGTCGTGAACGTCACCTCGATGTGTGGCCGCAAAGCAATGCCGGCCTGGTCCGAGTACTCGGCCAGCAAGTTCGCTCTGGTCGGTATTTCGGAAGCCTGGCGGGGCGAATTCGCCCGGTTCGGTGTCGATGTGATCACCATCGTTCCCGGACTGACCAACAGCGGTTTCCCGCAGCACTGGCTCCGCAGTGAGGGTCGGGCGAAGCTGAATTTCGCCGAGGGCATGTCCCCGACCGAGGTCGCCCGAGCGATCGTCGCAGCCATCCGGAAGAATAAACGCGAAGTCGTTCTGGGCCGGGAAGCCCGCAGGTTGCTGTGGTTCAACCGCTTTTTCCCCCGGCTGACGAACTGGCTGATCGCAAGGCAGGTCCGCAAGTTGTACGAACGCTGACGACGTGTTGACCGTTCCAAACCTTCCTTGTAACCGGCACTTTTCGGGAACGTCAGCGCTCTCAGCGTTAGCCTCAGCCGGGTCAGATCCTGACCGCCCCGCGTGATCCACCCCGGATCGGACACATGTCGGCCTCGCGAGATTTCAACCGGGTCGGACCGAAATCGCCCACGCCGTGTCGCCCGGGATCGAGGTGACAGACAGGCCCGTGTCGCCCAATTCGAGGTGACGCACAGGCGGCTGAGATGCCCGTCAACTGCTTGAGACTTCGGTGCCAGTCTCGGCCCGGTTGGTGATCCCGTTTCTTTCCCCGTTGGTTTCCCCGTTGGTTTCCCCGTTGGCTCCCCCGTTGGCTTCGCCGTTCGGCCTTGGCCCGGCGGCCAGCCGGATCATTTCGGATCGGAGGATGCGCAACAGGGTCACAGTGACGGCGGCGACGACGGGGGCCAGGAACAGTCCGAAAACCCCGAAGACCTGGATCCCGCCCAGGATCGTTACGAACCCGAGCAACGGGTGCATGCGTGCGGTGCCGTGCAGGACCCACATGCGGATGATGTTGTCGATCTGTGACACCACGCCGCCGCCGTAGGCCGCCAGAATCAGCCCGGCGAACGGGTAGCCACCGATGAGTAGCCCGACCGCAGTGGGTAACCAGACGAGCCAGGCTCCGACGAAGGGCACGAGTGAGCAGACCCAGCAGGCCATCGTCAAGGGGAAGATCCACCAGCCGATCCCGGGGTCCCACAGGAGTTCGATCACGAACAGTCCGAGGGCAAAGGTGGCGGCTTGGGCCAGTGATGCCAGCAAGGTGGCGGCCACCAGGCCCCGGCAGACGCGGGCGAAGTTCCGCCGCAACAGTCGGTCGTGCGCGAGGGGCAGGGGGGTGATCGCTTCCCAGGCCGATTGCATCTTCGAGCCGTCCGCCAAAAAGAAGAAGAGCGCCACCATGAATACGCCCAGTCCCATGAAGACCTCGGGCAGCCTTCCGACGAACGTCGCCGCGCGGGCGTAGAAGACTTCGCGCAACTCGGTCAGGCCTTCGCGTAGCCAGCCGCGAACGACCTCAGCGGGTCGGCCGGTCGCTCGCGCCACCCAGCCGACGAGCGGTTCGGAAGCGGGATGATCCTCGGGCCGGGCCGGGTCCGGGTTCGGCTCCTGACCGGGCTTGAGGTCCGCACGACCCCCGCCCAACGAGATTATCGTCGATTCCGATTGCTCGAAGGCGAGCCAGGCCACCGCAGCCGGGAAACCGACCGCCAGCGCCACGAGAGCGAGTGTCAACAGTCCGCCCACCAGCCAGCGCCGGCCGGTGTGATTCGCCAGACGCTCCTGCACCGGAGAGGCGAGGATCGCGAAAACGATCGCCAGGAATAGTGGCACCAGCAAGGGACGTATGATGAGCAATGTCACCACAGCGAAGACGGCGGTCAGCAGGCAGATGATGACGAAGTGAACAGTTAACCGGGGTCGGATCGGGGTCGGGGCGGTGGCCTCACTCATGACCGCTGACCTCACCTTCACAGTACCAGTCGGGCGTCACGAGCCACAGCAGTTGTCCCTTGCCGCGACCCGGTTCGTTCGTGAACCGGACGCACGCCATCCCGGCCTTCGAGAGGGGGATCGTGCCGGGGCCGGCCCCGATCAGCCACTCCAGGTAAGCCCCCAAGTCGGGCATGTGACCGACGGCGGCGACCGCCTTCTCAAACCGGTCCGGGGTCCGCGACCCCCGAGGTGGCAGCCGGGACAACGTCTCCGTGAGCTTGACCGGCTTCAGTCGATCGATCACGAGTTCGTCGCAGGTCACGGGCCGTAGCGTGGGCTCGAGCCGGCCGACCAGCTCGCTTGCCGTTTGATAGGCTCGGACCAGCGGACTGGTCGCGACCGCATCGATCGTGATCTTGCGGCGGGCCAGGACTGCCGCCAGTGCCCGGACTTGCTCCTGCCCTCGCCGGGTCAGCGGACGATCGAAATCACGACCCACCGTACCCCCGAGCGGCTCCGCCTCCGCATGACGAATCAGGTAGAAAATCATCGCCCCTAACCTGCCTGCCGGAACGAGGGCCGGTTCATGGACCGCTCATCCGGCCTGACCTTCCGACTCCAGCGACGAACCCCTAGATTATACGCAGAGTTCGTTTCCTCCAGACCGAAGCCGATACGACCCGTCTCATGAAGCGGAACGATATTCGGAACGTGGCCGTGATCGCTCACGTCGACCACGGCAAGACGACGCTTGTCGATCAGATGCTGCGGCAGTCCGGGATGTTCCGCTCCGAGGAACTCGACAAATTGGTCGGCGGTCAGCACGGTCTGATCATGGACTCGAACGAGCAGGAACGGGAAAGAGGCATCACCATCCTGGCGAAGAACTGTGGCATCCGCATCGGCGACGTGAAGGTTAACCTGATCGACACCCCGGGCCACGCCGATTTCGGTGGCGAGGTCGAACGGGTGCTGAAGATGGCCGACGGGGCTTTCGTCCTCGTCGACGCCGCCGAAGGTCCCCTACCGCAGACCCGCTTCGTCCTCCGCAAGGCCTTCGCCGCCGGCCTCAAGCCGATCGTCGTCATCAACAAGATCGACCGCCCCGACGCCCGGATCGACGAGGTCCACTCGCTGATGTTCGACCTCTTCATCGAACTCGGTGCCTCCGACGAACAGGCGAGCTTCCCCGTGATCTATGCGAGCGGTCGCAATGGCGTCGCTACGACCGACCTCACCGTTCCGCCCAAGGACCTCCGCCCGCTCTTCGATGCCATTCTCAACCATGTCCCGCCCCCCGACGTCGAAATCGACGCCCCGCTGCAAATGCAAGTCATGGCCCTGCAGTACAGCGAGTTCGTCGGCAAGATCGTGGTCGGCCGGGTGTTCGCGGGCAAGGTCCGCAAAAACCAACGAGTCACCGTGGTCCGCCAGACCGACGGCCGTACCTTCAGCGATACCGTCGTGCAGGTACTCGAATTCGACCGACTCGGCAAACGCGAGGTGGAGGAGATCTGCGCCGGCGACGTCTGCGCCGTCGTCGGTATCGACGAGGCCGAGATCGGTGACACGATCTGTGACCTCGACAAGCCCCGGCCACTCCCCCCGCTAGCGATCGACGAACCGACCCTCGACATGCTGTTCCGGGTGAACGACTCCCCTTTCGCCGGCCAGGACGGTAAACCCCTCACCAGTCGAGAACTCCGCGACCGGCTCGAGAGGGAACTCCACCACAACGTCGCCCTGCGGGTCCGCACCGGGGAACGCGAGAACGAATTCATCGTCAGCGGCCGCGGTCTTCTTCACCTCGGCGTCCTGCTCGAGAGCATGCGACGCGAAGGCTCGGAACTTTCCGTCGGCAAACCCAAGGTCATCATCAAGGAGATCGACGGTGTCAAACACGAACCGTTCGAGCACCTGGTCGTCGAGGTGCCGACGGAACACCACAGTTCGGTGATCCGGCTCGTCCTGGAACGTCAGGGCGACCTGCAGAAGATGGAGAGCCACGGGACGAACACCCAATTGGAGTTCCACGTCCCGGCCCGCGGCCTGATCGGCCTGCGGACCCGTATGCTGACGGCCACGCAAGGCACCGCGGTCATGCACCACAACTTCCTCGAGTACCGCCCCGTGAAGGGGCCGGCCCCGGGCCGCCCCGTCGGTGTGATGGTCGCGACCGAGACGGGCAAGGCCACGGCCTACTCGATCGAAGGATTACAGGAACGCGGCACCTTGTTCGTCGCCCCGATGGAGCCGGTCTACGAAGGGCAGGTGGTCGGGGAACACTGCCGCGATAACGACTTACCGGTGAACATCGCCCGGGAGAGAAAGTTGACCAACATCCGGGCCGCGGGGAGCGATAAACTCACTCCCCTCAAGCCCCCGGTCAAGTTCAAACTTGAGGAGGCGCTGGAATACATCGAGGATGACGAGTTGGTGGAAATCACGCCGAAGAGCATTCGCATCCGCAAGGTCCTGCTCAAGGAGTCCGACCGCAAAAAAGCCGAGCGGAGCAAAGTCTGAGCGTCGCGTCCGAGGACCGACTCTCCCGCGTGTGGGCGCAGCCGTCCGGACCGGACGGAGCCTGAGATCGTTTGGATTCCCGGTCCGGCCACCTTAAGCTGATCATCGACACGTCACCGGACGAAGCCGAGAATTCAACCGGCCGTCCGGGCGGATTCTCGACAGGCGTAGCTCGTGTCCTAAGTTCATCAACAACGAGGCGGCAACGACTGTTGCCGGGGGGCTTGCCAACCCGTGCGGCCTTGCTAGGATATCGATATACGAAATGCCCTTCGTACCCTCGTGAGGGATAATACTTCTTTTCGGGGACGTAGCTCAATTGGTTAGAGTACCGGACTGTCGATCCGGTGGTTGCGGGTTCGAGTCCCGTCGTCCTCGCTAACGCAAACCGACGCAACCCGGCGCAAAACAGCGCCGGGTTGCTTGTTTTCTAGTGGTTCGCGGTTCGCCTGCGGCGTTGATTGAACCCGCTGTTCGTCGTCCGATGATGCCGATTGATGTCCCCGGATGCAGTAAGTCACTGCATCCGGCACGGCATCCGGCGCTGCATCCAGCACGGTACCCGACACACGCCGTCCGGGGCAGCCGCTGGCCTAGCGCGGCGCGGGCGGGGCCATTTCGTCAAGTGGAAAAGGACTGACCCGCACCGTCTGGTCGACTCCTCCCGACACCACCAAGCGACCATTCGCACTGATGGCAACACCGTACACCGCCCTTGTGTGCCCCTCCAGCTTGTGCAGCAACCGGCCGTTGGTCCGGTCCCAGACCCGCACCGTCTGGTCATCTGCCCCCGACACCACCCAGCGACCATCGGCACTGATGGCAACACCGCGTACCGAACCCTTGTGCCCCTCCAGCTTGTGCAGCAACTTACCACTGGCGCGGTCCCAGACCCGCACCGTCTGGTCATCTCCCCCCGACACCACCCAGCGACCATCGGCACTGATGGCAACACCGCGTACCCAATCGGTATGCCCCTCCAGCTGGTGCAGCAACTGACCGCTAGTGCGGTCCCACACCCGCACCGTCCGGTCATCTCCCCCCGACACCACCCAGCGACCGTCCGCACTGACGGCCACACCACGCACGTAGTCGGTGTGCCCCTTCAGCTCGTGCAGCAACCGGCCGCTGTCCCGGTCCCACACCCGCACCGTCCGGTCATCTCCCCCGGACACCACCCAGCGACCGTCCGCACTGACGGCCACACCGTACACCGACCCCGTGTGCCCCTTCAGCTCGTGCAGCAACTTACCACTGGCGCGATCCC
>Ga0308417_1000033_pt1 | contig 119913 bp, 102 predicted proteins | sample HotsprSampleOS65_FD_203528 | JGI IMG/M metagenome (GOLD analysis project Ga0308417, IMG submission 203528) | Hot spring phototrophic mat microbial communities from Octopus Spring, Yellowstone National Park, Wyoming, United States - 20090730_OS65 ... | reverse complement strand
TGCCGCCGTCACGTTCCGGGGCTTTCCGGCCAGCGTCCCGTCCGGCTTCACGTCGGCGACCACGATGTCCCACTTGTCGGCCTCGTAGCCCGGCTGCTTCTGGGCCCGCCACGCCAGCTTCGTGCCGTCGGGGCTGAACTTCGGGCCGCTGTCGGCGGCCGGGTTCGCGGCCGTCAGCGTCTCCCACTTCGGGGAGGTGTTCGTGATGCTCACCCGGCAGATGTCGTAGTTCGTGCTCCATGCCTCGTTCTCGGCCGGCACGGCGGTGAAGACGAGGTGCTTGCCATCGGGCGTGAACGTGAAGTCGTCGCCGCTGGAGAAGGTGCTGCTCGTCGGGAAGGCGTCGCGGTCGCCGGGGGTCACGTCGTGGGGCGTACCGGCGGCAAGCCCCGGACGCGAGTCCGGGGGGTACGGCATCACGAACAGGTGCTGCCGCTTGTCCTCGACGTAGCTGTCCCAGTGGCGGAAGAACAGCCTCGTGAACACCCGCGCCGTCACCGCGCTTTTCTCGATCGCCTCGTCCTTTTGCTTGTTCAGTTTGTCGCTCTCGGCGAACGGCTTGTCGCTGAACTCGGGGTAGACCGCCGACACGAAGGCGATGTGCGTGCCGTCCGGCGACCAGATGCCGTGGCTCGCCCCGGTGCTGATGGTGGTGAGTTGCTTCGGCTCGCCGCCCTCGGCCGGCACCACCCACAGCTGCGAGGAACCCGAGCGGTTCGACTCGAAGAGGATCGCCTTGCCGTCGGGGCTCCAGCGCGGGTTGGCGTCGCGCTTGCCCTTCGGGTCGGTCAGTTGCCTCGGCGGCGTCCGGCCGTCGCTGGCCACCACCCACAGGGCCGTGCTGCTCGTGTTCTCGGCCAGGTTGACGGTCGTGACCTGGTAGACGACGTGCTTGCCGTCCGGCGAGATCTGCGGGGCGGCGACCCGCTGGAAGGCGAACAGGTCGTCGAGCTTCATCGGCCGCTTGTCGGCAGCCGTCAGGCGGGCGGGGGTCGAAAGCCCCCCGGCGATCAGCAGTGCGGCGGCCAGGGCCGACCGGAACGGTGCGGACATGCGATTCCCCTTGTGTCTGCGGGCGTGACGCGGGACCGGACCCGTTCCGTTGTATCCGACCGGCGGGGTACGAAAAAGAACCCGGAGCGGTTACTCCGGGTCCGGCTGTCAGGGGGGCTGCGGGTGCGTGGTCCGCGGCTCACCAGTCGTTGCCGAGAATCTCGCCGCCCACGTAGGTCGAGGCGTCCCGGTACGTCTGCAGGCTGATCGAGTCGCGGACGAAGCGGACGGAGGCGTCGGCCAGGGCGAAGTTGGCCCCGCCGGGGTGCATGCTGCGGAACGAGTAGACGTTCGGCCAGAAGTTGGGATCGACGTTCACGCCGGCCGGACGGATCAGCCGCGTGCCCAGGTTCAGCGGGATGGCACAGACGCCGTTGGCCCCGTTGGCATAAGCCCAGGCGTTGTGGGTGTTCATCTCGCCCACGTCCTCGCCGAGCATGAGGGTGTTGCTCGTCCCGTCGGTGATGGCGTTCATGGTCAGCCGGCGGCGGTTGTCCTCCCGGCAGAAGATGCCGTTGCCGCAGTTGGCCCCGACGAGTCCGTCGCCGCCCGCGTGGCCGGTGTTGTTCGTGTAATTGCTGCTCGCCCCGCCGTGGGTATAGTGCGAGCCGGATACGCCCTTATAGCTCGTCGAGGCGACCGTGAAGCCGCCCAGGTTCGCCACCGTCGTCCGGGTGGCGGGGGTGATGTCGCTGGGGCAGCGGAACGTCGGCACCACGGTGCCCAGCAACTGCAGCCCCAGCCCCGAGTTCAGGGCCGGCTCCGGGGTGTTGCCCATGCCGGTGTTTCGGAACAGGTTGTCCTGTTCGATGTGCGGCAACATGCGGGCGAAGAAGCTCCACTGGGCCTGGCTCAGGACGCAGCAACCCCGGCCGGTCTGCGGGTCGCCGTTGTGCGGGAACCGTCCCGTCGCGTCGTGATAGTTGTGGACCGCCAAGGCGAGCTGCTTCAGGTTGTTCTGGCACTTGCTGCGGGCGGCGGCCTCGCGGACCTTCTGCACCGCCGGCAGCAGGAGTCCGATCAGGATGGCGATGATGGCGATGACCACCAGTAACTCGATCAGCGTGAACGCCCGGCGTGTGAGTCTGTGGACCATGACGACCTCCTCAGGAAGGCCCGTTCACGGGAGTGAAGCCCGTCCTCGGGCACGCGGCATGAGTGGGCATGACATGAGTGGGCATGAGTAGTGGCGACAACGAACCGCCTGGGGTACGGGCGGAGAATTTCCGCCACGGCAAAACCCGCGGCGGATATAAAGTTTATCTGAATCCGGCGTGTGAAACAAGAGGAGAACGGCGGGGATTTTGCCCGAACGGCACAAAAATCATCACTCTTTTTAGCCGAGCCGCAGGCCGGCCAGCGTCCGCACCAGCCACACGAGCCGGGCCAGCCCCCAGGCGTAGGCGGCCAGCGACCAGCCGCCGGCCACGGCCGCGCCGAACAGGCCGGCCACCAGCGCGAACTGCTCCGGCCAGCTCGTGCGGGGCAGCCGGACGAAGAGGAAGGCGAAGCCCAGCACGGCCGCGGCCCAGCCGAGGGCGGCCGACACCGGCCAGACCCAGGCTCGTGGGGATTCCGGGAGCGTCGCCTCGGCCGGTGCCGTCGGGCCGCCCGGCGGCGACGGGACGACCCGGGGCGGTTCGGGAGTGACAGCCGGCCGCCGCTGCGGGGCCAACCAGCCGAGTTCCTCCGCCCGCAGGTACGGCCGCGCCGGGGCCAGCGTGACCCGCACCGGTGGGGCCAACGGGTTCGTCGTGCGGAACGTGAACGGGGCCGCGCCGGCCGTCCAGCCCCGGTCCCGCTCCACCCCCAGTTCCCCCCCGCCCACCGGCTTGATGACCACCACGTCGGAGTCGATCGTGCCGTCCACCGGCCGCGGCGTGACCACATCGAACGGTAACGACGGCGGGGCCACCGTCCCGGACCAGACCAACTCCCCCTCCCGGGTGAGCCGCCGCAGCCAGACCAGCACCCGTGGCCCGGCCTGCGACCAGGACGCCACCTCCGCCCCCCGCAGTTCGTTCACCGTCACCCCCGGCAGGTTGAACTCGAGCAGCGCCACGCCGTCCTTGCCGTTCCACCGCACGCTCCCACTACCCTCGGCCCGGTACGGGGCTAGTTGCCAGTGCGTCTCCAGAGTCAACCCCGGCGGGTTCGTGGCCGGCCGCAGCGTCGGCCGCAACTCCGCCTCCGCCCCCACCGGGCGGAACACCCGCACCGGCGCGGTGTGGCCCAGCCACAGCTCCCCCACATCGGCGAAGTCCCGGTCCCGCGTCAGGGCGTCCGGCGAGAAGTCGATCGCCCCGAACGTGCCGAACCCCTCGACCGTGACCCCTCTCACCCGGAAGCCGTAGGCCGCGTCCGGGTCGACCGACGCCGGCCTGCCGCCCGCCAGCACCAGCCGCGGGAACCGCAACACCGGCTGACGGGTCACGACCTTCCGGTGCGACAACGACAGCACGACCAGGAACCGGCCGGCCACCGACCCCTGGAAGTCCAGACGCAGCGGCCTCACCCCGCCCTGCTCGGCCGGCAGCGACCAGTCCTGCAGCGACGCGGTCCCGTCCTTCTCCAGCGGCCGGACCGTCACCCCGAGCACGTCCAGCTCCGGCGGCACGTCGAAGCGAAGCGACGTGATCGTCCCCTGTTCGACCCGCACGACATAGCACGCCGTCAGCGTGGCCCCGCTCTCCGTCACGTCCCAGACGCAGCCCTCGCGGACCTTGATCGCCGCCACCCCCCCGGCCCCGTCACGCCAGCGCACCACCACCCCCTTCACCGCCCCGAGGTCCGCCTCCAGACGGACCCGCTCCCCGACCCCCAGCGACTGACGACCGAGCCGACCCACGACCTGCGCCTGCCGTGCCGTACCGGGCAGGTCGGCCGACAGACGCGCCACCGCCACCTCGGGTACGCCGAACCGCACTTCCCGCTCCGGCCCCGTGCCCGTGACCGATACCGAGAAGCGGACCTCCAGTTCGTTCCGCCCTGCCCGGCCCAGTGGCACCGTGTACGTCCCCGGTCGTGTGGCGGTCGGCAGGGCCACGGTCCCGTTCACGCTGACCCCTTCCAGGCGAGCCTCCGCCAGCGGCACGGCGAGCGTCGTAGCCCCCTCGGGGGCATGCACCACGAACCTCGCCCGGACACGGGCGTTCGCCTCGTCGGCCACGACGGCGTACTCCGCCGACACGATCACCGCGCCGCCCTCCCCCCGGTTGCCGCTCGCCGCCAGCCGGTCCAACACCGCCTTGGGGGCCACCACCGTCTCCTGGCCGTCATCACCCGCCGGCAGGATCACCACCGTGGCACCCCCGCTGGTACTCCCGCCGGTACTCCCGGGGCCGTTGATCGGGGCACCGCCGGGGCCGCTACCGGGGGGTTGCGCGGCACCCGGGGGCATTGACAGCGTGGCGGCCAAGACCACCGCGCCGGCGGCCGTGACCCACGACCAGTTCCCGCGAACCACGACCATACCCGCCGCCACCACCAGACCCACGACCAGCGGCAGCCCGGCCGCCCGCTGCCACCACGGCGGGCCGAGGAGGAAGGCACCGCCGCCGACCAACAACCCCAGGGCCACGAGCAGGCCGAGGCCGGGGTGCCGACGACGACCGCCGAACCAGGCGAACAGGAACAGCAGCACGGCCCCGGCGATGCCCACCGCCGCCGCCGACCGCCTCGTCCCCACCCGTACCTCCTCCACCTCGGATTCCGAGACCACCTGGCCTTCTTCCCCGACCGGATCGCCGAGCAACTCCGGCGGGTTCCCGCCGCCCGCCTCCCACGGCCGCACCGGCCAACCGGGGAGCACCTCCGGCGCGAATAACCACCACCGCCGCACCCCACCCGCGTCCCCCCGGGTTTGCGGAACCGGACTCCGAAAGACCGACACCAGACCCCCCGACGACTGCCCCCGCAGGCGGTAACGGACCTCGAACCGCTGCGGCCCGCCGGCCGGCACCGGCAGTGCGAATTCCTCACCCCCCGCTACCCCCAGCGAACGTGGGTTCACCCACTGCCGACCCACGACCGCCGAACGCAGTTCCGCCCCCGGCGGCAGGGTGATCGGCAGCCACGTCGGACCGCTCGAGGACACCGTTCCCCCGAACACCACCGTGGCCTCCTCGGTCGAACGTACCGCCGTCACGAGGTACGCCCCGGACAGACGGGCCGGCCCCGGCGCGGACGGGCCGGTCGGGTCGGTGTCGGCGGCCGGCCCCGTGCGGTACTCGCGCGCCCCGAGCAGGACGAACCGCCCCGCCGCGCTGCCGACCGCCTCCAGACGGACCTCGTCGCTCACCGGACGGGTGAAGCGGATCAGCCACAGCCGGGACGGTCCGTCACGGGCCGCGGTGGTGGTGGCGGTGACGGTGGCGGCTGCGGCTGCGGCCGGGTCGCGGGCCGCGGTGGTGGTGGCGGTGACGGTGGCGGCTGCGGCTGCGGCCGGGTCGCGGGCCGGTACGGCGGAACCCGCCGCGACCAACCCCAGACCCCGCACCAGCCAGCCGACCGGGACGGTGGCTACTGCATCGACCGCGTTGACGCTCCGCGTCGTCCGCCACGTCACCTCTCCCGGGTCCGGGCCGGCCGCCCCCGTTTCGACCGCCACGACCGCCGGCAGCCAGCCCGAGCGGACCCGTATCGTGAACGCCTGCACCGGCTCGCCCGCCGTCGCAGACCGGGTCGCCTCGACATCGAATTCCGGAACCGCCGGGGTCAGTTCGACCCACCCGTCGGGATCGCACCCGCGGTAACGGAACCCGGTCGTTCCCGGGGGGGGAAGCAGTTCCACCGGATCGAACCAGCCGGCCCGCGTCGTCCCGACACCGGCCCAGGCCTCGAAGACCCAGGCACCGCTCACCGCGACACCGAGGACCCCGTGCCGCTCGGCCGCCCCCCGTGGTGCGAAGGCCGGGAACGCCAACCGCTGCGGCCCGGGCCGCAGGCGTGGCCCGTCGAACTCGAACACCAGCTCGGCCGCCTGTCCGGTCAGCAGCGGCCGGCCGAACTGCACGGTCGTCTGCTCGTCGGCAGCCGCCACCGCGGCCACCGCGTCCTCGGGTACCGACGTGACCCGCACCAGCCGGTAACCCGCCGGCTGTCGCAGCGCGAACTGGAACAGCGGCCCGCGCTTCACCCTCAGCCCCACCCGCACCTGGGCCCAGGCCCGGTCGCTTTCCAGTCGCCACGTCGTCTGCTCGCTGACGGTCAACTCGCTTTCGCTGTCGAGTACCTTCACGGTCGGGGACCGGCGGAAGGCCCGATCGGCCCCGGCCGCCACCAGCGTTCCGCTCAGGTTCACGATCCGGGTCTGGTCGGGAAGCGTCTGGGTGTCGGTGATGCGGTAGTCGCCCGGGTCCCAGTCCACGACGCGGGTACCCGGCAGGAAGCGCAGTTCGAGGGTTTCTTCGTCGAGGTCGGCCCCGGTCGGCCGGACCATCGGCAGCGGGGCATCGGGCGGCCGGCCCGGGTCCGGGTACGGCGCGACCACGGAGATCAGGACCTTCCCCCCCACCCCCGGTTGCCGCAGGTCGACTCGCAACCGCCGAGGCTCCCCCGCCCCGCTGGCCGCGTCCAGGCTCCAGCCGCCCCGGTTGTTCACCACCACGTCGGTGACCCGCAGGCCCGGGTCGACGGTGAACCCCCAGGTGCCGACCGCCCCCTTGGCCGAGCGCACGTCGTACTCGAAGACGCCGGACAACTGCCGCGGCGCCAGGTCGTACCGGGCGACCAGGCGTGCCACCGCCCCCGCCCCCGGGTTGCCGGCCGGGCGGATCGCCAGCTCGAGCCGTGACCGCCCCCCGAAGCGGAGCCGCCACAGCGATCGGGACGGTCCGGCCGCCGCCGGGAACGGACCGGTCAGCAGGACCTCGGCCGCCGCCACCGCCGGGAGCCGATCGGCCGGCAGCTCCAGGTCCAGCGAGGCCGTCGGGGCCACCGGTATACGCAAGTCGAAGCGCCGTTCCCCCGGTTCGGTCACCCCGACCGCCGACCAGTCGAACCGCAGCGTCCGACGACCACTCGCCTCGACCCGTACCGCCGTCAGGGGCTCGCCGGAGGGAATTCCGATGACCACGTCCGGGCCGTCTGCCCAGGTCACCGACCGCAGGGCGAGCCTCATCGGCTCGAGCGGCAGCCACCGCGGTCCCGCCGCCGGGTTGACGATGTCGAACTCGCCACTGCCCTGCAGGTCGTCGTTGACCAGGGACGCCTTCAGGCGGATGTCCGAGATGCGGGGCAGGTTCCTGCTCTCGGCGACGGCCCGGCCGGCCGCCCGGACGCGGGCCTCGAACTCGACCCGGGGCAGGCGGACCAGCGGGCCGGCCTCGAATTCCGCCCCCAGTTCGGCCAGTTGCTCCTCGGTCGCCCGCAAGCGGCGGATCGGGAACGGTTCCTCGACGACGGCCGGGGCGGGTGAGGCTGGAGCGACCGGACCGGCGACTCCTGTGGCGGACGGCCCTGTGGGCGATGGTCCCGTGGCGGACGGCCCTGTGGGGGATGTCCCTGGCGGGGACGGTCCTGTGGCGGACGGCCCTGACGGGGGCGGGCCTGACGGCGAGGGACCGACCGGGCCGGCCGTGGTGGCGACGGTGGCCGCTGCCGCCGCGACCAGGAGCGTGAGCGGGAGGAGGGGACGGCAGAACACGGCCTCAACCTCCCGCGGCGGTCGGGGCCGGTGAGCCGGACGAGCCGATCCCCACCGGGCGGTTCCTCGTGGTCGGTTGCGGGGTCGGGCTGGGAGAGGGGTCCGGGCCGGCCCGCGCGAACGAGGGCAGGCGGTTGAGCCGACGGACATAAAGCCCGCGGGCGGCGGCATAGGCCAGCAGGGCCAGGACCGCGGCCGCCACGCCGGGTTGGCAGGCCCCGGCGAACTGGGCGGCCGGGTGCGGGGCGAAGACCGTCGCCAGCCCCACGCCGCCGGCGGTCACGGCCACCACCGGGCCGGCGAACCAGCCCGGCAGCCGCGACAGGACCAGTACCAGAACGAATACCGTGACCGAGCAAACGACCACCATGCCGAGGCGGTTGGTGCGGTACACCGCCAGCGCCGCCGGGCTCGACTGGTGTGCCGTGAGCGTGTCGCTGCTGCCCCCCGCCGACCCGTCCCCCCCCGGCTCGTCCCCCGAGCGGAACCACCGCTCCAGGTCTTCCTCGGAGCCGAGCGGCAGCGGTGCGACCCCGCTCAGGAGCGGTCGCCAGCGGAACTCGGCCACGGCCCCCGAGGTGAGCAGTGGTGCCGTGCCCGGGGGGAATTGCACCCGCCAGCGGACCGGACCGGCATAGGCCGCCACCGGTAACGTCGGAGGGGAAAAGACGACCTCGCCGCTCGGGTTCCGCTCGGCCGGCAGTTGGTAGCGGACCTCGATCGCCACCCTGAGTCCGGGGCGGTAAGGCGGCAGGGGGATGCGATAGGCCCCGTCCCCGTCTTCGGGGCCGCGTACCGCCGGGGTGATCCGCTGCCCGTCGCGGAAGAACTCGGGGCTGGTCCCGGCCAGAGGCCCGGGCAAACGGACCTCGACGAACGGGTTGACCCAGCGGCGGAGCAGGAACTGGCCGCGGTAGCGGGTCGTACTCGCGTCGGTGGCCCAGACCTGGATCAGACCCTTGTCCACCCACACGCCGACCGGGCCGTTTTCCCGGCCGCGTCTGGCTTCCAACAGCAGCGGCGGTAGTCCGCCGGAGGCACCCAGAGTCAGGGCGGGGAAGGCAGCCCGTTCCGGGTCCGGCTCCGGGGGAAGTTCGCGCCAGCCGGCCGAGCGGGTGGTGAAGGTCCGGCCGGCGGCGGTGGCGGGCCAGACCGACACGGTCGTATCCAGTCGCGTCGTCTGGGTCGGGAACACCAGGGCCACCGGCAGTTCCTCGCCGTCGGGCCGTCCGACCGGCAGTGCGAACCGCAACTGCACGGTCAGTTCGCGGCTCTCCGGGGGAAGCGACAGGCTCCACTCCCCGGGCCCGATCGGTTCCAGGGGTACGTTGGCCTTCAGCCCGGCGAGGTCGTTCGGACCGCGGAAGCGGATCGGTCGGGAGATCGGCTCGGAGGAGCGGAGCTTGATGGTCTGGACGATGTCGAGTTGGCGGTCGGCGGTGGTGACGTGGGCGAGGATTTCGGCGGCCAGGTCGGGGCGGTAGGGGTTCCAGCCCAGCAGCAACCGGGCCAAGCCGCTCTCGCTGCGGGCGGTGACGGCAGAAACGACCCGCGGGGGTTGGCCGTCCGGCCCGGGCACGGCGGTCAGGGGACTGCTTCGGGACGCGAACTCCCCGCCCCAGCCCAGGTACTCGCCCCGCACTTCGGAACCCTCGGGGACGGTCACCGTGACCGCGGCGTCCCGCTCGGAAGCCGGGGTGAACCGGGGCAGCGCCAGGAACAGCCGGCCCTCGGCGGCGTCGGCCGGGACGGTCGCCGTCAGGACCAGGTCGAAGGGGGTCTTCTGGGCCGAAGCCAAACGGATGACGACCGGCACCCGGGGCCCGCCGTCGGCCAGGCTCGCGACCTCGGCCCAGAAGCCCCGCGGTCCCGGACCCGGCTGCACCCCCACGACCAGCTCCGGGGGTGACGCCTCCAGCCCCCGCCAGTCCGTCGGGACCTCGACGGTGACCGACTCCAGTTCGGTGCGGATCGGAACGACCTTCACCTCGGCCCGCACGAACCAACCGCCGTCCCGCAGGTTCAGGCGGTACGACGGACGGACCGTGACCCGCCCCGGCTGGGACCAGGACTCGACGCTCAGCAGCGGGACGGGGGCCGGGCTTGACGTCGTCGGGCCGGTCGTGAGGCGGAAGACGGCCGTGGTGAACTCGTCGTCGCTCGGCCCCGGGGCTTCCACCCGCCGCAGGTCCGGGCCGTGCTGGAAGGCGAGTTGTTGGTTGGCCCCGGCGGTCACCCGGACCGTCCCGGTCTGGCGGAGGATGCCCAGGACCGTGAACGGGCCGATGCCGAACGGGCCGCGGTGCCTCGGGTCGTCCGGCCGGGCCCGCAACTGCCGCGTCACCGCCGTGATCACCCAGTCAGCGGGGGCCGTCCCGACCGGCAGCTCGATCTTCCAGACCGGCTTGTTGGCGTCGCTCGGCTTACTGATGACCGGGGACAGGCTCGGGCCGACCTCGACCCCGCTCCCGGGGACCCGCTCGGCGGTCAGGTCGGCGGTCACCGGTGCCAGGATCTTCCACTCCCGGCCGCTCCCCCGCAGCCGGATCCGCGCCGTCGTCTCGACGACGCCCTCGGTCAGCAGGACGGTGATGTCGCTCTCGGCCGAGAGTACCTGATCGGCGGCCTGGGCGGCGGAGGCCGGCGGCTCCCACGTCAGCTCCAGGGAATCGACCGGGCCGACGGCCAGCCCGTTCTCCATCCCGGGGCGGGCCGCGAGTTGCTTCAGGTCGGCGGTGATCCGCCGCAACTCCGGCGGGCCGGTCTTGCTCGGGTCGGGGGTCCGGGTCGTCAGACTCACCCGCTTCACCTCCGGACCGGGGGCTTCGAACAGGAGCGTCGTGATGGGGGCGCGGGGTAAGCCGATCTCGAACCCCAGTTCCGCCTTCGCCCCCCGGGTGGTGACCGGCACCTCCAGGTCGAGCGTCACGCTGTGGTCCCCGGGCGTCTCGACCGTCAGGGCGTAGCCGTCCTCGGTCGTGTCAAGGATCGGCACCTTGCTGCCGTCGAGGGAGGCGGCGACGAGGAAGCCGCGGCGGCCGCCGAGCGACACCGACGACTGCGTCACGGTCGTGCGGAACGTGCAGCCGAGCTGGATCACCGCCACGAGCTGTTCCCCCCGCTTCTCCACCCGCCCACGGACCACACAACTGCTCGGCGGGGCCGTCTTGCGGGCGGCCAGTTGTTTCTTCAACTGCTCGATCTGGTCGAGGAGTTTCTGGAACTCCTGTGGCGTGAGGCTGACCCGCTCCCCGGAGGCGGCCGCGGACGTGCCGAGCCACAGGTAAGTACCGTCGGGCAGTCGGAGGACCGGGAGGTCCTTGTCTTTGTCTTTGTCCCTGTCCCTGTCCTTCTTGGGGGGCGGTTCGTTCGACTTCTTGGGGTCGGGGGGTTGGGCCTGGGCCGAGAGGGTGACCACCCACAAGCTGAGGGCGAAGGCAACCGCTGCGGCGGCACGGAGATGGCGTGTGCTGACGCGGGTGTCAGGCGGGGTGAGATTTGGAGTAGTGGGAGTAGGAGAAGAAGCAGGAGTAAGAGTAGGAGTAGGAGCAGGAGTAGAGGCGAGGATGGGGGCGAGAGTAGGAGTCGGAGTAGGGCCGAGGGGGGCCGCGGCAGGGCGGTGCTGGCGTGCGGTGACGCGGGTGTCCGGCATGGCGATCCTCAGGCCGGGCTTGGTCGCTGCCTCGGCTCCCCATTGTACCCGGAACCCGTAGTCGTTCCGACCCCGTTAATCGGGAATCGTGGCGGTCGGGGCAGGCCCGGCCCGGTCGCCCCGGCGTAACCCGCAAAGCAGCACGGCCCCGGTCGCCCCGGTCAGCAGGAGGAAGGCCAGGGTGTGGGTGCCGTATACCAGGGCCAGGTCGCCGACCGTGGTCCCGAGCAGTCCCGGAACGGTCATCAGGGTCAGGGCCGCTACCAGGCAGGCGATCAGCGGGCCGCGGACCCGGCGGGTCACCTCGGCGGCGGCGGCGTGGGCCAGGGCGGCCCCGGGGATGAGCAGTATGACGGCGTGGTGCTTCCACGTCCGCTCGCTGAGCAGCAGCATGCCCAGGGCGATCAGGCCGCACTCGGCCGCGAACCGCCAGCCCTGCCGCTGGGACCGCGGGGTGCGGCAGAGCCGGACGACTGCCAGGGCGAAGCCGACGGTGAAGAGCTTGACGACGACCCAGGCGGCGGGCCGGCCGATGTCGGTCAGGTTGTGGTAGGCCGTCGCCGTCGGGATGTCGCCGGCCGCCGTCCTCTCGTACCCGACGAACGACGGGCTGTGCGTGAACAGCCGGTACACCCACCCGGTGATCGCCTGGTTGGCGTGTTCGGTCGTCACTTCGCCCTTGAGCAGCGGCCGCTCGATCATGAGCCGGTACCAATCCGAGAGCAACTCGGCGTTGCGGTCCCAGCCGAAGACGACCCCGGGGACGACGACGAAGCCGAGGACCAGCCCGGCGAGACAGCCGGCCACGACCCGCCACGCCCCCTTCCAGCCGAAGTAGGCCAGGAACAGCAGCGGCGTGAGCTTGCAGGCGATCGACAGCCCGAGGACCAGCCCGGCGGCGGTGTCGCGGCCCCGGCGGTACAGTTCCAGGCACCCCGTGACCAGAAAGAGGATGAAGATGTTCACGTTGTTATGCGTCAGGTCGCCGGTCAGGGCCGGCAGGGCGAGCAGCACGGCGGCGGCCTTGACGGCGTCGGAAGGCGGCCGGGGCGGCGCGGTGCCGGCCTCGCCCAGCAGGCGGAACACCCACACCGCGGCAACGACGGCCATCAGCACCTTGGCGTAAAACCAGCTCATCGCCCCGACGAGCGGCGGCAGTTCGGCGAACGGCCGCAGGATGATCGCCATCACCGGCGGGTTCGGGTACTCGTGCCTGCCGGTGTAAATGTTCGTTCCGCCGAACACCTCGCGGATCATCGACCGCCAGCGGAGGAAGGCCGAACGGGTCTGCTGCCCGCTGTCCGCCGGCTTGGCGATCTTGACGGCGTACTTCAGACTGGTGACGAGCAGAACGACGGCGAGCAGGCCGAGGACGACGACCCGGAAGCGGGCGGGGTGGGTCGCCCCGGGGGCACCAAGCCGAAGCCGCGCCCCAAGTCCCTGGGCGAGTCGCCTCACGAGTCGCTGTAACCGGATGGCAGGCATGGCGCGTCCTTACGCGGGTGGGGGGGATCGGGCCTCCGGCCCGTCCGAAAGGGGCAGATCAAGTACGGGCGGATCAGTCAGGGGGGCGGATCCAGTAGGGGCGGGTCGGCGGATCCGATCAGGCGGCCGGTTCGACACTCACGCCCAGGGGCTGGGCACCCTTGGCCCGTTGCTGCGGGTCGGCCCCGCAGGAGCGGATCTGGTCGGCCTTCAACTCGGCCAGCTCCAGGGCCCCGACCCACACGACGGCGCGGCCCTTCTGGTGGGCTTCCATCATCAGCTCGACGCACTTCTCGACGGTATAGCCGAACACCTTGCGGAGCACGGCGACGACGAACTCCATGGTGTTCAGGTCGTCGTTATGAAGGATGACGGCATAAGGGGGCTGCCGGCGGGTTTTCGTGTCGGTGTCGGTGTCCGGGAGTGCGGCCGGCCGCGCAGAAGGTGGCGCCATCGGTCATCTCCAGGGGCTGAAGGACGAGGGAAATTATACTGCTCGCCCTCCGGCCGGGGAACGGCGTCTGCGCTGGCGGGCGGTGGCGGTCGCCGTGGGCGGTGGGGTCACGTTGCCGGTACTCCCCAAGCCGCTACAATGCCAGCCTGATTAGCGGCATCGTGATCACGCGCGGAGGACCACGACATGGCACACAAGAAGGGCCAAGGCTCGGTCAAGAACGGGCGGGATTCACTGCCCAAGCGGCGGGGCATCAAGGCCTATGGCGGCCAGCACGTCACGACCGGTAGCATCCTCGTCACCCAGTGCGGCACCCGCTTCACCCCCGGCCGCTTCGTCCGCCGGGCCAGGAACGACAGCCTGTTCGCCCTGACCGACGGCACCGTGTACTTCGACCAGGGCGGCAAGCGGGTCAACCTCGTTCCCACCGACCCGAACTGCACGGCGATCGGCTGAGCCGGCGACCGACGACCGACCGGGCCACGGCCGGGGAACACGCCAGCAGGGGGACCTGGGCACTCGCTTGCTCCCCGCTATCGTAGCCTCGTACCCCGGCCGAGGAACCCGCATGCTCGCCGACAACATCTTCCTCAAGATCCTGGACAAGACGATCCCGGCCCGGATCGTTCACGAAGACGACCTGTGCATGGCCTTTCACGACATCCGGCCGCAGGCCCCCACCCACGTCCTGATCATTCCCCGCAAGGTCATCCGCACCCTCGACGACGCCACGCCCGAGGACCAGACCCTGCTGGGGCACCTGGTCCTGGTCGCGGTCCGGCTGGCCAAGGAACTCGGGCTGGCGCAGGGTTACCGGCTGGTGGTCAACTGCAACGAGCACGGCGGGCAGACGGTGCCTCACCTGCACGTCCACCTGCTCGGCGGCCGGGCGATGGGATGGCCCCCCGGCTGAGGTGAAGTGGCCCCCGGCTGAAGAGAAAAGAAGTGGCCCCCGACTGAACATGGGAACGGACCCGCGAACCATCCTGGCCGAGCGGCTCGCGGCCGTCCGTGAGCGGATCGCCGGGGCGTGTCGGCGGGCCGGTCGCGACCCCGCCGGCGTCACCCTCGTGGGCGTTACCAAGACCGTCCCCGCCGACCGGGCCGCCCTCGCCGTCGACCTGGGCCTGACCGACCTGGGCGAGAACCGGCCGCAGGAGTTGTGGAAGAAGGCCGCCGCCGTCCCGGCCGCCCGCTGGCACCTGATCGGCCACCTGCAGCGCAACAAGCTCGAGCGCACCGCCCCGCTCGTCGCCCTCATCCACTCCGTCGACTCCGCCCGTCTCCTGCAAGCCCTGGACGCCTTCGGCCGTCAGCACGGCCGGCCCGTTCCCGTGCTGCTGCAGGTGAATTGCAGTCACGAGCCGACCAAGGGCGGGTTCGACCCCGCGACGCTGCCCGCCCTCGCCGACGACCTGGCGTCACGCAGCGGCCTGGACGTGCGGGGGCTGATGACGATGGCGGCCTACTCCGAGGACCCAGAAGACGCCCGGCCCACGTTCGCCGAACTCCGCCGCCTCCGCGACGACCTGCGCGGCCGCACCGGATTGCCGCTCCCCGAACTCTCGATGGGCATGAGCGGGGATTTCGAGACCGGTATCGAGGAAGGGGCGACCCTCGTGCGGATCGGCACGACGCTCTTCGCGGGCCTGGCCTGAGCCTGACGTGACCGCGGGGCTGGCCTGAGCCTGACGTGAGCGTTCCCACCAACCGACGCGCCGCGATCAGGTCCGATCCGGGACAAGCAGTCGGAGCGTCACGGCGGTCACGGTCGCGGTCACGCCCGGTCCGGGGCGGGCGAGCGGCGGCGGTGCCAGCGCGGCGGTATTAGCCGACCGGGCCGGTTCGTGACCCGTCCCCCTCCGACCGCAGCGCCAAGGAGCCGCGGCACGAGTTCGACGGCCGTGACGGCCAGGGCATAGGGGAGCAGGCCGGTTACGATGGCGGTGACGAGGCCCGGCCAGGTCGGCTCGGCGGGGGTAACGAACGACCAGACGGCGGCCGGGACGCCGGCGGCGACGAGCGGCCGCAGCCAGCCCGCCACGAGATACCGCCCCAGGGGGACTTCCAGAAGCCGGCCGGTGTAAACGATCACGAACAGGCAGAACAGCACGTTCGGAACGGCGACGGCGACGGCGACCCCCGGCACGCCCCCCGGCCCGACCAGGGCCAGACTCAGGCCGAGGTTCAGCCCCGCCTCCAGCAGCGCCAGCCGGGCGAACAGCCGCAGCCGCCCCAACCCGTACAGCACCCGCGAGGCCACGGACTGGGCCGTGCCCAGGGCCAGCGTGGCCGACAGGATCGCCATCGCCGGGTAGCACCAGTCGGCGTACTCCGGCCGGCCCACCCAGCGGTGCAGGAACGGTCGCCCGAAGGCGAGTAGCCCGAGCTGGACCGGCAAGACGAGGTAGAGCACCCAGCGGGTGGCCGACAGGTACACCCCCCTGACGCCGTCGTGGTCGCCGCCGGCCTCCCGCTCGCTGACGGCCGGGGTCAGGGTGGTGGTCACGGAGCGGAACAGGCTTTTGGCCATCTCGACGAGCCGGGCCGCGATGGCGTAGTGGGCGGCAGCGGCGACCGGCAGGAACCCGCCGACCACGACGGCCCCGGTCTGCACGGTGATCCGCCCGGCCAGCATCGCCAGGAAGGCATCGACGCTGTAGCCACGGACCCGGCGGAGCGTCTGCCGGTCCACGAGCCGGTGCGACAGCCGCAGCCCCGGTAGGTAGTGGAAGGCGAGACGGCCCATGACGGCGTGTTCGAGCAGGTTCACGACGGTGAAGACGACGGCCAACGACCACAGCCCCGGTGCCGTCTCCAGGGCGTAGACGGTGCCGACCACCTTGGCCGCCAGGAAGCCGATCCGTACCAGGCTCTTGACGGCGAACCGCTGCAGGCCGTCGAGCAGGGTGGGGAAGACGCTCAGGGGCAAGGTGACGGCCAGGTTGGCCAGCATCAGGAGCATGAAGGCGGTGACACCACCCGGAGCGCCAGGACTTCCAAGATCGCCAGAGCTTTCAGGACCGGCAGGACTTCCAGGATGGGCAGGACTTCCAGGACCGCCGGGCCCTCCCGACGCGGCGAGCTTGTCTTCCAGTCCCGGGGCGACGACCGGTACGAGCAGGCCGCCCAGGAGCAGGACGGCGGCCGCCGCCACCGCGAACACGGCCAGGCACGACGAGACGACCTTGTTCAGCTCGTCCCGCTCGCCGGTGGCCTGGAAGCGGGCCACGAAGCGGACCAGGCAGGCGGCCAGGCCCAGGTCGAAGAGGGTGAAGTAGGCGAGGACCGACTCGACGACGCACCAGACGCCGTAGCGGGCGTCGCCGAGGCGGCGGATGAGGTATGGGGCCAGGAAGAAGCTGACCAGTAGGGTGGTGGCGAAGGCCAGCCAGTTGGTGGCGGCCGCGACGAGCAGGCGACGGTGGGGGGGCATGCGAACGTCCGTGTTCGGCCGGGGCAGGGATGCCAGCTAGTGGGGCGAGGTAGCTAGTGGGGCGAGGTAGCTCGTGGGGCGAGGCAGACGGTCGGGGGTCGAGGAGTCCGGCGGCGTGGGGGTCAGTCGGCCGGTTTGTCGGCGGTCCGGCCCCGCTTCTTCCGGGCGGGGGCGGCCTCGACCGGCTCGCCGAGTGCGGCCAGTTCGGCGGCGGCCAGGGCCTCGTCCTGGTCGGCGGCCTCGAGTTCGGCGGCGGCGACCGGCTTCGGCTTCCGCTTCTCCAGGACCGCCGCGGCGATCTCGTCCCGCACCCCCGGGTTGTCCCGCAGGTACTGCACCGTGTTCGCCTCCCCGTGGCCGATCTGCTGGCCCTTGTAGGAGAACCGCGCCCCGCTCCCCTTCTCGATCAGCCCCTCCTCCACCGCCAGCTTCAGCACGTCCCCCTCGTAGTTGATGCCGCGGTCGTGCAGGATCTCGAACTCGGCGGTGCGGAACGGCGGGGCGATCTTGTTCTTCACCACCCGCACCCGCGTCTCGGCCCCGATCGTCTCGTCCCCGTCCTTGACGTGCGTCACCCGCTTCACCTCCATCCGCACGCTGGCGTAAAACTTCAGGGCCAGACCGCCGGTCGTCGTGTTCGGGTCGCCGTATATCACCCCGATCTTCTGCCGGATCTGGTTAATGAACACCAGGCACGTCCGGCTCTTGTTCACGGTCGGCGTGAGGATCCGCAGGGCCTGGCTCATGAGCCGCGCCTGAAGACCGACCTTGGCGTCCCCGATCTCGCTGTCCTGGATCTCGTTCTTGGGCACCAGGGCCGCCACCGAGTCGATGATGATCAGGTCCACCGCCCCCGACTTGACGAGCATCTCGGCGATCCGCAGCCCTTCCTCCCCGTAGCTCGGTTGCGACACGAGCAACTCGTCGAGGTTCACGCCGATCCTCTTGGCCCAGGTCGGGTCGAGGGCGTGTTCGGCGTCGATGAAGGCGGCCACGCCCCCGGACTTCTGCACCTGGGCCACGGCGTGCAGGGCCACGGTCGTCTTGCCACTGGCCTCCGCCCCGAAGATCTCGACCACCCGACCGCGGGGTAGCCCTTTGCCGCCCAGGGCGATGTCCAGCGACAGTGATCCGGTCGAAATCCCCTCCACGTCTTGCACGCTCATGTCGCCCAGCGACATGATCGCACCCTTGCCGAATTCCTTCTCGATCGCCGCGATGGCGTTCTTCAGTTCCTTGTTGTCCGGGTCCCGGCCGCCCTTGCTGTCCCTCTCGGCCATCGCTGTTTCTCCCCGTAAAGGAATCGGTGACCCGACCGCGGGATCGGTTGAGGTGGGAGTGAGTGCGGTCGGAACGGTGAGGAGTGTAGCGTGTCCCACGAAAGGGGGAAATGTCAGTAGTTCAGGAGGAGTGACCGTTCGGCAGGAGCGACTGTTCGGGAGGAGTGATCGACGGTGGGCCGAGGCCGCCCTGCCGGCCGAGACGCCGCAGACCGGGCGGTCGGCGTCGGTGTCGCCGCCGGAGGCCTCCCTTCACCAGCGGACCTCCCCCCTAGCCACCGGAACAGGGGACCGATGCGACTGCTCGACCTGACGTTAGCGACGGCGGCCGAGAACCTGGCCCTCGACGAGGCCCTGCTGCTCGCGGCCGAGGAGGCCGACGCCGGCCCGGTGCTGCGGCTGTGGGAACAGCCGACGCTCGCGGTAGTACTCGGGGCCGGCGGCTCGGTCGCGATCGACGTGAACCGGGCGGCGTGCGAGGCGGACGGCGTGCCCATCCTGCGGCGGGCCAGCGGCGGCGGGACCGTGCTGCTCGGGCCGGGCTGCCTGTGCTTCAGCCTCGTGCTGGGTTACGACCACGCCCCGGGGTTGAACGAGATTCCCGCCTCGAACCGCTACGTCCTGGGGCGTATCCTCCGGGCCGTGCGCGGTGCCGTGCCGGACGCCCGCCTCGAAGGCACCAGCGACCTGGCCGTGACCGGGCGGAAGTTCTCGGGCAACGCCCAGCAGCGGAAGCGGCGGTACCTGCTGCACCACGGTACGCTGCTGTGCGGGTTCGACCTGGGGCGGATGGCCCGTTACCTGAACCTGCCGGAGCGGCAGCCGGACTATCGCCGGGGCCGCAGCCACGACGAGTTCGTGACCAACTTGGGGGTTCCCGTGGACGAGGTGAAGCGGTTGCTGGTGGCGGAGTGGTGCCCGGAAGGGGAGTTGCAGGCCTGGCCGTGGGCCACGGTGCGGCGGTTGGTCGAGGAGAAGTACGGCCGGGAGGAGTGGAACCGGCGGCGGTGAGCCGGCCGGCGGTCGTCGGCGTCGGGCAAGCCGTGGGAACGATCGCCGGGGTCGGTCGGCGGGCCGGGGGAGCCGGCCGACCGGTCGCCTGTCGGGCCAGTCCGGGTCGGGTCAGGTCGCGGCGGTGGGCACCGCCGTGGGGGGCGCGCCGGCCGGGGCGGACGCCGGGGCCGGTGCCGGGGACGCGGCCTGACCGTTGGCCCTCGGCTCGGGGGTGGCGGGCGGGCCGTCGCCGCCGCGGTCGCCGGTCAGCTTGGCCAGGTACTCGGGGATCTCCACGCCGCCCACCTCCTTCATGACCTGGAGCATCGGGGGCATCATGCGGGCCATGTCCTGGATGAAGCCGGCGGTGCCGGAGCGGCCGTTCCCGCCGCCCTCCCAGACCACGACCTTGTCGAACTTGATGTTCGAGATGGCCTGGGCGGACGCCTGGGCGAGTGCGTCGAGGTGTTCGAGCATGAGGATCTGGAAGGCCTGTTGGGCCCCGCCGCAGGCCTCGATGATCTTCTTGAGGCCTTCGCCCTTCTTGGCGAGGATCTCGTACTGCCCGCGGGCCTCGGCCTCGAGCTTGGCATAGATGGTGGCGGCCTGGGCCTGGGCCTCGAGCTTGATCCGTTCGGCGGCGGCCTCGGCGTCGACGATGACCTTGGCCTTCTCGGCCTTGGCGGGGGCTTCCAGGGCGGCGCGTCGTTCGGCCTCGATCTTGGCGGCCTCGGCGAGGGCGGCCTTGGCCAGGGCGCGGTTCTGGGCCTCGAGGACGGCGGCCTCGGCCTCGCGCTTCTTGGTCTCGGCCAGCAGGTAGGCCTCGGCCTTCTTGACGGCCAGGGTGGCCTGGGCGGCGGCGATGTCGGCCTGGGCGGCTGATTCACCGGCCACGGCCCGGGCGTTGGCCTCGGCCAGCCGCACCCGCTTGTCCCGATCGGCCTCGGCGATCCGCGCCTCCCGCTCGAAGGCCGCCTGCTGCTCGCCGACCTTCTGGTCCCGGTCCAGTTCGGCGATGCGGATCGCCTGGGCCCGCTCCGCTTCCTTGACCAGCGCCTCCTGCTCCAGCCGGGCACTCTGTTCGCCGACCTCCCGTTCCTTCTCCAACTGGGCGACCTTGATCGCCTGCTCCCGGACCGCTTCCCGCGTACCGATCTCGCGGACCTTGGTGGCGTTGGCGACGGCGACGGCCTTCTCGCGCTCGGCCTCGGCCACGCCGATCTGGCCCTTCTTCTCCTGCTCGGCCACGTCGATCTTGGCCTGCTGGATGGCGATGGCGGCGGCCTTGCGGCCGATGGCCTCGATGTAGCCGCTCTCGTCGGTGATGTCGGTGATGTTCACGTTGATCAGGACCAGGCCGATCTTCTTCAGCTCCGGTTCCAGCGACTTCTGGATGTTCTCCAGGAACTTGTCCCGGTCCCGGTTGATGTCCTCGATCCGCATCGAGGCGATCACCTGGCGGAGCTGGCCGAAGATGATGTCCCGCGCCTGCTCCTTGATCTCCTGCGTGCCCAGCCCGAGCAGACGAATGGCGGCGTTCTGCATCGTCTCCGGGTCGGTGCCGATGGCCACGGTGAACACGCTCGGCACGTTCACCCGGATGTTCTCGATCGACAAGGCCCCCTTGAGGGGCACCTCGATCTGGATCGGGTCGAGGTTCAGGTACGAGTAGTCCTGGATCAGCGGGTAGACGAAGGCGGCCCCGCCGTGGACGCACTTGGCGGCGTTCCCCCCGCCGGTCTTGCCGTAGATGACCAGGATGCGGTTACTGGGGCACCGCTTGTACCGCTTCACCAGGAGCATCAGGATGCTGAAGGCGACGAGGACGGCGGCGGCGACGGCGATCGCTTCCCAGGGGATGTCGGTCGGGGCCGACGTGGTGCCCCTGGCCTGGGCCAGCAGTGAGAGACCGAACATGGTGTAGGCTCCGGGTGTAGAGGGGGTGCCAGACGAGCGGGTCAGGCCGCCACGACTTCGGGACTTCGGGGGTCAGGCCGCCACGACTTCGACCGTGTCGGAGTTGATCACGGCCACGACCCGGATCGGCGTGCCGGTCGGCAGTTCGTTCCCGGCCGTGACCGCCTGGTACTCGACGGTGCGGTTCTGGAGGTTGACGTGGACCTTGCCGGCCGCGGACTTCTCGGCGGGTATGCGCAAGTACACGGTACCGGTCCGCCCCACCGCCCGGTCGATGCGGGCCGTTCCGTCGGCCTTGAGCCGGTGGAGGGACTTCATGAGGACGGTGACGAGGTAGAGGGCCGCGACCCCGGCACCCAGGGCGATACCGAGCGCCGACCAGTCGTCGAGTTCGGCCCGAAGGGCGATCATGCCGCCGATGCCGAAGAACAGGAAGGCGGCACCTAAGGCCCGCAGGGACAGCAGGCCGAACAGCCAGTTGGCCTGCTCGAAGTCGCCGTGGGCATCGGCTTCGGTGTCGGCCCCGAAGCCGAGCAGCCCGGCGATGAGCAGACAGAGCAGGAGCGTGCCGCCGCCGGCGGCGCAGATGAGAAAGGCGTTCTGCATTCGACCTCCGTAAGGCTCGGCCGGAGGGACCGCGGGGTCTTCGGAACGAGGTGCGGTACCTTATTGAGGGGTTCGCCACGCACGGCTGATCATTTGCTGGATTCCGTACTCTGTCAATAAAGTCTTTTCGGGTTTCCCGGGTTGCCGGGGCGGCGCACTCTTGGCGGACGGCACGATCGCGACCGCCGGCGTTCGGGTTGGTGTTTCGGGTTCGTATACTGGGACGGTCCTGTACTGTAACTGATTGGGACGGTCCTGTACTGTACTGGAACAGTCCTGGAGCCGGGGCAGTTCCGAGCCGGGACGTTCCCGGAACTGGGACGAACCCGAAGTGCGCCGCATCCGATTCCCCCATGCCCCTCCAGATCCTGACCATCGAATCGCAGCCGTTCGCGGAGAACTCGTACCTCGTCTGGAAGGACGGGAGGACCGACGCACTGGTGATCGACCCGGGCTTCGAACCGGGCCTGATCCTCGACGCGCTGAGTGACAACCGGTTGTCCGTGGCCGGGATCGTCTGCACGCACGGTCACGTCGATCACATCGCGGGGAATGCGGCACTGAAGCGGTCGTTCCCGGAGGCACCGGTGGTGATCGGAGCCCGGGACGCGGCCTTCCTGACCGACCCGGAGGTGAACATGAGCGCGGCCTTCGGGTTCCGCGTCGTCAGCCCGCCGGCCGACCGGCTCGTGGGCGAGGGCGACCGCCTCAGCCTGGCGGGGATCGAGTTGGAGGTGTTCGAGGTCCCGGGCCACTCGCCGGGCCATGTCGTGTACCTGATCCGCGAGACGCAGCCGCTGACGGTGCTGGGCGGCGACGTGCTGTTCCGGGGTAGCGTGGGCCGTACCGACTTCCCCGGCGGGAGCTTCGAGACGCTGCGGGCGAACATCGAGCGGGTGCTCTGGCCGCTGCCGCCGGACACGCTGGTGTACCCCGGCCACGGCCCCGTTACGACCGTGGGGCACGAGAGGAAGACGAATCCGTTCCTGAGGGATTAGCCGTCGCCAGGGAAAGGGGCCGTCGCTGACGCTTCCGGCTCGTGGGGGCCGTCGCGGGGCCGTCGCGGGGCCGTCGCGGGGCCGTCGCTGACGCTTCCGGCTCGTTATCGTGGGGGTTCGTGAGCTCAGCTACTGGCCAGGATGTGCAAGATGTCGGCATCCTTGACGACGTAGTTCTTGCCTTCGGTGCGAGCCAGGCCGCGGGCCCGGGCCTCCTTCTCGGAGTAGCCGCAGGCGACGAAGTCGTCGTAGCTGATGACGTTGGCCCGCACGAACCGCTCGCTCAGTTCTTTGTGGATGCAGCCGGCCGCCTCCACCGCCTCGCAGCCGGCGGGGATGCTCCAGGAGCGGCACTCGTCCTCGCCGACGGTGAAGAAGACGTGCCGACCGACGCCGTAGAACATGGCCCGGATGGTGGCGTCCCGCTTGAACCCGGTCAGGCCGTAGTCGGCCATGAAGGTGGCCCGGTCGTCCTCGGGCATGCCGAGCAGTTCCATTTCGAGCTTCACCGGGGCTTGCACGGCGTTGGGGGCGAGTGCGAGCAGGTCGTCGGGCAGCGGGTCGTTGAAGCCGGAGTCGCCGCGGTTGACGAAGACGATCTGGGGCTTGAGCGTCAGCAGGGTGAAGCTGCGGACCGTCTTCTCCTCGTCGGCCGTCAGCCCCAGGGTGTTGGCCGGCTGGCCGGCCTCCAGCCCGGCGGCGATCCGCTTGAGCAGGGCGAGTTCGGCCTCGTCGGCCTCGCGGTCCTTGGCGGGCTTGGCCTTCTTCAGCCCGGCTTCGACCTTGGTGATGCGGTTGGAGACGATCTCCAGGTCGGCGAACAGGCACTCCTCGCGGAACTTCTGCAACTGGGCGGCGAAGTCGGAGCGGCTGAAGCCGTCGAGCACCACGACCATGCCGTTGGCCTCGCGGATGATGCCCAGCCGCCGAGCGTTGTCCTTCTGCTCGCCGACCATCAGGCCGGGCGTGTCGAGGACGGCGACCTTGGTGTAGGTGGTCTTCTTCGGCTTGAGGACGGCGGCGATCTGGGCGAGCCGCTCGTCGGGCACGTCGGCCATCGCCGTCTGTCCTTGCTGGACCTTGGCCGGGTCCGGCTTCTCGCCGGTGAGCCACTCGAACACCGTGCTTTTGCCCGTTGCCGCGAAGCCGACCAGACCCATCTTCATGGCGAACCCCGTCCGACGAGACCGAGCGCCGGCCGTGGGGCCGACGGTGTCGTTAACATACGAACCCGGGCCGCGACCCGGCCGTGCCCCGTCGCCGTCGGCTCAGCGCGGTTGCTTGTCGGGGTGCAGGTAGATGAAGCTCTTGCCGAGGCGGCCGCCGTAGTTCCCGGCCGAGATGGTCAGCAGGTCCGGCGTGTCGCGGGCGGCGGCGATGGCGGCCTGCGTGGCCGTCACGATCGTGGGCAGGTCGGCCCCGTTGAGGATGATCTCCTGCACGCTGGCCACGCCCTCCGGCAGCCGCGACGCCACCCCCTCCTTCTCCCGCAGCGTGGGGCAGTACTCGGCGTAGGTGCTGGCGATGCTGAACTTGTAGCGGCTACCGGCCTTGCTGCCGCTGGCCGCGACCCCGCCGGGGAACGGCAGGATGACCCCGGGCACGGCGGCGGCGGCGGCGGCGGCCCTCATGGCGGCCTCGAGGGCGGCCTCGGCCGTGGCCCCGAAGAACCATAGGTTCCCGCCCATCAACCCGTCGGCCCACCCGAACCGCCGTTCGATCGTGAACTCGCCGCTGAGGATCGGGACCACCCAGCACCGTCGGCCGTGCCGCTCCGCCTTGTACTGGTGCCCGTCCCCGAAGTACGCCACCTTCCGCCCCAGCGGGAACCACTTCTCATCGGCCGGCAGCACGTTGAATGCCGCCGCCGTCGGGCACGTCAGTACGTTCTGCGACACCCGCACCAGTAGCGACCGTTCCAGCCGCTGCTCGCGGTCCTTGTGGAAGCGGGGGATGTGGAACTGCACGATCGCCCCGGGCCGGCCGTCCGGGGTCTCCCCCGGTTCGACGTACCGGTCCAGCCCCGCCTCGCAGTCGCACAGGATGGTGCTGCTGGCGTTGCCGGTCGAGGCCTGCACCGCCCGGTCCAGCCAGTAGCGGTCGCGGGCCGTGATCAGGACCGAGGAGTAGATGCTGCGGAACGCCTCGGCGTAGGTGTCGTCGATCTGCGCGGGCATGCGAGTGACCCTGGTTGTGCCGCGAGCGGCGACCTCAGACACTGGGGAGCGGCGACCCCGAACAACGACGAGCAGCGACCGTCGGGTTGGTTGGTCGCCGGTCTCACCCGACGGAACGCACGGCGCGGCGAAGGCAGCTTGTCGGTCGGCCGCACCTCGCTATAGTAACGGTTCCGAATCGTTCCGGCCTCCGGTGGGGACGGCCGAGGTTTCCACGGGATCACGGCCATGGCGAAATCTTGCGTGTTCACCGGCCGCACGGCGGTCTACGGCAACAAGAAGACGTATCGCGGCAAGGCCAAGTATCTGGGCGGCGTCGGCAAGAAGATCACGGGCACGGCCCGCCGCAAGTTCCGTCCGAACCTGCAGAAGGTGCGGTGCGTGGTGGACGGCGTGGTGAAGAAGGTGTGGGTGTCGGCGGCGGCCATCCGTAGCGGCCTGGTCGTCAAGCCGGTCAAGGTCAAGCCGTTCGGCGAAGTGAAGGTCTGAGCCGGGCTGGGGCCGGCCGGCCCGGGGCCGTGGGCCGTCGCTGCCCCCCGGACGGGCGACCGCCGCGGCTACCGGAGCGGCGGCCGCCGGAGTTCCGACCTGACGCGGTCCGGGACGGTTGAACGGTTGGCGGCGGTCCGGGACGGTTGAACGGTTAGCAACGGTCGGAGGCGGTTGGCGACGGTCTGAGGGTTCATCATCATGTCGCTGTCCCTGGACGAGGTCCGCAAGGTGGCGAGGCTGGCTCGTCTGGAGTTGCCCGAGGACGATCTGGTCCGCATGCAGGCGCAACTGTCGGCGATCCTCGACTACGTGGCGCAACTCGGGGAACTGGACACCCGGGACGTGGAGCCGCTGGCCCACCCGTTGCCCGTTCAGAACGTCTTCCGGCCCGACGAGCCGACCCCCTCTCTGCCGGTCGAGGCGGCGCTGCGGAACGCCCCCAAGCGGGTGGGCGACTACTTCGCCGTGCCGGCCGTCTTCGACAGCGACGAACCGGTCAGCCCCTGACCCCGCCCGTGCCGTCCCCGGTGCCGCCGGGATAGCCCATGAGCCTGATCGAGAAGACCGCCACCGAGTTGCTCGCCCTTCAGTCTTCCGGCCGGGTGACCGCCGGGGAGATCGCCGAGGCGTTCCTGGCCGCCTGCCGCGACCGCGAGCCGAAGCTGAGGTCCTTCACGTCGCTGGACGAGGCCGCCGTCCGTGAGCAGGCCGCCGCCATCGACGCCAAGCGGAAGGCCGGCAAGCCGCTCGGCAGACTGGCCGGCATCCCCGTCGCCGTCAAGGACGTGCTCTGCACGAAGGGCGTCCGCACCACCTGTTCGAGCAAGATCCTGGCGAACTTCGTGCCGCCTTACGACGCCCACGTCGTGGAGCGGCTACGGGCCGAGGACGCCGTCCTGTTCGGCAAGACGAATATGGACGAGTTCGCCATGGGCTCGTCGACGGAGAACAGCGCCTTCCAGGTGACGCGCAACCCCTGGGCCCCGGACCGCATCCCCGGCGGCTCGTCGGGCGGGAGTGCGGCGTGCGTGGCCGGCTGCCAGGCCCCGCTGTCCCTGGGCACCGACACCGGCGGGTCGATCCGTCAGCCGGCCGCCCTGTGCGGCATCGTCGGCCTGAAGCCGACCTACGGCCGCGTCTCCCGTTACGGCCTGATCGCCTTCGCCAGCTCGCTCGACCAGGTCGGCCCGTTCGCCCACGACGTGACCGATTGCGCGCTGCTGCTGGAGGCGATCGCCGGCCACGACCGCCGCGACAGCACCTGCGTCGACCAGCCGGTTCCCGAGTATCGCCAGTCGCTGAACGATCCGGTGGAGGGGCTTAGGATCGGTGTCCCCCGCGAGTTCTTCGACAAGGGGCTGGATGCCGAGGTCGAAGCCGCCGTCCGGGCCGCCCTGAAGGAGTACCAGAAGCTCGGGGCCACACTCGTCGACGTCTCCTTGCCGCACAGCAAGTACGCTCTGGCGGCCTACTACATCGTCGCCCCGGCCGAGGCGTCCTCCAACCTGGCCCGCTTCGACGGCATGCACTACGGCCACCGCACCGCCGCCAAGGCCGACCTCATCGCCACCTACGCCAAGTCCCGCGGCGAGGGGTTCGGCCCGGAAGTACGCCGCCGCATCATGATCGGCACCTATGTGCTGTCGAGCGGCTACAAGGACGCCTTCTACGTCAAGGCCCTCAAGGTGCGACGGCTCGTCAAGAAGGACTTCGACGACGTGCTGGCCAACTGCGACGTCATCATGGGGCCGACCACGCCCACCCCCGCCTTCACGATCGGCGAGAAGGCCGACGACCCCTTGGCCATGTACCTGTCCGACGTCTACACCGTCTCCTGCAACCTCGCCGGCATCCCCGGCCTGAGCATCCCCTGCGGCTTCACCAAGGGCGGCCTGCCGATCGGCCTGCAACTGCTCGGCAAGCCGTTCGACGAAGAGAAGCTCCTCCGCATCGCCCGCATGTACGAAGCCGTTACTGACTGGCACACGCGGCGTCCGAGGCTGTAAGATCGGGGCATGAGTACCGCTACCCTCCCGCCGACCGACCCGGTCGCGTCCGCGACCGGCCGGCTGCTGCTGACGGCCGCCGACCTGGCCCGCCTGCCGCGGACCCTGGCCACCACCGACGTGCGCTACGAACTCCACGACGGGAGACTCGTCGTCATGGCCCCGCCCGGTGCCGACCACGGCCGCCGTCAGGCCCGCTTCGCGGCTTACCTCGTCACCCACGGGGAACTCCGCGGCCACGGCCTGGCTTATGCCGAGGTGGGGGTGTTGCTGCGTCGGGGTCCGGACCATCTGCTCGGCCCGGACGCCGCCTTCCTGGCCGCCGACCAACTGCCGCCGCGTCTGTCGCCGGAGGGCTACCTGCTGACCGTGCCGGCTCTGGTGGTCGAGGTCCGCAGCAGGAACGACACCGGCCCGGAACTCGCCGCCCGGGCGGCCGACTACCTGGCGTCCGGGGTGCGGCTGGTCTGGGTGGCCGATCCCGAGGCCCGCACGATGACGGCGTACCGGTCGGGTGAGCCGCCGCGGGTCTTCGGTGCCGCCGACACGCTGACGGCCGAGCCGGTCATCCCGGGCTTCGCCGTGCCCGTCGCCGAACTCCTGCCCGCCTGAACGCCGACCGGCACACGCGCGGCCCGAACCTGGTCGCGACCTGGTCGGTTTTACGGCAGGCTCGGTCGAATTCACGGGAAGCACACTCGGGGTGCGGCCGGGGGTCGGTTACAATTACCATTCCGGAGCGGTGGTCACCCGGTGACCGGCGGGAGAATACCATGCTCAAGGGGATGCTCGTCGGGCTGGACGGTTCCGCGTTCAGCGACAGCGCGGTGTCACTCGGTCTGGAATGGGCGAAGGGGTCCGGTGCCGTGTTGGCCGGGCAGGCGGTCGTGGACCGGCCGGGGCTGACGGCCCCCGATGCCGTCGCGGCCGGGTCCGGCTTCTTCAAACTCAACGAACGGGAACTGGTCGAGGCCCAGGCCAAGGCCGACGAACTCCTCGCCCGGTTCGCGGCCCGCTGTGCCGAGGCCGGGGTCACGGCCCGGACCCGCCGGGACGTGGGCGACCCGGCGACGGCTATCCTCGCCCAGGCGCAGCGGTACGACCTGATCCTGCTCGGCCTGGAGACGCGCTTCCGGGCCATGCCGGGCGGCAGCCCCTGCGACACGCTCGACAAGGTGCTGCACTCCCCGCCCCGGCCGGTCGTGGCCGTGCCCGCCCAACTGGGCACCGGCCGGACCGCCGTCATCGGCTACGACGGCAGCCTGCAAGCCGCCCGCACCCTGGCCACCTACATCGCCACCGGCCTGGCCGCGAACTACCAGAACGTCGTCGTCACCATCGACGAAGCCTACGAGGACGCCGCCGAGGTCGCCCAGGTCGCCGCCGAATACCTCACCTTGCACGGCGTCGCCGTCACCGCCCTGCCGGTGGAAACCCGGCTCGACCCGGCCGCCGTCCTCCTCGACCACGCCCACCGCCACGAAACCGGGCTGGTCGTCATGGGGGCGTTCGGTCACTCCGCACTCAGGCAGTTCTTCTTCGGCTCGACGACCCGCGGTGTTCTACAGAAGAGCCGCGTTCCCGTCTTCCTGTACCACTAAGCCCGGAACCACCACCAAGTCTGAAACCACCACTGAACCTGGAACTACCACTCAGCCCGGAACTACCACTCAGCCCCGAACCGGGGCCGGTTCGTCCGTCAGCGGGCGATCAGCGGGCGAAGTGGGCACGGCCTTCGTCGGAGGCGAGCATCAGCAGCCCCCAGACGCCGGCGACCCCGCCGGGCAGGCAGCAGAGGTGGGGGAAGTTGAGGGCCGCCGCCACGCACCCGACCTGAGCCAAGCGCCGGTTCCACCGCAGCGCGATCGACAGCCCGCCCAGGAACACGACCCCGCTCACGCCCCCGGCCAGCGGTAAGACCCAGCGGAGCAGCCGGACCGCTTCGGCCGCCCGCTCGGCGTCGCGGCGGTCGCGCTCGGCTTGCGGGTCGTCGGCCCCGAACCAGCCCGCCTGCCGCAGGTTGGCGATCTGCCCCCGGACGAAGCCGTCGGCCCCGGCCGGGTCGGTCAGGAAGTTGTAACCCAGCACCCCGTTCACCACGAGTCCGGCGACCCCGCAGAAGAGCAGCCCGAAGGCGGGCAGGAGCAGGAGCGGGTCGAGCTTCTTCCGTGTCGGGGCGGGGGGCGGCAGGAGCGTCGGTGCCGTCAGGTTCCCGGCCGGGTCGCGGGTCGGGGCGAGGAACAGCGCCTGGCACTCGGGGCACTGCACGCGAACCCCGAGCATGCCGTCGGGCACGCCCAGCAGGTGGCCGCAGCCGGGGCACGAGGTCACGGCCTGTTCCGGTCCGGTCTCGGGCATCGGTCGTCGTCTCGGTCGTGGGGGCGGTGGGGATAGAATACGAGGCGACACCGGACCCGAACGGAAGCGCACCGATGCCCGAGTGGCTGCATGCACTGTTGCCCGAAGGCTGGACGGCATGGCACGTGGCGGCGGCCACGGTCGGCTTCGCGGTCGCCTCGGCCCTGGCCAGCGTCGTGGTGATCGGTTACGTCCTGGCCCAGTTGCCGCCCGACTACTTCGTCAACCCGGCGGCCCGTGGCCCGGTCCAGCGCCACCCCGTGCTGCGGGTCGTCCTGGCCGTCGTTCGCAACCTCTGCGGGCTGCTCCTCATCGGCCTGGGCATCCTCCTGTCCTTGCCCGGCGTCCCGGGGCAGGGCGTCCTGACGATCCTGATGGGCGTGATGCTCGTCGACTTCCCCGGCAAGCACGCGGCCGAACGCTGGCTGCTGACCCGACGGGGGGTGCTGGCGGGGGTGAACCGGCTGCGGGCCCGGCTCGGCAAGCCGCCCCTCCTCACCCCAGACGAGCTGTGAGCGGACCCGGGTCGCTGTGCCCTGGCCCACGCTTCAGGCTCGTGAAAGGTCCGCCACTCGCATCGGATCCCGGTGTCAGGCGGCCGTCGCCGGGCCACGCTTGCCGAACCAGACCGCCGTCCACCGGGCGACCGCCCACAGCACGACCGTCATCACACACACGATCACGAACAGCGTCAGGGCGGCGTTCAGGTAGCCGGTCAGGACGAGTTTCTGGCCGGCGGCGGCCGTCTCCGGCCCCTTGTCGATCAGTCCCCGGCCGTCGGCGATGAACTTGGCGAAGACCCGCGTGATGAGGGTGGTGCCGGCCGTCAGCGTCGTGCTGGTGACGAACAGCATCGGCAGGACGGTGACCCAGGCGTAGCGGCCGCGGCCCTGGTTCACGAGCCAGGTCGTCACCAGGGCGAGGGCCATCACCGCCAGCAGTTGGTTGGCGATGCCGAACATCGGCCAGATCGTGGCGATGCTGCCGGTCCAGATCAGCCAGCCGTAGCCGAACGTGACCAGCCCGCTGGCCAGGATCGCCCCCGGCAACCAGTCCGGGCGGGCGAGCGGCTTGTAGATGCGGCCCGCCGACTCCTGCAGCAGGAAGCGGGCGATGCGGGTGCCGGCGTCGATGGTGGTGAGGATGAACAGGGCCTCGAACATGATCGCGAAGTGGTACCAGTACTTCAGCAGCGTGCCGACGGCGAGGCCGGTGAACGACAGGGCCTGCTGGAAGATCATGGCCATGCCCACGGCGAGGGTCACGGCCCCGCCGGTGCGGCCCCGCAGCGATTCGCCGCCGACCATCTCTTCCACCTGCCCCAGGTCGAGGTGCTGCAGCGATCCCACCTGCGTGGCGTGCGTCGGGTCGGCCGCCTCCGGGGGGAGTGCCGCCCGGCTGACGCCGTACTTCTCCTTCACCCGGTCCACGCTCGCCTGGTAGGCCGCCGCCCGGTCGATCGGCACGTTGATGTCGTAGTACAGCTCCGAGGGCAGGCTCGCCGCCGCGATCAGGGCGATCGACCCGACCAGCCCCTCGATCAGCATCGCCCCGTAGCCCACGTGGCGGATCTGGCCCTCCTTCTCGACCATCTTGGGCGTCGTGCCGCTCGACACCAGCGAGTGGAAGCCGCTGATCGCCCCGCACATCACGCAGATGAACACGAACGGGAAGATCGGGGCACTCACGCCGGGAATGCCGAGGAACGTCGGGCCGCCGTTGACGAACTCGTCGTTGATCGGCGGGGCCTGCAGGGTCGGGTTGGCCACGAACACGCCGACCACCAGCAGCACCACCGTGCCGACCTTCAGGAAGCTCGACAGGTAGTCGCGCGGGCCGAGCAGGAGCCAGACCGGCAGCACGGCGGCGACGAAGCCGTAGACGCACAGCGCCGCGATCGTCTGCTCGCGGGTGAGCGAGAAGAACGGTTCCAGGGGCGAACCGGGGACCCAGTTGCCGGCGACGACGGCGGCCAGCGTGAGCAGTCCGCCGAGGAGCGACGCCTCGACCACCTTCCCCGGCCGGATGCGGTACATCCACAGCCCCACCAGCAGGGCGATGGGGATGGTGCAGGCGATGGTGAAGGTGCCCCAGGAGCTGCCGGGGATGACCTGCGACCAGCCGGCGGGCAGGACCCAGGTTTGCCGGCCGTCGGGCTCGGTGCGGCGCGGGGCCGAGTCGGCGGGTGCGGAAGCGGGCACGCGGACGCGCAGGGCCTCGGGCCGCAGGCTCGGGGCGGGGCTACCGGGGTAGCGGATCGCGCAGCCCGGCTCGAAGAGCAGCACCTGGGAGCCTTCGCCCTCCTCGATCACCTGGGGGCCGGAGGCGGCCGGGTCGCCGGAGGCCGGGGGCAGCGTCAGTTCCGTGCCCTTGGCGAACTTCACCTCCTCGCCGCCGAGCGCCTTGACGACGACGATGCCGAGCCCGGCCAGGGCGATGATGACGATGAAGAGGATGGCGGCCGAGGCGACGATGGCGGCCGGCCGGCCCAGTTCGGCGCGGGCGATCTCGGCCAGGGACTTGCCGTCGCGCCGCACGCTGGCGGCCAGCACGAGCATGTCCTGCACGGCACCCGCGAGGCACACGCCGATGACGAGCCAGACCAGCCCCGGCATGAAGCCGTACTGGATGGCCAGCACCGGCCCGATGAGCGGTCCCGCCCCGGAGATGGCCGCGAAGTGGTGGCCGAACAGCACCCAGCGGTTCGTGGGGTGGTAGTTCTGCCCGTCGTAGAGCCGGTAGGCCGGGGTGACGCGGCTGTCGTCGAGGGCGGCGACGCGGGCGGCCAGGAACGCCGAGTAGTAGCGGTAGGCCAGGGCCAGGCACACCAGGACCAGCAGCAGCACCGGCACGGCGTGGAGCAGGACGCGGCCGGTGGCCGGGTCGGTATGGTAGAGGGCCAGCGCGAAGGCGGTCATGGCAGGTCGGTGAGCGGGTCAGCGGAGCGATGCCGACTAGCGTACCACGCCGCGGGCAGGCCGGCGACCCGGCCGCCGTGCCGCTCGCTTGCCGCCTGCGGCATCCACACACATCGCCCGGCCGCCGTGCCGCTCGCCCGCCGCCGCCTGCGGCATACACATAGTTGGGTGGAAGTGGCCCAGTGGGGGCGCTCAGTTGAGGCGCGTCCCACGACCCCGATCCCGGCCGACCTCATGTCGTCACCCCCGAGCGTGCCGCACACCCGCATCCTCGCCGGCCTGGTCCTCGGGGCCGTCGTCGGGACCGGGGTGAACCTGGCGTTCGTGGAACCCGGTCCGCCGCCGAAGGTGCCGGAGTGGCTGCGGGCCGTCAACGCCAACCTGGCCGAGCCGATCGGCCAGGTCTTCTTGCGGCTCCTGTTCATCACCGTCGTGCCACTGGTGTTCGCCTCCCTGTCCGTGGGGGTGGCCCACATCGGCAGCCTCGGGGCCGTCGGCCGCGTCGGTAGCAAGACCCTGGCCTACTTCCTGATCACCAGCACCATCGCCGCGGTCATCGGCATCCTGCTGGTCAACGCCGTGCGGCCCGGCGAAGGGCTGCCCGCCGAGACCGTGGCCGACCTGCAACGGACCTACGGCAGCGACGCGGCCCGGCGGAAGAAGGCCGAATTCACCGTCACCGAGTTCGTCAAGCAGGTCGTGCCGGGTAACCCGGTCAGCGCCGCCGCCAACCTGGAGATGCTCGGCGTCATCACCTTCGCCCTGCTCGTCGGCGTCGGCATCACCCGCTTGCCGGAGCCGAAGGGCGAGCTGATCCTGAAGTTCCTTGAGGCCGTGGGCGAACTCATGGTCTTCATCATCACCGTGGCCATGCGGATCGCCCCGGTCGGGGTGTTCGGCCTGATCTTCGTGACGACCTCGCAGTTCGGCTTCGGGCTGCTCACCCTGCTAGGCCGATACGTCGGAGTGGTTCTGCTCGGGCTGGCGATCCAGGGCCTGGTCGTGCTGCCGCTGTTCGTGCGGGTATTCGCCCGGGTCGGGGTCGGCCAATTCTTCCGCAAGATCCGCACGTCGATGGCGACGGCCTTCAGCACCAGTTCCTCGAACGCCACCCTGCCGACCAACATCCGCGTGGCCCAGACCGAGTTCGGCATCCCGCTGAAGATCGCCGGCTTCGTGCTGCCGCTGGGGGCGACGATGTGCATGGCCGGCACGGCACTATTCGAGGGCGTGACGGTGATGTTCCTGGCCCAGGTGATGCTGCCGGAACCGCTGGCGATCGGGGATCAGGCTCTGGTCGTCGTCCTGTGCGTGCTGACGGCCGTCGGTGCCGCCGGCGTTCCGGGCGGCTCGATCCCGCTGCTGATGCTGGTGCTGGCCTACATCGGCGTGGAGCCGGGCGCGATCGCCCTGATCCTGGGCATCGACCGCATCCTCGACATGTGCCGCACCACCGTGAACAACATCGGGGACATGTCGGCCGTGGTGATCGTGGCCGCCACCGAGGGGGTGATCGGCGGGACGGCCGACGCTTCCCCGACGCCCCCGGTGGCCGGGGCGGACGTGGCCGGGGCAGAGCCGCGTGGCCGGGGCGACTGACACCTCTCTGCCCGGCTGGTAAGCAGCCCGGCGGCCCGCCCTTCTCAGTCACTTCACTCAGTCCTTGGGGGCGAGCAGCGCCGCCGCCTTCTTCGGGTTCCTCTGCACGTAGTCGGCGATGCCGCTGAAGAATTCGAGGAGCTGACCGGCGGCCTCCTCGGCCAGCTTGGGGGCGGCCGGACCGATGGCCCGCAGGATGAGGTTGGCGGCCCGGCTGTCGCTGTGCATGTAGGCCTGGGCGGTAGGGGCGAACACGGCCACGCCGTCCTTTTCCGCCTTGCGGGGGTAGGTGACGATGATCACGCCCTGCACGGGAATCGTGGGGCCGGCCGGGATCGGCTTGACCCGGCCGGTGGCGTACCAGACGCGGCCGTCGGCGAACGTGCCGACCGTCTGCCAGACGACCACGCTGCCGTTCTCGTCACTCCAGGAGAACTTGCCGTTGCCCAGGTCGCCGATCGCCACCGCTGGGACAGCGAGCCGTTGCCAGGCCAGCGACACCCGGTCCGGGTGGTCGAACAACCACTCGTAGACCGCGACGGTACAGACGACTTCCTCGCCCCGCGCCCGGGTCGCGATCGTCGGGTTACGCACGCACTTCATGACGGCGTCGCGGAACTCCGGCTTGACCACCTCGCTCAGGTTAACCCGGACCAGACCCTCGGGGCCGGTCGCGGACCGAGCCGGCACGGCCGGGGGTTGTCCCACGCAGACCGTCGCGACCGCCAGGCTTGCCACCACCCCCCCCAGTGCCCGGACCGCCGGCGTCATGGCTCACCTCGTGGGCTGCGGACGACTCCCAGTTTGAATCGAACGACCGCCGCCCGGATCATGAGCAAATCCCCGGGGCCGGTTGCCCTTGCCCGTCCCGCGTCCGACCGGTTACTTTTCCCCCCGCGACCGACCCGACCGGCGGTCCGAAGCAGGCGAGGTTCGGGACGGGTGAGGTTCGGGACGGGTGAGGTTCGGGACGGGCGAGGTTCGGGACGGGCGAGTTCAGGACGAGCGAGGTCAGGGCGTGAAAGGCAAGCGAACGTGGTTGCTGCGGGCGGCGGTGCTGCTGGCCGTCACCCTCCTCGTGGCGGGGATCGGAAGCGGGCTTTATCTCACCGAACTGAAGGCGATGCTCGCCGCCCGCCAGTTCCGTGTCGCGACTTCCGCTCCCGAGCGGTCGGCGGCGGCCGACCGGCTCGTGGCCCTGGGCGATCCCGGCATCACCCGGCTGCTCGCCTTCACCCGCTCGCCGTCCGAGCCGTGGCGGGCCGCCGCCCTGGCCGCGCTGGACCGCCACCTGCTGACCCTCGGCGACGGCGACCCCCGTGCCGGGCGACTGACCGCGGCCGTACTCGAGACGTTCCCGGCACTCGACGCCGGCGGGCAGCGGGCCGTCCTGGAACTGCTCCCCACCGTGCTCAAGAAGGCCGGTCCGGAGTACGCCCCGCGGTGCCAGGCGGTCGTCGCCGCCGGCCTGAACTCGCCCGACCCCGCGGTGCGTGTCGTGGCGACCCGACTGGCCCTGCACCCGGCCGTGAACCTGCGGCCCGAGCTGCTGTCGCTGCTGACGGCCCCCGAGGCCGAGGTGCGGCAGGCGGCCCTGTTCGCCGCCGCCGTCGCCACCGGCACGGAGGGTGAACCTCTGCTGACCGACGAGGACCTGTTCCGCTGGCTGCACGACCCCGATGACGGCGTCCGCCGCGTCTGCCGCGACGCACTCGTCGGCCGCGACCGTTCCGAGTCGGAGATCGAACTGGGCCGCCGCCTCACCGACCCGGACCCCTTGGAACGGCTGAAGTTGCTCCTGGACCTGCGCTACGACGACGACGTGACCGACCCCGAGCCGTGGCTGGAGCGTCTCAGCCATGACCCCGAGCCGGCCGTCCGCGCCGGGGTGGCCCGGGTGGCGGTCGAATCGGCCACGACACGCGGATTGCCCCGGCCGGCCTGGATCCACCGCCTCGCCGAGGCCGACGCCGACCCCACCGTCCGCCGGGTCGCCCGCTTCTTCCGTGGGCAGCCCGCCGGCCGCGCCGGTCCGAACGCACCGCCCCGGGTCGCACCGTGAAGCCCGTGGTGGCGGCGTGCAGTCGGCCGGTGGCGGCGTGCAACCTGACTCGTCCCGCCGTGAGGTTGTTGCCCGTCGGAAAACCGCCACCGGGTCGTAAACCCGCTTCCCATTCCCGGGCCGGGGTGCTAAGGTGCGGTTAGAGAATCGGTCGATCCCGACCGCCGGTCCGGACCGGTTTCCACCCCCGGCACTCAGCCTCCGGCACTCAGGAGGGTCGCCATGACTGCGTTACGGACAACGCATCTGACCGCCCGGTGCTTCTCCCCGTTCGCCCGCGCCTGGTGGACGGGGGCCGTGACCCTCTTGACGGTGGTCGCGACCGGCTGCAGCACCGACACGTCCCCGCCCCCGGTTCCCGCCCCGGCCCCGGGCGTCCCGGGTTATAACGACCCCGACTGGCTGACGAGCCGCGAGAAGCTGCCGGCCCCGCCGCTCGACCGACTCGACTACGACCCCGAGAAGCGGACGCTGATCCTGTACGAACTGCCGGGCCGCGACCACTGGATGGTGCAACTGCCCGACGAGGCCGTCGGCCGCCGGGTCGGCTCGGTCCACCGCCTGCCCGAGGGGGTCGATCTCGCCCGCACCCTCGTCTTCTACGCCCGCTCGGGGGTGAAGGTGTCGGCCCCGGTGACCGTAGCCGCCATCGAGGCCGGTCGTCGGCCGCACGCCAGCCTCGCCTTCAACCGGTGAACGCCACCGCTGAACGCTGGCGACTCCAAGCAAGCGGTGACTTCAAGCAAGCGGTGGAGACTTCAAGCAAGCGGTGAATCCGGCCCGACACACCCGGGAAGACCGCACATAGTAGACGAGAGGTTACGTGGCCGGGCGGCGGGCGGTCGGTCCGGGAGCGGTCTCCGGCCGCGCTCGCCCCCCGGGGAAGAACGGCGGCCCGGCCGGGCGGCCCATCGACCCACCGCCGTTCATTCCGTGCCGCCCCCGGTCGCCCCCGGTCGTCCACAGTCGCTGCTTGCCGTTCGTTGCCGTTCAAGTGCCGCCCATGTCCGCGTTCGCCAATGCCCTGATCCTGACCGGTCCGACGGCGAGTGGGAAGACGGCCCTGGCCCTGACCCTGGCCGAGCGGCTCGGGGCCGAGATCATCGCTCTCGACTCGATGACCGTGTACCGGGGTATGGACATCGGCACGGCGAAGCCGACCCCGCAGGAGCGGTCTCGGGTCCGGCACCACCTGATCGACGCCCTCGACCCGTGGGAATCGCTGACGGTCGCCTGGTGGCTCGACCGGGCCGAGGCGGCCTGCCGCGACATCCGCGCCCGGGGCAAGCGACCGCTGTTCGTGGGCGGCACCCCGTTTTACCTGAAGGCGCTGTTGCACGGCCTGTTCCCCGGCCCGCCGGGCGACGAAGAGCTGCGCCGCTCGCTGGAGGCCCAGGCCGCTCGCCACGGCAACGCCGCCTTGCACGCCCGACTGGCGGGTGTGGACGCGAAGACGGCGGCGCGGCTGCACCCGAACGACGTGCGGCGGGTGGTGCGGGCCTTGGAGGTGTACCTGCTCACCGGCCGGCCGATCAGTGCCTGGCAAAAGACGTGGGACACGCCGGCGTTCACCGACTCGCCGGCGTCGGCCCCGCCGCCCGCCCCCCTGCCGGCCGTCGTCCTGCAACTGCCCCGCCCGACCCTCTACGAGCGGATCAACCGCCGCGTGGACGCGATGCTGCGGGCCGGCTGGCTCGAGGAGGTCCGCCGGCTGCGCGAGTTGCCCCGGCCGCTGAGTCGCGAGGCCCGGCAGGCGCTCGGCTACCGCCAGTTCCTGGCCTTCCTCGACGGGACCGGTCCGGGGTGGCAGGAGACGGTCGAACAGGTCCGCCGGCAGACGCGGCAGTTCGCCAAGCGCCAGTTGACGTGGTTCCGGCACCTGCCGAGCCTGGTGCCGGTCCCGGCCGACGCCCCGGATGCGGCCGACCGGGTGATGCACGCCTGGGACGCCGCTACTGCTGCCCCGTCTGTCGCCGCTACTGCTGCTCCTGCTGCCTCACGTCTGGCGTCTCCCGCTGACTTTCCGCGAATCGACCGCAAAGGAAATTGACACCCCGGCCTGAAATCGCCAGTATTATCGGAGCGGATCATCCGCCCGGTGCCGGGAATTCCCGTCACTCTCTCCGGCGTTCGTGCTATACCTTCTATCGAGACGCGGAGTGCTAACCCCGTTCGGCGTCCCGCCGAGTCATCCCCCGGAGTATGAGTGATCCCCCGAGTATGAGTGTGCCTCCGGAGTGTGAGTGATCCCCCGAGGAACGGAGTAGCGGCGAGCAACGGAATAGCAGAGTAGCGGAGTAGGGGGGTAGAGTAGCTCGGGGTAACTCGGTGTACACAGGCCCAAGGATCCTGCCATGCGGACCGTGACATTCCTCGTACTCGAAGGCGTGGACAAGGGCCGCGTCTTTAAGGACCTGCCGATCCCCGTGACGATCGGCCGCGAGGAGGGCAACGGCTTGCGGCTCAACGACGAGCGCGTCAGCCGCTTCCATGCCAAGGTCCAGATGGAAGACGGCGACATCATCCTGACGGACTTGGACAGTACCAACGGCACCCGCGTGAACGGGACGGCGATCCAGATCCGTCGGCTCCGCCCCGGCGACCAGGTGTCCCTCGGCCGCACGATGCTGCTGTTCGGCACGATGGAGGAGATCGCCGCCCGCCGGGCGGTCGCCCCGGCGAATAACAGCAGCAGCGGCCAGGTCCGGACGATCCGGGCCGACGAGCTGGCCGTCGGGCGTCTGCCCTCGCCCCCGGGAGGCAGTAGCGACCGGACCGTGACCGAAACCCCGGCCCTGTGGTCGGCCCTCGACGACGACATCCCGCCGCTGCCCCAGAAGCTCACCCCGGCTCAGGCCGCCCGCCTCACCGAGATCTTCGACTACCTGCACCGCGGCATCACCACCGCCGTCGAGAACATCGACGCCAACGACGACGGCACCGAGGTCCGCCTCGGCTTCGCCGAGTGGCAGACCATCCAGGCCGTGCAGATGCTCCTCGCCCGCTATAGCCGGGCCATCTCCGAGCCGGACCCGTGCGGCTGACACCGTCTGCTCGTGACCGTCTGCTTGTCGCCGTCTGTTTGTCGCCGTTTGCTCGTCGCGTAGCCGTCTGTCGGCCGTCGTCGCCCCGGCTCCCCCCGTCCCCCTCGCTTCTCCCGTCGCCCCGATGCGCATCCTCGTCGTCGCCGACATCCACGGGAACCGGGCGGCCCTGGAGGCCGTCCGTGAGCCTTGCGACCTGTGCGTCTGCCTGGGCGACATCGTGGATTACGGACCGGAACCGGTGGCGTGCGTGGACTGGGTGCGCAAGAACGCGGCCTACTGCGTTCGTGGCAACCACGACCACGGCGTGGCCCAGAACGTCGACGTGCAAGGCGGGGCCGGCTTCCGCTTCCTGACGGCCGTTACCCGCCCCCTGTCCGTCGCCGCCCTCTCCCCCGACCGGCGGCGGTTCCTGGGCGACCTGCCCACCACGAGGATGCTGTCGCTCGGCGGCAAGCGGTTCTTCCTCGTCCACGCCACGCCCCGTGACCCGATGGACGAGTACGGCCCGCCCGACCCCGCCTTCTGGGCACCCCGCGTCGCCGGCCTCGGCGTCCACTTCGTCCTCGTCGGCCACACGCACCAGCCTTACGTCCTCAGGGTCGGCCCCACGACCGTCGTCAACCCCGGGAGCGTCGGCCTGAGCCGTGACGGCGACCCACGCGCCTCCTATGCCGTCATCGACAACGACACGGTACGGCTCGAGCGGATCGACTACCCCGTCGCGGAAACGCTTGCCGCCACCGAAGCGACCGTGCCCGACCCGACGGCCCGGCAGATGCTCGCCGAAATTTACCGGGGGGGAACCTACCTCGCCCGCTGGGCCACCGCCCGAACCCCGCCTTCGGCTTCGGCCTCGGCTTCCGGCCTACCCTCGTCTTTATCCTCGTCCTCGTCCTCGTCTTTGTCCTCGTCCTCGCCTTCCTCTCCGTCCGTTTCCGTTCCCGCTCCTGCTCCTGCTCCCGCTCCCGTCCCCGTCCTCGAATCCGAACCCCAGGGCTAAACCGGTCTTGCCGGTTGTGCCGATGATAGCGTCGGTTCTGGTCGTTCCGTTCGTCGCCGCACGGGTGTCGTCATGGGCCTGTGGAAGAAACTGCTCGCGGCGGCAGCCGCCTGCGGGCTGAGCGGTCAGGCGACCGCCACCGACCCTGCCTTCCCGAAGACCGGTCTGTTCGCGGTGGAGGCGTACTCCTCGGGGCCGGTCGAGCCGCCCGCCCGTCCGCGTCCCCCCGTGGCGCTGCCGGACGCCCGGGCACGGCTGCGCAGTTCGCTGGAAGCGGACGGCTTTTACGGCGCGATCTTCGAGCCTCGCGGGTATGGTTCCGGCCCCGGGGTGCGGCCCACCTCCGGTACCGGCCCGGTCTTCGGCCCGACCTCCGGCCCGGTCTTCGGCCCGACCTCCGGTCCGGTCTTCGACCCGGTCGGCGGCCCGGTCTCCGGTCCAGGCCTGTCGGTCGAGGCCGAGGGTCGGGGTGCCAGTGTCAGCACCGGGGAGGAGCGGTTGTTCGGCCCGGCCCCGACGTTCGGCTGGCGGGTCTGGGGCGGGGCCGAGGTGCTCTACGGCACCGGACAGGCCGCCAACGTCCCGCCCCTGGTGACGACCGGTCCGGCGGGTCAGGGGTTATTGCAGGCCGGGGCCCTCGGGCAGCCGGGGACGGTGGTCCTCTTCGGCGGACGGAAGTTGCTCGACACCTGGCGGGCCGGCCTGCGGGCCGAACTCGGGCTGTGGTTCGACCCGAGCCACACCTGGGGCGGCGTGGCCCGCTTCTACTCGCTGTTCTCGACCGGGGAGCAGTTCGTCGGCAGCGGCATCGGTACCAACGTGCTGAACCTGCCTCAGTTCTTCCCGGTGGGCAATACCGTCATCCAGTTGCCGATCTACGTCGGCTTTCCGGGCGTGACGACCGGCTCGGTCACGGCGACGGCCGAGACGACCTTCGGCGGCGGCGACATCAGCATCCGTCGGCGCGGCTGGCAGGGCGAGAGTTGGCGGATCGACGGCCTGTTCGGTTACCGCCAACTGTATCTCGGCGACCAGCTCGGGGCCGGCTTCACCGTCGTCAGTGCCCAGCTTCCGCAAGGCCAGCTCGCACAGCCCGGTACTCCGGTCCTGCTGGGCAACGACGACGTGCGGACCCGCAACCACTTCTACGGCTCGCACGTCGGCATGATCGGCTCGGCGGTCGGGGGGCGGTGGATGGTCCAGACCTTGGGGTCGGTGGCGCTCGGCGTGAACGTGAACGAGCTGGACTACGAGCGGAGCCGGCTGGCGACCGTGGCGAACTTGCCGCTGCCCCTGGTCCAGACGGCCTTAAGCGACCGGACGACGTACTTCGGCGTGGTCGCCGAGGGCGGCGTGCGGTTGCACTTCCGGCTGACCGATCAGGCCCGGCTGACGTTCGGCTACACGGCACTGTTCTGGGGGAACCTGAGGCGGGCACAGGAGCAGTACAACCTGACGCCGACGCTGGACAACAACATGAGCAACTACCTGGTCCACACGCTGGCCTGGGGTGCCGAGGTCCGCTACTGAGTGGCGAGTGTTCGGCGGCCGCCCTCTTCCTGGGGGTCGGTGGACCAGAGGGTCCGGAGGGCCGGGGGGCCGGTGAGTTCGGCGAGGCGGCGTTCGGCCTGTCGGTGCGGTCACTTCTTCTGGCCGGTGAGTTCGGCGAGGCGGCGTTCGGCCTGTCGGATGCGGTCGGGGTCGGTGTCGTGGGCGATCTCTTCGCGGTACAGTTCGATCGCCTTGGCCCGCTCGTTGAGGTGCTTGTCGTAGATGAGGGCGGCGCGGAGCCGGGCGTCGGTGCGGGTGCCCTTCATCCACTGGAACGACCGCTCGAAGTATTTGGCGGCCCGGTCGTACTGCCGGAAGGCGCGGCTCTCGTAGAGGTCGCCGAGTTGGTAGGCCACGTCGGCGATCTTGTCGGAGTTGGGGTACTTCTCGAGGATCTCGCGGAGGAGCAGTTCGGCCCGCCGGGCGTTGAGGATGTACTCGTTGCCGAGGCCCTTGCCTTTGTACTCCATGGCCAGGCGGAACAGCTCGTTGGCCTCGCGGACGTTGACCTTGGCTTCGAGGTTGGGCGGCGGCACGTCCTTGACGTCGAGGTTGTAGGACGCCTTGAACAGCAGGTGGTAGCCCATCAGTTCCTGCTCGACCCACTGGAGGCGCTGCTTGTCGCCGACCCGGAGGTAGTGTTCGTAGAGGGCGCGGAGGCTGTTCTCGTATTCCTTGCGGGCGGCGAGGACCCGCTCGACGAGTTCGACGTCGGAGGGGGCCGGGGGCGGCGTGCCGGGTTCGGCCGGGGAGTTCTTCTTGCTCTCGGTCAGCGGTTGGGCGGGGGACTGGGCGAAGGACCAGCCGGCCACGGCGGCACCGGCCAGCACGGCAAGGAGGATGCAGGTGCGGAGCATGGCAGGACCCCTGGTGGCGTGCGACGTCGTACACCCGGGTCGGGGGGACCGGAGCCAACCGCGGGTCGGACGCGGCGGGGGTTCAGTTGGCACTATCCGGCGGTCCCTTTAGCGGCTCTTTGAGCGGCTCGTGGACGGCCGAACCTTTCGACTCGTCCGGGGAGCGGGTGGTGCCGGTCGAGCCGCCCGCGCCGGGGAACGGCGTGTGCGAGCCGCTCGTGCGCTGGTCGGGTCGGCCGAAGATCATGCGGCCCGCGGGGGTCTGCAGGACGCTGGTGACCACGATGGTGACCTCCTGTCCGATCAGGTTGCGGCCCTGCTCGATGACGACCATGGTGCCGTCGTCGAGGTAGCCGACGCCCTGGCCGATCTGGTCGCCGGCCTTGACGACCTTGACGCTCATGCTCTCGCCGGGCAGGGCGACCGTCTTCATGGCGTTGGCCAGCTCGTTGAGGTTGATGACGTCCACCCCTTGGAGCTGGGCGATCTTGTTGAGGTTGAAGTCGTTGGTGACCACCCGGGCGTTGAGGGCCTTGGCCAGGATCACGAGCCGCTCGTCGACCCGGATCCGCTCCCCCGTGCGCAGCTCGGGAATGTTCCCGTCGTGCATCTGCAGTTCGATCTTGGGGTTCGACTGCAGCCGCTTCAGGATGTCCAGCCCCCGCCGCCCGCGGTTCCGCTTGAGCTTGTCGGAGCTGTCGGCGATGGCCTGGAGTTCCTGGAGCACGAACCGCGGCACGATGACCCGCGTGTCGATCAATCGAGTATCGCACACGTCGGCGATGCGGCCGTCGATGATCACGCTGGTATCCAGCAGGAGCGGCCGACCGCCCTTCACCTGCTTGGAAAATTCGACATAAGGGATAATGAAGCGGAACTCGTCCTTGGTCTGCAGGAGCGTCGAAATCGTCACATAGCAACAGACCAGCGTAATCAGTACCCGGCCGAGGCTGAGCATCTGCTGTTTGGCGAAGGCATACTCCATGAGCGGTTCGAGCACCAGGGAGAACAGGTAACCCAGGAGCAAGCCGAGCAGCAGGCCGAAGTAGACGGCCGAGATCGTCGTCACCTGCTTCTGGCGCTCGCGGAGGTCGGTGATCAGGACCGAGGCCCCGAACAGCAGGATGCCCACGGGCACGGCCACGGCGTTGATGTGCTCCTCGGCCCCGATGAACACGCTGGCGGCATAGACGGCGATCCCGATGAGCAGGGTGATGTACGCCCCGCGGAGGAGCCAGAGGAGCATGGGTGTCTCAGTAGTATAGGATAGGGGTCAGTAGGTCGTTGGGGTCCGGTGGGGCTAAGCCTTCGGCCTCCAGCCGACCGAGCGACTCGACCGGTCGGGTCGGGCGGGAGGAGATCGCGCGGTCGGTCGGTTGATTCTACACCTCTGTCGAGGGCAAGAACAGGCGTCGGTATTCTTGCTGGGCGAAGCGGTCGGTCATGCCGGCGAGGTAGTCGCCGACGACCCGTTCCAGGCAGTCGAGGGTCGTGCGGGCGGTCGTGACCCAGCCCGGCGGCGGCGGGCCGATGCGGGCGGTGGCCCCGCTCCAGCGGCGCAGGTGCTTCTCCGGCAACAGTTCCGGGTGCCGCACGTACTCCGCGAACAGGGCCTCGAGGATCCGCTTGCCGTTGGTGGTCATGCGTAGCACGCGGTGGTTGCGGTAGACCCGCTCGTGCAGGAACCGTTCCAGCCCGGCCTTGAGCCGTCGCACCTCCGGCGTGAAGCCGACCAGAGGCTCCTTGGCCGCGCGGACGTCGTCGACGGAGCGGATGCCGGCCGACTCCAGCCGCCGCGTCGTCTCCTCGAGCAGGTCGGTGACCTGCCAGGCCAGCAGTTCGCGGATGACCGCCAGCCGCAGCGGGTGGCCGCTGAGGCCCGGGGTGTGGGCCTGGACCCGTTCGGCCGCCCGGACCCAGAACTCGACGCCGGCCAACTCTTCCAGGGTGATGAAGCCCAGCCCCAGGGCGTCGTCGGTGTCGTGCGTGTCGTAGGCCAGCGAGTCGACCACGTCCACGACCTGGGCCTCCAGAAGGGGCCGGCCGCTGTCGCGGAACTCGGCACACTCCGGTGCGTCGAGCCGGCCGCTGTGCTGGGCGAACGCCTCACGCACCTCGAACGACAGGTTCAGGCCGGGGAACTGCGGGTAGCGCTCCTCCAGCTCGTCGACCCGTCGCAGGCCGAACAGGTTGTGGTCGAAGCCGCCGAACGGCTTCAGGCAGCCGTCCAGGGCCGCCTCCCCCGCGTGCCCGAACGGCGGGTGGCCGATGTCGTGGGCCAGGGCGACGGCCTCCGTCAGGTCCTCGTTCAGCCGCAGCCGACGGGCCACCGTCCGCGCCACCTGCGTCACCTCCAGGGTGTGCGTCAGCCGCGTCCGGTGGTGGTCGTTCACCGACGCCACCAGCACCTGCGTCTTGCCGGTCATGCGGCGGAACGCCGTGCAATGCACGATCCGTTCCCGGTCCCGCTGGTAGAGCGAGCGGAACGGGTGGCTCGGTTCCGGGTAGCGGCGGCCCCGACTGGCCCGCGACCGCATGGCGTACGGAGCTAACCAGGTTTCCTCGAAGGCGTGCCAGTCGGCGATACTCGTCGGAGAGCGTGTCATGGGCGGTGCTCGGCGGTCGGGGCCGGCGGTCCCGCCTCGCCCCGGCCCGCCGCCAGACCCTCGGTCACCACATCATAGAGGGCTTCCAGCGATTGCGATATCACCTTCGTATCGCCCACGACCGGCATGAAGTTGGTATCACCGTTCCAGCGCGGCACGATGTGCCAGTGCAGGTGCCCCGGAACGCCGGCCCCGGCCACGCGGCCCAGGTTCAGCCCCAGGTTGAACCCGTCCGGGTTCATCCGCTCCTGCAGGACCCCGAGCATCCGCCGCAGCACCAACTGCAAGTCGACCAGTTCGTCCAGGCTCAGGTCCTCGAACCGGCCCTTGTGCGCCCGCGGGCAGACCAGCAGGTGCCCGTTGTTGTACGGGAAGCGGTTCAGCAACACGACCGACAGTCCCGTGCGGTAAGCCACGAGGTTGGCCCGGTCGTCGGTCGTCGGCGCGGCAGCCCCCCGGCAGATGAAGCAGTCGTCACCGGCCGGGGCCGGCTCGGCCCGGTCCTTGGCCGGCTCGGCCCGGTCCTTGGTGGCGGTGACGTAGGCCAGTCGCCAGGGTGCCCAGAGTCGGTCCACCGCACGCCTCCGCGAGAACGGGCCGGCCCCGCCCTGTCCGTCTCTAGTTCGGCTCGATTGGCGGAGCGGGGGCGGGTATCCCTCGGACACGATAGGACGCGCGGGCCGCCCGGGCGAGTGGTGACCGCCGACGGTCGCATGGTGACTGCCGACGGTCGCGGGTCGTGGGGGTCGGCGGTGGGCGGGTCGCTTGACACTCCATCGCCCGGCCCGTTAGGCACGCGGCGCGGTCCCGCGTGGTCGGCGGTGGGCGGGTCGCTTGACACTCCCGCAGACCGGCCCTAGCATGACAACCTTCGGTCGCACCCCCGCTTCGCTGTCGAGAACCGTCATGGCCGTCCCCAAACGACGCACGTCCCGCTCGCGGAAGGGCAACCGCCGCAGCCACCACCACCTCCGGGTCGTGTGGCACAGCTCCTTCTGCCCGCGGTGCAACGAACCCGTGCTGCCCCACCGGGTGTGCGGCGAGTGCGGCTACTACCAGGGCCGCGACGCCCTCCCGGTCCCCGCCGAAGCAACCAAGTCCAAGTCGGGCCAGTGAGGTAATCTCGGCCATGCGGATCGCCCTCGACGCGCTGGGTGGCGACCACGGGCCTGCCCCGAACGTGGGCGGGGCGGTCCTGGCCGTGCGGGCGATCCCGGACCTGACCGTCGTGCTGGTCGGGGACCGCCCTCGGGCCGAGGAACTCCTGGCGGGGTCCGGCCCGGTCCCGGCCGGCCGGATCGAATTCGTGCACGCCCCGGTCGGCGTCGGGATGAACGAGAAGCCGGCCGAGGCCCTGCGCCGAAAGCCCGAGGCCAGCATCTTCCGCTGCTGGCAACTCCTCGCCGAGGGGGCCGTCGACGGACTCGTCAGTGCCGGCAACACCGGGGCCGTCGTCGCCGGGGCCGTCAAGACCCACAAGTTCCTCAAGTGCGTTCACCGCCCGGGCATCGCCACGGTCATGCCGACGGCCCGCGGCCGCTGCGTCCTCCTCGACGTGGGGGCCAACGTCTTCCCCAAGCCCCGCCACCTCCTCGAATACGGCGTCATGGGCCTGGCCTTCGCCCGCAAAATCCTCGACATCGAACGACCGACCCTCGGGCTGCTCAACGTCGGCGAGGAAGAAGGCAAGGGACACGAACTGGTCCAGAAGGCCTACGAGTTGTTCCGGAACGGCCCGCTCAAGGACCACTTCCGCGGCAACGTCGAGGGCCGTGACCTGCACCGCGGCACCGTCGACGTCGTCGTCACCGACGGGTTCACTGGCAACGTCGTCCTCAAGCTGAGCGAGGGCGTCCTTGAGTTCGTCCTGGACCTGGTCAACCAGGAGGTGGTGGCCCCGCTCGAGGCCGAACGGGACAAGGCGACGGCGGCCGTCAAAGGGCTTCTCGGCAAGTACCACTACAGTGCCTTCGGCGGGGCCCCGCTGCTGGGGGTCGACGGCGTCTGCATCATCTGCCACGGCAGCTCGTCGGACCGGGCCATCGCCAACGCCCTGGGGGTCGCCGCCCGCAGCGTCCGGGAACGGCTGAACGAGTCGATCGTCGCCGGTCTGGAGGCGCTGCCGGCCGCCGAAGAGTGAGCCGGAAGCCGGAATAAGCCGTGGAGTGGGCCGGAAGCCGTTAGGGCCGCCGTCAGACGCTGTCGGCGCTGTCGGGGCCGGAGGTCGCCGTCCCCCCGCCCCGCCGGCCGCGGCCGCGCCGGAGCGATCCGAAGCATGCCACCAACCGCGTTCCTGTTCCCCGGTCAAGGCTCCCAGACGGTCGGCATGGCCGGCGAATTGTGTTCGGCCCTGCCCGTCGCCCGGGAGTTGTTCGACCGGGCCGCCGCCGCCCTGGGCTACGACCTGTTGGGCCTGTGCGTGCACGGCCCCGCGTCGCGGCTGGACGCGACCGAGGTGAGCCAGCCGGCCATCTTCGTCGCCAGCCTCGCCGCCCTGGAGCAACTGAAGGCGACCGAACCGCAGGCGGTCGCCGACGTGGTCGCCACGGCCGGCCTGAGCCTGGGGGAGTATACCGCCCTGGTATTCGCCGGGGCCTTGAGCTTCGAGGACGGGCTCCAGGTGGTGCAGGCCCGCGGCCGGGCCATGCAGGCCGCCGCCGACGCCTGCCCCTCCGGCATGACGAGCGTGCTGGGGCCGGACGTTTCGGCCGTCGAGGCCCTGGTGGCCGAGGCCCGCGGTACCGACACCCTGGAACTGGCTAACTACCTGTGTCCGGGCAACACCGTCATTTCCGGCTCACTGGCCGCCCTCGACCGGGCCGAGAAACTCGTCGCCGCCCGGGGGCTGGGCCGGACGGTCCGGCTCGCCGTCGCCGGGGCCTTCCACACCCCCCTGATGAGGCCGGCCGACCAACGCCTCGCCGCCGCCCTCGACGCGGTTACGATCACCCGGCCGGTGGTGCCGGTCTGGTCGAACGTCGACGCCCGGCCGCACACCGACCCCCGCGAGATCCGCGACCTGCTGGTTCGCCAGGTCGTCTCCCCGGTCCGCTGGGAGGACACCATGCGGGGGCTGTTGGCCGAGGGAGTCGAGCGGTTCTACGAGATCGGCCCCGGGCGCGTCCTGGCCGGGCTGATGAAGCGGGTGAACCGCAAGGCCGACCTGCGGAACGTGACGGCGTGACGGCCCCCCTGCGCGCGGATAGCCCCGCCGGTCGGTCGGTACGGTCCCCCCGTTGCACGGTAAGCCCCGCCGGTCGGTCGGCGTGGCCGGCCTGGCCGGGTCGTCCTCCGGCCCGGGGGTTCACCAGGGGTTCACACGCCGGCCGTGCCCGGGGGTTCACACGCCGGCCGTGCCCGGGGGTTCAGGTTCACATGCCGGCCGTGCTGCCCTTTCCTTTTCGGCTCGCCGTCTGTAGATTCTGACGGCAGGCACTTGGGACGGCGTCGAGCGTATTCCCCACCCGGCACTCCGAACCGAGCCGGGGCGTGCGACAGGCCTACCCGAAGCACCGCGGGGTCGGTCGGAGCCGACCTGCTTTAGCGGGATCACGGTGGCGAGCGCCACCGTCCGGAGGACCAGCAGTGTCCGTCGAGCAACGCGTGATCGCCATCGTCAGCGACCACTTCGCCTACGACAAAGAGAAGATCAAGCACTCCACCACGTTCATCGAGGACATCGGTGCCGACTCCCTCGACATCGTCGAGTTCGTGATGGAACTCGAGGAAGAGTTCGACATCCAGATCCCCGACGACCAGGCCGAGAAGATCAAGACGGTCGGCGAAGCGATCAACTTCATCGAAAAGGCGGTCGCCGAGAAGGACAAGCAGTGACCGTCGGGCGACCTGTCCTGGGGCGACTCCTCCTATGCGCCGTCGCGTGGTGATCACCGGGCTGGGAACCGTCAACCCGCTCGGCCTCGATGTGCCGCAGTTCTGGCAGGGGCTCCTGGCCGGGCGCAGCGGCATCGGGCCGATCACGTTGTTCGACACGACCGGCTTCAAGGTCAGGTTCGGCGGGGAGGTGAAGAAGTTCGACCCGACGGTGGCCATCGACCCGCGCGACATCCGCCGCTCCGACCGGTTCACCCAGTTCGCCCTGGTCGCCGCCGCCGAAGCGGTCCGCGACAGCGGCCTGGACTTCTCCCGCGAGAACCCGTACCGCTGCGGCTGCATCCTGGGCAGCGGCATCGGCGGACTCTACGAACTGGAGGAGGGGGCCACGACCCTGCTGCAGCGGGGGCCGTCCCGGCTCGGGCCGTTCCTGATCCCCAAGATGATCGCCAACGCGGCCAGCGGCAACATCTCGATCCGCTTCGGCCTGCGCGGCCCGAACACGACCGTCTCGACGGCCTGCTCCTCGGCCGCCCACGCCATCGGCGACTCCCTGCTGGCCATCCGGCACGGCTACGCCGACGTGATGCTCACCGGCGGCAGCGAGGCGGCGATCACGCCGCTGGGCCTGGGTGGCTTCATCGCCTGCCGGGCCCTCTCGGAGCGCAACGACGACCCGCCCCGGGCCAGCCGACCCTGGGACAAGGACCGCGACGGCTTCGTCCTCAGCGAGGGGGCCGGGCTGCTGGTCCTGGAGGAGTACGAACGGGCCAAGGCCCGCGGGGCCAACATCTACGCCGAGGTCTGCGGGGTCGGTAACACCGCCGACGCCTTCCACATCACCCAGCCGCACGAGGACGGCATCGGGGCCGCCCAGGCCATGCGCGCCGCCGTCCAGGACGCCGGCTGGAACCCCGACGAGGTTCAGTACATCAACGCCCACGGCACCAGTACCGGACTGGGCGACGTGGCCGAGACCAAGGCCGTCAAACACGTCTTCGGCGATCACGCCTATAAGCTGATGATCTCCAGCACCAAGAGCATGATCGGCCACCTGCTCGGGGCCAGCGGCGGGGTCGAGGCCGTCGCCTGCGCCCTGAGCCTCAAACACGGCGTCCTCCACCCCACCATCAACCTGTTCACCCAGGACCGCGAAGCCGGCTGCGACCTCGACTACATCCCCAACACCGCCCGCGAGGTCCGCGTCGTCAAGCTCCTGTCGAACAGCTTCGGCTTCGGCGGCCACAACTGCTCGCTCGCCTTCGGGGCCGTCTGAGCCTGTTCCAGCCGCCCCCCCGTCAGACCCGGCCCGTCAGACCGCCCCGCCCGTCAGACCGCCCCGTTGGGTTCTCGGCTCGCTGCTCGGCTCGTCCCCCTCGTGCTCGGCTCGTCCCCCTCGTGTCGTGCCGTCTGAGGCCGACTGGTCGGGTCCGATAAATGCGGTTGACGAGGCCGGAGGTACCGCCGCACAATGACCCAATTAGATAGAGTGGACCTCGAGTGGACCCTGCTCGGCCCGGACAAAGGTGTCTCGGAAATGACTCCTTCCAAGTGGTGGCTCGCCAAGTGGTGGCTCGGTATCCTCGCGGCGGTCGTGGCCCTGTCCCTGTCCCCGTCCCTGTCCCCGGCCGCTGCCGCTGACCCGACCCTTTCTTTGAGGAACGGGCCGGGCAACCCCTACCTGGTGAGCGTGGGGGTCGGCCGGTTCAAGGACGCGGCGATCCACGCCCGGCCGACGGCTGATACCGACGCCAAGGCCCTCCACAAGCTGCTGTGTGACCCGGCCGTCCTCGGCGTCGCCCCCGACCGGGCCAAGCTCCTCACCTCCGAGAACGCCAGCAAGGAAGCGATCGTCTCGGCCATCGCCACGGCCGTCGACGCCACCACCGACGCCGACCTGCTCATCATCGCCCTGTTCGGCCGGGGCGCGTCGGTCGCCGAGAAGCCGTGCTTCTTCACCCCCGAGTCCGGCTTCAAGGACCGGGCCAAGACCGCCCTGACCGTCGCCGACCTGGAACCGGCCTTCAAGAAGCTCAAGGGGCAGAAGCTGCTGCTGCTGCTGGACGTGTCGTACAAGGGCTTCGACGCCGGCGACGAGAAGGTCCTCGAACCGGCCCTCGGGCCGCTGGTCCGGCTCGTTTACGGCGACGACGACCGCGACGACAGCGGCCTGGTCACCGAGCGGGTGGTCGTCTTCGGTAACCTGCCGTTCCGCGAACCGCTCAGCACCGGCGAGCACGGCCTGTTCTACTCGGTCCTGTCGCAGGGCCTTTCCGGCCGGGCCGACGACAAGCCGTACTTCACCGGCTACGAACCGGACGGCCTGGTCACGATCTACGAACTGACCCGCTACCTGGAGAAGGAGATCCCCAACGCCGCCCGGCAGACCGGCAAGACGGACCGGGAGAAGGAACTGGCCCCGTTCATCATCGGCGGGGCCACCAGCCGCTTCTGGGTGACGAGGAACCCGGCCGAGACGCAGAAGGTGGCCCGCCGCCTGGCCCGCATCGACGAGTTGGCCAAGGACGGCAAGGTCGGTGCCGACGACGCCAAGGAGGCCCGCGGCCTGCTGTTCCGCATGCCGAAGCTGAAGTGGATGCAGGAACTCCGCAAGGCCTACCAGAACCTGGCCGACGGCAAGGCGCAACCCGACGAGGTCGACCTGATCCGCCGCACCCTCAAGGCCGGCCTCAAGCTCCCCGCCGCGGAGGCCACCGCCTACGCCGAGAAGGTCATGGAATGGGCCCGTGAGCTGAGCAGCCGCTACATCAAGCCGGTCAGTACCGGCGAACTCACCGCCGCCGCCATCCGCGGCATGTATACCCGGGCCGAGGAGCCTCTGCCGCCCGACATCGAAGACGCCCTCAAGAAGGCCAAGGACCTGCCCCGCAACCGACAGCTCGAACTGCTGGCCGAGGCCCGCTCCCGGCTCGGCAAGCGGGAGGACCTGGACGGCGACAAGGCCGTCGACGTCTCCCTGGTCATGGCCTCCGGCAGCCTCAACGACCGCTACACCGTCTACATCGACAAGGAAGGCGTCCTCAAGATGCAGAGCCAGCTCCGCGGCCGCTTCCCCGGCGTCGGCATCCAGATCCGCCGCGACGCCGTCCGCGACGGCCTGCTGGTCGCCACCCCGATCAAGGGAAGCCCCGCCTACCGGGCCGGCATCCAGGCCGGCGACCTCATCACCGAGATCCGCCTGGAAGTCGATAAGGACGGTAACCCCCTCCCGCCCGACGCCCAGCGCGTCTTCTCGACCAAGGGCATGCGGACCGACGACGCCGTCAACCTCATCCTCGGGGCCCCCCGCACCCCCGTCACCCTCGTCGTCCAACGCGAAGGGCACGCCGAACCGAAGGTCTTCAACCTGACCCGCAACTTCGTCATGGTCGAGACCGTTCACGGCGTCCAACGGGACAAGAACGCCGACTGGTCCTTCTACCTCGACGACAAGTACAAGATCGCCTACATCAACCTGACCCAGTTCATCTCCGTCGACCTGGACGACGACGGCGTCGAGGAGTTCGGCACCTTCACCGACCTCAAGAAGACCCTGGCCGACCTCAAGAAGTCCGGGCTCAACGGCCTGATCCTCGACCTCCGCGAGAATCCCGGCGGCTACCTGTCCTCGGCCGTCAACATCTGCGACCTGTTCGTCGGCCGCCAGATGATCGTGACCGTCCGCCCCCGGGTCGGTATCGCCCGCGAATACAAGGGCAAGACCGCCGGCGACGACTCCTTCCCGATCGTCGTGCTGGTCAACGGCAACAGCGCCAGTGCCAGCGAGATCGTCGCCGCCTGCCTTCAGGACCACGGCCGGGCCACCGTCGTCGGCGAGCGGACCTTCGGCAAAGGGAGCGTGCAAGACGTCCGCGAGTTCCGCCCCACCGGCGGCGAGATCAAGTACACGATCGCCCGCTACTACCCGCCCAGCGGCCGCAACATCGACAAACTCGCCACCGAGCAAGACCCGACCATCAAGGACTGGGGGGTCAAGCCGGACTACGGCTTCGAGGTCAAGCTCACCGCCGAGGAACTCAACGACTGGTACGAGTACGCCCAGGACCTGCACACCATCATGCCCCCCGGCAAGCCGTCCCCGCGGGTCAACCCCGACAAGGACAAGCAACTCCGGAAGGCCGTCGACCACCTCCGGGACCTGATCAAACTGACGGGCAAGGCACCGGCGCAATAGAGAGAGAAGGCCGCACGGCCCCGGCGGCCCCCGACAGAACCGACGGTACCGGCAGAACCGACGGTACGACGGTACCGTCGGCATCGGCGGTGGTCACTCAGCGGGAGGTCGTCCCCGGCTGCCGCCGACGCGGACGCAAACGGACGTGTGAGCGGGTGACCGCCGGCGACCGACGGACAGTGGCACCCGTACCGGCCGGCGAACCCGGCAGCCTCACGGTGATCGAGATCGGAGGCCGACCGACGGCCGACCGGTGGTAACCGGTGGAATGGCAGTCGACTGGCGGCCGGGCCGGTCAGGTCACCCCCGCTCCGATCCGGTCAGTTGGACGAGCAAACCTCGACGTGGTTCAGCAGCCGACGGTTGTTCAACGTCGGGCGGAGCGCTTCCTGGGCCAGTTGCTTCATGTAGTAGCTGGACACCCGACCGGTGATGATCACCTCGGTCTCGTTGGCGACGACGACCAGCCGGCGGAGCTGCGGCAGCGGGCTGGCGGTGAGGACGGCCGCCGGTTCCAGACGAGGCGGTTGGCTGTTCATCGCATCGCTCCTTTGCGTATCGGGGCGGTTCTGATCTCCATCGTCACGACGCGCGCCGAGATGACCCCGAGGATGATGCCGCGTACCCCTGAAGCAAGTCTCAGAGCAGGACTCCGTGAACTCCTGTCACCGGGTCAACCGGGTGGTGCCGGGTTAACTGGCTTGGCCCTCTGCTGCCCAGTTCCTTTGAACCGAGCGAGCGAGTCGAGGGGCCGGAGAATTGCTGGCGAGTATTCCCGTGTTCCGTCCGGGTTGCACGAGGGAGTTCCTCGGGGATTAATCCGTTGTAAACACGGATGGTAAGGGCCGGTTGGGGCGGTTGCAACGATTTTCCCGCCAAAATGACGGGATTTCATACTCTCAACTCAAATCCACGCCGCCCAACTCAAATCCACTCCGCCTGGCGGACCGGGGGATAGGGGGATAGAGGGATAGGGGGATCGGGGGACGCGGGACCGGGCGATCGCCGTCTCGTCACCGGCCGAGGGGCGGCAGGGGCGTAACTGAGGCGATAACTGAGACGACCCTCTGAGATGAAGCCGGTCCGGGACAGAACCAGCACGAACCTCAGGACGCGGTTTCTCCGGGCAGCCCATTGCCGAACGGCACACGACCGGTAACGATGTCACGGAGCGGTTCGTCCGGCCGCGCCGACGGACCTGCCCTCCCACCCCGTTCGGAGTCGTCTCATGACACTCTCCCGCATCACCTTGACGCTGACGCTTCTGGCCCCGGCCCTGGCCCGCGGCGACGACACCGCCGACTTCCTGAAGCCGGAGAACTGGCACGGCCGGGCCGACCTGTTCCGCCTCGACCCGGACGCCCGGACGATCGTCGGCGAGACCCAGGAAGACCCGAAGTACAACACCTTCTTCTGCACCAAGGCGAAGTACTCCGACTTCGAGTTGTCGTTCAAGGTCCGGCTGCGGGACGGCGTCGGCAACAGCGGCATCCAGATCCGCAGTACCCTTAAGGACGACAAGAAGTTCGTCGTGCACGGGCCGCAGGTCGACATCGGCAAGGGCTACTGGGGCAGCCTGTACGGGGAGGGCGTCGGCGGGATGATGAAGGCGGCCAGCCCCGAGGCGATCAAGAAGGCCGTCAAGGAAACCGACTACAACGACTACCGGATCGTGGCCAAGGGGACCCGCATCACCATCACGATCAACGGCGAGACGATGGTCGATCAGGACTTCCCGACGCTCCCGGGCAAGGACGCCAAGCCGGCCCCGACCGAGGGCATCATCGCCCTGCAGGTCCACGCCGGTTACCCGAAGATGCAGGTCGAACTGAAGGACATCCGGTTCACCGACCTGTCCAAGAAGCGGTGACAGGACGAGCGGTGCGAACCGTTCGCCCGGCGGCGGGCCGCCGCGTCGTGACCGAGCCTCTCGTCGGTGAGATCGCCGCTGACGACCCTGCCTCCGCCGCCGACCGCGTGAAAGACGGCTCCCCCGGGGTCGGGTCGATACCGACCCGTCTCCCCCCTGGCCCGACACCCCCACTCGACCGCCACCACCCTGCCTCCCTGCCTGCCATGCCACCCTGCATGACATACCACCCTGAATGAGGGGCAAGCCTCAATGGACCGTCGCACGTTCCTGGGAGCCGGGGTCAGCCTCGCCGCCGGACGGGTCGTCGCCTCGTCCGCCGCGGAGGAACGCCCGGTTCCGTCGGTAAAGGTGAAGGTCAAGGAGGAGCCGAGGACCCCGGCCAAGGAGGGGCCTAAGGCCGCGGCGGCCCGGGACGAACCCAAGCCGGACCCGCGGCTGACGCGGTTCCAGATCGCCTGCATGACCCTGCCGTACTCACGCTTCCCGCTGGTGCGGGCCTTGAAGGGGATCCACGCCGCCGGGTTCAAGTACGTCGCCTGGGGCACGACCCACAAGGAAGAGGACGGCAAGGACACCCCCGTACTGGCCCGCGACGCGCCGCCCGAGAAGGCCAAGGAGTTGGCCACCCGCTGCCGCGATATCGGCCTGGAACCGGTCATGATGTTCAGCGGCGTCTATCCCGAGGCCCCGGACGGGCTGGAGGTTCTCACCCAGCGGATCAAGCAGGCCGGTGCCGCCGGCGTGCCCCAGGTGCTGACCTTCGGACACACCAAGGGCGGGAACCGTAAGGTCTGGGTCGAGCGGTTCAAGGCCCTCGGCCCGATCGCCAAGGACCACAACGTGCTGTTGGTCATCAAGCAGCACGGCGGGGAGACGGGGACCGGCGAGGCCTGCGCCGCCATCACCCGCGAGGTCGACCACCCCCACGTGAAGGTGAACTACGACGCCGGCAACGTCCTCGACTACCTGGACAAGGACCCGATCCCGGACATCAAGCTCTGTGCCCCGGAGGTCCGTAGCTTCTGCATCAAGGACCACCGGAACTGGCCCAAGGACGAGGACTGCGGCCCGGGCCTGGGCGAGATCGACCACTACCGCCTGTTGTTCCCGGTCGCCTTCACCGGGCTGACGATGCCCCTGGCCTGCGAAAACATCACCGCCCCGCTGCTGCCCCCCCCGGAAAGGCCGGAGGAACTCGACGCCCTGGCCAAGCGGGCCCACGAGTTCCTGGAACTCGTGACCGCGGGGTTGCAATTCCCGCAGCCCGCCGGAAAGTAGCGGCCGGGGAGCGAAGTCGCGGCCGGGGAGCGTCAGACCGTCCCGGGTCCGTCCCGGGTCCGTTCCGGGTCTGCCGCCGGTCGGACCCTGTTCGTCCCGGTGTGCCGGCACTTCGCGCCCGGTTCGTCTTCGGTCCGTCTTCGGCCCGCTCCGGTTCGTCTTCGGTCCGTCTTCGGTCCTTGCGGTGCCTGCGGACGGTCCGCTCGGGAGCCGGGCGGGTAGAATCCTTCCCATGACCCCGCACGAGGCACTCGCGGAAGGCCGTCTGGCCGAGGCGGTCGCCCTCCAGGAAGCGACCGTGGCCGATCACCCGACCGACCCGGCCGCCCGCCGCCTGCTCGTCGACTTGTTGCTGTTCGCCGGCCGGCTCGACGCCGCCGCCCGGCACCTCGCCGCCATCCGGTCCGACGCCCCGGACTGGCCGGAGCAGGAGCGGTCCCTGTACCGACTGATCCGCTCCGAGCAGGTCCGCTCGGGTCAGCGGCGGCGGCCCCGGTTTCGTCCCGATCCGCCCCCGAAGCATATGGCCCGCCGCTGGCTGGCCGTCCGGGCTAGCCTGCGCGGGCGACCCGACCGGGCCGTTCGCCACGCCGACGCCGCCGACGCCGCCGCCCCCTGCCCGGGCGGGTTCCTGGACGGTCAGGAATTCCAGGGGCTCCGCGACGCCGACGACCGCTTCGCCTCGGTCCTGGAAGTGTTCCTGGGGGGGGAATACTTCTGGTTCGCCTGGGAATCCCTGCGTCGGGTCAGCCTGGCCCCGGCCCGCGGGGTCCTCGACCACCTGTACCGCCCGGCCACGCTCACCCGGACCGACGGCACCACGGTCGACGTCCACCTGCCGCTCGTCTACCCCGGTTCGTACCTCGCCGGGGACGAATTCGCCCTCGGCACCGAGATCGACTACCTGTGCCCCGACGGCGGCCTGACCCGGTGCGTGGGCGGCAAGCTGCTACTCCTCGGGGCCGAGGAAGGGGACGAACTTCCCCTGTCCCGGTGCCGTCTGATCGAGTTCCGCCGTCTGATCGAACTCGGCTGACGCGGCGCGACGAACGGCGGCCGCCCGGGGCGATCCGGTCCTGCGACGGTGGTCCGGTCCGGGTGGTCCGGTCCGGGTGGACGAGGCGTGGCTATCTCCGCACAATTCCTCGCATCCGTCCGAGGAAGCGAGGTCTGGAAGTGAAACAGCACGCGGCCGCGTGGGTCAAGGGATCGATCAAGTACGGGATCGGCTTCGGTCTGCTCGCCCTGGTCATCGCTCGCTACTGGGCCGACGACCCGAATGGCGGCGCGCCGGGGCTTCGGACGCTGCTCGGGGGGCCGGTCGACTTCGGCTGGCTGGCCCTGGCGAGCGTGCTGATCGCGGCGGGGCTGTCGTGTCAGCTCGTCCGCTGGTACATCCTGGTGCGGGCACTCGACCTGCCGTTCGGGGTGCGGAACGCCTTCCGGCTCGGCCTGGTCGGCGTGTTCGCCAACACCTTCCTGCCCGGGGCGGTGGGCGGCGACCTGCTCAAGGCGTACTTCCTGGCCCGCGAGCAGCCCGAGCGGAAGACCCGGGCCGTGGCCAGCGTGATCGCCGACCGGGCCTTGGGACTGTTCGGGCTGATCCTGTTCGTCGCCGTCCTGGGGTCGGTCGCCTGGGCCTTGGGCGACAGCCGGATCACGACCAACGCCGGCTTGCAGAAGATGGTGCAGGTCACCGGCCTGATCGCCGCCGCCAGCGGGGCCGGGTTCCTCCTGTTGGGGCTGCTCCCGCAGCGCCGGGTGGACCGGTTCGCCGGTCGGCTGCGGTGGCTGCCGGTGGTCGGCAGGTCGTGCGCCGAACTGTGGTACGCCGTGTGGATGTACCGGCAGCGGCTGAAGGCCGTCGGCGCGGGCGTGGCCCTGTCGGCGGTCTCCCACCTCGGCCTGGTCTTCGCCTTCCACTGTGCGGCGCGGGTCTTCCCCCCGGAGAACGCCGACACCGACCGGGCCACGCTCGCGGAGCACCTGGTGATCGCGCCCATCGGCTTCATCGTGCAGGCGCTACCGCTGTCGCCGGGCGGGGTCGGTGTGGGCGAGGCCGCCTTCGCCGGACTCTACCGCCTCTCCGGCCGGCCCGAGAGCCGCGGCGTCATCGCCCGGCTGTCCCTCCGCCTGGTCGAGTGGATCATCGGGCTGGTCGGCTACCTCGTGTACCTGCGGATGACGGCGTCACGCGAGATCCCGGCGATCGAGGAGGTCGAGGACGAGGCGGAGGCCGAGGCCCGGCGCACCGACGGGACGGTCGTGGCACCGGCGGAGGGCGGCTAGCCGGACCGGTTCCGTTACGGACGACGCGGCGACGGGGGTCAGGTCGGCGGTCTGGGCCGCATGCCACGGGTCGGCGGGGTCGGGCCGCTTGCCACGGGTCGGCGGTTCGATTCGGTTCAGGTTCGGTTCCGTTCGGTCAGTCGGCGGCGACGGGGGTCAGGTCGGCGGTCTGGGCCGCTTGCCACTGGGCGACGGTGCCGATGGGTAGCCAGAACCTGGCCGTGACGACGTGGAACGGCCCGCGGGCGGCGAGTTGGGCGACGGCGTCGGTGATCTCGTACTCGCCGCGTGGCGACAGCGGCAGGGTGAGCCGAAACACCTCCGGCGGGAAGACGTAGCCGCCGATGTTGGCCAGTTGCGGGGCGGGCAAGCCCTGCGGCTTTTCCACGACCCGTTCCAGGGTGCCGTCCGGCTTGCGGAACAGGATGCCGAAACTCTCCGGGGTGTCGACCGGGTGGGCGAGGATGCCGGCGGGGACCGCGGCCAGGGCGGCCAGGTCGGCCCGGCCGATCAGGTCGTCCCCGTTGAGGACCAGGACGCGATCACCGCTCACGGCCTGGCGGCAGCTCATCAGGGCGTCGCCGGTGCCGCGCGGCTCGGCCTGCCGGACCGTGACCCAGTTCCGCACGCGCGGCTGCGACCGCAGGTAGTCCTCGACCTGCTCGGCTAGGTAGTTCACCACGACGATGAGCCGGTCGACCGGCGGCAGGGCCCCGACGATCCAGTCGAGGATCGGCCGGCCCTGCACGGGCAACAGCGGCTTGGGGACGGTGTCGGTGTGGGGGCGCAGGCGGGTGCCCTTGCCGGCGGCGAGGATGACGGCGTCCATGCCCGGTATTGTAGTGTGGTGCCAGCCCCCCGACCGGGCCGCCGGGAGCGGGAACGCCGGCGGGCCGGTATTCCTGGCGGTTTCGGCACGTCGAGGGGAAAGAGTGAACTCGGCGAAGTCGGCCGGTCGATAGAAAGGGCGTCGGGCGGGCGAGGCAGGAGCCGTACCCCACCCGAACACCGGCACGCCGCCGGGGCGGGGTCTGCCCGACCGGTGCCGGGGTCCGGTGCTTCTCACCCTCCCGCGCGTCCGCCGGGATCGGCCCCCGGGGTTCCGGACACGAGCCCGGCGGATGCCAGGAGGTCATCACCCTTCACGCCACGGATGGTCCCGCTCATGTGCCGAAAGCTCGCGACGATCGCCGTAGTCGGCGGCCTGACGGTCGGGTTCGGCTGTCACCACATCGGCGGCAAGGCCGACTGCGGGTACAACCCGGCTGATTACCCGATCCACGGGCCGACCCAGCCCTACCCGTCGTTCACGCCGCTCGTCCCGGTCCCGCCGCCGTCCAGCACACCGGCCGACAAGACGCCGGAGTCGAAGGGGACGAAGGACGCCGACAAGACGCCGGAGTCGAAGGGGACGAAGGACGCCGACAAGACCAAGAACTGATCGCCCCCGCGGGGTGAGGCCTGTCCCCCCGGTCGTCGCCCCGCGGCCCGCCCGCCTGCCGCCACATCCGCCGCCGGGGGAAACCGTCATGACCTACCCGCCGCTGGGGGGGCAGGGGGAGCGTCATGTCGTCGTCGGGTTTCGCCGGCCGCTGCACGTCAAGATAGGTCAGGTACAGAAGCCCGCCGAGTAGCGCGTAGCACGTCGCCGTCGCCGCCGTGGAGCTGGAGCGGAGCTTGAGGGCACTGCCCGCCGACGACTTCAGTCTGACCCGTAGCCCGCGCAGGTCCACGGAGTACAGTTCGTCGAGAATCAGGTGGGACAGGAAGCCGAGCATCACCCCGCCGGCCAGGAGCAGACGCACGCCGCGGTCGGCGGAGTCGTAGGCCAGGTAGACGAGCAGGCCGGCGATGAGCAGGGCGGGGAGGCTGTGAAACATGCCGCGGTGGACGGTGAGCCGGCGGAAGACCTGGGCCAGGACGTAGCGGATGCAGACGTAGCCGAACAGCCAGGTCGCCAGGATGGCCTCGCGGGTCATGCCGGCGTGGGCCATGCGGGGCACGAGCAGCAGCGGGGCCACGGCCCCCAGCAGCCCGAAGACCTCGCGGAGGGGGCGACCGGAGTCGCTATCGAGGTCCGGGAGCATCCCGCCGGCGGTCGTCAGGCCCGCGGCCAGCACGCCGACGTCGGTGTCGAAGCCCAGGGGTTGCACGGCCATCCCGCCGTAGACGAACCCGGTGATCCCTGAGACGGTGATGTGGGTGCGAAATCCGGCCATGACCTCCTCCCATGCGACCCGGTCTGTTTCCGGCCCCGGTCGCTTCCGTTTCCCCGGTCGCTTCCGTTTCCCCGGTCGCTTTCAGATTCTCCCCGGTCGCCCTCAGATAGTGTTCGTGTGTATAATGGGGGAGCGGTGTGGTTCACCCGAAGCCCGATCGAGGACGGCCATGATCCCGACCAATCAGCAGATCGCCCGCCGGCTGCGGGAGCAGGCCTGGGAGCTGGCCCGGTCGCGTGCCAACCTCTACCGCGTCCGGGCGTTCCGCCGGGCCGCGATGGCCGTGCTGGCCCTGCCCGTCGAGGTCGCGACCCTCGTGGCCCGGGGGGGTGAGTCGGCCCTGGAACGGGTCCCCGGGGTCGGTCGGAGCCTCGCCCGGACGCTCGTCGGCTACCTGGAAGAGGCCGTGGTCACGGTCGGTGGCGGACCCTCCGCGGCCTGCGGCAACGCGGCCCGCGGCAACGCGACCTGCGGCCACGCGGCCTGCGGCAACACGACCTGCGGCAACACCTACCGGCACGACGTCCCCGGCACCGCCGTAAGCGCGCCCTAGCCCCTCGGTCGGTCCGGCCCGGACCGGCCGGGGAACTCGCGGAGGTTCAACTTCGTCTGGTGTACGGGGACCTCCTTGCCGTCCGGGGTGCGGCCCTGGAAGTAGTCCTTCTGCCAGCCCCGCCTGATCGCCTCGGGGTCGCGCTCGGCCAGTTCGTGCAGGAAGCCTTTGCGGCTCGCCTCCCAGCGGCGGTACTGCTCGCTCAGTTCGGGGTTGGCGGCCAGGGGCAGGCGACGGGGGACGAGGCTCTCGGCCAGTCCCCGCGGCACCGGGACGAGCATGCAGAACGGCTCGCCCTTGTCGAACCGCACCCACTCGCAGACCCGCGTCATCTTCCAGTTCATCGTGAAGGTCGAGGCGATCCAGTCGGTCTCGACGACGCCTTCGAGCGGCTGGATGCCGTCCTTGATCCAGTTGCTCGGCCCCTTGACCCAGAGGTTGATGCCGGGCGGGGTGCGGAACAGGAACGGCACGGTGAAGGTGATGATGCCGTTGCCGAAGTGACTGACGATGCGGTTGTCCGGCGAGTCGTCGAAGCGGAGTTCGAGGTCCTCCCGGTTGGCCCCGCCGTACCAGTAGGCCTCGAAGGCCGTGTTGGTCCGCAGGACCCAGCCGGACTGGTTGGCGATGACCAGCGGCAGGCAGCGGTAGGGGTGCCGACGGGGGGCGTTATCCATCCAGTCCCGGGCGATGGGGGCCGGTTCCAGTGGCGTGTCGGCGAACTCGTAGATTTCGTAGGCGATGAAGTCGTTGGCCGCGACGGCCGGGTCCTCGGGTTGCGACATCACTCCCTTCCTTTGACCGGGTCCTTATCGTTGGTTTCGACCGGTCGTTGGTTTCGACCGGTCCCTGATCTCGGTGCGGCCCGGATCACCAGGTTCCGGCGAGCCGACGGGGGGCCGGTTGCCGCCGACTCGACCGGGGCCGCGGGCCGTGTTAAGCTTTCGTTACCGTTCCGGCCCGGCGTTCCGCCGTCGCGGGGCGTCGGCACCTCTGCCACCGGAGCCGCCGCGATGAACCGCAGTGCCAAGAAGCAACAACACGAGCAATCCCGCAAGAAGCACCGGCACGACCTCAAAGAATACGCTCGGGAGCTGTCGCGGCGGAAGCCGAGTACCACGGCCGCCTGGGTGCTGGGGGTCGGCCTCGCGGTGGTGGTGGCCGCCGTCGTCGGGCTGACGTTCCTGTCGTGACCGGGCCGGGACCGGGAGGCGGGCCTAGGCCAGGCGGGCCTCGACCCAGCGGACCACGTCGTTGACCCACGGGTGGTCGGGAGGCTCGAACTCCAGGGTGTGATGCGCGCCGGGGTATTCGGTTACGGTGACCGGGGCGGGGAAGCGGGCCACGAAGGCCCGGGTGCGGGCGTTGTCGATGATGCGGTCGTGTTCGGCCAGGGCCAACAGGGTCGGGACGGTGACCCGGGTGGCGGCCCGCCGCAGGTAGAGGTCCAGGGCGAAGCTGTTGAACAGGAAGCGGGCGGTCGCCTGCCGCAGGCCGAGGGGGTCGGCGGCGATGAAGGCTTGTCCGTCGGGCGAGGCGGTGAACAGTTGCGGTTCGTTGAGCGGGATGGGGAAGAAGCGGTCGGGGTTGAGCACGCCGGCCAGGGCGACGCGGAGTCGGCCCAGGAGGGGCGGGGCGACGCGGGGCACCAACCCCGGGCAGAGCAGCACCAGTCCGTCGATGAGGCCGGGCTTGCGGTAGGGCAGTCCGACGGCGAGCTTGCCGCCCCAGGAGATGCCGCAGAGGAACACCGGAAGGTAGCCGCGGTCGCCGCGCAGGGCCTGGGTGAACTCGGCCAGGTCGTCGAGCAGGCGGCGGAAGCGGCCGACGTGCCCCCGCCGGGCGGAGTTCAGGCCGGCCCCGCGGCGGTCCGGGAAGAAGACCTCCAGGCCGGCGGCGGCGAAGGCGGCACAGGACCGCCGGTACCAGCCGCCGTGGCTGCGGATGCCGTGGACGAAGACGAGCCGGGCGCGTGGCTCGCCGACGGCCGGGTAGTGGCGGTAGTAGAAGTGGTAGCCGTCCGACGCCCGGAAGGTGGCGAGGCGGGCGGCGGCCGGGCCGGGGGGGGGCGACGGGCCGACGCTCATAGCACCCGTTCCCTCCGCTGCGTGACCCGGTCGAGGGCAACCGGGTCGATGGTGATGCCCAGGCCGCTGCCGACCAGGGCCGGGGCGCGGCCGTCGTGCCGGAAGGTGATGTCTTCCTTGGCCAGCGGCTCGTACACCAGGTGCCGGTCGTAGCTGCCTTCCAGGTAGCGCAGGCCGTCGACGCTACTGGCGAAGTGGCGACCCGCCGCCGACAGGATCGCCGTCTCCCCGACCTGACAGCCGAGCTGGCAACCCCGACCGTGCCGCCTCGCGAACGCCGCCAGCCGCAGGCTCGGGATGAACCCGCCGCACTTCGACAGCCGCAGGTTGAACAGGTCGCACCAGTCGTGCCGCACCGCCCGCTCGGCGTCCACCTCGCCACAGAGCGACTCGTCGAGCATGATCGGCGTCGCCACCTGCTTGCGCACCTCGGCCAGGCAGGCGACGTTCTCGTGGCGGACCGGCTGCTCGACACTGCTGATGCCGAACCGCTCCAGTTCGCGGATCCGCCGCACCACATCCTCGGCCGACCAGGCCTCGTTGGCGTCGAGCCGCAGGTCGATCCCCCACCCCAGCCAGAAGCGGATCGTCCCCGTCCGCCTCACGTCGTCCTGTCCGGCCAGGCCGACCTTGAGCTTCACCTGCGAGAAGCCCAGGACCCGGTACAGCACCGGGTACAGCCGCTTCTTCCAGCCACGCGGGTTGCCGATGATGCCGCTGTACTGCACCTCGGGGCGGAAGCGATACAGCTCCGGGACGACCAGTTCGGTGACACGGCTGAGCGGTTCCCCGAAGGCCCGGCCGAAGGCGTCCAGCACGGCGAGTTCGACGGCACAGCGGGCGGCGTTCCCGCGGATCAGCCGGTCGTCGTCGGGCACGGCGGCGAGCCGGATCGACTCCGCCAGTCGGACCGCCGCCGCGAAGTCGTCACAGTCCCGGTCCAGTTGTGCCATCAGCCCGGAACGCTTGAGCAACTCGAGCGAGGAGTCGACCGTCTCGCCGGTCACATAGTCGCGGGGCACGCCCTCGCCGTACCCCTCCGTGCCGTCCGACAGCGCGCACCGCACCACGACGTTGTCGGTGCTGCTCCGTACCTGGCTGGCATGGCTTACCTTCCGCCTCAGGGGAATACGGACGTGCCGCAGTTCCAGTTCGACGACCCGCATGCCGAGATCCCGTTGCCCGAAGTCCCGGTGCCCGTTGCCCGAAGTCCCAAGTCCCGGTGCCCGTTGCCCGAAGTCCCGGTGCCCGTTGCCCGGTGCCGATTCCGACCGGTCCGGCCCTCGTGTCTGGCGAGGGCCGGGGTGCCCCCGAAGGGCCGTTTCGCCGAGCCGTTCCGCTCCTGCGTCGCTCAGCCGCTGAGCAGGCCCACGGCCTCTTTACACAACCAGAACCCGAGGCCGACGAGGACCGCGGCACTGATGACCGGCAGGAGGCGGAACCAGCGACGCTCCCGGAAGCGGGTCGCCCCCGCCCGGTGGGCATAGACGACGCCCAGACCCAAGGCCACCAGTACCACCGCCAGTCCGAGGCTGAAGGCGAACAACAGGGGTAGGGCGAAGCCGAGCCTCCCCAGGGCCGAAGCTGCCACCAGCAGTAGCACCGCGTCCCAGCAGGGGACCAGTCCGCCACCGACGCCCATCAGCACGAGCCGGACCCAGCCGGCCGTGGTCTTCGCCGTGTCGGGTGTCCGGCCGTGGTGGTGGTCGTGGTGGTGGTGGTGGTGGTGGTGGTGGTGGTGGTGGTGGTGGTGGTGGTCGTGGTGGTGGTCGTCGAAGAGGTGGAAGTGGTCGGCTTTGCCGGCGGCGCGACGGAGCAGGAGCCACGCCCCCACCGCGATGACGAACAGGCCGGCGACGAATTGCAGTACGCCGTGGGCCCCGGCGGGGAGGCGTTCGCCGTACACCCCCCAGAGGATCGCGGCCATCGCCATGACCGAGCCGGTGTGGGCCAGCGTGGTGGTGAGGGCCAGGACGACGGCGTGCCGGGCGGTGCCGCGCTCGCCCACCAGGTAGGCGGCGACGAGGGTCTTGCCGTGGCCCGGGGTGAAGGCGTGGGCGGCCCCGAACAGGAAGGCGGCGAGCAACAGCACGCCGATGCCCAGGTTCCAGTCGAACAGGGCCGGTAGGCCGCGGGCGAACAGGTCGGCGAGGAGGTTGGGGGCGGGTGTCCGGTCGACGGTGATGACCGGTTCGGGGACCGGCTCGGCGGGGGCCGGGGAGAGGCTGTCGGCGGCGGCAACCCCGGTCGCGGTTCGCCGCCCCGGGGACTCTCGCGGGGCCGGGGCGATCGCCACCGGCAGGCGGACGACGGCCGTCGCCGACCGCGACCGGGCGAGTTGCTCGGGGGTGAGTTGGTCGGAGTGCTTCGTCCGTAACCCCGGGGGCGGCTCGTCCAGGTCGAGGAGTTCCACATCCGCACCGGGGCCGCCCTTGCGGTCCAGTGTCAGGTTGACGACGCCGGGGAAGTCGGGGAAGGTCTCGTCCCGCACGGCCAGAGCAATCTGCGGCCCGCCGGGCGGCCAGGCGGCCCGGAGCCTGAAGACGCACCTGGCGTGGTCGGTCTGCGTCACCTCGATGTGGGTCACCCGCGGGGACAGGGGGGTGCCGTCGGCGGTGAGGCGGAACCGCTCGGCCAGTTCGGCGGCGACCCGCCTGGCATAGGTGGACGGCAGGCCGCGGCCCGAGCGATCCAGTTGGGCGATGTCGTGCGGCGTGAGCCTCCTGGCGGCGTCGAGGTGCAGGGCGAAGGGGCTGAGTTCGAGCGTGTAGGTGACCTCGACCCCGTCCGGGGAGACGCGCACGGCGGCGGTGCGGTCGAAGCGGATGTCGGTGAGCGGGTGGGCGGCCGCGGTGCCGGCGGAGAGGACCAGCAGGGGGAGTGCCAGGAGGGTACGCATACCCCTATGAAACGAGAAACGCCCGCCGGCCGCAACGGGGCGCGGCGGGAGAGACGGCCCGGGACACGGCGGCGGTGGTCGGCGGCAAGCGTCGGGCGTCGGCAGCGGGGGTCGGGCGACGCTTGTCGTGGGCCGCGGGCCACCGCCCCCACCCGTCGGAGGGTCGCCCCGCGGGGGTCATTTCTTGCGGCAGTAGCTCAGGGCCATGAGGGCGTAGCCGGTGACCAGGTTCGGGTCGCCTTCCATCCAGCGGTCGTTGTCGTTGACCCAGCTCCCGTCGGGCTTCTGCCGCTTCGCGAGGGCGGCCAGCAGATCGGCCCGCCAGTCGTGCTTCACGCCGTTGGCGTCGGTGAAGGTGTCGTAGCCGAGGGCGTCCATGCACTTGGCGAAGGTGTGGTAGTAGTAGTACAGGCCGCGCTGCGAGTTGGCGGTCGGCATGCCGGGGTTGGCGTCGAGCGTGTAGTTCTTGCCGATCCACTCCAGGGCCTTCTTCACCCGCGGGTCGTCCTTGCTCACGCCGCAGTAGATCAGGCTCTTGACCCCGGCGTAGGTCATGCTGCCGTAGCCGAGCATGTCCCCCCGGGTGTCGTCGCTGCGGCGGTTCTCGCCGCCGTTGGCCCCGGTGTAGACGAAGCTGCCGTCGTTGTTCTTCTCGGCCCAGGCGGCGGTGTTGAACTCGCTCTTGTAGTTCTGGCAGCGGCTGACGAACACGGCGGCCTTCTGGAAGGCCGGGTCGTCCTTGCTGACGCCGGCTTCCTTGAGGGCCTCCAGGAAAAAGGCGGTGTTCGACAGGTCCGGCCGGGACTTGTCCCCGGCGTAGCCGGCCCCGCCGTAAAAGTCACTGTCGGGCTTGACGCCGCGGCTCTCGTCCCACTGGTAGTCACGCAGGTACTTGGCGGCGTTCTTGATCACCGTCTTGTACTTGTCGTCGCGACCGGCGGCCGACAGGGCCATGATGTTGACGCTGGTGGTGTAGTTGATCAGCGTCGCCTTGGCGTCGTCCCCGGCGATGTGGCCGGACTTGGCGTTCACCAGCGACTCGATGAACGTGAGGCCCTTGGCGACCGGGGCGTCGTCCGGCTTCAGGCCGTTGAGCAACAGCCCGGTGACGACGATTCCTGTGATGCCCCGGTTCTGGGGTTCCTTGCCCCAACTGCCGTCCGGGTTCTGGCTCTTCTTGAGGAACTCGACGGCTCTGCCGAGGACCTGGGCGGGCTGGGTGCCGGCCGGCTGGGCGGGCTGCGTGGCGGCCGGTCGGGCCAGGGCGGTGGCGATCGCGGCTAGGGACAGAACTGCACGCTTGCTCATGGGCTGAACCTCGCGGGTGAAGTGGACACACCTCATGTTACGCTGCAAACCGGGGGCCGAAGCGTGAATCGCTGCCGATGCTCTCCAGGCACCGGGGGGTCCGTGAACACGGCCTGCGCAGCCCTGGTCGTGCCGTATCCACGCAGCCCGGATTGACCGGCTTGCCGCCCGTGTGCGATAACGCCCTGCTTGAGGAGGGGTCGTCCGCCCAAGGAGGGGCGTTCGGGATGGAACCGCGTTCGTTTCTCGGCTGGCTGTCGTTCCTGTTCACCCGGGTGCTGTTCCGGGGTGTGCCGGCGGCTGACGGCCCCGTGCGTCGCGGCTCGCTGCTGGTCGTACTGCTGGTGCCGGCCGCCTTCCTGTACCCGACGCTCGGGTTCCACCTGCTCGAACCGGACGAGGGCCGCTACGCGCAGATTCCCCGGGAAATGGTGGCCGGCGGGTCGTGGGTGGTGCCCACGCTGCAGGGGGAGCCGTACCTCGACAAGCCGCCGCTCCTGTACTGGCTAGTGGCCCTGTCGTACCGGGCCTTCGGGGTCTCGCCGGGGGCGGCCCGGCTGGTCCCGGCCGGGTGCGTCCACGTCACGATCCTGGCCGTGTACCTGCTCGGGCGGCGGAGCGTGGGCGAGCGGGCGGCGTTCTGGGCGGCCCTGCTCCTGAGTGTCGCGCCGGGGTTCGTGAGCATCGCCCGGCTACTGCTGCTCGACGGGCTGCTGACGCTGTGCGTGACGCTGTCGGTACTGTGCGGGTTCGAGGCGGTGCGAACGGGGGTGTTCCGCCCCGGCTGGTGGCTGGCCTCGGCGACCGCCTCGGGGCTGGGGTTCCTGACCAAGGGGCCGGTCTCGGAAGTGTTGCTCCTCGTGCCCCTGTGGGTGTACGGCCTGCTGGCGCGCGGGTCGAGGGGTGGTGCGGGTCGCGAAGCGGCGAGCGGGTCGGCAGGTGAGGCGGATGCTGGCCCGGCCCGGATCCCGCCGGTGTGGTATGCGGTCTTCGCGGCCGTCGTGCTCGTCGTGAACCTGCCCTGGTACGTCGCCGTGTACCGGGAGCAGCCCGAGTTCCTCGGCCACTTTTTCTGGCGGCACAACGTGATGCGGTTCCTGCAACCGTTCGATCACCTGCAGCCGGTCTGGTACTACGTGCCGATCCTCGCGGCCGGGCTGATGCCGGGAACGATCCTCTTCGTGGCGTACTTCCGTGCCCTGCTGCGGTCCGACGACCCCCGGAACGGGCCGGCGAGCGTGGCCGGTGGGTTCTGGCTACTGGCCGGGCTGTGGTGCGTCTTCTTCTTCAGTTGCTCCGGGAGCAAGCTGCCGACGTACATCCTGCCGGCTTACCCGTTCCTGTGCCTGGCCCTGGGCGAGTACGTCGCCCGCAGCCCCTGGAACGCCGCGACGGCGACCCGGCTACTGGTCGGCGGCATGGCCGTGCTGCTGCTGTTCGTGCATCACGTCGGCCTGCCGTGGTACGCCCGGGAACGCTCGCCGTTCGGCCGGCCGGAACTCGTCGGGCGGTTCCTAAGCGACCCCGAGATGCCGGTGGTGTGCTTTCCCCGCAACTGCGACTCGCTGGCGTTCTACTCCCGGCGCTGCGACCTGCGGCCGGTGCGGACGAAGGACGTGAACCGGCTGTTCGTGGCCTGCCACCACCGCCCCCGGACGGTGATCCTGTTCACGCACCGCGAATCCCTGGCCGGGTTCAAGCGGACGATGCCGCCGAGCCTGGGCGTCGTGGAGGAAGTGAGCCTGCGAAGGGCCTACGGCAACGGCCTGCTCGATGCGCTCTTCGGGGTCACGCCCTGGGGACTGTGCGACGTACTCGTCGTGGAACCGAAGTACCAGGTGCCGCCGACCGAGTGACCGGTCCGGTGTCGGTTGGGGTTGACCGGTCCTGGTCGGGCTGGGTTGCGGTCCTGGTCGGGCTGGGGTTGCGGTCCTGTTCGGGCTGGGGTTGCGGTCCTGGGTGAGTTGGGGTTGACCGGTCCCAGGCGAGCTCAGCCCCCGATCGCCCCCAGGTACAACCCGGCGATCTTGAAGATGGCCAGGACGATCATCAGGGCCACTAGGCCGTACACGCCCCAGGCGGTCAGTTGGGCGGCCCTCTTGAGGCGTCGTTCGGCCTCTTCGCGGTAGCGGTCGGCGAGCCGCTCCATGATCTCGGCCGTGTTCCCCGTCTCGTCACCCATGCGGAGCATGTCGCGGAAGTCGTCTGGGAAGGGGGCCTGGGAGGCTTCAACGGCCTGGGCCAGTTCCCGCCCCCGCTTCACGACCTCGACGGCCCGCTCGGCGCGGGTGGTGAAGGCGGCGTTGCACGTCGCCCGGAAGGAGTAGCGCACGGTCTTGTCGGCGGACAGGCCGGCCTCGACGCACATGCGCAGGGCGACGGCGAAGCGCTGCAGGGCGAAGGCGAGCAGGGCCGGTCCCCAGGCCGGGAGCCACAGGGCCAGGCCTTCCAGCCTGGCCCGCCAGGCGACGTTCTCCGCTGCCAGCTTGATGCCAAATAGCACCAGCCCGACCAGGCCGAAGGCCGTCACCAGAAACAGGATCGCCCCCGTCGTCCCGGTGAACCCCAAGCCGGTGGGGTCGGTCGTCACCGCCTTGCCGGACTCGCCCAGGACGCCGAGGACATAGATCAGCCCGGCGATGACGAAGACGGCGACGACGAACTGGATCGCCGGGTAGAGCAACTGGGCACGGAAGTTCCGCTGCACGCTCAGGCTCGACTCGTAGTAGTGCTCCAGTTCGCGGAACGCGTCCTCGAGCCGGCCGGTCCGCTCGCCGACGGCGACGAGTTCGAGGAACAGGGGCGGGAAGCGGTCGCGGTGCGGCGTGAGGGCGTCCTCCAGGGACTCGCCCTTCTGTAGCCGACCGGCGACCTCGGCGGCGACGCCGCGCAAGGCCCGCGGCCCGGACCTCGCTTGCTGCTTGAAGACCTTCACCGGGCTGAGGCCGGCCCCCAGGCTGTGGTGCAGGGTGCGGCACCAGGCGACCAGGGCCGGGAGCGGGCACTTCGACGAGGAGAACAGCATGGCCGGTCTGCCGCGGGTGGTGAGAAGCTCGAGTAACAAACTCGGTTTTTTGACGTTTTCCGACGGCGGGTCTTTCGCCGATGATGGGGATGATGATACGACGGAACTACCCGGCCTGCCCGGTGCCTGTGCCATGCATCCCGAAACCCGGACCGCCCTGTTCCAGACCGGCGTGCGGCACTTCAACGCCGGCGAGTACTTCGAGGCCCACGAGGTGTGGGAGGAGGTCTGGCACGACTGCCCGTCGGCCGAGCGGCGATTCTTCCAGGCGTTGATTCAGGCGGCCGTCGCCGTCTATCACTGGAATAGGGGGAACACGGCGGGGGCGATCCGCTTGTTCCACTCGGGCCGGCGGTACATGGAGCCGTACCGGCCGGTGTACCGCGGGTTGGACGTGGACAGGTTCTGGAAGGCGGTGGAGAGTCACATCGCCCCGGCCCTGGCCGGTCGTCCCGGTCCGTGCGGCCCGACCCCGGTGATCGAACTCGTTCCTGAACCCGGTCAGTCATGAGCGGCGACTCGAAGGAACTGACCGATTTCGACGGAACGGCCCGGCTCTTCCCGTTGCCGAACCTGGTACTGTTCCCCGGCGTGGTACAGGGCCTGCACATCTTCGAGCCGCGCTACCGCCAGATGACTGCCGACGCCCTGGCCGGCGACGGGCTGATCACCCTGGTGGCCCTGCGACCCGGCTGGGAGCGCGACTATGAGGGCCGCCCCGCCATCGAGTCGGTCGGCTGCCTCGGCCGCATCGTCTGGCACGAGAGGCTCATCGACGGGCGGTACAACCTGCGGCTGCGTGGCCTGGCCCGCGTCCGCATCCTGGAAGAGGTCCCCAGTGACCGGCTGTACCGCGTGGCCCGGGTGGAGGTGATCCCGGAGACCGCCCCGTGCGACCTGGCGGAACTGAAGGCGCTGCGGAGGAACCTGGCCGAGGTGGCCCTGCCCCGCTTCGCCGACGAGCCGGCCGCCCACCGCCAGGTTCAGGAACTCTTCGACAGCGACCTGCCGCTCGGCCCGCTGTGCGACATCCTGCTGTACGCCATGCCCCTGCCGGTCGAGTTCAAGCAAGCGATGCTCGAGGAGGCCGACGCCGCCCGCCGGGCGACCGCCCTCACCGACCTGCTCCGCCCCCGGCCGAGCTGGTTCCCGCCGTCGTTCAGCGAGAACTAAGCCCGTTGCTCGCGCGGTGACCAGAAGCGTGCCGTTTGCCGACCGGCGGGGCGACGATGGGACGACGATACGGCGACGATGGGGCGGCGGCGGCGGCGGCGGGGAGTCGGTCGGGGTCAGTGGCCCGGCACCCAGGGGGCGGGTTTGCGGTCGAAGAAGGCGGCCAGCCCGTGCCGGCACTCGTCGGTGAGCCGCGGCTCGGCACTGGCCCGGGCCAACTCCTCGACCCCGACCGTCTGCCGGGAACACCGCCGGAGCAGGTCCTTGGTGGTCGCCAGGGCCTTCGGCCCTCCTTCGGCCAGGGAACGGCACCAGGCGTCCGCCGTCGCCAGCAGATGTTCCGGGTCGGCGATCGCGTTCACCAGTCCGATGCGGAGGGCGGAAATCCCGTCGATCAGTTCCCCGGTGAGCAGCAGGTAGCGGGCGGCCCGTTCGCCGACGTGCCGCAGCAGGTGGGGCAGGACCATGGCCGCGACCAGCCCGCGTCGCACCTCGGGGTAGCCGAACTTCGCCTCGGGCACGGCGACCGCCAGGTCGCAGACGCTGACCAGCCCGGCCCCGCCCGCCACCGCCGCCCCGTTCACCGCCGCCACCGTCGGCTTGGGCAGCGTGTAGATGAACTCGAATAAGCCGGACAGCCTCGCCGCGTCGTCCCAGACCCGGTCGGCGTCCGGGCCGAGGGTCGCCCGTAGCTCCTCCAGGTCCATGCCGGCGCAGAAGGCCGGGCCGGTCCCGGTCAGGATCACGCAGCGGGCGGCGGGGTCGTCGGCGGCCCGGCGGAAGGCGTCGGACAGGGCGGCGATCAGCTCCCGCGACAGGGCGTTACGTCGGTCCGGCCGGTCGATCGTGACGACCGCCGCCGGGCCACGGTACTCATACCGGACGAGGTTCGACATCGCAGCGACCCCAGTTCAGCCGTCAGGACAAGTGTTCAGGACCCGGCGGTCAGGGTTCAGCCTTCTCAGGGCACGGCGGTCAGGACCGGACGAGTAGGGCCGCGTCGACCTCGACCGGCATCCGCAACAGGGCGAGGGCGAGGGTCTTGCCCTGGCTGTCGGTGCGGAGGGAGCGGCTGGCCCCGCCGGCGAGTACGTCGTAGAGCACGAAGTTCAGCGCCCGGACATTCGCTACCTCGAACCGCTCGACGCGGGACGGTCCGAGGGGGGCGAAGTAGGCGGCGACGGCCTCGGCGGTCAGGTTCTGGCACAGCCAGGCGAAGCCCGCGTCGGTGTAGGCGATCACCGCCACGTTGGCGTGGTTGCCCTTGTCGCCGCTGCGGCCGTGGGCGAGGCTCGAGAGGGGCACGGTCGGCATCAGACGATCTCCGCGTGCGGGAAAACGGCCGACTTGGCGATCAGGGCCGGCCAGAAGGCGAAGACCTCACGGACCGGGGGGCGTCCGGTCGTGTACCCGGTGGTGCCGGCGAACCCGGCGGTGACCAGGGGGGCGAATTCCTTGGTGAACCGCTCGACGGCGGCCCGGCGGGGGTCGCGGACGGCGACGCGGAGGACGACTTCCGGGGGGTCGGCCGTGGCGTTCACCACGCCCGGCACGCAGTCGCCGCCGCCCAGCACCTCCACCTGCGTCGCCGCGAACGTCAGCCCGGCGTGCCGCAGCCGCTCCAGGAGGACTTCCCCGGACCAGCGGGCCTTTTGCACGGCGTGGGGGCCGGCGATGACCAGGGTGCCGGCCGAGGTGTAGCCGTCCCGGTAGGCGACGGACACCTTGTAGGTGTCGGTGCGGCCGTTGGCGGTGCCGCCGGTCACGCCCACCCGGTCCGGCCCGATTTGCCGCAGCCGGACGGTGGTGAAGTCGGCGACCACGTCGGGGGTGAAGTAGCGGGCGGGGTCGGCCACCTCGTAGAGGAGTTGTTCGGCGACCGTCTGGACGTTGACGGCCCCGCCGCTGCCCTCGGGCTTGGTGATCGTGAAGCTGCCGTCTTCGGCCAGCTCGGCGATCGGGTAGCCGACGTCCCCGAGGCGGGTGGTGGCGTCGGCGTTGGTCCACAGCCCGCCGGTGACCTGCGCCCCGCACTCGATGAGGTGGCCGGCGACGGTGGCGGCGGCGAGGCGGTCGAGGTCGGCGTCGGAGAAGCCCCAGCCGAACTCGAAGGCGGCCGGGCCGACCGTCAGCGAGGCGTCGGCGACGCGGCCGGTGACCACGACGGCGGCCCCGAGCTTGAGGGCCTCGACGACCGGCCGCGCCCCCAGGTAGGCGTTGACACTCACGACCCGGTCGCGGATCGCCGCCAGCGGCTCGCCCGTGTCCAGGTGGTTCAGGCCGTGCCCGGCGGCCAGCAGCTCGTCCAGCCGGGGTAGCAGGTCGTCCCCGGTCACGACGGCGACCCGCTTGTCCCCCAAGCCGGCCTTCGCCAGCACCGCGCGGGCAGCGGCGGCGCAGGCGGTCGGGTTCATGCCCCCGGCGTTGGTCACGATCCTCAGCCGGGGCTGCTCGGCCAGGATCGGGGTCAGCCGGCCGAGAACGTCCAGGAAGTCGGTGGCGAAGCCGGCCTCGGGGCTTTTGGCCTTCTGCACGGCCAGGATCGACAGGGTCAGTTCGGCCAGGTACTCGAGCGTCAGGTAGTCGAGCCGGCCGGTGGCGGCGAGCCGTACCGGCGCGTCGAGGTTGTCGCCCCAGAACCCGCACCCGTTGCCGATGCGAACTCGCCTCATGCCGGGAACCTCCCGCGGGCATCTTAGCGGGGCGGGTCGCCGGAAGGAACCCGGGCGGGGCGGCCGGGGAGCCGCACGCCGGCGCTCGGCCGTCGGTCGCCCGGCACCGTCGCTCCGCTCCCAGCGGTGTACCGGTGGCTGACGGTCGTTGACGGTCGTTACCGGCCGGGGGCCGTTCGGGGTCGGCCCCCGGGATTTTCCCTGTTCCCAGGATGGAACCGGTCGGTTAAGATCGGGGCTTGGTATCGCGCGTCAGCTGAGGAGTCGGAGATGCGGTTGCTGCCCCGCCTTTCCGTCGCGGCGGTGTTACTCACCGGGGTGTGTTTGGCCCCCAGCGCATCCGGGGCGGGTGCCGCCGAACTTCCGCCCGACTGGGCCTTCCGGCGGTTCACCCGGCCGACCGTGCCGCCGTCGGCGTATGCCAACCCGATCGACGCCTTCCTGGCCGTAAAGCTGGCGGGGAAGGGGCTGAGGTTCGCCCCGGAGGCCGACCGCCGCACCCTCATCCGCCGCCTGTCGTTGGACCTGCTCGGCCTGCCGCCCACGCCCGAGGATGTGGAAGCCTTCGTCGCCGACCCGGCCCCGGACGCCTACGAGAAGCTGGTCGAGAAGTACCTGGCCGCGCCGCAGTTCGGGGAACGCCAGGCGGTCTGGTGGCTCGACGTGGTCCGCTTCGCCGAGTCGGACGGCTTCCGCGCCGATGACCCCCGCCCGCACGCCTGGCGGTACCGCGACTACGTCATCCGGTCGTTCAACGCCGACAAGCCGTTCGACCGCTTCGTGAAGGAACAACTGGCCGGCGACGAGCTGTACCCCGGTGACGCGGACGCCCTCGTCGCCACCGGGTTCCTGCGGCACTTCCCCTACGAGTTCAACGCCGTCGATGTCGAGTTGAAGCGGCAGGACATGCTCAACGACCTGACCGACACGACGGCGGCGGCGTTCCTGGGCATCACCATCGGCTGTGCCCGCTGCCACGACCACAAGACCGACCCGGTGACGCAGGAGGACTACTACCGGCTGCAGGCGTTCTTCGCCGGCTTCTGGCCGGTCGAGGTGCCGCTGGCCACGGCGGCGGAACGGGCCGACTACGAGCGGAAGCTGGCCGCCTGGCTGCAGCGCACGGCCGAGCTGCGGGCCGCCATCGACGAACTGGAAAGGCCGGTCCGCGAGAAGGTGATGCTCAAGGAGCGCGCCCGCTTCCCCGAGGAGTACGCCCGCCTGCTGGACGTGCCGCCGGAGCAGCGGACCCCCCTCGAGGCGCAACTGGCGCGGCTGGTCGGCCTGCAGGTGTACAAGCGGACGAAGGTGACGGCCGCCCAGATCAGGCCGGCCGACCGCGACCGGTGGGAAGGTCTGAGCCGGCAACTGGCCGCCGTGGAGAAGGAGCGACCGCCGGAGTTGCCCACCGCCATGGCCATGACCGACCTTCCGGTGCCGCCGCCCACCAGGCTGCTCAAGCGTGGCAACTGGCGGACCCCGGCCGGGCGGGAACTATCCCCCGGCTTCATCGCCGCCATCGACGACCGGGACGCGGAGGTGACGCCGACCGGTCGCACCCCCGGCCGCCGCGCCGCCCTCGCCCGCTGGATCGCCAGCCGCGACAACCCGCTCACCGGCCGCGTCATCGTCAACCGCCTCTGGCAGCACCACTTCGGCACGGGGCTGGTCGCGACGCCCGGCGACCTCGGGGCCACCGGCGAACGCCCCACCCATCCCGAGTTGCTCGACTGGCTCGCCGTCGAACTCATCGACCACGGCTGGTCCCTCAAGCACATCCACCGCCTGATCGTCACCAGCCGGGCCTACCGGCAGACCGCCCGATCGGACGCGGGGGCCACCGCCGACCCCGGCAATACCCTGCTGTGGAAGTTCCCCCGGCGGCGGCTCGACGGCGAGACCCTCCGCGACGCCCTGCTGGCCGTCGCCGGTCGCCTCAACCTGAAGGCCGGCGGGCCGAGCGTCTTCCCCGAGCTGCCCCCCGAGTTGCTCAAGACCGCCCCGCAGTGGAAGGTCACCCCCGACCCGGCCGAGCGCGACCGCCGCAGCGTCTACGTCTTCGTGAAACGCAACCTGCGCTACCCGCTCTTCGCCCTCTTCGACGCCCCCGACCGCGTCGAGACGTGTTCCCGCCGCTTCACCACCACGACGGCCCCGCAAGCCCTGACCCTGCTCAACGACCCCGTCGTGCTGGGCCTGGCCCGGTCGTTCGCCGCCCGCGTGACGAAGGAGGCCGGCACCGACCCCGCCCGGGTCGTGGACCGGGCCTTCCGCATCGCCCTGGGCCGACCGCCCTCGACCGAGGAACACGCCGTCGCGCTCGCCTTCCTGGAGCAGCACCCCACGACCGCCGCCGAGGCCCTGACCGACCTCTGCCACGCCCTCGTGAACCTCAACGAGTTCCTGTATGTGGACTGAGCGGGAGAGGGAGGAAGGAGGGACGGAGGGACGCAGAGAGGGAGGGACGGAGAGAGAGTATGAACGCCGCTTCGCGTCGTGAGTTCCTGGGACTGTCCGGCCTGGGGTTCGGTTCCCTGGCGTTCGCGGCCCTCTCCGCACAGGCGAGCGCGCAGGCGAGCGGCGACCGTCCGGTCGCCGAGGGGCCGGCGTCGCCGTTCGCGCCCCGGCCGCCGCACTTCCCGGCCCGGGCCAAGGCCGTCATCTTCCTGTTCATGGAGGGCGGGCCGAGTCACGTCGACCTGTTCGACCCCAAGCCGGAACTGACCCGTCGGCACGGCCAGCCGCTCCCGGCGAGCTTCGGAACGGTCATCACGCCGATGGGTACGGGCCGCAACAAGCTGCTGGCCAGCCGGCGGAAGTTCCGTAAGCACGGCCGCGCCGGGATCGACTTCTCCGACTGGCTCCCGCACATGGCGACGTGTGCCGACGACTTCGCCGTCCTGCGGGCCTGCTGGGCCGATAGCCTCAACCACGTCGGCGGCGTCTGCCAGATGAACACCGGGTCGGTACTGGCCGGCCGGCCCAGCCTCGGCTCCTGGGCCGTCTACGGACTCGGCACCGTCAACCAGAACCTGCCCGGCTTCGTCGTCCTCATCGAGGGCGGTGAGGTCAGCGGCGGGGCCCGGAACTGGGGCAGCGGCTACATGCCCGCGACCTACCAGGGTACCCCCTTCCGCAACGGACCGAACCCCGTCCTGAACCTGCACCCGCCCGCCGAGGTCGGGGCCGATCGCCAGAGGGCCAAGCGGGAACTGATCGCCCGGTTGAACGACCTGCACCGGCGGGACCGCCCGCTCGACTCGCAGCTCGACGCCCGCCAGCACGCCTACGAGCTGGCCTTCCGGATGCAGGCCAGTGCCTCCGAAGTCGTCGACCTGTCGCGCGAGCCGGAACGGGTCAAAGAGGCCTACGGCCTGAACCGCCCGGAGACGGCCGAGATGGGCCACCGCTGCCTGCTGGCCCGCCGGCTGGTGGAACGCGGCGTGCGGTTCGTGCAGGTGTACTGCGGGGCCGGCAGCCAGTGGGACGCCCACGCCGACATCGAGGGCAACCACTCCCGCCTCTGCCTCCGCGCCGACCAGCCCACCGCCGCCCTCATCAAGGACCTCAAGGCCCGCGGGCTGCTCGACGAGACCCTGGTCATCTGGGGCGGCGAGTTCGGCCGCACCCCGATGTCCGAGGGCACCAACGGCCGCGACCACAACCCCTACGGCTTCACCATGCTCCTGGCCGGCGGCGGCGTGAAGGGCGGCACCGTCCACGGGGCCACCGACGAGTTCGGCCTGTACGGCGTCGAGGGCCGCGTCCACGTCCACGACCTCCATGCCACCATCCTGCACCTGCTCGGCTTCGACCACGAACGCCTCACCTTCCGCCACAACGGACGGGAGGACCGCCTGACCGACGTCAAGGGCCGCGTCATCCAAGAGGTCCTGGCCTAGACCCGTTGCTGCCGGAGTCACCCGGAATTATGATCGAATACAGCCCCGGGTTCGCACCCGGGGCCGTCGCTTCATTCCTCGTCCTTCCAGGAGTCCGCCAATGCTCCTCTCCCTCCCGGCCCGCAAGCGGGCCTTCACGCTGATCGAGTTACTGGTGGTGATCGCCATCATCGCCATCCTGATCGGTCTGCTCCTGCCGGCGGTGCAGAAGGTCCGCGAGGCCGCCGCCCGCATGTCCAGCCAGAACAACCTGAGGCAGCTCGGGGTCGCGGCCCACAACGCCAACGACACGGCCGGGCACCTGCCGGTCGCCTGGAACGCCTGGTGGATGCACGCCCCGCAGAACCCCGGTGCCTGGGTCAACGGGGCGTACCGCGGCCCGTGGGGTAGCACCGCGGGCGACGTGACCACCTTCTACCACCTGCTGCCGTACATCGAGCAGGAGGCGCTGTACCGGGCCGGCAACGGCTTGCAACTGTTCAGCAACGCCAGCGGGACGTGGGTCTGGACGGCCAGGCTGAAGGTCTTCCGGGCACCGGCCGACCCCAGCTCGCGGGACTTCCACAACCTCAACTACACTTGGCTGCTCGGCAACCAGGTGACGCCGTGGGCCGCCGCCAGCTACGCCGGCAACTACCAGGTCCTCGGCCGCCGGGGCGGCAACCCCTATGACGCCGCCCAGTGGGACCGGCCGCTGTCGATCCAGGGCATCGCGGACGGCAGCTCCAACACGATCCTCTTCGCCGAGAAGCGGATGATCTGTGGCAGTGTCGCCAACCTGACGATGCACGGCGGCTGGAACCTGCCCTTCGGCCCGTACTTCGCCGCCACCTCGGTCAACGCCCTGTTCCAGGTCCAGCCGACCGAGGCGGCCTGCACGTGGTGGACGGCCACGGCCTTCACCGCCTCCGGCTGCCAGGTCACCCTGGCCGACGGCAGCGTCCGCAACGTCGCCCCCTCCGTCGGGGCCGCCACCTGGGCCTTGGCCTGCGACCCGTCCGACGGGGCCGTCCTTCCCGGCAACTGGTGAGCGGAGGACCCCCGTGACCGCTCGCCTGGGCCTTCTCCCGCTCGCCCTGTCGGTCCTGGCCGTCCTCGGCTGTGGCGGCGACGGCCTGAACCGCGGCGGCAAACTCACCGGCAAGGTGACGATCGGCGGCAAGCCGCTCTCCGGCGGCAACGTCATCGTCACCTCCGAAGACGGCAAGTACTCCGTCCAGGGCTTCATCAACGGCCAGGGGACCTACAGCGTCCTCGAGCCGCCCCTGGGCAAGGTCAAACTGGCCGTGCAGACCTCTCACCTGAAAGGCTCCACCCAGCCGAAAGCCGCACCGGGCGGCGGGGCCGGCAAGGGCGAAGGCTCGGCCGGCATGGTCCTGCCCGACCCCAAGGACATCGGCCTCGGCTACACCCCGATCCCGGCCAAGTACGAGAAGCCGGAGACCTCGGGCCTCACGGCCGAGATCAAACCCGGTGACCAGACCCACGACATCGAGCTGGTCCCCTGATCGCCTCCTGTGGGCCGGGGGGACGGACGACAGCCTCCGCTCCCCCGGCCCGACTCGCGCCACGCCCGCCCGGACCGCTCCATGACGCACACCTTCGACCCGGCCAAGTACGGGCCTGAGATCGCCGCCTTGCTGTCCGAGCCACGGCTGATGCCGTTAGGCCCCGGCACCCCCGTCGTGGCCGTTCGCGACCGCCTCGCCACCCTGCCGGCACCGCCGGCCTGCCGGGCCGGGCTGTGGCTGTACTTCGACTTCCTCGACGAAGCACACCAGATCAGCCAGGCCGACGAGGCCGACCCCGACCACAACTTCTGGCACGCCGTCCTGCACCGCCGCGAGCCGGACGCCTGGAACAGCAAGTACTGGTGGCGCAGGGTCGGGCCGCACCCGGTCCTCGACCGGCTCCGCGAGCGGGCCGCCGGACTGGGGTTCCGCTTCACCACGCCGGAAGCGTTCGTGGACCTGTGTGAGAGGGTGCGGGGCTGCGGCTCGGCCACGGAACAACTCGCCCGCCAGGTCCAGTTGCTCGAGTGGCAGTTACACTTCGACTGGTGCTGGGACCACGCCGACCGGTAAGTGCGGCCGCTCAGCGGTGGGCGGATCAGGGAGGTGGCGTCGGGCGGCACGGCGGCCGACCAAAACGGCGGCGGGTGAACCGGCGCTGGGTGTGTCGCGGGGCGGCCGCTTCTTGACAATTCAACTCGGGCGGTTTAAGTACCCAATGGTCATTCTTCTCACTTTTCACATCCCGGGATAAGCCATGAACCAGTCTCGCAGTGGCGGTTTCACGCTCATCGAACTCCTGGTGGTGATCGCCATCATCGCCATCCTGATCGGCCTGTTGCTGCCGGCGGTGCAGAAGGTCCGCGAGGCCGCCGCCCGGACCCAGTGCTCCAACAACCTCAAGCAATGGGGCCTGGCCGCCCACAACCATCATGACGCCCTGGGCGTGCTGCCCGACGGGGGCGAGTGGATGTGGACATCCCGATCGATGATCGGCGGGGTGCCGGCCATCACCCCGTTGCAGAACTGGAGCTGCTTCTATCAACTCCTGCCCTACGTCGAGCAGGAAAACCTGCACCGGCTTCCGAGCGATGCGAGCGTGTTCGGCCACCCGCTACGGCTGGCGTTTTGTCCGAGCCGGGGTGTAAGAATCGTCCAGGGCCGGGCACTCTGCGACTACGCCGGCAATGGCGGGACCGACCGCACGGGCTACGCATGGGGGGCCCAAGGGAACGGACTGGATGGCGTGATCTGTCGCCGCTTCGTGCCCGGGGCCAGCGGTGCCAATGCCCGCTCGGCGCAGGTCCGCCTGGTCACGATCACCGACGGGACCGCCAACACGATACTGATCGGCGAGAAGTCCCTGAACATCGGCCTTCTCGGCCAGAGCCAGACCGACGACGACAGCGGCTGGGTGGACGGCTGGGACTGGGACGTCATCCGCTGGGGGCACAACCCGCCGACGCCCGACTGGAGGGACCCGAACCCGTTGGCCGCGCACAACGTGAGTTACATCCGCGCCCAGGGGCAAGAGCCCCGGCACGGGGCCTTCGGCTCCTCACACCCCGGCCTCTTTCAGGTGGTCATGTCCGACGGGTCGGTGCGAGGTATCAAGTACTCGATCCCGTTCAACGTCTTCATGAGCCTCTCGTCGCGTAATGACGGGAATGTGATTAGCACAAACGATTGGTGAAGCACCCGTGACCCGACGACTCCTCATTCCGCTGTGTACCATAAGTATCCTCTCGTCGGCTGGTCTGTCGGGCTGCGGTCAAGACGGTCCCGACCGGTATGAGCTTGCGGGAGAAGTGACCTACAAGGGCCGGGCGGTGCCGGTCGGCACGATCGTCTTCATCCCCGACGAGAGTCGGGGCAACCGCGGCCCCGGCACGACGGCTGGCATCTCCAACGGTCAGTACAAGACGCCGCCCGGACAGGGGACGATCGGCGGTCCGCACATGGTGCGGATTTCGGGCTACGACGACCAGGTCAAGGCGATGCCCGGTGCGCCCGGCGAGCAGACCATCCCCGCCAATCCGCCCCTTTTTGAGAACGTCGAGTTGAAAGTCGATCTGCCGCGCTCGAATGCGCGGTATGACTTCCACCTACCGCCCGGCAAGCGCTGAGCCGACCGGCACGGTCCGGGTCGTGAGTTCCCCGGGCTGGCAACGGCTGGCCTTTCAGACTCCCTAGCAGGACACCACTCCATGAATTTCAGGCATCACTTGCCGCGGTCGGCGTTCGGCGGTCTGCTCATCGGTCTGGCGACGCTGCTCGCGGGGTGCAACCCCGGTCCGTCGCCGGTGAAGGACGGGGGCGGGCCGAGGTCGTTCGTCGTGTCCTTCCAGACGATGAACAACCCGTTCTTCGTCGAGCTGAACGACGGGCTGAAAGGCGTGATCGAGGCGCGGGGTGACAAACTGGTGACACTCGACGCCCGGTACGACAGCCTGAAACAGAAGAATGACCTGTCGGACGCCTTCCAACTGAACCCGGCCGCGGTTTTCATCAACCCGGTCAACTGGGAAGGGATCCGCGGCTCGCTGCTGGAGGCGAAACGCAAGCGGGTGCCGGTGTTCATCGTCGATGCGCCGGTGAGTGAGCCGGACCTGGTCGTCAGTCAGATCGCCTCGGACAACGTCGAGGCGGGGCGGTTGGCGGCCCAAGCCCTGGCGAAGGAGAATCCGAAGGCCAAGGTCGTCATCTTGCACCTGTCCGTGAACAAGGCCTGCATCGACCGGGTGCAGGGATTCCGCGAAGAGTGTGCCAAGTACCCGGAGATCACGATCCTGGACACGCAGGAGGGAAAAGGGACGAGTGAAGGAGCACGGCCGGTCATGATCGACCTGCTCGGTCGCTATCCGCAACTGGACGCCTGCTTTCCGATCAACGATCCCAGTGCCCTCGGGGCGATCTCCGCCATCGAGTCGATCACCCCGCCGCGAAAAGTCACCGTGGTGACCGTGGACGGTTCACAGGAGGGGATCTCCGCGATTCGCGCCGGCAAGCTGCACTCCAGCTCGGCCCAGTTTCCCCGCGAGATCGGCCGGATCGCCGCCGAACGCTGTTACGACCATCTCGCCGGCAAGCCCGTCGAGAAGGACATCAAGGTTCCCGTGAAACTGATCACACGCGAGAATGTCGAAGATTTCGTCAAGGAACACGATAGCCGATGACCCAGCCTCCTTTACTGGCGCTACGCGGCATCGGTAAACGGTTTGGCGGTTTCGCGGCTCTCGATCAGGTCGATTTTGAATTGCGAGCCGGCGAGATTCACGCGCTCCTGGGAGAAAACGGTGCCGGGAAATCGACGCTGATCAAAATTCTCGGCGGCATCCATGCTCCCGATGCCGGTTCGATCTTGATCGACGGGCAACCGGTGACCGTTGGCTCGGTCAGCGCCGCCGACCGTCTCGGCATCCGGGTGATCCATCAGGAGTTGACCCTCGCGCCGAACCTCAGTGTGGCCGAGAATATCTACCTCGGTCGGGAACCGGGTCGCTTCGGGTTCCTTTCCCGGTGGAACCTGCGGAAACAGGCCGCGACTCTTCTGAGGGAGTTGGGTCTGGCCGATTCGCTCCCGGTGGACGCCGTCGTCTCCTCTCTCAGTACGGCCCAGCAGCAACTCGTGGAGATCGCCCGTGCCTTGTCGGCGCGGGCGCGGATCCTGGTGCTGGATGAACCGACCGCCTCGCTCTCGCAGGCCGAGACCGAGATGCTCTTCGACCGCCTGCTGCAACTGCGGCAACAGGGTGTGGGGATGATTTACATCTCACACCGTCTCGAAGAGATTAAACGCCTGGCGGACCGGGTGACTGTGCTGCGTGACGGACGCCGGGTGGGAACTCAGGACCTCGGCTCGCTCGACTCGCGGGAACTGATCCGCTGGATGGTCGGTCGTGAGATGCAGGACCATTATCCGCGGCCGACGACCACTCCTGGAGAGGTCGTGCTCCGGGTCGATGGGCTGCGGGCCTCGCGGGTGCATGGGGTCTCCTTGGAACTCCGCCGGGGCGAGATCCTCGGACTGGCGGGACTGGTGGGAGCGGGGCGAACCGATCTGGCACGGGCACTCTTCGGCATGAATCCGATCACCGACGGTGTGATCTACATGGAGGGCCGAGCGATTACCGTGCGTTCACCCGCCGAAGCCCGGCGGCATGGTCTCGTCATGGTGTCGGAAGATCGTCGCCGTGACGGCATCATCGCCCATCGCTCCGTGGCGTTTAACGCCGCACTCCCCTGGACCGCGCAGTGGCTGCCGGGCTGTTGGCCGAATTACCCGCGGCGTGACGCCATCGTCCAACGTGTGGTCCGGGACTTTGCCGTGCGGGTCAACGATGTGAACGCGGCGATGGCGACACTCAGCGGCGGCAATCAGCAGAAAGTGGTGGTCGGCCGCTGGATGGAACAGCCGCCGCGCGTCCTGATCCTGGACGAACCGACCCGTGGCGTCGATGTCGGTGCCCGAGAAGACATGTTCCGCACGATCCACCGACTGGCGGAACAGGGGCTGGCGGTGCTGCTGATCTCTTCCGACCTGCCGGAGGTGCTGCATCTGTCGCATCGGGTTGGTGTCTATCGTGACGGCCGCATCGTGAAGATGATGCCCGCCGCCGAGGCCACCCCCGAGGCCGTGATGACGATCCTCACCGGCGGCAGTACCCCATGACTTTGTGCAAGGCCTGACACGATGAGATCCCTGCTCGCGGTCACTTCCACCACCGGCCCGTTGCTCCTGGCCGTGGTCCTGCTGCTGGGCCTGTTCGGCCTGTTCATCCCGAATTTCCTGAGTACAGACAACCTGATCAATCTCGGCCAGCAGATCTCGACCAACGCCATTCTCGCGTTCGGGCTGACCCTGGTCATTCTGATCGGGGGGATCGACCTGAGCGTCGGGGCGCTGGTGGCCCTGGTGGGCACGGCGACCGTTTATCTGCTCACCCGGAACGTGCCGCTGCCGGTGGCCCTTCTGGCCGGACTTGTGTTAGCAGGTACGTTCGGTGGCTTGCACGGGGCCGGGGCCACCTTCACCCCCATGCCCCCGTTCATCATCACGCTGGCCACCATGCAGATCGCGCGGGGTCTGGCGCTGCGGTTCAACGAAGGCCGACCGATGCCCATTCCCACGAGTCAAGAGCTGTTTCTGGAGTTAGGCAACGGGCGCATTCTCGGCGACCAATTGCCCGTTCCCGTCATCATCATGGTGCTGGTCTTCGCCGTGATGTCCGTGTTGTTACATCTGACCCGCTTTGGACAACATCTTTATGCGATCGGCGGCAACCGCGAGGCGGCACGCTGCACGGGGATCAACATCGCGCGGCATGAAATCCTGGCGTATGTGCTGTGCTCGCTGTGCGTGGCGTTGGCTGGTTTCATTCACTGCTCGCAGTTGTATGCCGCCGAACCAGGATCGGGTCAGGGTTATGAACTGAATGCCATCGCCGCCGTGGTCGTCGGCGGGACGAGTTTCACGGGCGGTCGTGGCACGATGTTCGGCACCCTCCTGGGAGCGGTGATCATCGGTGTTCTCGAAAAGGGGCTGAACCAGGCCGGGATCCATTACTCGACCCAATGGGTCGTCAAGGGGGCCGTCATTCTGGCGGCGGTCTACCTGGACGTGCGCCGACGTTCCGTCAAAAACTGAAACCAAATGGGAGGTCTCCGCAGTGTGCCACGGAATGCGAATGGGGATTGGAATCGTCTTCTCGCTTGCCTTTCTTTGGGGCCTGGTTGCCGACCCACCGTCAGCGTTTGGCAACGACGCGCCGGAAAAGATTTTCTCCAAGGCCATTGCCGTATCCGACGGCCCTCGATGTCCATGACGGCGACGTGGATCGGGGCATCTTCAGCGGCAATGCCTTCGTGACCAAAGAGGGCGTGCCGATCATCTTGTATCACGGAGTCGATGCCGGGAACTGCATCGCCCTGGCCCAAGACGACCGGCTCATACGCTGGAAAAAATCGCCCGCTAACCCGATCGTGGCGATGCCCAAACCTGGCGACCCAAACTACGGCAAGTACGACTCCTGGGATCCCCACGGCTGGCTCGATGGAGACACGTATTACGCTCTGTTTGGCGGAAATCCCGGCACGGGCACACCACCGACCCTGTTCAAAGGCCCGTCGATGACGCAACTGAAGTTCGTCGGGCGCTTTCTCAAGGACGATCGTTGGAGCGGGCCGGAAGAGGACATCTCCTGCCCCGACTTTTTCAAGATCGGGGATCGGCATATGCTCCTGTGTATCAGCCATCTACACGGAGCTCGCTACTTTCTCGGTCGGTGGAAGGACGACCAATTCGAACCCGAATCGCACGGCCGCATGAACTGGCCGGGCGGTGCGTTCTTCGCACCGGAGACGTTGCTCGACAATAAGGGTCGGCGGATTCTCTGGGCCTGGTGCCTCGACGAGCGCTCGCCGCAGGTCCGTGCCCACTCAGGCTGGAGCGGCGTCATGAGTCTGCCCCGCGTTTTGTCGCTGGACTCTGACGGCACCCTGAAAATCGAACCGGTCGAGGAACTGCAACGCTTGCGACTCCACGGCCGCACCGAGCGAAATATCCTCGTGAAGGCCGATCAGGAAAAACTGCTCGACGGCATTCAAGGAGACACTCTGGAACTGGCCGTCGAATTCACGCCAAGCGAAGCCCGAGAATTCGGCGTCAAGGTGCGGCGCACCCCCGACGGCGCGGAAGAGACGGCCATCAGTTTCCTGCCCCAGTCCGGGCTGCTGAAGATCGACGTCAGCAAGTCCACCCTCAACAAAGCCATTCGCTATCGCAGTTGGTGCCTGTACAAGCCACGCGATCCACAACTCGCGAACCGGCCCGTCTTCAGTCAGGAAGCGCCGCTCCAACTCAAACCGGGCGAACCGCTGCGATTGCGGATTTTCATCGACCGATCCATGCTCGAAGTCTTCGCCAACGAACGGCAATGTCTCACCCAGCGGCTCTGGCCCACCCGGCGCGACGCCCTTGGCGTCTCCCTATTCAGTCGCGGCGGCGACTCCAACGCCTCCTCGATCCAAGTCTGGGACATGGCGGCGACCAATCCGGATTAGCCCGGAATTCAGCCGCACTTTTCCGTGACCCGGTTACTGGAGAACCGGAGTCTGACAACTTGTCTGAATACCGCCGCCATTCTTGGTCGTCCTTGTCCATTCCTGGTCGTCTTTGGTCGTCCCAGCCGGCTGTCGGCTGGCCGTGACTGGCATCCGGCACGTTCGGTCGGAATGAACCACGCCACGACGTGGTCGGTGAATCGCGACGTGGCGTGGTCGGCCGGCTCGTACTTGGCCGAGTTCACTCACCGGACCGGCGGATCGCCGGACTACCGGACCACCGCTACCGCCCGGCCCGGCCCAGGGCGAATGTTGACAATGCGTTAAGAAGCTACTACAGATTTAAGTGCTGGACCGCACAACCCGTCCACGCAGTCGCCCTTAATCACTCTCTCCTCGCTAGTTAGGGTCATCGCATGAACTCTCCCCGGTTTGTTCGCCCGCGACCAGGCTTCACCCTCATCGAATTGCTCGTCGTGATCGCGATCATTGCGGTCCTGATCGGGCTTCTGCTCCCGGCCGTGCAGAAGGTGCGGGAGGCCGCCGCCCGGACCCAGAGCCAGAACAACCTCAAGCAGATCGGCCTGGCCCTGCACAACGCCCACGACCAGATGGGGGCCTTCCCGCCGATCATGGTCAACCAGTGGGCCTCGTTCAACGCCGACGGAACGTTCCACGGCTACAACATCGTCTACCGGGGGCCTTACCTGCCGCTGAACTTCGCCACCCGCGGCGGTGACAAGACGACGTTCTTCTACGCCCTGCTGCCGTACATCGAACAAGGCAATTTGCCTGCAAACCTGGCCGGTTGGACGCGATATTACATCATGGCCCAACGGGCCGACGACCCGTCGAAGATGGTCGGCAGCGAGCACATCAAGATCTACCAGGCCCCGGCCGATCCCAGCCCCTATAAGGAGATCAACTGGTCGTGGCCCTACACGGGGTCCGGCTCGAACCACATCTTCCGCCAGTCCCTCACCAGCTATGCGCCGAACGCCCGGGTCTTCGGTCAGCGGCACAACGACGGTAACATGAGCATCTGGAACGTCACCTGGAACAATGCCGGTGGCGGTGTCACCACGATACCCAGCATCTCCGACGGCACGGCCAACACGCTCTTCGTCGTCGAAAAGCCGATGGTCACCGGCGACGCTGTCGTCTTCTACCGGGACTGGGGCATCCACAACCGGACCAACGGCGACGACGGCGTGAACGGCTGGGCCTACACCGACACGCCTCCCGAAGGGACCGCCTTCTTCGGCTGCAACTGCAACGACCCGCGCGTCACCTGGGACGACACCTACGGCCAGTGGTGGCTAGGCTCGTGCCGGTTCAGTGGCCTGCCGTTCGAGTACTTCCAGCCGCCCGTCCCGCGTCCGATCCCCACCCAACAGCACTTCGCCAACATCTACCCCTTCCATGCCGCCGGCGTCCACGGCCTGATGGGCGACGGGAGCGTTCGCATGATCCGCCTGGGCATCAGCATCGAGGCGTGGAGTGCCGCGGTGACCCACAACGGCGGCGAAGTGGCCAACCTCGACTAAGGCACCCCTGCCCGACCCGCCCCGGTGCTGAAGTCCGCGCGTGAATCGGCCCGGGCGGGCTGTCCCTCACCCCGTCGGACAGCCCGCCGCCTTCCCCGTCCCTCGCCTCGACGCTGCCCTCTGAGAGGAGTCCGTCCACAATGTCGAAACACTCCGCCGGTCGGTCACCGGCCCGCCTGCTGCTCGCCACGCTGCTCGGCCTGTTGCCGTTGGCCTGCGGCACCCGCGAGGTCACTTACCCGGAATCCGGGGCGACCCTCGAAGGCAAGGTCACCTACGGCAACGAACCGGTCCCGTTCGCCCTGGTCATCGCCGTCGGCCAGACCTCCGCCACCGGAAAAGTCGACCGCGACGGCTCGTACACCATCACCAATTGTCCGCTGGGCGAAGTGAAAATCGCCGTCAACACCGAGGCGGGCCGCGGTGACTACATGACCCTGGTCATGTCCTCGTCGCAGCCCCGACCCGACGGCAAGGTCACCAGCCCCGCCAAGGTCAAGTTCGTCGACGTGCCGAAGAAATATCACGACCCGGAAACCTCACCGCTGCGGACGACCGTCAGCAAGGGCACCAACACCTTCAACATCCAGATCCCCCGGTGAGTGGCTGAAGCCCAACCCCGCCCCGACTCCCGGCGACATGTCCCGGACCCGCGCCGCGACCGGCGGGCCTTCGCGGGCCGGTGCCCGGTCCGTATGCTTTCCGCAAGCGAATCACTCCACGCAATTCCTGGAGAGCGGAGGCCATTACCGTGTCCGTGAACGTGGCGGTGGTGGGGGCGACGGGGGCGGTGGGCGACCTGATGCGGCGGGTGCTGGCGGAGCGGCACTTCCCGGTGGGGTCGATCAAGTTCCTGGCCTCGGAGAGGAGTGTCGGCAAGACCGTCGAGTTCGCGGGAAGACTCTACCCGGTCGAGCCGATCCGGGCCGAGGCCTTCGCCGGCGTCCAGATCGTTCTCAGCAGCACGCCGAGTTCCGTGAGCCGGGAGTTCGCCCCGATCGCCGCGAAGGCCGGGGCCGTCGTGATCGACAACTCGTCGGCCTGGCGGATGGACCCGGACTGCCCGCTGGTGGTCCCGGAGGTGAACGCCCACGAGTTGCACAACATCCGCAAGGGGATCGTTGCCAACCCGAACTGCGTGGCCATCCCGCTGTGCGTGGCCCTCAAGCCGCTCCACGACCTCGGCCGGGTCAAGCGGGTGGTGGTAGCGACCTACCAGTCCTCGTCGGGCAAGGGGGCGAAGGGGCTGCACGACTTCGAGGCGCAGTTGAGGGCCTTCGTGGCCGGCAGCCCCGTCCCGGCCCCGACCGCCCACCGGGCCCAGTTGGCCGGCAACGTCGTCACCCTCGACTGGACCCTCGAGGCCAACGGGTTCACCGAGGAAGAGAACAAGGTGATCAACGAGACCAAGAAGATCCTGGGTGATGCCAGCATCGGCGTGTGCCCGACCTGTGTGCGGGTGCCGGTGCGGGTGGCCCACTCCGAGGCCGTCACCGTCGAGTTCCACCGCCCCGTGTCGGTCGAGGCCGCCCGGGCCGCCCTGGCGACCGCCCCCGGTGTGGTGCTGATGGACGAGACGAAGGGCCAGTTCCCGCAGCCGATCCACGCCGAGGGGACCGACCACACCTACGTCGGCCGCGTCCGCCAGGACCCCAGCACCCCTAACGCCCTGTGCCTGTGGCTGGTGGCCGATAACCTCCGCAAGGGGGCGGCCTCCAACGCCGTGCAGTGTGCCGAGGAGTTGCTCCGCCGCGGCATCGTGCGGCCATGCGCAACCTGAAGCTGACGATCCGCTACGACGGCACCGACTTCTTCGGCTGGCAGACCCAACCCGGTCGCCGGACCGTGCAGCAGACGCTGGAACGGGCCATCGCCGCCATCACCCGCGAGGAGCGGGTCCGGCTCCACTGCAGCGGCCGGACCGACGCCGGCGTCCACGCCGTCGGCCAGGTCGCCAACTTCTACACCGCCTCGAAGCTCAGCCCCGACGTCCTGCTCAAGGCGATCAACTCGCAACTGCCCGACGACGTGTGCGTCCGCGAACTCGTCGAGGTGCCGCAGAGCTTCTGTGCCAACAAGGACGCCCTGCGGAAGCGGTACCGCTACGTGATCCAGGACGGCCGGCTGGCCGACCCGTTCCTGCGCCGGTACGCCTGGTTCGTGCGGCAACCGCTCGACGCGGAGGCGATGCGCCGGGCCGGGGCGTGCCTGCTCGGTCGGCACGACTTCCGCTGCTTCGAGACCGACTGGCCCAACCGCCTCACCAGCGTCCGCACCGTCACCCACCTGGGCGTCTGCCGCTTCGGGGAGTTCATCTGGATCGACGTCGAAGCCGACGGCTTCCTCTATAACATGGTGCGGGCGATCGCCGGCAGCCTGGTGCAGGTCGGCCGCGGCTCCTGGCCCGAGTCCCGTATCGCCGAGGTGCTCCAGGCCCGGGACCGCCGACTCGCCGGACCCACCGCCCCCCCGCACGGCTTGTTCCTCCTGCGGGTCACTTACCCCCCGCTGACGCACTGAATACTGCCGCACTCAATACTGCCGATGTCCGACCTCACCTACCCGCCGGAACTGGAAATCGTCCCGCTGACCCGACCGCCGGCGGCGGCCGTGACCGTGCCCGGCAGCAAGAGCATCACGAACCGCGCCCTGGTGCTGGCCGCCCTGGCCAGCCGCACCGGCGTGGACGACGACGGCACCTGTACCCTCGTCGGGGCCCTCCGCAGCGACGACACCGAGGTGATGATCGACTGCCTCCGCAAGCTGGGCTTCCGCATCGGCACCGAATGGGACCGCTCCCGCGTCACCGTCTATACCAACGAGACCGGCCGCCTCATCCCCGCCCGCACCGCCGACCTGTTCGTCGCCAACTCCGGCACCACGATGCGCTTCCTCACCGCCGTGGTCAGTGCCGGGAGCGGCGAGTACCGCCTGGACGGCGTGCCGCGGATGCGGGAACGGCCCATCGAGGACCTGCTGGTCGCCTTGCGGCAACTCGGCGTCGACGCCGTCAGCGAGCGGAACAACGGCTGCCCGCCGGTCCGCATCCGCACCTCGGGGCTGCGCGGCGGCGAGGTCCGCGTGCGGGCCGACGTGAGCAGTCAGTTCCTCAGCGGCCTGATGATGGCGGCCGCCTTTGCCTCCGGCGACGTGACGATCCGCGTCGAGGGGGCCCGGGTCTCGCAACCCTACGTCCGCATGACCGAGATGATGATGGGGGCCGACTGGCTCGTCGGATTCGGCGCGGTCGGACCCGATGTCTATACGATCCGGGCCGGCCCGCGTGTCCAGGGGCCGCGTGAGTACCCCATCGACCCGGACGCCTCGGCCGCCAGCTACTTCTGGGCCGCCGCCGCCATCACCGGCGGTTCGGTCGCGGTCCGCGGCTTCACCTCGGCCCACGCCGTCGGTAGCCTGCAAGGTGACGTCCGGTTCGTGAACCTCCTCGAACAGATGGGCTGCGAGGTCCCCTACAGCTCGGACGGTCTGATCGTCCGCGGCGGCCGCCGGCTCCGCGGTATCGACGTGGACATGAACGACATCAGTGACACCGTGATGACACTCGCGGCCGTGGCCTGCTTCGCGGACGGGCCGACCACGATCCGCAACGTCGCCCACATCCGCCACAAGGAGACCGACCGGATCGCCGCCCTGGCCACCGAGTTGCGGAAGCTGGGGGCCGGCGTCGAGGAACGCCACGACGGGCTGACGATCACCCCCGGCCCGCTGCGGGGCTGTGCCGTCGAGACCTACGACGACCACCGCATGGCCATGAGCCTCGCGCTGGTGGGGCTGAAGGTGCCGGGGGTCGTGATCCGCAACCCCGGCTGCGTGGCCAAGACGTACCCCGGGTTCTGGCGCGATCTGGAACTGCTGCGGGCCTAGGGCGAGCGGCGAGCGGCGATCACTGAGCGGCGGGCGTGAGCGCAAGCCTACCGAGTGGAAAAGACACGGCGGGGTCGCACCCGCCGGTCGGAATTCGGATATCGGACCGGCTACCGCCCGTCAGTCACTTCTGCTCCTTGGGCGGTTCGGTCCACCACGGGCTGAGCCGGCGGATCTTGTACAGCAGCTTGTCCCGCTCCGGGCCGGTCGCCGTTTCCAGCTTGGCCTTCAGCTTCTTCATCTTCTTCTTGCGGGTGTACCGCCGGTCCAGTTCGATCCTCCGTTCCACCATATACTCACTCCTGAATACTGACTGACCCTGCTGATGTCCGGTCACCGCGGGATCGCCACACGATGAGTCAACCATACCGAGCCGACGCCCGGCCGGCAAGCGGCACCCGCTTCGCCCTGCGGGCCGTCTGGGTCGTGTTCACCCTCTCGGCGCTGGCCTTCGTCTACAACTTCGGGTCGAACGCCCCCTATGCCGACGAGTGGGAGTTCGTACCGGCCCTGGTCGCGGAGGAGGCCGGCCTGCCCTGGCTGTGGGCGCAACACAACGAGCACCGCCTGCCGCTCTCGCGGGCGATCTACCTGGTCCTGTTCCGGCTCAGCGGCGATTTCCGCACCGGCATGTATGTGCAGGTCGTCGTGTTGTCGGCCCTGGCCCTGGTCCTGATGAACTACGCGGCCCGGCTCCGCGGCGGCCCGGACTGGCCGGACGCCTTCTTCCCCGTCTCCCTGCTGCACCTGGGACACTGGGAGAACTTCCTGATGGGCTACCAACTCGGCTTCGTGCTGTACACGGTGCTGATGACGGCCCTGGTGGTCGTGGCGCTGCAGGCGACGGGAGCCAGCGCCGGTCGCACGGGCCTGAAGGCCGGGGCACTGCTGCTCCTTCTGGTCCTCAGCGGCGGGGCGGGCCTGGCGGTCGCCCCGCCGGTCGCCGCCTGGGTGTTGTACCTGGCCGGGCGGGCGTGGCGGACGGGGGCACGCGGCACGGCCGTGGCCGCGGCCGCCCTCGCCCTCCTCTCACTCCTGTACTTCGTGCCGTACTTCACCGATTACCAGCCGCCCCCGCACCACCCGCCCCGGAGCTACGACCCGGTCGCCATCGGGGTCGTGGCCGCGGAAGCCGTGGCCATGGCGTTCGGCCCGGGGGTATCGGAGGTCTGGGGGGCGGTCTTCCTGGCCCAGGTCGTTCTGGTCGCGGTGACGGCCCGGCTGGTGTACCGCCCGAGCGGCGAGGACCGCCCCTCGGCCCTGGGGCTGGCCGCCCTCCTCGCCGGCCTCGGACTGCTGGTTGTCGCCATCGGGCACGGCCGGGCCGCCATCGGCCTGAAAATGGGCCTCTACTCGCGGTACGCCCTGCTCACCTGGCCGCTCGTCGGCGGGCTGTACCTGCTGGCGGCACGAGCCGGACGCAAGAAACTGACGGCCGGGATTTGTCTGCTGGCCGTCCTCGCCTTCTTACCCAACATGGGCACCGGCATGATCACCGGCAACACCGTCCGCGAACACTACCAGAAGATGTGGGCCGATACCCTCAAGGGCATGACGGCGACCGAACTGGTCCAGACGCACTTCCCGAACAGCCCCAACCAGTTCCAGGAAGAGCGGGCGATCCGCGGCATCCCGCTGCTGAAGTCCGCGGGCGTCGGCATATTCGCGGGGAAGTGACGATGCCCGGACTGGACCCGTGGTGGTACGCCGGCGGGCTGCTGGCCCTCGCCCTCCTGGCCCGCTGGCTGTGGCTGCTGGCCAAGGCCGTGCAAGTCGAGCGGGCCCGCGAACTGTTCCGCCTGCAGCACGAGCGGTTCGAGGAACACCTGCTCCGCGCCGCCGCCGCCACCGGCCTGCCCCGCGGGCTGCGCTGGGTCGGCTGCCGCATCACCGGCGACGCCCTGCTCGTCCGCGACCGGGTCAACGGCGGGATCGTCGCCCTGGTGCCGGTCGAAGTCCGCTTCGAGCCGGAGGACGACTCCGACATGCGGGAGAACCCCGCCGCCCGTGAGCCGCGACCGGCGACCGCCGTCTTCGCCTACCACCGCGGTACCTGGACGACGGCCGGACGGGTCGTCTTCAACCACACCCCGGAGCAGACCGTCGCCACCTTCGCCCCGCAGTTCCGCGTCATTCCCCCCGGGCACCACTGACGCCGGCGAACTGATCTTGTCCAGCTTCGCACCCCGCACTATATCCCCGCCGCGACCCGGAAAGCCCCGGCGTTCGCACGACGGAGACGGCCAGATGCGAGGCTCCTTCGGAATCGGATCGGTGATCGGCGGCCGGTCGCCCCTACCGCCGGTACTGACGGCGGTGCTGACGGCGGTGCTGGCGGCCGTCTTCGCACTCGTGGCCACGGCCCGGGTCGCGGAGCCTCACCCGCTGTCGGCCGAATTCCCCACCTTCGACGGGGCCGCTGGTGTGTTCGACAGGGCTACCCCCGTGTTCACCGATCCGGCCGTCGAGCCGGCCCAGTTCACCACCCCCGGCCTGGTTCCCGGCCCCCGCTCTAGTATCGGTCCTGCTGCGAGTCCCGGTTCGGTCACTGTTGCCGGTCCCGGTCCCGCTTCCGGTCCGACCGCCGCCGTTGCCGCCGGCCGTGCGGTCCCCGACCCGCCCCACCCGGTCGTGCGCATCCAGGTGCGGGTGCCGGCCGATTCCCCGCCCGGTGACGACCTGAAGTACCTGATCACCGTGCAGAACGTCTCGTCGGCCGACGCTCACGCCGTGACCGTCCGCAACCCGTTGCCCGACAGCGTCGAGGGGCCGGTCAGGGCCGAGCCGGAGTGGGACAAGGCGAAGTCCAACGCCAAGGAACTGGTCTGGTCGTTCGGCACGCTCGCCGCCGGGCAGTCGAAGACGATCGAGCTGACGCTGCGGCCCAAGGCGGACGCCGCTGAGGTGAAGAACCTGGCTTACGTGCGGTACGAGCACGGGCAGGCGGTCGTCACCCGGATCCAGAAGCCCGCCGTGCGGCTGACCAAGCTGGCCCCCCGGCAGGGCGTCCGCGACGAGCCGTACACGGTGCGGGTCGTGGTCGATAACACCGGGAGGGTGCCGGCGACGAACGTGCGGGTCATCGAGAACCTGCCGGCCAGCGCCGAGGTCGAGCCGGTCACGCGGGGGGCGAAGCGGACCGACCGCCGGGACGGTTCGGCCGGGGCCGCCGGCGGGGGCCAGCAGTGGGTCTGGGAGATCGCCCGGCTGATGCCCGGGGAACGGAAGGTGCTGGAGTACCGGGTCACCCCCCGCGAGCCGAAGGACGTGTACAGCCTGACGAACGTGGTGGCCGACAAGGGGGGCGGCGACCGGGCCGAGGCCCGCACCCAGGTACTGGTGCCGGGGCTGACGGTGAAGCTGGTCGGTCCGGCGGCGAACGCCCCGGTCCCCCCCGGCGAGGCCGCCAAATACGAGATCACCGTGCGGAACACCGGCACCTTACCCAGCACCAATGTCCGCGTCACGGGCACCCTGCCGGCCGACTGCAAGCCGACCAAGAAGACCGAGGGCGGGCAGTTGTACCGGGACGCCATCCAGTGGGTCATACCGCGGCTGGAGCCGGGCGAGGCCCAGTCGTTCCGCTTCGAGGTCAAGGCAACGACGACCGGTCGGCGGGTGGTGGTGGCCTCGGCGGTCGACGCCCGTGGCCAGCGGGCCGCCGACGAACTGGCCACCCTGTTCCAAGGCTCGGCCGTGCTGCTGTGGGAATCGACCCCCCACCCCGTCACCCTGGCGGTCGGCAGACAAGGCACCTTCACGGTACGGGTGCGGAACAACGGCGGGGAGGCGGCCCGGAACGTCCGCGTCGAAGTCGATCTGCCCGAGGCCGTCAGCCTCGTGCAGGCCACCCCGCGCGGACAGGCCCTGGGGGACCGCCTGATCTTCGGCCCGGAGACGGTCCCGGCCTACGGCGAGGCGACCTACACGATCACCTACGAGGCCCGCCAGCCGGCCCAGGCCTGGTTCAAGCTGAGGATGACCGCCGATGCCCTTGGCGACCGGCCGATGACGACCGAGAAGGCGGTCGAGATCACCGGCCCGTCCCGCTGAACGGAACGGCGTGTCAGCCCGCCGTGAGCGAGCGGCGCGGCGTCAGCCCGCCATGGGGCGGGACCAGTCACTTCAGCACCGACAGGTTCGCCACCCAGCCGGCCACGCTCGGATCGACCCAGTTGAGGACCAGGACCTGCGGGAAGACACCCAGGGCGATCGACAGGACCACGAACGGCAGCAGCACGGCGGCCTCGCGGGGCGACAGGTCCGGGTAGTCCCGCGTCTGCGGGTTGGTTCCCAGGTAGACCCGCTGCCAGGTCCAGAGCAGGTAGCCGGCCGTCAGGACCACGCACAGGACGGCGGCGACGGCCAGGGCCGGCGAGAAGTTCCAGGCCGCCAGCAGCACGAAGAACTCGCCCACGAAGCCGCACAGCCCCGGCAGCCCCATCGAGGCGAAGAAGAGGATCGCGCTGAAGCCGGCGTAGAGGGGCATCGGCTCCTTCAGGCCGCCCAGGCGGTTCACGTCGCGGTGGTGGGCCCGGTCGTAGACCACGCCGACGACGAAGAACAGGGCACTGGCCGTGATCCCGTGGGCGAGCATCTGGAAGACGGCCCCGTTGACCCCCCACTGCCAGTACTGGGAGCGGTCGGCGGCGGTCCAGGCGGCCAGGCCCAGGACCACGAAGCCCATGTGACTGACCGACGAGTAGGCCAGCAGCTTCTTGAAGTCGGTCTGCCCCATGGCCACGAGGGCCCCGTAGAGGATGCCGACCACGCCGACCAGGCCGACCCACTCGGCGAGTTGGTCGGCGGCCCACGGGCAGAGCGGGAAGGCGACGCGGATGAGGCCGTAACCGCCCAGCTTCAGCAGCACCCCGGCCAGGACCATGCTCACGGGCGTGGGGGCCTCGACGTGGGCGTCCGGCAGCCAGGAGTGCAGCGGCACCACCGGTACCTTGACGGCGAACCCCAGGAAGAGCAACGCGAAGAAGAGGTACTGGAACTCCTTGGTACACACCGGCTGGGCCTTGAGCCGGGCCACCGCCTCCGCCGCGTTCACCCCGGGGGCGAACAGCCGCACCTCCTTCCCGTCGCCGGCCGTGGGTTCCTCCACCACCTTCGCCTTGGTCGCCAGCCGGTCCTCCTGTCCGTTCAGGACGAGCATGACGGCCCGGCCGACCTTCGCGAGCGTGACGAGGTCGAAGCTGTGGACCTCGACCCGCTCCAGGGCCTGCTCCGGGGACAGGCCGGGGGTCGTCTTGGCCAGTTCCCGGGCCTTCTGCCGCACCTCGGCCTGATCGACGAAGTCGCGGACGTTGACCGTGGCCAGGCCGATGAGCGCCACCAGAAGCCCGACGCTACCGAGCAGGGTGTAGATCACGAACTTGAAGGCGGCATACCGCCGCCGCCCGCCGCCCCACAGCCCGATCAGGACGAACATCGGCAGCAGCATCAGCTCGTAGAAGACGTAGAAGAGGAAGAAGTCGAGGGCCAGGAACGCCCCGATCACGCCGGTTTCCAGCAGCAGCAGCAGGATCAGGTAGCCCCGCACGGCCGGCTCGATCTTCCAACTGGCGGCCACGGCCAGGAACATCACCAGGGCGGTGAGGACGACCAGCGACAGGCTGATGCCGTCCACGCCGAGGGCGTACTGGATGCCGAAGCGGGCGATCCAGGGTCGGCGGGCGACCCAGTCGTCGGACTGCAGGGCCTTGGGGACTTCCTGGGCGGCGTCGCTGGCGGCCTGATCGGCCCGGGAGTCGAGGCGGGTCTGGACCGAGTGCCGCGGCATGCCGTTGGCATCCAGGTGCGCTTCCAGCTTGGCGTAGTAGCCGACCAGCACGCACAGGCTGACGGAGAGCGTGCCGGCGGTGCCGAACAAGGCCCACCAGCGCATGGCCTCGGGCCAGCGGGCCGGGAACAGCAACAGCCCCCCGGCGAAGATCGCCGGCAAAAAGACCAGCAGCGACATCCAGGTGAGATCGGTCTCGGGCATGCCTCGGCCCAGTCGGGACGGTCGGGGGTCGGCGGTACGGAAGGCCGATCCGCTATCTCGCTATCTCGCTATTTCGCTACCTCGCTAAAGCGGCGAGGATCGCCAACAGCAGGGTGGCCGTCAAGCCCAGCCACAGGACGTAGGTGCGCAGCGAACCGGTCTGCAGGCCGCGGAGGGAGCGGCCCAGCACCAGCAGGGCCTGGCCGGGGGCGTTCAGCAGGCCGTCGAGCGTGAGCAGGTCGAACCGCCGCGGCGGCGGTTCCGCTTCGCCGGGCGGCACCGGCCCGTCGGTCGGCCGCTTGTCGGCGGCGGCGGCCACGCGGGCCAGCGTCACGGTCGGCCGGAGCACGGCCGCGTCATAGACCTCGTCGAAGTACCACTTGTTCAGCAGGAAGCGGTAGCCCGGCCCGCCGCCCGCGTAGAGCGACTCGGTCGTCGGTCGCCTCCGGCCGAAGGACCACCAGGCGGCCGCGGCCCCGGCGACGGCCAGCAGCAGGGCCAGCGCCCCGGCCGGCAGGTGGTGCTCGTGGCCGAGGTCGCGATCCTGGCCGAACTCGACCGTCACGGCCGCCGGTTCCGCCTTGTGCAGGACTTGCCCCAGGTAGCTGGCTTCGGCGTCCCAGGGCGGCCAGCCCCACGCCACCCCGATGCTGAGCAGGGCCAGCAGCACCAGCGGAACGGTCATGACCGCCGGCGACTCGTGCGCCTGGTCGTGAACGTGCCGGTCCCGCGGCTCGCCGGTGAAGGTGAGCAGCCACAGGCGGAACATGTAGAACGCCGTCAGGGCCGTGGTCACCAGCGGCAGCACCAGCAGCAGGACGTGGTGTTGGTGGCGGAGGCCGTAACCGACCGCCGCCGCGATGATCTGGTCCTTGCTGTACCAGCCGCTCAGGAACGGGGCCCCGCTGATGGCCAGTACGCCGACGAGCATGGTGTACGCGGTCAGGGGCATCTTCCGCCGCAGCCCGCCCATCTTCCGCACGTCCTGCTCGTGGTGGCAGGCGTGGATCACGCTGCCCGCGCCGAGGAACAGCAGGGCCTTGAAGAAGGCGTGGGTGATCAGGTGCAACAGGCCCGCGACCCAGCCGCCGACGCCGAGGGCCAGCATCATGAAGCCGAGCTGGCTGCACGTCGAGTACGCCAGGATCCGCTTGATGTCGGTCTGCACCAGGGCGATGGTGGCCGAGACGAAGAGCGTGACCGCCCCGACGTAGGCGATGACGAGCAGCACTTCCGGGGCCAACAGGGGGAAGCAGCGGCCGACCAGGTACACCCCGGCCGCGACCATCGTCGCCGCGTGGATCAGGGCCGAGACCGGGGTCGGGCCTTCCATGGCGTCGGGCAACCAGGTGTGCAGCGGCATCTGGGCGCTCTTGCCGACACAGCCCAGGAAGATGCCGAGGCCCATGACGACGAACAGCCAGTACGGGATCGCCCCGTAGGTCGTGTAGGTCTGGGCGGCGGGCACCCGGAACCGCCGGTCCTTGTGCGGGCCGTAACCGGGGGTGTGGGTGTGGTCCGGCTCCTCGGCGGCGATCGGCATCAGGATCAGGCTGCTGCCGGTGCCGAACTCTTCCTTGACCGGGAGTTCGTACTTCGGGGTGCCGTCCCGGTACGGCTGGCCGGGGTTGCCGCGGATCAACCGGTCCGGGTACTGGGCCGGGCCGTGCGAGTCCCGGTCCGCCGAGCGGACGCGGCGGGTCAGTTCCTCGACGTTCAGCGTGCCGAAGTACGTCCAGGCGACCATGATGCCGACGAGGAAGCCGGCGTCGCCGATGCGGTTCACGATGAACGCCTTGTTCGCCGCCGTCGCCGCCTTCGGCCGCTCGTAGTAGAAGCCGATCAGCAGAAACGAGCAGACCCCGACCAGTTCCCAGCTCACGAACACCTGGAAGAGGTTGTCGGCGATCAGCAGGTTGAGCATCGAGAAGGCGAACAGTGACAGGTACAGGAAGAAGCGGCCGAAGCGGCCCCGGCGGCGGAAGGGGCCAGCCCCGCTGCCGTGGCCGGTGGCGGCGTGCGGGTGCGTCCGGGGGTCGCTGCCGGTGGCGGCGGGGGGGACCTCGTGGTCCTCGACCGTCTCGTTCGCCTCCTCCCGCATGTAGCCGAGCGAGAAGACGAAGATGAGCGTGCCGATGACGGTGACCATGGCGAAGGCGACGGCGGTGAGCGAGTCGATCCGGTAGCCGACCTCCAGGGCCAGGGCGACCGGCGGGGCCGGGCGGTCGTACTCGGCTCGCTGCTTCTCCCATTCCGGCGGCGGGGCGGTGTCGAGCGGCCCGAGGCGGACCCAGTCGGCTCGTTCCGACCAGCGGGAGGAGCGGAGCGGTCCTTCGCTGGTATCGGTGAGGAACTCGACGAGTCCGAGGACGGCCAGGGCGGCGGCCAGGGCCATGAACGCGGTGGCGAGGTAGGCCCCGGTCTTGAGCGGCTGGTCCCCGCCACACACCCAGTACAGGTTGCCGCAGAACCCGCCCTGCCGGCGGAACGGGCGGCAGGCGGCCCGCACCCCGCCGCCGACGAGCAGCAGGACGAAGGCGGCGAGCGGCAGCACGGTGGCGACGACGTAGAGGCGACCCGGAGTGTCGAACATGGTGCTTCTGGCCCGGTGACGGGGGGAGCCGGATCTGGCCCTCAACCCTTCAGTTCGTTGGCCTCGTCCACGTCCACGGTGGCGTGGTTGTTATAGAAGTTGAGGATGATCGCCAGGGCGACTGCGGCCTCGGCGGCGGCCAGCACGATCACCAGCAGCGTGAAGACCTGCCCGTCGAGCCCGAAGCCGGGGCGGAACCGCGCGAAGGCGATCAGGTTGAGGTTGGCGGCGTTCAGCACCAACTCCACGCCCATGAGCACGGCGATGGCGTTGCGCTTGGTGGCGATACACACCACCCCGCAGACGAAGAGGAACGCCGACAGGATCAGAAACGGCGGCAGACCGAGTTCGCTCATGTCTTGAGCCTCCGCTTGGCCCGGGCCAGGTAGGCGGCCCCGACGAGCACGACCAGCAGGTGGACGGAGACGATCTCGAACGGCAACAGGTAGGCGACCGGGGTGCGGTTGGGGCGGGTCCCCTCGGGCACGCCGAGGGCGGCCCCGCCGGGGTTCACCTCGGTCACGCCCAGGAAGGTGAGTCCCAGCTCGGCCGGGCGGGGGGGAGCGGAGGAATCGGTGGTGTCGGCGGCGGCGAGGCGGAGCGAGACGGTCACGAGCAGGGCGAACAGGGTGGCCGCCAGCACCCCGGCCACGGCGAGTTCGGCCGGCCGCGTCCGCAGTTCCCGCAGCGGCCCCTGTGCCGTCAGCATCACCCCGAAGACGAATAGCACCAGTGTGCCGCCCACATAGATGATGAGCTGGGCCGTGCCGACGAACTCCGCCCCGAGCAGGAAGTACAGCAGCGACACGCCGACGAGGGTGAACAGGAGCCAGACCGCCATCCGCACGATGTTCCGGGCCAGCACGACGCCCAGAGCGGAGACGGTGGTGGTCGTCGCCAGGACGGCGAACAGCACGACGGGCAGGGACATCGCTTCGCGGCGCTCCGCGGGGGACGGGGACCATCAGGATTACGGACCGCTCGGCGGGAACGCAAGCACTTTCCCGCTTCAGACACTGCCGCTTCGCAGGGGCCGCCCGACCCGGTTCGGTTCAGCCCGGTCCGGTTCAGCCCGGTTCGGTTCAGCCCGGCCCGGTCTGGTCCGGCCCAGTTCAGCCCGGCCCGACCCGGTTCGGTCTGACCCGACCCGGCTCAGGTGCCGATGACATAGGGCAGGACGTAAGGCCCCTTGGGGATGACGGCCAGCTTCGCCTCCGGCCCGTACTCGGCGAGGGACTCGGCGACGGCCCGTTCGACGCTCTCGGCCGGTTCGACCTGGCAGGCCCGCAACGTGGCCGCGTCCAGGCCGTGCGTCACCACCTTCACCTTGCACTTCTCCAGTACCTTGCACAACTCCTCGAGTTGCCACTGGTCCATGACGAAGTAGTCGGTCTCCAGGATCCGCTTCTTGAAGGCCCGCAGGTCGGGGTTGTCGCGGATGAGCTTCTGGAACTCGGGGCTGCCCAAGCCCTCGGTCAGGCTGGCGGCCAGCACGATCGTGCCGCCCGGCTTGACGATCGGCAGGGCCCCCGTCAGTCCCTTGACGGCCTGGTACCACGTCGTGTCCAGCGGGTAGCCGGCACAACTGGTGACGACCACGTCGGCCGGGCGGGGCACGCCGGCCCGGACCACCTCGCGGCAGAACCGCACCCCCTCTTCCCAGGCGGCGATCATGTCCCCCGCCCAGACCCCGGTCAGCCGCCGCTTCCCGTCGATGCACACGTTGACGATGAAGTCGCAGCCGGCCATCCGCGCGATGCGGGTGTTCTCCTCGTGGACCGGGTTGCCGTCGAGAATGCCGGCGTCGGCCCGGGGGTGTTCCAGGAACCTCGGGCCGTGCCAGACCTTCACCGTCTCCAGGGCGGCCAGGCCGGGGCAGATCACCTTGCGGCCCCCGGAATAGCCGGCCATCAGGTGCGGCTCGATCAGCCCGGTGGTGATCTTCAGCTCGGCCCGGGTGTAGCGGTTGTCGATCCAGACCGGCACCCCGTTGGCGGTCGTGCCCAGGTAGTCGTGCTCCTCCAGTACCTTGCCGTGGTGGTTCAGGCAGCGGTAGTGGCCGGCCACGTACTCGCCGACCAGTTCGATCAGTTCCTCGCCCTCGTTGGGCCGGTGCAGTCCGGTGGCGATCAGGATGGTGATCCCGTCGCGGGGCACGCCGGCGGCCTCGAGGGTCCGCAACAGCGGCGGCAGGATCAGCGAGTTGGGGACCGGTCGCGTGATGTCACAGACGACGACGCAGGCCGTCTTCTTGCCGTGAGCGAGTTCGGCGAGCGGCCGGGTGCCGATGGGGGCGGCCAGGGCCGCTTCCACCGCGGCCGAGGGGTCGGCGAGCGGCTCGGCCGGGCGGATCGCCAGCGGCGGGGCCAGCAGGCGGTCGTCGGGGAGTGTGACTTCCAGGCCGGTCTTGCCGTAATCCAGGGTGACGTTCATGGTCGGTGCCGCGGTCGTGTGCTAACGGGGCCGGGTCGGGTCGGGCCGCTGATCCTGCCGCCGGGGCGACCTTGCCGGAGCCGGCCGTCCGCCTTACGATCACAGCTTACGCGACGCCGCCACACGGGAAAGACTCTCGTGGACCGGCAACCCGGTGGCCGGGCCGAACCGACCCCGGTGGCCGGGCCGAACCGACCTCGGCAGCCGGGCCGAACCGACCCCGACCATACCCCCTGAGAGACGACGGTACACGGCCATGAGCATCGACAAGAGCCTGAAGCGCAAGGGCGGCATGACCCGGACCCGGTGCGTGCTGACCCGCGCCGAGCGGATCGCCAAGATGATCGAGAACGGGCAGTGGGGACCGGACCGTAGCCCCTACGGCCTGCCCAAGACCCGCGTCCAGAAGGTCGTGCTGAAGAAGAAGGTGAAGAAGGAAGCGGCCGAGGGCGAGGCCGCCCCCGCCGCCGCCGCCAAGCCCGCCGCCAAGAAGTGACCCCCCGGCCGACCCGGCCCCGCCGCTGCTCGACATGCCCCCGGCCTACCTCGCACTCGGCTCCAACCTCGGCGACCGGCGGCAGACTTTGGCGGCGGCCGTCCGCCGCCTCCGCGCCGAACCCGGCCTGCAGGTCGTCGCCACCTCGGCCTTCTACGAGACCGCCCCGGTCGACTGCCCGCCCGGCTCCCCACCCTTCCTCAACGCCGCCCTCGGCCTCCACACCGACCGCTCCCCCGAGGACCTGCTCCGCCTCCTGCTACGGATCGAGCGGCAGTTCGGCCGCGTCCGCACCGAGCCGAACGCCCCCCGCACCCTCGATCTCGACCTGCTCCTCTACGGCGAGGCCGTCGTCCGCACCCCGGAACTCGTGCTGCCCCACCCGCGGATGCACGAGCGCGATTTCGTCCTCGTGCCCCTGGCCGAGATCGCCCCGCACGCCGTCCACCCCGTCCTCGGCAAGACGGTGCAGGAACTCCTCGAACCGCTCCTGGCCCGCTTCACCGACCCGGCCGTGCCGCGACCGCGCCTGGCGGTCGAAAAGCGACAGGCGGTCCCGGACCTGGCCGGCCTGCGGGCCTTGGTCACCGGGTCGACTTCCGGCATCGGGGCCGCCATCGCCCACGAATTCGAGGCCCGCGGGGCGGTGGTGGTCCGCCACGGCCGACGTGCCCGGGCCGACCGGGCCGGTTCCACCGGATGCTTCCTGGCCGCCGACCTGACCGACCCCGCGCAGGTCGATCGACTGGCCGACGAGGCCTGGGCCATGCTCGGCGGCTTGGACGTGCTGGTGTGCAACGCCGGGGCCGACACCCTCACCGGTCCGGCCGCCAACTGGTCCTTCGACGAGAAGTTGGAAGTCCTGCTGGCCGTCGACCTGAAGGCGACGATGCGGCTGGCCCGGTCGCTGGGCCGGCGGATGAAGGAGCGCGGCTCCGGCTGCGTGCTGACGGTCGGCTGGGACCAGGCCGAGACCGGAATGGAGGGCGACAGCGGCGAGCTGTTTGCGGCGGTGAAGGGGGCGGTGATGTGCTTCACGCGGAGCCTGGCGCGGAGCCTGGCCCCGGAGGTGCGGGTGAACTGCCTGGCACCCGGGTGGGTCCGGACGGCCTGGGGCGAGGCGGCCGGCCCGGTCTGGCAGGAGCGGGTGCGACGGGAGACGCCCCTGGGGGTGTGGGGCTTGCCGGAGGACGTGGCCGCGGCCGCCGCCTGGTTGGCCAGTCCGGCGGCCGGCTTCATCACGGGACAGACACTGCGGATCAACGGCGGCGCGGTCGCATGACACGACCGCCGCTCACAAGATCAGCCCTTGCCGGGCAGCGGCGGGGGTGGCGGCGGCGGCGGGGCCACGGTATCGTTACCGGCTCCCGTCTTGGGAAGCTGTTTCGAACCGGGAGCAGATGAGCCGTCACTCGTCGGCCTGCTATTTCCGCAGCCGATGACGGCGAGTGCCACGGCCACGGCCAGGATTCGGCGGATCATTAGGACCATTCTCCTTATGGGATGAAATACGGGCAAGGCTTCAGAAATTATCGTGGTTGACTTGGGCACCATCGATCCGCCCTGACGCAAAGATGAGATTGTTGTAGGTCACACCAGTGTTTCCGGGGTAACGGACGGAGCGGACGGAGGCATCTCCAAAAGCGAAGTTGAGGATACCGGTGTGTCGGCTGCCCAGCATCCACCACGGTTGCGTGTTCGGGGCCGGGGGCGGTGTAATACCCCACGCGGTCGGGAAGTAGCCGGCCGCCATCCACGAGGGGGTGATGGGCGAACCCCAGGGGCCTTGACGGGTGTGGTACTCACCGAAGAAGAGTGTGTTGCTGGTGCCATCAGCCACGTCGCTCAGCTTAACTCGCGAGCGGTTAAAGAAAGCGCCCTGATACAGGTCGCCGTTGAGGCCAAGCCAGCCGGCAATCGAAAGGTAGTTGGTTTTCCCGAAATTAGGGTCACCCCAGGAGATAATGCGCAGGCTATTTACGGTGCCCGAGGAGAATGTCATGAACCAGCAGTCCCACGACGATTCGTGACCGCTGTCTGAAGGACACAGCAACGTTTTGATCCGGGCGTTGCGGTTGTTCCAGAAGCTCGCGAAGGCCCAGTAAGGGGAATGCCGGGTGTTCACATCGAGGTAACTGGTGGGGGCACCACTCATCAACTGACGGAAGAGATTATCTTGCTCGATGAAGGGGAGGAGGTAGACGAACGTACCCACGTTCTGGGCATTATACCCGATCACGATAATGTCCGTGTTCAGTCCGGCAGGCATGTCGCTCGGCATGGCCCCGAGCCAGCCCGGCGGCAGGAACTGGTGAGAACTCTCGTAGTTGTGTGAGGCCAGAGCTAGCTGCTTCAGATTGTTCTGGCACGACATGCGGGCGGCGGCCTCGCGGACCTTCTGGACGGCCGGCAGCAACAGCCCGATCAGGATGGCGATGATGGCGATCACCACCAAAAGCTCGATCAGGGTGAAGCCCCGGCGGGACTGCGAAGAATGAGTGCGAATCATGATCACACACCTCGGATAGTGGTTGCACCCCGGGCGGGAGAGGTCGTCCGTCTCGGGGTGTCGGAGTGGATACACCGCCACTCGGGGCGGGGAAAACCCGAACACTCGATCAGCGAACAATTGAGGCGTGGTGTGCCCGGCGATCGGGGCTGGGAGGGAGGGGAAGCCCCGGGGTCGTCGACTGCTCCGTAGGAGTTGAGTGCGAGTCAACTTAACGAGCAGTACACACACACTTCATTCGATTCTCGAAAAACTCGCCGGGCTGTCAACAGGAGAAATCATGAAAACTTCACCCGTTTCCCCAGACCCCGCCGAGAGGCCCGCCGCCGGTTACGACCTGAGACGCGGAAAGTCCTTGCCGGGTTCCACATCCGGGCCGGCAGGACTACACTGACGGTCCAGTCCCCTTCTCCCAGGAGCCGGTCATGAGCAGCCCGCCGATGGACGACCGCGACGGCGTGATCTGGTACGACGGCCAACTCGTGCCGTGGCGCGAGGCGAAGTTGCACGTCCTGTCGCACAGTCTGCATTACGGCAGCGCCGTGTTCGAGGGCGAGCGGGTCTACAACGGCAAGGTCTTCAAGCTCACGGAGCATTCGGCCCGGCTGCACCGTTCGGCGAACATGCTGGCCTACGAGGTGCCGTACTCGGTCGAGGAACTGGACGCGGCGACGCGGCGGGTCGTGGCCGAGAACCGACTGGACTCGGGCTACGTGCGGCCGATCGCCTGGCGGGGGGCGGAGGTGATCGGCGTCTCGGCGCGGGGCACGAAGGTCCACGTGGCGATCGCCGCCTTCCCCTGGGGGGCGTACTACGACCAGCCGGCGATCAAGCTCGTCACCAGCCGCTGGAAGCGGCCCAGCCCGGAGTGCAGCCCGGCGGGGAGCAAGGCGGCCGGCCTGTACATCATCTGCACCCTGGCCAAGGACGAGGCCCTCGCCGCCGGGGCCCAGGACGCCCTCATGCACGACTACAAGGGCCGCCTCTCCGAAGCGACCGGGGCCAACCTGTTCCTGGTCATCGACGGCCAGCTCCACACCCCGACGACCGAGACGATCCTCAACGGCATCACCCGCCTGACGGTCATGGACCTGGCCCGTAAGCGGGGCATCGCGGTGGTCGAACGCGAGATCTGGCCGGACGAACTGGCCCGCGCCAGCGAGGTCTTCCTGACCGGCACCGCCGTCGAGGTGCAGCCGGTCGCGGCCGTCGACGGACGCGAGTACCCGGTCGGACCGATCACGCGGCAACTGCAGGCCGATTACGCCGCCCTGGTCCGGGCGTGACACGGGTGAGGGGCCGGCCGAGCGGGGGACGTAAGTCCCCCGTGCGATCAGAACGGTCACACCGATGAAATCCGCCGTCACGATCTGTCTGGTGCCCGAGGCCCGCGGCGGGCCGTTCGTCTTCCACGACGACTTGCCGGCCGCCTGCCGCCGGGCCGCCGAGCTCGGCTTCGACGCGGTGGAACTGTTCCCGTCGGCCCCCGAGGCGGTGAACCCGCACACCCTGCGCACGCTGCTCGATGACTACGGGCTGTCACTGGCGGCGGTCGGGACCGGGGCCGGTTGGGTCAAGCACAAGTTGTCCCTGACGGCGGCGGACGAGCAGACCCGGGAGCGGGCCATCGACTTCACGCGTCGCATGCTGGCCTTCGCCGCCCCGTTCGGGGCCCCGGTCGTCGTCGGCGCCATGCAGGGCCGCTCCTCGGAGGCCGTACCCCGGCCCGTCGCCCTCCGCTACCTCGGCCATGCCCTGTACAAGCTCGACGAACACGCCGACGACTACGACGGGGCAGTTCTCTACGAGCCGCTCAACCGCTACGAGACGGACCTGGTCTGTACGCTGGGCGACGGCGTCTACCTGCTCAGCGGCCTGGCCGCACGCCGCGTCAGGCTGCTGGCCGACCTGTTCCACATGAACATCGAGGAGGCCGATCCGGCCGGGGCGATCCGGGCCGCGGGTCGCTTCGTCGGCCACGTCCACTTCGCCGACTCCAACCGCCGCGCCGCCGGCATGGGCCATACCGACTTCCCCGCCGTCCTGCGGGCCTTGCGTGACATCGGCTACTCGGGCTACCTGTCGGCCGAGGTCTTGCCGCTGCCGGACCCCGACACGGCCGCCCGGCAAACGATACAGAGCTTGCAGGCCTTGCGGGACTGACAGACAGACGTGCAGGCTCACAGCTCGGCGAAGTTCTTCAGGACCTGCAGGCCGACCCGCTGGCTCTTCTCGGGGTGGAACTGCGTGGCGAAGACGTGGTCCCGCCAGACGGCGGCGGTGAACGGCGTCGGGTAGTCGGCGGTGGCGGCCGTCAACCCCGGGTCGGCCGGGGCCGCGTAGTACGAATGGACGAAGTACACCGCCGGGTCGGCGGGCAGGCCGGCGAACAGCGGGCAGTCGGGCCGCCTCACGTCCAGGCGGTTCCAGCCCATGTGCGGCACCTTCAGGCCTGGAATCGCCGGGAAGCGTACCACCTCGCCGGCGAACACGCCGAGCCCCTCGTGCGGCCCGTCCTCGTGGCCGCGGCCGAAGAGCAGTTGCAGCCCCAGGCAGATGCCCAGGAACGGCTTACCGGACCGGATGTGGTCCAGCAGGGCGGCGTCGAGGTGCGTCTGCCGCAGGCGGGCGATGGCGTCGCCGAAGGCCCCCACGCCCGGCAGCACGACCTTCCGGGCCGCCGCGACGCACTCCGGGTCCGGGGAGATCGTGGCGGCGTGACCGACCCGCTCGAACGCCTTCTGGACGCTCCGCAGGTTGGCCATCCCGTAGTCCACGATCACGATCGTCTCGGGCATCGTCGGTTCCGGGGCAGGGGACCTAGGGCACGGGGTCTAGGGCAGGGGACCTAGGGCACGGGGTACAGGGCACGGGGCAGAAGGTACAGGGCACGGCTCGCGGCGGCCTGGCGGCGGTCAGGCGGCGGGCGGCGGGGCGACTTCCTCAGGCCGGCGCAGCAGCAGGCCGGCGGCGAGCACCCCCACGCTCAGGATGCCGACCGTTAACCCGAGCGTGACCGGGTCGAAGAAGACGTACTGGACCTGCGGCCCGACCCAGGGCCAGCCGAACCAGGTGGCCACGACCCCCAGGGCCAGGCCGGGGCCGAACGGCAGCTCCCGCGGGTCGGGGGTAAGGACCGGGGCCGCTTCGGACGAGCCGGCCGGTAGGCTCGCCGCCGCCGCCGGCCGGGTCGCCAGGAGCAGGACCGCCCCGACCCGCAGCAGCAGGGCGGCGATCGCGCCGACGAACAGGGACAGCACGGCGATCTGCCAGCCCAGGAACGCCCCGGTCATCATGAGCAGGTCGGCATCGCCCAGTCCGAGGGCCTCGCGGCCGAAACCGGTCTCGAAGAGCCACTTGATCAGCCGCACGACCAGCGACCCGGCCAGCGCGCCGAGGACGGCGTTGAGCAAGCCGAGCTGCCAGCTGCCGGGCGGGGCGAAGGGCGGGGTCGGCCCCCAGAAGGGCCACAACTGCACGCCCACGGGGATCTTGCCCCATAGTTCGGGGAACATCCAGGGCTCGGCGGCGGGCAGGACGGTGGCGGCGCTGGCCGGGTTGGGCCACGGCCAGGGCATGAGGGTCCCGCCGATCACGCCGACCGCCAGGCCGGTGTAAGGGATCAGGGGCGGGATGATGCGGTGCTCGGCGTCGATGGCGGCGCAGGCGATCAGGCAGGAGAGGAAGAAGGCGTGGTAAGCGAACAAGGCCCAGAGCCGCCCCGACGGCACGGTGACCGCCTCGGCCGGGTGCGTCGGCCGGTTGGCCGCGATCCCCTGCCAGTTCCCCAGCACCTCGGTGGCGAACAGCACAAGGAAGGCGACCCCCGTCCCGACTTCGACGGCCAGGTAGCGCGGGGAGATCGCCGCCCCACAGTACCGGCACCGGCCCCGCAGCCGCAGGTAGCCGAGCACGGGCAGTTTGTCGATGAAACGGATCGGTCGGAAGCAGCTCAGGCAGCGGGACGACGGCCAGACGATGCTCTGCTCGAACGGCAGCCGGGCGATCAGGACGTTCACGAACGACCCGACCATCAGGCCGAGGAGGAAGGCCCAGCCGCACCAGAGCACGACCGGCAGTGTGACCCCGTTCGCCACGTTCGCCATGCGGTGAGGATAGCGTCGGCGGCGGCGTGCGGCGACAGCGTCTCGGTGTCGCAGGCGAAATCGGCCAGTTCGGCGTAAAGCGGCGTGCGGGCGGCGAGCAGGGTACGGACCTCGTCGAGGCCGCCGGCGGGGGTCAGGTTCGGACGCCGCCGGCCCGACGCCGGGTCGGCCCGGAGCCGGTCCCAGAGCACGGCCGGCGAAGCCGTCAGCCAGGCCACGAACCCGGCCGACCGGAGCAGCGTGCGGTTGGCCGGCCGCAGCACCGCCCCGCCCCCGGTGGCGATCACGAGCCGGTCCCGGCCACACAGTTGCGACAGGACCGCCGATTCCCGGTCGCGGAAGCCGGCCTCCCCTTCGCTGGCGAAGACCTCGGCGATCGACCGACCGGCCGCCGACTCCAGGTACTCGTCGGCATCCGCGAAGTCCCAGCCGAGCCGCGACGCCACCAGCCGCCCGACCGTCGACTTCCCCGTGCCCCGGTAGCCGATCAGGATCACTCGCCCAGCCATGTCCGACGCTCCTCCGACGCTCCGCCCCGGTGTATCGAGCGTTCCACTTTTTGATCTAAGTGATCCGTAGCTTGTGCTGAGTTATACCGCTAATTCTCGGAGAATTCACACACCGTAATCTTCGCTGGTCTTAAAATCACGTCTGCTTCTCCCGCCCCCCGCGACAGAGAGTTGCAGGGTCACGACTACGATTCTTCCGCAACTCACCCCCTCGAGACGAGAGATGCCCGGACGTGAGATGCCCGAACTGACGGAACTGCTGAGGCTCTTGGGCAGCGCCTTCCTGTTCGGTTTCGCCCTGACCCGCGTGGCCCGAATCCTGGCGGCCCGGGTCGGCCTGGTCGATCGGCCCGACGGCAGGCGCAAGGTGCAGAAGCAGCCGGTACCCCTGGCCGGTGGGGTCGCCGTCTTCTGCGCGGCCCTGCTCGCCCTGATCACCCTCGCCGTGTTCAGCCCCGATGTGGCCGCGGCCCTCCTGGCCGACCCGCCGAAGACCTTCTCGCTGCTCGCCGCCGCCCTGCTCATCATGCTGGTCGGCCTGGCCGACGATTACTTCACCTTCCGCCCCGTCGTCAAGCTCCTCGGGCAGGTCCTGGCCGTGCTCGTCGTCGTCGTCGGGGGTGATGTGGTGATCCACGGGGTCAGCATATTCGGCGGGCGGGTCGATTTCGGCTACCTGGCCGTACCGTTCACGGTCGTCTGGCTCCTGGCCTGTGTCAACGCCCTGAACCTGATCGACGGCATGGACGGCTTGCTGGGCACGGTCGGCGGTATTGCCCTGGTGTCGCTGGCGGTGATCGCCGCCCTGGCCGGGCACCCCTTCGCCGTGGTCGTCGCCCTGGCCCTGGCCGGTGCGGTCCTCGGGTTTCTGGTGTGGAACCTGCCGCCGGCCTCCATCTACATGGGCGACGCCGGCAGCATGCTGATCGGTCTGGTGATCGGGGCCGTGGCCATCCCCGCCTCGCTCAAAGGCCCGGCCACGGTCACACTGGCCGCCCCCCTCGCCGTCCTGATCCTGCCGATGTTCGACACCTCCGCCGCCATCGTCCGCCGCAAACTCACCGGCCGCAGCTTCGCCTCCCCGGACCGCGAGCACCTGCACCACTCCCTGCTGGCCCGCGGCCTGACGGTCCGTGGGGCCCTGATCGTCGTCGCCGTCCTGGGGGTGATCTCGGCCGCCGGGGCCCTCCTGAGTACCGCCCTGCAGAACGACCTGTTCGCCATCATCTCGGCCGGCAGCGTCGTGATCGCCCTGGTCGCCGGCAACCTCTTCGGACGGACCGAACTGGGGCTGATCCGCTCCCGGATCTGGCGGGCACTGGGGCAGGTCGAGCCGGGCCACGACCCGCGGACCGGCCCGGCCCTCGCCAGGACCCGGCTCGCGACCCCCAACCCGCCCGACTTTCCGAAAGACCTCTTGGTTCAGGCCCGCGATGCGTGACAATAGGGAGTGCCGGCGGTTGCCGTCCGTTACCCGGTTACCCCCGTGTCGCCCCCCCGTCCGGTCGTCCTGAGGGTCCCGAGCCGTGCCGACCAGCGATTCCCTGCTCGATGCGAAGCCGACCCCGCCGTCTTCCTCCGTCGCGGCCGAAGCCGCCCCGCCCAACCTCGCCCTGGCGGTCCTGCGCCGCTGGCCCTGGCTGGTCCTGGGGCTGGGGGTGGGTCTGGTCCTCGGCTTCCTGTACCACCTGCAGCGGCCGCCGGTCTACCAGTCGTCGGCCGAACTGATGGTCGTCAAGAACCGGCCGGAGATGCTCACCACGGGGCCGGACGCCCGCGTGCAGTACCTGGAAGACTACGTCGCCCCGCAGGTGATCCTGCTGGGGTCCGAATCGATCCTCAAGATCGCCGCCGAGAAGCGGCTCGACGAGCAGAAGCCGTTCCAGGTCCCGCCCCCGGAGCCGACCGCCGAGCGGATCGACTTCCTCAGGCGGCACTTCCAGGTCACCCGGGAGAAGGAACCCGGCTCCAACGTGCCGAGCAACGTGTTGCTGCTGACCTTCAAGTCGGCCCACCCGGCCGACGCCCCCAAGTACCTGCGGGCCATCATCGCCGCCTACCGCGACGAGCTGTCCGGCGTCTATGAGGACGCCACCGTCCGTCAGCTCCGGCAGCTCGACGAGGAGATCGCCCGGCTCAACAAGACGATGGGCGACACCCGCACGGCCATTGCCGAACTGGAACGGAAGCTCCGCGGGGTGGTCGACCCGGCCACCGGGGTTCTGCAGGTGCCCGGCATCAGCCAGGAGGACCTCAGCAGCATCCGCCAGCGGATCGCCGCCAACAAGGCGACCGAGACGAACCTGCGGCTCCGCGAGCCGGTCATCGCCCGCGAACTGGCCGAGATCCGCTCCGCCGGCACCACCCGGGCCCAGCGGCTGGCGGTGATGGCCAAGCTCGGCGTTCCGGCGGAGCAGGTCGGCCTGGTCGGCGACCTGCGCGACCCCGATACGCTGCTCATCGCCCTCAGGAACAAGCAGGCCGAACTCGGCGTCCGCCTCGGGCCGGGCCACCCGGAGATGATCGCCCTGGCCAACCAGATCCGGACGATCGAGGCCGAGATCCAGCGCCGCGGCGGCCCTCCCGACGACGAACTGGAGCGCTACCGCAAGAAGCTCGAGAACGAGCAGACGGCGATCACCGAGCAGCTCAAGGTGCTGGCCGAGCGGATCGCCGACGACGAGGACAAGGCCCGGCGGATGGCCCCGCTGCAACAGGCCATCGAGGCCAACCAGGCCGCCCTGGCCCGCGACACCGAACGCCTCCGCGAAGCGATCCGCGAGAAGGAACGGGTCAGCGGCACCCGCAACGCCGGCGGCTTCGAGGTCCGCGACGTGTCCCGCCCCAGCGACGGCGTGCAGGTCGCCCCGGTCCTGTTGCAGTCCCTGGCCCTGGGAGTCGTCGTCGGGCTGCTCCTCGGGGCCGGCCTGGCCCTGTGGGTCGAACTCAGCGACCGCAGCTTCCGCTCCCCGGCCGACATCCGCCGCCACCTCGGGCTACCGGTCCTGGGCCACGTCCCCCTGATCCGTACCGGCGACGCCCCGGAGGTCAAGCCGATCGCCCAGCTCGACCCCTCCCTGGTGGCCTACCTGCGGCCCCACTCCCTGGAGGCCGAGGCCGTTCGCGGCATCCGCACCCAGGTCCTCTTCAGCACCCAGAACCGCACCCACCAGGTGATCCAGATCACCAGCCCCAATAGCGGCGACGGGAAGAGCACCCTGGCGGCCAACCTGGCCGTGTCCCTGGCCGCCACCGACAAGCGCGTCGTGCTGGTCGACTGCGACTTCCGCAGGCCCCGCCTGCACCGCCTCTTCGACCTGCCCAGCTCCGAAGTCGGATTAACCTCGGTCGTCACCGACGCCGCCGACCTCGGCGCGGCCGTCCAAGCCTGCGAGGTCCCCAACCTGTCCCTGCTGCCGTGCGGCCCCCGCCCGGCCAACCCGGCCGAACTCCTCAGCGGCCCGAAGTTCCTGGAGGTCCTCAACGACCTCCGCTCCAGCTACGACTTCGTCATCCTCGACACCCCGCCGATCCTGGCGGTGACCGACCCGGCCGTCGTCGCCACCCGGGCCGACGCCGTCATCCTCGTCTTCCGCATGACCAGCGACGCCAGGCCGGCCGCCGAGCAGGCCCGCGACGAGCTTTTGGCCGTCCAGGTGCAGCCCCTCGGCGTCGTCGTCAACGCCTCCAGCGAACGCGACATGGGCTACGGGTTCGGCTACGCCTACAGGTACGGCTCCAAGTACACCGCGGAGTACGCCGAAAAGAAGGTCTACGCCGACAAGAAGGAGTACGCCGACAAGAAGGCTTGAGGCCCGGGGCGGTCCGGCGGCATGGCACCTCTGGCGGACACCCACGTTCACCTGCTCGCCGGCCTCGACGACGGACCCGCCAGCGTCGCCGAGGCCCTGGCCATGGCCCGTGTCCTGGTCCACGAGGGGGTGGCCCACGCCACCGCCCTGGCCCACCAGAACCCTGACTACCCGGAGAACACCGCCGAGCGGCTCCTCGCCGCCGCCGCCTCCCTCGCCGCCGCCCTCGCCGACCGCCGCATTCCCCTCGCCGTCTACCCGACCGGCGAGGTCATGCTCAGCCCCGAGACGCTCGACGACTGGACGGCCGGCCGCCTCCTTCCCGTCGGCAACCACCGTCGCTTCCTCCTGGTGGAGATGCCGCACGGCGTCTTCCTCAACCTCCTCCCGGTCGCCTCGGTCTTCCGGCAGCAGGGGGTTCGCCTGATCCTTGCCCACGCCGAACGCTACCCGCAACTGCTCGACGACCCCGCCCTGGCCGCCCAGTGGATCGCCGCCGGCTGTCTGCTCCAGGTCACCGCCCAGGCCCTGGCCGAGCCGGCCGATTCCTGGACCGAGGCCCGCCTGAAGCGGTGGGTGAAGGGCGGCTTCGTTCACCTGCTCGGGTCCGACGGGCACGGCCTGGACCGCCGCCGACCGGTCCTCCAGGCCGGCTTCCGCAGGCTCGCCCGCTGGGCCGGGCCGACGACCGCCGACCGGATCGGCTCCGTCTGGGGCACCGCCGTCCTCCGCGGCCAGGCGGTCGAGATACCCTCACCCGAACCGCCCCGCCGTAGCTGGTTCAGCCACCTCTTCGGGGGTTAACTCCCGGCCCGCGGGCCGGGCCATCGACCCGACCGGCACGTTCCCCTCATTCCCGACCTGCCCGGTTGACGCGCGGGCGGTCAGCGGAACAGAATAGTCGCAAGTTCGGTCCCACCCCTCGCTGCCACGGGCCGGGTGCGACCCTCCCCACCGGGCCTTCCGCCCCGCCCGCGGGAACGCACGACGCCGAACCGAACCGAACCGACCGCCTCCGCCCTCACCGCCGCCCCCCCACGAGACGACGCAGGAAGTCCGGTCACGAATCACCAGGCCGATACCACCTTCCCCGAGTGGGAGTGAGACAGACTCCGATGAACACCTTCCGCCACCGCGGTCCGGCCGCGGCCCCCCTCTTCACCCTCCTATTCGCCCTCCTGGCCGAGTTCGGCGGGCTGACCCCGGCCGGTCGGGTCGCCGCCCAGCCCAGCGCCGCCCAACAGGCCGAGATGCTGCTGAACGTGGCCCGCAGGGCGCATGCCGAGGCCAACCCGCAGTTCGCCGCCGAGCGGTACAAGGAGTTCCTGGCGAAGTTCGGCGGGCACAAGGAGGCCCAGTCGGCCCGGCTCGGGCTGGCCCTGGCGCTTCTGGACCTGCCGGAGCGGAACTACCAGGCGGCCCTGGAGGCCGTCCTGCCGGCCGCCAACGACCCCCAGTTTCCCGACCAGCCGCTCGCCCAGTACTACGCCGCCGTCTGCCGCCGCGGCCTGGGCCAGAAGGAGCTGGCCGAGGGGGTCGCCAGGCCCAACGAGATGCCGCAGCGGACCCAGAACGCCCAGGCCCACTTCACCGAGGCCGGCAAACTCTTCGCCGCCGCCCGAGCCGGCTTCGAGAAGAAGACGCCGCCAGACACCGACTGGGCGGCCCGCAGTCGGGCCGACACCGCCGAGATGGAACTGCGTACCGGCAAGCACCAGGAAGCCCGTGCCACCGCCGAGCCGTTCCTGAAGGACGCGGCCCTGGCCAAGAGCCGCTTCCGCCCGCTGGGCCTGTACTACCACGGGTTCGCTGCCTACCTGCTGGGGGACCTGGCCGCGGCCGGCAAGTCCCTGAGCCAACTGGCCCCGTTCGACCAGCCGTTCGGCCCCCACGCCCTCTACGTCCTCGGTCGCGTCCACGCCTCCCAGGACGAGAAGGCCGAGGCCGCCGCCGCCTTCGCCGCCGTGCTCAGCGGCTACGAGAATCAGAAGAAGGCCGCCCAGGCCGCCCTGCAACAGCCCGACCGCTTCCGCAACGACCCCTGGGAGAAGGGCCGACTGGAAAGCCTGGCCAACGGCCCGGCCCCCGACTACGTCGCCGGGGCCGCCTTCTACGGCGCGTGCCTGAACTACGAGGCCGGTAGGTTCGGCGAGGCCCTGGCCCGCTTCCAGTCCTTCGCCAAGGACTTCCCCGCCTCACCGCTCAAGGACGATGCCACCGTCCGGGCCGGCTTCTGCCTGGTGCAAACGAAGGCCTACGACGAGGCCGTCAAGACCTTGCAACCGCTCACCAACCACCCCAGGCTCGGTTACCAGGCGACGTTCTGGCTCGGCAAGGCGCACCTCGGCCAGGCCCAGGGCGCCGACCCCAACAACCCCAACCAGCGGGCCGCCCTCTTCGCCACGGCGATCACCACCCTGCGGGAGGCGGTCAACAAGGCGAACCAGGCGGCCGGCCAGGGCGACCCCGACGCCAAGACCGCCCGGGCCGAGATGCTGCTGGAGCTGGCCGACGCCCAGATGCTCGCCCGGCAGCCCCGCGACGCAGCCCAGGTGTACGACCAACTGGCCAACGACAAGCTGCTGCCCGGCCGCGCCGAAGAACTCCTCTACCGCGCCGTCGACGCCTACCACCTGGCCGGCGACCTGGCCACCTCCGAGGCCCGCGCCGCCGCCTTCAGGCAGCAGTTCCCCAACAGCCCCCTGCTGCCACTCGTCCTCTTCCGCAGCGCCGAGAACAGCTTCGCCCGGGCCGAGAACTTCCTCAAGGACAACAAGGCCCACGAGGCGAAACTCGCCTACGCCGAGGCCGCCACCCGCTACGACGAACTGATCAGAAGGTTCCCCGACTCCGAGCGGGTCAACCGGGCCCGGTTCGGCCTGGCCCTCTGCCACCTGGCGCACGGCGACCCGGAGAAGGCCGCCGCCGCCCTCGAAGCCATCCCCGCCCCGGAGCGGAACGGCGACCTGGCCACCGTCCCCTACGTCCTGGCCGATTGCCTCGTCCGCACCGCCCCGACCCGGGCCGACGACGCCCTGCAGGACAACATGCTCCGCGAGAAGTTGACCCACGCCGCCGCCCTGCTCGACGGCTTCATCTCGGCCCACCCCAAGGCCGAACAGACCCCCGACGCGCTGCTCAAGCTCGGCCTCTGCCACAAGCGGCTCGCCACCCAACTGGTCCCCGGCAACGAGCGGAACGAGGCCCTGCAGAAGGCCCGCGGCACCTTCGAGAAGTTGATGAACGACCACAGGCAGTCCCCCCTGGTCGGTCACGCCGCCCTCGAGCGGGCCAAGGTGATCGCCCTGCAAGGGGACAAGGGTAACGCCGTCAACGCCCTGCGGCAGTTCACCGGCGACCCGCTGCAGAAGTCGCCGGTCGCCCCCCTGGCCCACGTCACCTTGGCCACCCTGCTCCGCGAGCAGAGCCAGGCCCCGGCCGCCGCCGACCTGATGAAGCAGGCCCGAGACAAGTTCGAGGCCCAGCTCGCCTCCGACCCGGCCCGGGCCGACTGGTTACCCCTGCTCCGCTACCACCACGGCGTCGCCCTGCTGGAAGCGAACAGGGTCGCGGAGGCCCGCTCGGCCTTCGAGGCCGCCGTCCAGGCCGGCGGACTCAAGCCGATCGCCGCCGAGGCCGCACTCAAGGCCACCCTCTGCTCGGTCCTGGAGACCAAGGGCAAGATCGAGGCCGCCGCCAAAGACAAGGCCAAGCCCAACCTCAAGCCCGAGCAGGTCGCCGCCCTGGATAACCAGATCAAGTCGCTGCGCGGCGAGTTGGCCCAGCTCGGTCAACAGTTCCTGCAGCGGGCCGAGCAGTACAAGGCCGCCTTGCCCGACAGCGACGCCCGCGCCGGCATGCTCTACCAGGCCGCCTGGGCCGCCCGCGAGGGGCTGGCCGACCCGACCCCCGCCTACACCCGGCTGCTGGCCGAGTTCCCCGCCCGGGCCTTGGCCGTCGAGGCCCGACTGGAACTGGCCGAACTCGCCGCCGACGCCGGCAAGACCGACGACGCCATCAAACTCCTCAAGGAGGCGATCGAGGTCGAGCCGACCGACCGGCCGACACCCCAGGAGACGCTCGAACGCATCCGCCTCCGCCTCGGGGCCATCCTCTTCGACAAGAGGGACTTCCCCGCCGCCTTGAGCCAGTTCGAGGCCGTCGCCGCCAACGACAAGTCACCGCACCGCGGCCAGGGGCTGTACCGCTCCGCCGAGTGCCTGCTGGCCCTGGGCAAGGCCGACGAGGCCGTCAAAAAACTCGTCATCTTCCGCGACAACGGGGCCTTCCACAACATCCCCACCGTCAGCGACCGGGCCCTGCTCCGCCTCGGCCACGCCCTGCTGCAACTGAAGCAGTGGGAAGCGGCCCGGCAGGCCTTCGAGGTCATCCCGGCCCGCTACGGCAACAACAACCCCTGGGCCATCGACGCCCGCTACGGCCAGGGACTCGCCCTGCAGAACCAGAACCGCCTCGACGAGGCGGTCAACGCCTACGCCCAGGTCGTACAGGCCACCCTCGACGAACGCGCCGGCCGCGCCCGACTCCAGATCGGCGAGTGCCGCGCCAAACAGGGCCGCTGGAAAGACGCCGCCCAGGAGTTCCAGACCGTCTACCTGGGCTACGACATCCCCGAACTGAAGTTCCCCGCCCTGCTCGAACACGCCCGCGTCCTGGCCGAGGAGAAGAAGCCCGACGAGGCCGCCAAACTCCTGAAGCGCGTCCTCAGCGACGCCCCCAAGGACAGCGACTGGAGCAAGGCCGCCGCCGAACGGCTGGAGAAGCTCAACAAGAAGTGAAAGGGACTGAAGAAGACCGACCGGCCGGCGAACGGGCAGTGGTGTAAAGTGAAGGGGGAGTGAGCGGGACGTGAACGGGACGTGAAGGGGGAGTCAGAGGGGAGTCACCCCCCCCCCCCCCCCCCCACCCCCCCCCCCCCCCCCCCCCGGGCCCCAAAC